>JAABUM010001023.1_pt1 | contig 43968 bp, 40 predicted proteins | sample 5559161 | NCBI WGS metagenome assembly JAABUM01 (sample SAMN10711868, study PRJNA513369) | rock metagenome | isolation source: Antarctica rocks | place: Antarctica: Victoria Land, Siegfried Peak nord
CGCGCACGGACCTGCTCGCCCCAGCGTGGGCCGCCTCGCTCGGGCGGCGCTGGGGGCCCCATCCGCTGCAGGACCAGCAGACGGCCGGCGCGATCCTGTGGTCGCTTGGTGAGGTGCTAGACCTGCCGTTCCTGGCCCTGCTCGTGGTGCAGTGGATCCGCGCGGACGAGCGGGAGGCCCGCACCGTCGATGCACAGCTGGATGCGCAGCCCGCCGGCTCCGTCGCTGCTGTGGGCAGCTCGGAGCCGGTTTCGGCGACGGGGCGGGAGCTGCAGCGCCCCTGGTGGGAGACCGACGCCTCGGTATTGGGCAGCGAGCGGGCACGGAACCTGCAGCAGCCACCTCGGCAGCCCCCCCGTTGACGGTCGCGGCGTGTGTCGAGGCGGTGTCGCTCCACCGAACGGCGAGCCCGGGCGCCCCCGGCGGGCGATCCGGTTGCCAGGGTTACTCGGCGAGCTTGGCGATCGCCGGCGCCCACACGACCTGGCAGGCAATGCGGACGGCGGCTACCGCGCGGTCGCCATGACACGCACGCCGCCACTGCCGGCCGGCCCCCACCGTCCTGTCCCCCCGCCCGCCAGCATGCCGCGGCGCTCGGACTGGGCAAGGGAACAACCGCCCCTGACCTCCTGCGCTCCCTGGCACCGACAGGCGCCGTCGAGGAACAGCGACAAGAATGCTCACAACACGCAGGCCAAGAAGACATCCAGGCCCGCCGTCGGCTTCGAACGCCCCTGACAGACTGACCTCCATATCAGTTGCCGGCGAGCAGCTCGCGGGTTCTGCTGACGGGTGCCAACATTGGAGTGGTGACCACGGTGTCGGAACGTGACCGGCCCTACCACCACGGCAACTTGCGCAATGCGCTGGTGGGTGCGGGTGTTGAGCTGGCGACGGAGAGCGGACCTTCGGCGATCTTGCTGCGTGAGGCTGCGCGCAGGGTGGGTGTGAGTCACAACGCGGGCTACCGGCATTTCGCGGGGCGCGAGGAACTGGTGGCGGCGGTCGCCGAACGTGGGATGGCCCAGTTGGCGGCGGCGATGACGGCTGCCCTTGCGGCGGTGCCGTTGGACGTTGGCATGGGCGCATCGGACCGGGCTCGGGCCCGGCTGCGGGCGATCGGCCGGGCATACGTGGCTTTCGCGCTCGCCGAGCCCGGCCTGTTCCGTACCGCCTTCTCGGCCGGTTCGGTCCGCGTGGCCGAGCAGCCCACTCAGTGGGAGGGCGCCGCCCCGTACGCGATTCTTGGCGCAGTGGTGGATGAGTTCGTGGCCGCTGGGCTGATGCCCGCAGCGTCTCGTGCGCAGAGCGAAGTCGTGGCGTGGTCGGCGGTGCAGGGGCTAGCTACGTTGTTGTTGGACGGCCCTCTGCGGGATCTGCCTAACGACCAGGCAGCGGCGGCGCTGGACCGGTTGTGCGACGTGATCCAGGACGGTTTCTCGACCTTCTGAGCCCGTGTTGACAGTGGGAACATTCGACACAGTATGTGGGCGTCGCCCACATACTGTGTCGGAGGTTCCCATGGCGCTGAACGTGTCCCAGTCCGTTGCCGTCGCCCAGCTGTCCGCCAACACGGGACAACTCGTCGCAAAGCCGGTCGCTGCCGGTCGGCGGGAACTGCCTCGAGGTCTGGTGCTGGGGGTGGTGCTGCTGGCCGCGCTGGCGATCAACGTGGACACGACGATCGTGAACGTGGCGCTTCCGACGCTGAACTGGGAGTTGGGCTCCTCGACCAGTGGGCTCCAGTGGATCGTCGACGGCTACAACCTTGCGTTCGCCGCGCTGGTGCTCGCGGGTGGCAATGTCGGCGACCGTTTGGGCCGGCGAGGGGCACTCGCGGGCGGGCTGGCTCTGTTCGCGGTGACCAGCCTGGCGGCGGCGCTGTGCACCAGCACCGAGGCGCTGATCGCGGCTCGCGTCGGTATGGGGACCGCTGCTGCGCTGATCTATCCCACCACGCTGTCGGTGATCACCAATACGTTCGCTGAGCGGGGCCCGCGGGCCGCGGCGATCGGCGCCCTGGGGAGCCGTCAGCGGCCTGGGCGTTGCCATCGGCCCGGTTCTGGGCGGCGCGTTGCTGCAGAGCTTGTGGTGGGGCAGCGTCTTCCTCGCGCTGATCCCCGCCGCGCTGCTCGCCCTGATCGGAACGGTCCTGGTCGTTCCGGCCTCGCGGGACGCCGCCCGGCCCAGGTTGGACACCGCCGGGCTCGCCCTGTCGATCCTGATGCTCGGCAGCCTGGTGTACACAGTGATCGAGGCCCCGACGGCCGGCTGGCTCGCCGGCAGGAGCCTTGCCGGGTTCGCAGTCTCGGCGATCGCCCTCGTCCTGTTCGTCGCCGCCGAGCGGCGCCACCCGTCACCGCTTCTAGACGTGGGACTGTTCAGCAACGCGCGCTTCTCCGCCGCCAGCGGCGCCGTCACCGTCGCGTTTTTCGCCCTGTTCGGCTTCATCTTCCTGATCACCCAGTTCATGCAGCTGCTGAAGGGCTACAGCCCGCTGAGCACCGGCGTACGGATCCTGCCTGTCGCCGTCTCGATCGCCGCTGGCAGCGTCCTCGGCACCCGTCTGGCCATCACCCGGTTCGGCACCAAGGTCGTGGTCACCGCCGGCCTGGTGTCGCTGGCCGCCTCTTTCGTCTGGATCAGCGCCATCACCCCGAACACGCCGTACACGACGGTGGCGATGCAGATGGTGCTGCTCGGCGGCGGCCTCGGCCTGACCACCGCCCCAGCGACTGAATCCATCATGGGAGTAGTGCGCCCGGAGCAGGCCGGCGCAGGGTCGGCGGTCAACGACGCCACCCGCGAGGTCGGCGGCACGCTGGGTGTCGCTGTGCTCGGCAGCATCTGCGCAAGCTTGTACACCCAGCACCTGCACCCCGCCGGCGCGCTCGCCGGGGCACCCGCTGCGCTGCTCGCCAGGGCCGGCAGCAGCCTCGGTGAAGGCCTCGCCATCGCCGCACAGACCCCCGCGCCGCTGCGCAGCGCACTGCACGACGCGGTCACCGCGGGCTTCCTCGCCGGCCTCCACACTGGCTGCCTGACCGCCGCCGGGGTCTGCGTCGCGGGGGCATTCAGCGCTCTGATGCTGCTGCCCGCCCGTCCCGACACAGCCACGCGTGAGCAGTGACGTCCGGGCTCGGTCGACCGGGCGCCGGACGACGGGGAAGGGGCTGCAGCAGTGCTCCTCGATCAGGCGAGGAGAGAACCGACCCGACCCCCCCGCAACGCCATGATTGGACGTCCCGGCGACGGGAGCTAGGCTGTCGGCTGCCGTTCATGGCGTTGTCGGCGCAGCGGGGACCCTCGGGTCATGCGCTGCCCGCGGGTCATCGGGTGCTCCTGTTCTTGCAGGAGAACAAGACCACCGACTTCTACTTCCCGCCGATGGCGGCGTGGGGTGCGGTGATCGGCGGCGGCTCCGGACTTCGACCAGCCGCATGACCGCAACGCCTGGGTGCACTACGCGATGGGTGACTACCCGGCGCTGGGGGTGCGGGTGGACACCGATGTGGTGGTCCCGTTCTACTCGTGGCTGGCGAGGACGTTCACCTTCGCCGACCACGCTTCGGTGCCGGGTCGAACTCGACCAGCGGGCACATGCTGGCTGTCGGGGGGCAGACCCCGACCCTCGCTCATCACGTCGACCCCAGCCTGAACAGGCCGGCACCGCCGGCCCCGGGCGGCGTCGTCATCCAGCCTGCCTCGCCGACACCCGCACCGGCCCCGGTGCCCCCCAGGCCGGAGGCCGGCCCGCTGGCTCGGCCGATGCCCCCGCTGGTCACCCTCGACGGCAGCCCCTACCGGCCCCCACCGACGGCGTCGTGCACACCAAACCGCCTAAGCCGCTCAAGACAGGGTGACAGCGGGCGCCCGATGTCGGCCCCGCGGCAGCGGAATCGGTCTTGATCTCAACCGGTCGGTGCATCAGTGCAGGTCGACGCGATGTGCTGGCTGTAGGACAGCGGTGAGGTGGGGGAGCAGGAGAAGATGTCGTGCATGCTGAACTGGTGTCTTCAGAGCTCGTGCCGGCGCCATCAGGGGACAGTCCTGTGCCTGACGCGGTCATGGGACCTCGCGTGACGGAGCCTGCCAGGCGGCCGTTGGTGGTCGTCGTCGGAGGCGGTTTCGCGGGGCTGTTCGCCGCACGCCGATTGGCGAGGGCTCCGGTGGATGTCACGGTCGTCGACGACACCGGCGTGCACCTGTTCCAGCCGTTGCTCTACCAGTGCGCGACGGGCCTGCTGTCCGAAGGGCAGATCACCGCCCCTCTGCGCCGGCTGTTCCGGCGGCATGAGAACGTCACTACTTTGCTCGCCAAGGTGACCGGGCTCAACCCCGGCACCCGGACGGTGCAAGCCTTACGGCCCGACGGTACCGAGCTGGACGTCGCCTACGACTACGTGGTGATCGCGGCGGGCGTCGAGCAGTCATACTTCGGCCACGACGAGTACGCCCGCTACGCACCCGGGATGAAGAGCGTCGACGACGCCCTCACCATCCGCAGGCGCGTGCTCGACGCCTTCGAGATGGCCGAGACGCTGCCCACCGCCGAGCAACGGCGCCCCTGGCTCACCTTCGCTCTGGTCGGTGCGGGTCCGACCGGCGTCGAGCTGGCCGGTCAGATCCGCGAGCTCGCCACCCACACGCTCGAACGGGAGTTTCGCACGGTCGACCCGGCCGAGGCACGCGTGCTGCTTTTCGACGGCGGAGACGTTCCGCTGGCGTCGTTCGGCAAGAAACTGTCCGGCGGTGCGGCCCGTACCCTGCGCCAACTCGGCGTCGAACTGAGGATGCATACCAAAGTGACCGGCGTCGACGCTGATGGACTCGAGGTCAGCACTGCTGGTGGGGCCGCGCAACGCGTCGATGCCCGCACCGTGCTCTGGACCGCAGGGGTAGCAGCGGCTCCGCTGGCCACGGCCGTCGCCCGCGTCACCGGTGCGCAGCAGGACCGTTCAGGCCGGCTCGTGGTCGAGGCGGACCTCACCCTCCCGGGCCATCCCAGCGTTTACGTCACCGGCGACGTGATGAGCCTGGACAAGTTGCCGGGAGTAGCTGAGGTGGCGATGCAGTCCGGCCTGCATGCCGCCAGTGAGATCCACCGCAAGGTCGAGCACGGCGACGTCGAGGGCAGGCCCTTCCGGTACCGCAACCTTGGCAGCGCCGCTTACATCAGCCGGGGGCAGGCCGTGGTCGAGGCCGGCCGGGTGCGACTGTCCGGGTTGCTCGGATGGCTCGTGTGGGGGCTGATCCACATCACGTTCCTCACCGGTTTCCGCAACCGGGCGGGCGCCGTACTGACCTGGCTCACCACCTTGAGCCTGGGCACCCGCCGCGAGCTCGTCTTCCCCAGGCACGACGTCGACACCGGCGAGCAGGCCTTCACCGTGACCTCGACCAGCCCACGGGTGGACCGGTAGCGATAGAAAGCGATAACCGGGCTGCGCCGGCTGGACACCGCCGGAGCCCTCGCTGAGCCGGCGGGACCGGGTCCCCGTCAGGCCGCGGCCGCCAGGCATCACCCTGTGGGTGCGGCCCCGGCGGCTGTACTCCGGCGCTCGGGGTGTCGAGCAGGGCCGCGAACGCGCCGGGCGAGTCGAAGCGCGGCAGGCACAGCCAGTCGACGGAGCCGTCGTGGCCGATCAGGGCGGCGCCGTGCTGGTCGCCGACCAGCGCGTAGTCATCTATCGCCAGTGCCATGGGGGAGTCCTCTCGTTCGCCGGCGGCCCACGGCCGCCCGCATGGACCTTTAGCGGTGGGAGTCCGTGCTGGCCGCGGCGACGGGCAGCTCGCTGCCGAGGGTGCTGCGGTAGGCCGCGTCGTGGAACAGCTTGGCCGTCAGGGTGTGCCGGTCCCGGACGAGGGCGAACGCGCCGCAGGCCAGCAGGCTGCCCGCCGTCGGGCCGACCAGGTAGACCCAGATGTGCGCCAGCAGCGGGGCGAGCAGGGCCGGGCCGAGGCTGCGGGCCGGGTTCAGGCTGGTGCCCGTGTACGGGGCGCACTGCCAGACCAGGGCTGCGACGAGCGCCAGGTTGCCGATCGGCGTCCACCGAGCCGTCCGTGCGCTGCTGGTCAGCAGCAGGATCATCAGCATGAGGGCGGCGGTCATCACCGCTTCCAGGCCGGTGGCCGCGAGGTCGTCGAACCCGCGGCCTGGCTGGGTGGCCCCGACGTGCAGCGTTTGCGCCGTTGGTCCCCACAGGGCTAGCACGGCGGCTGTCCCGGTCACGGCACCGAGCAGCTGCGCGATCACGTACCCGGCGACGTCGTGGACGTGTACCTTGCCCTGAATCCAAAAGGCGAGGGTGACGACGGGGTTGAGGTGCGCCCCGCTGCGCCGACCCCAGGGGCTGATCGCCATCAGGCTGCCGGTACCGGCGAACAACAGCCCGGTCAGCAACAGCCGGGTGGACTGGTCGGGCACGACGCGCCGGACGGCGCTGCCGGCTCCCATGGTCCAGCAGACCGCCGACAGCCCGCCCAGCATCAGCAACCCGGTGCCGAGCAGCTCGCACCCCCACTCGACCCAGTGCCAGCCGCCGCGGGCCCTGCTGCCCTGCGCTTGCCCGCGGTCGGCCAGGACCGTCGATGGGAGCGCGCTCAGAGCCCGACGCTGCCCTGCATGATCCCGCCGTCAATGAACACCGACGTGGCGGTCAGGTAGGCCGACTTGCCCGAGGCCAGGAAGACGACGACGTCGGCGATCTCCGCCGGCTGCGCCATCCGCCCCAGCGGGATCGCGGCGTTCAGCTGCTTCAGCTTCTCGGGGTCGCTCAGTGTCGAGGCGTTGATCGGCGTCGCGACAGCACCGGGACAGACGTTGACGACTCGCACCCCATGTGGTCCGAGTTCGACGCCGGCGGTGCGGGCCAGCATCCGGGTGCCGCCCTTGGACACGCAGTAGGCGACGTTGCCCGGCATCGGCCAGTCCTCATGCACCGAAGAGATGTTGATGACGATGCCGCCCTCCCCCTGGGCGATGAACTGCTTGGCGGCGAACTGGGTGCCGAAGAAGGCGCTCTTGAGGTTGATGTTCATGACCCGGTCGTAGTCCTCCTCGGTGGTGTCGAGGATGGACGTCCGCGTCTCGACGCCAGCGTTGTTGACCAAGATGTCCAGCCGGCCGTAGGTGTCGACCGCCATCTGGACCATCTTGTGCAGGTCACCGGCCCGGGTGACGTCGGCCTGCACACCGACGGCTTTCCCGCCAGCTCCCTCGATTTTGCCGATCAACTGGGTGGTCTCCTCGGGATGGACCACGTAGTCGACCACGAGATTGGCACCCTCGGCCGCCGCGGCGAGGACGATTCCCTCCCCGATGCCGCTGTTGCCGCCGGTCACGACCATCGTCTTGCCCTCGAGCAGCACACGTTCCCCCCTCATCGGATGGGCATCCCTGGGAGGGCGGCCACGCGGACCACCCCACCGCTGACTGCCGGTAGCTCAGTCTCCACCTGCAAGTAGCCGAGGGCTGTCAACGAACCGGCGCAATCGGCCTCGGTCTGCCGCTGGTACCGCCCACTCGCGCGTTACCGCGACGCAAGCCGGTGAGACATCTGGTGACGCGGGCGCACCCCGATGCTGCTGATCTACTTCCCGTACGGATTGACTCCGGGCAGCGGGCTGGGGGTCTGCGAGTGCGGCCAAATCAAGATCTCACCCGGTTCGATGTCCAGGTCCATATCGCGGAGGGCTCTGCCTGCCCATGTCGCTTCACCAGACCGGTCCACCGACACCGCGTCACGTCATGCCGGCTGTCACCTGCGTCAGCCTGCCCCACCGACCGCGCGACCACCAGTAGCAGCGCCGCGTCCTGCTCCCGCACCGGTCCCGCCGCCTCCGCCCAGCCCAAGTCCGCGAGTGCTCGTCGGCAGGGCTTGCTTGAGATTGGCCAACACGACGCTCTCACCGGCAGTCAGCCCAGCCGTCACCTGACTCAGCGAGGGTCCCACAGCCCCGAGCGTCACGACTGCGGTGCTGGGCTTCCCGGCGCGCAGGACCGTGACGATGTGATTCTCCCCAACCGTGCGAATAGCCGAACTCGGCACCGTGAGGGCCCCCGATGCGGAGGCCAGGATGATGGAGACGTCTGCTCCCGAGCCGGTGAACAACCCCGACGGGGTGTTGTCGAAGCCGACGGTGACCGGGTAGGTCACCGAGCTCGAGCTCGAGCTGGAGGCAGCCGCTGTCGGCAGCAGGCCGACAGCGACGACTCGGCCGGACTGGGGTGCCTGAACCCCGTCGGGGGTGACCGTCACGCGGCTGCCGACCTTGACCTGGCCGATCTTGGTGTCGGGGACGTTGGTTGTCACCTCGAAGGCCCCGGGGGCGACAACAAGCACCTGCGCGCTGGTGGAATTGGCCGACACACTCTGACCGGTAGCCACGCCCACGGTGGCGACCGTGCCGGTGATCGGGCTGACGAGCTGCGCCTGCTGCAGCGTCTGCTGCTCCTGCGCCAGCTCGGCACTGGCGGCGTCGATGTTCGCCTGGTCGGCGGCGAGCTGCTCCGGAGTGGCCGGCGCTGACCCGGCTCGGCTGCCCGTAGACCCCCCGGACCCCCCAGCCCCTCCGGCGGCAGTGCTGCCCGAACGAATGGTGGAGGATCCCGAAGCCGCGCGAGAGCCGGCGGCGCCTGCCTTGCCGCTGCCGGTCGCACCCGTCCGGCTGCTGCTGCTGGCACCGCCGGTCCTGCCGCCGCTGCCGGCCGGGCTGCCGCCAGACCCCGTGGCACCCGGTCCGCCGGCCTCGCCGCTGCCGGCGGCGCGGGTCCTGCCGCCGCTGCCGGCCGGGCTGCCTGCCGAGCCGCCGGTCACGCCGGGTCCGGCCGGGTTGTTCCCCGTTCCCGCAGGGCTCCCCTTGCCGCCGGAGGCCGGTGCCAGTGCCTCCAGCTGGGTCAGCAGGGCGCTGAGCGCGTGCTCATCGGCGCCCACTGCGTCCTGGGCGGATGCCACCTGGTTCTGCTCGTTCATGACCTTGGTGAGCACCGCGGCGCATGCGGCTGCTGCTGCGGCGGATGAGGAAATACCGCCGCCAGGACTAGTGCCGGTGCCATCACCTGGGCCGCCGGTGCCGCTGCCGCTGCCTCGAGCACCGGTCCCGATGCCCGTGCCGCCGTCGGTGTGGGTGCCGCTGCCGGCGCCCGTGCCGCTCCAGGTACCGGTGCTGCTCTGCGGGCTTGTCGCCGAGGAAGGTGACGGGCCGGCCGATGCTGCAGTGGACAGCGCCGCCGGTTCAACTGTGAAGATGCCACGACGTGGGGGCCCATAGGCGGTCGGGGCGGCCACGGTGGCGCCGCCCAGCACGGACAGCAGCGGAGCGCATGTCGTCGTCGCCGAGCGCAGTTCGGCTTGGGCCTGCAGCAGCGGCTCGTCGGCGCCGTGCTGGTCGCTGCCGAGCTTGGCCTGCAGCACGGTGATCTGGTTGCGCAGCGAGCCAGTCCCGGCTGATGCGGCGGAAGGCGAGCCAGAACTCGGGCGGCTGCTGTAAGCGGCTGGACTGAACCTGAACGTCCCAGTCGCAGTGGTCAAGGTGGCTGGTACAGCGGTGAGTGTGGAGCCGGCCGATGCGGGCTGAGCCGTCGCGGCGGCGGTCGTGCTGCCAGCCGTCACGGTGCCGGCGGCGGTCGAGGGGGTCGCCGTGCCGGTCTCGCTGGCCTGGTCGGCGGCGAGCTTGGCCTGGTCTGCGGCGACGGTCGAGCGGTCCTGGGCGAGTTGGGCGAGCAGGCTGGCGGTGTCGAGCTGGGCGAGCACCTGCCCCGCCGCCACGTGCTGGCCGGGCGCTACGAGAACGTTCGCGACCCGCCCCGCCAGCGCGAAGCTGAGCGAGGACGACGTCACCGAAGCAATGGTCCCGGTCGAGCTGATCGTCTCGTCGACGTTGCCGCGGCCCACGGCAGCCGTCCGGTAGCTGGGACCGGCTGCGCTGGCCGCGTCGGCAGCTTGCCATCCACCGACGGCGACGACCAGCACGCCGGCGGTGGCCGCTGCCCAGCGCCCCGGCCTGCGGCGGTCGTGCGACCCGCCCGAGCTCAGCGGCTCCAGCGGGCGCGGGTCAGCCATTGCTGCTGGCCCCGGTCGCCGCCCCGCTGCCGAAGCGGCGTCCGACGGTGCACCCGCCGGGTCCTGCCGGACGGATGTTGACCGAGCGTGCGGTAACGGCGCCGGTGCTGTCCGAAGGACCGGTGGCGGTCAGGCACGAGCCGACGGTGACCGCCGCTTTGTCCGCCACGGCTGTCGAGGTGTACGTCGTGGCTGGGTTGACCGTGACCGCGACGTCAGCAGCCGAACCGTTCCTGCCACCGACCCGACCCTGGACGACAAAGCCGGCCGCCGACGCTGACGTGACCTTCCCGAACACCCGGTTGCCGGCCCGGCGAGCTCCCGGGCTAGGGGTCGATCTGCTTGCGCCTGGCGCTGGGCTGCCGATGGCGCCGCCGCGGAACCCGCCGAACCCTGCCCCCTGTGCCGTGCAGCTGCCTGCCGTCGCCGGTGTCACCGTGACCACCTGGGCGGTGAGGGCCGTCACCGGCACCGAGGAGGGGCTGGCGGTGTTGGTGCTGGTAACCGTCACGCAGGAGCCGACCGTGACCCTCGCCCGGGTTGCCGGGACGGTGCGGGTGAACCTGGTTGTCGCGCTGAAGTTGACGGTGACCTGGCCGTCGGTCGGGTTCTGCACCTGCGCGTTGCTGGCGCTGACTGCGGCGACCGTACCGAAGGTGCCGGCAGGGGCCTGCCCGACCCCCGACACCCTCGTCGCCCCTGCTGGGCTACTCGACGGGTTGGCGCTCGCCGAGGTGCTCGCGGAGCCACCACCGCCGCAAGCGGTGAGAGCCGCCAGCAATCCGACAGCTAGGACGGGGACGAGCCGAGCGCCGCGGGCGCAGGTCCGGGATGCGTAGGTGGTGGGTGCGACGGGCTGCGAAGTGGTGGTCACGCTCGGGGCTCCTGTCAGGTGGGCGGTGGGCGCGCGACGATCGCGTGTCATTCGCTGCGCAGTGCGTCGATGGGCGCGAGGTGGGCGGCGCGGCTGGCCGGGTAGACGCCGAACACGATGCCGATGCCGACCGCGACGACGATGGCCCCAGCGGTGGCCGACGGGCTGACGGCGATCTGCTGGGAGATCAGGTGGGGCAGGAGCGCCGCGCCGAGAAGGCCGACGGCGGCGCCGAGCAGGCCGCCGGCGAGCCCGAGCACGGAGGCTTCAACCAGGAACTGGCGGCGGATCACTCGGGGAGTCGCGCCCAGGGCCTTGCGCAGCCCGATCTCGCGGATCCGCTCGGTCACCGAGACCAGCATGATGTTCATGACGCCGATGCCGCCGACGAGCAGGCTGATGGCCGCGATGCCGGCGAGCAGCACCGTCAAGGTCCTGTCCACGGACGTCGCCGTCGACAGGATCGACTGCTGGCTGGCGATGGTGAAGTCCGCTGCGGTGGGAGAGGTTGCCCCGTGCAGGCTCAGCAGCTCGCCGTTGGCCTCCTGGTACGCCGCCGAGAGCGTGCTCGAGGAGCGTGCCTCCAGGTAGATGTCCTGCACCGAGCTGTGGGTCGCGCCACCGAACAGCCGGTCCGCAGCGGTCGTGATCGGGACGACAGCCTGGTCGTCCTCGTTGGCGACGGCCGACGAGCCGGCCGTGTTGAGGACGCCCACCACGTTGAGCGGTACTGAGTTGATGCTCACGGTCTGCCCGACGGGGTCCGCAGCGCCGAACAGCTCCGTTGCTGTGGTCGAGGCGAGCACCGCGACCGCCGCGTGCGACGTGACATCGGCCTGGTTGATGAACCGGCCCTGGGTGACGGTGCGGGCTCGGACCTGCAGCCAGGAGGGCTGCGTACCGACGACCGTGGTGGTCCAGTTGGACGTGCTCGCGGTCAGTGTCTCTGACCGTTGGCTCACCGGGGCGACGGCGGCGATGTCGGGGGCGGCGACTGCCGAGCTCAGCGCATCTGCATCCCGCATGGTCAAGGTGGATGCCGAGCCGAAACCGCCCCGCACGCCGCTGGTGCTGGTCGTGCTGCCGGGGGCGACGATGAGCAGGTTGCTGCCGAGCGAGTTGATCTTCGATTTGACCTGGGCCTGGGCGCCCTCACCAAGCCCAACGGTGAGGATGACCGCCGCGATGCCGATCAGCACCCCGACCATGGTCAGGATGGAGCGCAGCCGGTGGGTGCGAACCGCCGACAGCCCCGTGCGCAGGGTCTCCAGCCAGCTCATAGGTGCCCTCCGGACTTGCCCGCGATGGGCCGCGGGCTCGCTCCCGCCGGAGCGGGGCCGGAGTCGTCGGCGATCTGCCCGTCGCGGACCCGCACGACCCGGCCCGCTGCTTGGGCGACGTCGGGCTCGTGGGTGATCAGCACGATGGTGCTGCCCGCCTCGTGCAGCGCCGCGAACAGGCCCAGGACATCCTCGGTCGACGCGGAGTCGAGGTTGCCGGTCGGCTCATCGGCCAGGATCAGTGCCGGGTCGCTCACCAGCGCTCGCGCCACCGCAACCCGCTGTTGCTGACCGCCTGACAACTCGCCGGGCCGGTGCTCCACCCGGTCGGCGAGCCCGACCCGGGCCAGGGCGGCCACCGCCCGCTCCCGCCGTTCCGCGCGAGCGACCCCCGCGTAGCACAGTGGCAGCTCGACGTTGCGCCACGCTGACAGCGAGCTCAGGAGGTTGAACGACTGGAAGACGAAGCCGATCCGCCGGTTGCGGACCTCGGCGAGCTGCTCCTCGCTCATCCGGCTCACGTCGTCACCGGCAAGCCGGTAGCTGCCGCTGGTCGGGACGTCGAGAGCGCCGAGGATGTGCATCAGCGTCGACTTGCCCAAGCCCGACGGGCCCATGATCGCGACATACTCGCCGAGCGCGATCGACAGCGAGACCTCGCGCAGCGCGACGACCTCCAGCGACCCGGTCCGGTAGACCTTGCGGACGCCATGCAGTTCGATGACCGGGGCCGAGCCGCCCGACCAGGACGCAGACGGGCCGAGCGAGGCGGCTGAGGAGACGGCGCTCGTCACCCGCCACCTCCTCGGGAGCCGCCGGCACCGCTGCCGCCACCGAAGCCGCTGCCGCCACCGAAGCCGCTGCCACCGCCGAAGCCATTGCCACCGAAGCCACCGCCGCCGAAGCCCGTACGGCCGCCCGTGCCGGTGCCGGTCCTCGCCCGCACGCCGGCGGGAGCGACGATCTGAGCGCCGTCAATTAGCCCACTGGTGATCTGCGTGTAGCCGTTCGATGCCAGCCCGGTCGTGACCGGTCGCCTGACCTGCTTTCCACCGACCGTCGACTCGACGTAGCTGCCTGTTGCCGAGCTGTGCACGGCGGCGGTGGGCACGGCCAGCACCCCGGTCAGCTGCCGAACGACGATGGACAGTGATGCCCCGGCCCCGGGGTAGAGGCCGCCCGGGTTGCCGGTGACGTTCACCGTCACCGGGTAGGCGGCGACACCCGAGGTCGAGCTGGGCACCAGGCCGACGGTCCCGACGGTGCCGTAGACCGGTGTGGTGGAGCCATCTGGGGTGATGACAACCTGCTCGCCGGTCTTGAGCTGGCCGACCTCGGTGTCATCGACGGTGCCGGCGACCTGGTAGCTGCCGTCGCTGATCACGACCACCTGTGCCGAGGACGACGCACCCGACGATGACGCCGCCGATGATGCCGTGGCTGAGCCGGACGCGGAGCTAGCGGACCCCGCGTTCGAGGCCGCAGAGCCGCTCCCGCCTGAGCCGCCACCTGTCGAGCCGCCGCCCGAGACGCCAGAACCGCCTGTCGAGCCCCCTCCCGAGCCGCTGCCGGACGAGGACGACGAACCGGCCGAGCCAGACCCTGTCGTCCCGCCTCCGCTGACCTGCTGGCCGACGGCCAGGTTGACCGCTGCTACCTTGCCGGCGATGGGTGCGGTCAGCGTCGCAGACGACAGCTGAGTCTGCGCGACCGTGTAGGCGGCCTGTGCCGAGCCGAGCGCCACCTGGTCGGCTGCCAGCTGCGGAGTTGTCGCGCCGGCAGTGGTGTCCAAGGTCAGCTTGGCGGCGTCGTTGGCCACGGTGGCATTCGCTTGGGCAACCGAGGTCGACAGCGACGTCGCGTTGATCGTCGCCAGCGGTTGCCCGGCCGTGACCGCCTCGCCGACGGTGGCGGGCACCGACGTGACCTGCCCGGACACCGCGAAGGACAAGTTCGCCGTCTCGGCCGGCTGGATCGTGTCCGTCGCCGCCACCGTGGAGCGCAAGGTGCGGGTGGTCGCCGTCACCAGCCGCGTGGTCGGTGCTGCGGCCGTGGACCGCGTCGCTGCCCATGTCCCGGCGGCCACAGTCACCAGCACGACGGCGACCAGCCCCGTAATAGTGCGACGCCGCCGGGACCAGCTGCGTAGCCGGAGCAACCGGCGCCGATCGGCCGGTCCGGGCCCCTGTGCGGCCGGAGGCAGGTGTGCATCGTCGGAGGTCGGTTCGGTCAGGATCTGATCGAGCGACATGTACCGACCGTTCGGCCGTTGGCTGGGTGGAACCTGCCGACTACCTGGCAATCGGCTGCCGATACCTCTGTCTGCCGAAGGATCGAGTTAGCGTGCACCGATGGCCGCCGACGAATCCCTGACGATCGCCGACGACCTGCTCGACGTCAGCGTCAGCCTGCTGCGTGCAGCAAGGATCGGTGCAGGTGACGCGCTCGGCGGCGAGCTCAGCCTGGCCCAGATGCGCCTGCTTCGGCTGGTCGGGCGCCAACCGCACCTGACCGTCACCGAGGTCGCCGAGCAGCTCCGCCTGGCGCCCAACACCGTGAGCACCATCGTCGGACGCCTGACCGGCCTAGGCTTGCTGGGCCGCAACCCCGATCCCCACGACGGGCGCGTCAGCCGCCTCCATCTCGCTCCCGAGGCCGAGGCACGCATGACTGCCTGGCGGGCCATCCGGTTGCAGGTCACCGCAGCTGCCGCCAGCCGCCTTGCCCCGGACGAGATAGCCGCGGTCCGCGCCGCGATACCGGCACTGCGCCAGTTGAGTGAGCTGATGAACCGCGTCGAGGCCAAGCCCGCTGCTTGATCGCGGCGCTCACGGGCGCCGCGCGTCGAACGTGCCTTCACCTGGTGGGATCGCCTGCCGTAGCGCCTACCGCGGTGCCCGAGCAGGTCGCCCACCGGCTGCTGCCCCCTGTCGCCGCGTTGGTAAGGATCCAGGGTGGACGAAGATCTCCTCGTCCTTGGTCCTACCAGCGCTTGATGTGGTCGCTCGGACATCATCAGTGGGTGTCGCTGCAGCTCAGTTCCCATGGATTCCCGGCACTAGCGGCACTAGCGGCACTGGCGGCTTGGGAAGCCATGCTCGGACCGGTGGCCGCTCGAGACAGCCAAGCAGAGCAACGAATGAGTTGTCGCGTAGCGACCTCGCGCCGTCGAGCCGTTGCCGCTCGCTCGCGCCGATCCTTAGGTGTGCGACCGGTGCAGACTTGCCGGGTGGCGCATGTGAACGGGGAAGCTCCGTGGCGGCCAACCCTGCGGGTGCGGTCCTGGCTGGTGGCTGCGCTGGTGCCGTTCGCGGTCGTGACGGTCGTCGGGCTGGTGGTGCTGTGGCCGGCCGGCCGGACGCAGCCGGTGCCGTTGCAGTTCACCACCTACGGCGAGGGCCGGACGGTGTTCGAGCGGGGCACGGTCGTGGGGGTGTCCCAGCAGTCGTGCGCCGGGGCTCTGGGCACGCCGACGGGACCGGCCGGCGCCCCGGTCAATAACCGGGCGGCGGTGTGCGGGACAGCGTCCGTGGCGCTCGGCAGCGGCCCCGACACCGGGCGCACGGTGAGCTTGGGCCCGAGCAGCACGAGCTTCCGGGTAGGCGACCGGATCCGGGTCGCCCGCGGGCCGGCCGACCCGGCCACAGGTGTGCGGGAGTACCAGTTCGACGACTTCGTCCGCGACGCCCCGCTGGGGGTGATCGCGGCTCTTTTCGCGGGGCTGCTGTTCCTGGTGGCTCGCTGGCGCGGACTGGCGGCCATGGCCGGGGTCGGCGTCGCCTACCTGACGTTGGTCGAGTTCATGTTGCCGGCGCTGCTGGCGGGCCGCTCCCCGGTGGCGGTCGCGGTCTGTGGCAGTGCGGCGATCCTGTTCGTGATCCTCTATCTGGCGCACGGAGTCTCGGCGAGGACGAGTACTGCCCTGCTGGGAACGCTGACCGCGCTCGCTGCGACAGCGGCCCTGGCGTCGGCCGCCACGGCGGCCGCCCACTTGACCGGCCAGTCGAACGAGGTCAACAGCGAACTGCAGGCCGCCGGGGTGCACGTCTCAATCAGCGGCCTGATCCTGTGCGGGCTGATCGTTGGGGCGCTCGGGGTGCTCAACGACGTCACGGTCACCCAGGCCTCGTCGGTCTGGGAGCTCTCAGCGGCGGACCCGGGCGCCGGCTGGCGGTCGCTGTTCACCTCGGGGATGCGGATCGGGCGCGACCACATCGCCTCGACGGTCTACACGCTGGTGTTCGCCTACGCCGGGGCGACCCTGCCGCTGCTGCTGCTGTTCAGCGTCTCCGGGCGCAGCGCCCACGACCTGCTGACCGGTGACGAGATCGGCGGGGAGATCGTCCGTGACCTCGTCGGCGGCGCGGGGCTGCTGCTCGCCGTCCCGCTGACCACCGTCATTGCTGCCGTCGTCGCTGTTCGTCCCCATGAGCGCACGGCTGGCGCCGTCGGCGGCACGGCGGCGCTGCCGGGCTCGTCCGTCGCGACCTGACCGAGCCGCTTGTGGGTCGATCCGTCCCCGTTGCCTGGGGAGTCCGGCCAGGCGGGCCAGCAGGTATCCGGCGAAGGACAGGACGGCGATGAAGAAGCTGGTTGGGGCGTCCCAGACGAGGCTCGCGAGGATGCCGCCCGTGGTCGAGGTGAGCGCGAGGGCGACCGAGGCGGCCAGGGCCCGGACCGGACGGGTCGTCAGCCGCTGGGCGGCAGCGGCCGGGGTGACCATGAGGGTGAGTACGAGCAGCACGCCGGTGACCTGGATGGTGGCGGCGACCGCCGCCGCGAGCAGGACCATGAACAGCACGGCCGGCGCCCGGACCGGCACACCGCGGGCGGCGGCGGCTTCGGGGTCGACGGAGGCGAACCACAGCGGCCGGCCGGCCGCGGCCAGCACGACCAGCACGGCCCCGGCCACGATCGCCAGGTGCTGCAGCTGGGTGTCCGACACTGCGGTGATCGACCCGAATAGCAGCCCGAAGCCGGTGGTGGCGTAGGCGTGCAGCCGGGACAGGAACAGCACGCCGAGGCCGAGCCCGGCGGCGAGCAGCGCCCCGGTGGCGGTGTCCCGGTCTCTGCCGCGCAGGCCCAGCACCCCGAGCAGCAGACCGACTGCCAGCGAGCCGAGCAGCGCTCCAGTGGCGGCGTCGAGGCCGATGAGCAGCCCCCCGGCGGCGCCGGTGAGACCGAGCTCGGCGATGCCGTGCACCGCGAAGGCACTGCCCCGGGTGACCACGAACGGGCCGAGGAATCCGGCCAGGACAGCGACCAGTGCCCCGGCGACGAGGGCGATCTGGACGAAGTGGGTCGCGAGCAGCGCGCCGAGCATCAGCTGCCCGCAGTCGCTGGCTGAGCTGTAGCGCCGTCGGACCCGAACGGCGCCCCAGTGTCGTGGTGGACGCCGCGGGGTTGGCCGACGATGACGACCCGGCCGCGGACGCGCAGGACATCCACCGGAGTGCCGTGCAGCCGGCTCAGCGTTGCCGAGGTCAGGACCTCGGCCGGCGGCCCGGCCGCCCACCCGCCGGATGCGAGGTAGACGACCGTGTCGGCATAGGGCAGGACCGGGTCGAGCTCGTGCGTCACGACCACGACGGCCATCCCCGTCTGCCGGCGGCGCTCGTCAAGCAGCGCCATGACCTGCGCCTGGCTGGCCAGGTCCAGGGAGGCGAGCGGCTCGTCGGCCAGCAGCAGCGCCGGCCCGGCGACCAGGGCCTGGGCGATCCGCAGCCGCTGCTGCTCACCGCCGGACAGGCGCCCGACCGGGCTGGCGGCGAAATCGCCGCCGCCGGCCGCCTCCAGTGCCCGGGCGACCGATGCTCGCATCTGGCGGGATGGCAGCGGCACCCCCCAGCGGTGCCCGTCGAGCCCGAGGCGGACGAAGTCGGCTCCGCGCAGCGGCAGGTCGGGGTCGAAGGAGCGGTGCTGGGCGACGTAGCCCAGCCCCGGGTTGCCGCGGCGCGGAGCCGCGCCGAGCACCTCGACCCGCCCGGCCGACGGACGATGCTGACCGAGCAGCAACCGCAGCAACGTGGTCTTGCCGGCGCCGTTGGGGCCGAGCACGGCCACGAGCTCACCGGCGGCGACATCGACGCTGAGCCCGGTCCAGACTGCCCGGCCGCCATAGTCGGCGCTGACCCGGTCCAGCCGAACAGCCGGTGACTCGGCCGCTGCGGCGCTGGGCCGGCTCACTGGGACAGGGCCCGGTCGAGCGCGTCGACCTGGCCGAGCTGCCAGGAAGTGAAGCCGGTCCCGGCCGGCTCGGTCTCGGTGACGGCGACGACGGGCACACCGGCGCCGGCAGCGACCTGGCGCAGCCGGACTGTCAGAGGGGAAGTCGCCTGCTCGTTGTAGAGCAGCACCCGGACCCTGTGCTCGGTGAGCAGTCGCTGCAGCGCGGCGACGTCAGCCGGTGTCGGGTCGGTGCCGTTCTCCACCGCCCGGGCGAACCCCGGCGGAGTCAGTACCTGGAGCCCGGCGGCGGCCAGCAGCAGACCTGGCACGCGTTCGGTGTAGGCGACGGCGGCGCCGAAGTGGGCCACCCGCAGCCGCCGGACGGCGGCCTGCAGCGGAGCCAGACCGTCGATGGTGCGTTGAACCCCGGCGCGGTAGGGGCCGGCGTTGGCCGGGTCGGCAGCGGCGAGAGTGTCGCCGATCGTGGTGACGATCTGCGGCAGGGCCGGCGTGTCGTACCACAGGTGCGGGTTCGGGTCCGGGCCGGGCTGGGGGACGACGTCGGCGACGGTGACCAGGCGGCGGCGCGGCGATGGTGCGGCGTCGAGCAGCTTGGTCATCCAGTCGTCGTAGCCGTCGCCGTTGCGGACCACGACCCGCGCGTTGGCGACGGCGAGCGCGTTCTGGGTGCCGGGCTCGAACAGGTGCGGATCGGCGTCCGGATTCGACAGGATCGACGTCGCCGCCACACGTTCGCCGCCGACCTGCGCCATCAGGTCGCCGTAAAAGTTCTCGGCCGCGACGACAGGCAGCCGTCCCCCGTTCGTCGCGACCTGCTCACCACTGTGGCCGCTGGTGCCGCCGCAGCCGGCCAGCAGCCCACCCGCGCTCGCCAGCATCGCGATCGTGGACCTCGCCGTGACTCTGACTCTGATCATGCGGGTCCTCGCGCTCCCCGACACCGCTCGGTGTCTGAGCACAATCAGACCGACCAAATCTCGTACTGACCAATGCGCATGTGTGCATGAGCCCGGAAGGAGGGACCGTGACCGCCCAACCGGACAGCGATCCCCAGAGCCCACGACACGGACCGGTCGGCGCGCCCCTTCTCCCGGTCGACCTTGAGGCCTACGCCGGCGCGAGCGAGCTGCTTCGCGCTCTGTCGGCGCCGCTTCGCCTCGCAATTGTCGACGTGCTGGCCGACGGCGATCGGTGCGTGCACGAGCTCGTCGACGCCCTCGCAGTCTCTCAGCCGCTGGTCTCCCAGCACCTCAAGACGCTGCGCTCAGCTCACCTCGTCATCACCCGCCGACGAGGTCGGGAGGTCGTCTACCGACTTTCCGACGACCACGTCGCGCACGTCGCGCGAGACGCCCTCAGCCACGCCCGAGAGAGCTCCTGGTGACGACAGGCTCGCACGAAGCAGCAGCCTTAAGAAGGGGGCCGGCTTCGCCAAGTCGAGACGGCTGGTCGCGAGTACCTGGCGGGGCTGCGGGCCTCGGCGGTGACGTCAGCACCAGCCAGGACGAGTTGAGCTTTCCTCGCCCTCGGCCCAGCGGCTCGACATCGATGGCAACGGTGGCCGGCCTGCTGCGCTGCCACTCGGTCTCAATGAGAGCTTTGACCGGTCTCGCAGGCCGCTGAGTTCCAGCATTTGGTCGTGGTGGCGCGAAAGGTCGCCACCCCGGTATTCAGCAGCGCTGTGTCGTCCTTGATGCCGCTGCCTCCCCAGCTCGCCGGGATTGTTCTTCGGTGACTACACCGCTGACGACCTCATCGCCCTGCTCGTCTTCGGGCCGATGGGGATGGCGCAGTCGGACAGTGGTCCCAGCCCGGCCCATCCCGTCTTCCCCCGGGGCAGAGCCGTCCCGCGTCGCCGGCCTCGGGGCGCGCGGTCACCCAACGTGGTGGAGGCCGAGCCGGGTGGCTGCGCCGTCGGCCGCAGCCGGCCCCGCGATCTGTCGCAGGAGCAGCAGCCCGTCGAGGACGGCGATGGCGGTGTCTGCTTCGGTGCGGCGTTGCTGCGGCGTGCCGTCGAAGAAGTCTGTGAGCCAGACGGCCCAGGCGTCGACGAGTTGGGCGGCCAGCGTGCGGTACGGCTCTCGGCCGGCAGCCGCGAGCCCGGTCGCCTCGAAGAACAGGCCGAAGATCGGATCGATCTCCGGCCGGGCGAGCACCGGCCACGCGGCCTTCGCCAGCTCGATGTGGTCGACGGCTGGGTTCGTGAAGGCGCTGGCGAGGACATCCTGCAGCTGGGCACCCATCGTCAGGAGCACCGCGCTAACCAGATCATCCTTGGTCGGGAAGTAGTAGACGACGATCCGGTCGCTGACGCCGAGCCGTTTGGCCAGGCGTCCGAACGTCAGCTGGCTGAGGCCGCCGTTGAGTGCCGCGTCGAGCGCGCCGGCAAGGATCTCATCCCGTGAGTGCCTGTATCCCATCGAAGGTTGACTGTAGTGGTCACTACGAATACGGTCTTGTAGTGACCACTACAACGGCGACGACGCCCTCCACACCGACCAAGCTCTCTATGCCGGCGATCGGCTGGCAAGTGCCGGCTCAGCTCAACGCCGCCACCGCGCTGTCCGTGCTGCGGACCCTCGTCGGCACCGCGTCCTGGGCCGGTCCCGCGCTCTCGTGGCGGACATTCGGGCTCGGGTCGATGAACGGAAGCCCCAGTGCCGCACTGATGACTCGGCTGTTCGGGGTCCGTGACCTCGCCCTCGGCCTGGCGGTGCGGCACCCGAACCCCGAGACCCAGCAGGCGGCCCTGCAGATCGGGGTGGCCGTGGACGCGGTCGATCTCCTCGCCAGCTTGCTCGCGCTCCGCGGGGGCGCACCCAAGGCAAGCCTTGTTGGTGTCGGCTGCGGGGCGGCCCTGTTCGTGGGGCTGGGCCTGACCGCACTGGCAGACAGGCAGCATGCCCACACAGGGTGAGCTCCGCCCGCCTACGACATCAGCAGCATCCTGATTCTGTGGTTCGCCGGGGCAGCGGCGATGGCCGGACTGATCGACATCGTGCCCCGAGATTTGCCGTCCTACGGGATGGCGCCGGAGTGGGGGCGGGGCCAGCTCCTTCGTGGGATGGCTGAGGGCGGGCGACAAGTGCCCGTCCGGGTCAGCCGCTGCCGGGCGTCGGCGCGCCGACGGCGACAACGTCCTCGTGCTGCGCGTCCGGGCCGGGCTGGTCCGGCCGGCGAAGGCTGAGCAGCACCGAGCCCGCGAGCACCGCCAGGATCACGGCGAGGCTGGCCAGCGACGGGATCTCAGGGATGGAGGTGCTGATGACCTTGTGGCTAGCCTGCAGGACGAGCTTCACGCCGATGAACGCCAGGATGAGCGCCAGGCCCTTGGACAGGTAGTGGAACTTCTCCAGCAGGCCGGAGAGCAGGAAGTACAGCGCCCGCAGCCCGAGGATCGCGAAGGCGTTGCTGGAGTAGACGATGAACGCGTCGTCGCTGACAGCTAGCACGGCCGCCACGCTGTCGACGGCGAAGACCAGGTCGGCGGCCTCGATCGCGACCACGACGGCGAGCAGCGGCGTCGCGACCCGCCGCCCGGCCTCCCGCACGACGAACTTGGTGCCGGCGTACTCCTCGCGGACCGGGATCACCTTGCGCAGCAGCCGGACCGCGACGCTGCTGCCCGGATCGAAGGTGTTGTCGTCGTCTTTGAGCAGCTTGTAAGCGCTGTAGAGCAGTACGGCCGCGAACACGAACAGCACCGCCGTGAACGTGCTGACGATCGCGACGCCGAGCGCGAGGAAGACGCCGCGGAACACGAGCGCGCCCAGCACTCCGAAGAACAGCACGCGGTGCTGATACTCCCGCGGCACCTTGAAGTAGCCGAAGATCAGCGCGAACACGAACAGGTTGTCCACCGACAGGCTCTTCTCGAGCAGCCAGGCGGTGGTGAACTCCACGCCGGCGTTCCCGCCGAGGGTGAACCCGACGACGACGGCGAACACTAGCGACAACCCGACCCACAGGGCGCTCCACCAGGCCGCTTCCCGGAAACCGATGACGTGTGCCCCCCGGTGCGCCAGCAGGTCGACGGCGAGCATGACCAGGACGACGGCGGCGAACGCGGCCCATCCCCACAAGGGAACAGTCATCGGGAACCGGGCCTGCCGGTGAGCCGGGCCCGAAGCCGGTCGAGTCTCGCGCGGTTTTCTGGTTTAGCCGTGGCGGCCCGAGCCCAGTCGACCGGCCGCCGCGTCTGCGGGCGGCGAGCCAGCTCGGTCAGCTTCCGCGAGATCGGTGCCACGATCGGGCCTCCTGGAGGTGCGGGGGGCAACCCGGTCGGCCGCCCGTCTCCCTCGTTCTGCCCGGCAGCCGGAGAGCGGCCCGAGTTGATGTGGGAACGAACCCCGGTCGTGTTGTTGCCTGAACCCGGCAGCCACCAGAAGCCCTCCGGTCATTCCGGGGCGGCTGGTGGGGCAGCCCCGACCTCCGCCCCGCCCCCGTCCCGGGCCTGCGGCGACGGCAAGCACCTCACCGCGCCGCCGCTGCCCATCGAGATGCAGCCCCGCCGGCTTCTGGGACGACCACTAGCACACCCGGGCGGCGTGTCCGCTCAGCGAGCAGCTCAAGCATCGAAGGACGTCGCTACGCGCATCGTGCTGTCCGCCGGGCTGTACCTGGGGCTACGCCGCCGGCGGCTGGCTCTGAGGCTCGGGCTGGCTCTGAGTCTTGGGCTGGCTCTGAGTCACTGCCCTGCCAGGGCTAGCGGTGCCGGCGGCAGCGTGAGCGGCGGGGCCAGAGCCTGGGGAAGGAAAGGCGCCATCCAGTCGAGCGCTGGCGGGATGGCTGCCGCCCAGGTGCTCCACGTGTGGCCACCGTAGGGGAGCAGCGCACTGTTGATAAGGAGCCGCGGAGCGTGGCGACGGACCGCGGCGGCAAGGGTCGCCTCCTGCTGAAGCGTGTTCGGCCGGGTGTGGTCGCCGGCGGACGCGAACAAGTAGAGCGGCGGCGCGCTGGGGGAGCGGTGCGTGACCCACCACAGCGGCGAGTTGTGCTGCAACGCTGCCCGGCTGCCGCGGTAGAGCTGCGAGGTGCCGGGGTCGGTGCCGGCGGTGAAGTAGCCGGACAAGCTTGCGGCGGCGGCGTAGCGATCCGGGTGGTGCAGGGCGAGGTTGACGGCGCAGAACCCGCCGGTGGAGTAGCCGAGCGCGGCGAACGAGCGGCCGGGAAGGACGGCGAATCGGGCGTCGATGTCGGCGGGGACGTCGACGGCGAGGAAAGTCTCGTTGCGCTGCCCGCGCACGGCGTCGACGCACTCGCTGGACTGGTGCTCGTAGGTGGTGGGGATGGCGGCGATGACCGGCGGGATGCGGCCGGTCGCGATCTCGGTGTCGAGCAGGTGAGCGATGTGCAGTTTGCCGTCGAAGTTGCCCGGCCCACCGGGGGTGCCGTGGAAGAGCTCGACGACGTTGAAACGCGCTTGCCGCAGGGGCGAGAAGTAGTCGGCCGGCAGGTACACCAACCCCGTACGACTGATCCCGCTGCGCCGTCCACCGAAGCGGACGAGGACAAGAATGCCCTGCTCGTTCAAGGCGGCACGACGACCGCTGGCCTGCCAGCCCGGCGTGAGGACGTCGAGTTGCGCCTCCTCACGCCGGACCGAGAACGAGCCCGGCGGTTCGTGCAGTGAGCTCGTGCCAAACAGATCGGCAAACCCGGAGTAAAAGCCTTCACTCCGGTTGAGCAGGTCACCGGCGAGAACGGCGCCCATCGCCATGACCAGCAGCAGGCAGAGCGCGCGAGCAGTCAAGGCCAGCCTGCGCGGCCAGCGAGACCAGCTCCACCCCACGGCCAGCAGCAGGGCCGCCGCGAGCCCGCAGAGCACGAGCAGGAAGGGCAGTCCCAGGAGATCCACTTCGGGTGTCCAGCCTGTTCACTGTGGTCGTCGCGCGCGGCACCCCATCGTGCTGCCCTTCCCAGGGTAGGCCTTGGCAGCGGGGCGAGCCGAGGTCGAGGGGAGTCATCTCGAAGATGCCGCGAGCAACGCATCGGCGATGGCTTGGTGGCCTGCCGCATTCGGATGGTCTCCGTCATCGGCGAGCAGCTCGGTGTCGTCGTCGCTGTCCGAGGTACCGCGGAAGGGGGTCACGAGGTCGACGTAGGTGGCCTGGTCGCGCCGGGCCGCCTGCTGCAGCTGCTGGTTGACACGCCGTGTCAGTGTTTCGCCGGTCTTGACGTAGTCGGGGCCGGCTTTGGCTGCGACCTGTCCGTCCTTCCACATGTCCCAGTAGCCGGTGAGGAGCACCGTGGTCGGGGCGTACCGCCGCAGCTCGGCCACGCGGGCGAGGATGGCATCGAGGTGCTGCGCCAGTCCCACGAGAGTCGCGTCAAAGCAGCCCGCAGCCCCCCCTGGGCAGGAGGGGTCAGCGCGCGAGGAGTCGAAGTCGTTGGCGCCAATGGTGATGATCACTAGGCCGGCGGAGGCGACATCCCCTGCGGCCGTGCCGCCGTCCTGCAGCATCGCTGCGATGGTGGCGCTTGTCAGCCCGGGCACTCCATCGTTGTGGACCTGGACCGGGCGAGCGGACCGTGCCGCTAAGGCTCGGCCGTACCGGACCGGGAAAGGCGTGCAGTCACAGCCGCTGCCGGCCGGCACCGAGTCGCCCAGCGCGACGACGTGCAGCACTCCGTCCGAGGGGGCAGGCCCAACCAGCTGATGGGCTACGGACCCGCTGCTCGATGCTGCGGCGACCCGTGGAGCAGCAGTTCGCACCGGGACGCTGGCTGCGAGCGCGCCAACGGCCACTAGGACGAGGGCCAGGGCCAGCATCTGTTGCAGCCGTTGAGCTCGCACTCGACGGTGGCGCGAGACCGTCATAACGCGTGTGAGCCCGCTAGTTGCGGGTGCGGGGTGTTGCTGCGGTGCGATGTACCCGCGTGCAGCTGCAGGGCGCTGATGACGAGCGGGAAGTGGCTGAACGCTTGGGGGGTGTTGCCCAGCTGCCGGTTGGTGACGGGGTCCCACTCCTCTGAGAGCAGGCCGACGTCGTTGCGCAGGCTGAGCAGCCGCTCGAACAGCTCGGTCGCCTGCTGGCCGCGGCCAGCAGCGAACAGGGCGTCGACGAGCCAGAACGAGCAGGCGAGGAACACCCCTTCGCCGGCTGGGAGTCCGTCGTCGCCGGTCGCGGTGCGGTAGCGCAGCACGAGCCCGTCCTGGGTGAGGCGCTGCTGGATCGCCTCGATGGTGCCGACCACGCGGGGGTCGGTGGCGGGCAGGAAGCCCACACGCCCGATGAGCAGCAGGCTCGCGTCGAGGTCGGTGCTGCCGTAGGCCTGGACGAAGGTGTTGTGCTCGGCGTCAAAACCGTGCGCGAGCACCTCGGCGTGGATGGTGTCGCGCAACGCTTCCCATCGCTGGGCTGGGCCGGGCAGGCCGCTGGTGGTGATGGCCTGGACCATCCGGTCGGCCGCGACCCAGGCCATCACCTTGGAATGGGTGAAGTGCCGGCGTGGTCCGCGCATCTCCCACAGCCCGTTGTCGGGCTGGTCCCAGGCGCCTTCAAGGTGCTCCATGAGGGCGAGTTGGATATCCCAGCTGTCGTCCGGGCGGTGCAGAAACGCGTTGCGGGTCAGGGACAGGCCGTCGAGCACCTCACCCCATACGTCGAGCTGGAGCTGGTCGGCGGCTGCGTTGCCGACCCGGACCGGGGCGGAGCGCTCGTAGCCGGCGAGCCAGCTCAGCTCGTACTCGGGCAGACGCCGGGTGCCGTCCAGGCTGTACATGATCTGCAGCTGCGCGGGGTCGCCGGCGACTGCCCGCAGCAGCCACTCGCGCCACGCCGAGGCCTCCTCGGTGTAGCCGGCGGCGAGCAGCGACTGCAGGGTCAGCGTGGCATCGCGCAGCCAGCAGTAGCGGTAGTCCCAGTTGCGCGGACCGCCGATCTGCTCCGGAAGGGAGGTTGTCGCGGCAGCAACGATCCCCCCGGTCGGGGCGAAGGTGAGGGCCTTGAGGGTGATCAGGCTGCGCTGCACCGCATCCCGGTAGGTGCCGCGGACGCGGCTCTTGCCCGACCACTGCTGCCAGAAGGTCGTCGTGTCCGACAGGGCCGCTTCGGCGTCGACGGCCCGGGGCCGCGGGTGCGCGCTCGGTGCCCAGGTGAGCACGAACGGCACCCGCTGCCCAGCACGGACAGTGAAGTCGCTGACCGAGGCCATGTCCCTGCCTGCCACCGGCACCGGGGTGGCCAGGTAGGCCGCGTCGGGCCCGGCGACCGCGACCATCCCTTGCTCGCCGCCGGCTGAGCGGACGTGGCGCACCCACGGGACGATGTGGCCGTAGTCGAAGCGCAGCCGCAGCTCACTCGTCATCGCCACCGCGCCGGTGATGCCCTCGACGATGCGGATGACGTCTGCCGCCTCCCCCCGCGGCGGCATGAAGTCGACGACGCGCACCTGCCCGTCGGGGGTGTGCCACTCGGTTTCCAGCACCAGGGTGTCGACCCGGTAGCGGCGGCTGGTGCACGTCCCACCGCCCGCCGGTGCCAGCAGCCACCTGCCGGCCTGCGGGGTGTCGAGCAGGGCGGCGAAGCAGGCCGCAGAGTCGAAGTGCGGCAGGCACAACCAGTCCAGCGACCCGTCCCGGCCCACCAGCGCGGCGGTGTGCAAGTCACCGATGACGGCGTAGTCCTCGATCCTCGACACGGCTCAGCTGCCCTGCAGCTCGAGCACGACCTTCACGTCGCCGTCGCGGCGGGCGAACGCCTGCTGGTAGTCCTCGAGCGGGACCCGACGTGTGATCAGCCGTCCCAGCCAGCCCTGGTCTGCCTGCCTGAGGGCGAGGGCGGCAGTCTGGTAGTGGCGCCGGTTGGCGTTGACGCTGCCGAACACGACGTCGTTGCGCAGCACCTCGTTGCGGTTCACACCGCCGATGTCGACCGGCGTGTTCGTACCCGGGGTGGAGACGCCGGTCAGGCAGGTGATGGCGTCCAGCGCCCCACAGTTGATGGTGTCCAGCACCACCGACGGCACGCCGGTGCATTCAAGGAGGACGTCGCCCTGCACGCCGGAATCCGGCAACGACTCGGAGTGGTAGTGCGCGCCCAGGTCGGCGACCAGGGCTGGTTTCGGCCCGTCGCTCACCCGGTCGAACACGTGCACCTCCAAGCCGCGCTGCACCCCGAGCAGCGCCGCCAGCAACCCGACCGGGCCGGCGCCGGTGACCACAGCGACGTGCGGGTCGAAGAATGCACGGGTGCCGATGCGCTCGATCTGCTCCCAGGCCTTGGCCACGATCGTGGTCGGCTCGAGCAGCACACCCACCCGCTCGAGCGAGCTGTCCAGGGTGACCACCGCGTCGGGCTGGGCTCGCCAGCGCTCGCGGGCAAAGCCGTCCTGGCCCATGATCCCGTGCTCGGTGTATCGGCCGTTGCGGCACATGTCCCACTCACCGGCCGCGCACGCCGGGCAGGGCACCGGGTCCGGGCGCCGCACGATCCCGACCACCAGATCACCCGGGTTCAGTCCGCAGCCGGAGGGCGCCGCACTGACCCGCCCGAGGTTCTCGTGCCCCAGGACGAGCAGCTCATGGCCGGGCGGCGCCTGCCCGTAGGCACCGGAGACGATCTCGACATCGGTGCCGCACAGCCCAACCGACAGGCCCTGCACGAGCACCGGACCCTGCTCAAGCGGCGGCTCAGGCATCTCGACCAGCGACAGCGAGTCCTTCACCCCAGGCCTGACACACAATGCGCGCACGACTCCCCCTGCCACCCGCCGTATGGCCGGTCCGCAGTCGGTATGACCGGATCGGCTGGCCGCAACCCCACCCGTCGAGTGACCACTCGACGCACCGCCGGGCAGCACAATGTCGGACATGCCGACCGACGCCCGCAAACCGGCCCCTGGCGCGGTGTCCACGCCAGCGCCTGGCACGGCCGAGTAGGCGCCCGCGGCGGTTTCCACCCCGTCGAGTGGGGCTGCGAAGCGCTCGGGACGGCGCTGCTGCTGCTCGCCGGGCTGTCGGCAGTGTGCCTGAACTTCGGTCCCCACTCCGCGCTGCACACCTGGGGCACCTCACCGCGGCCGCTGGCGACCGGGTTGCTGTTCGCTGGCGCCGGCAGCCTGCTCGCCATCAGCCCCATCGGACGCCGCAGCGGCGCGCACCTTAACCCCGTGGTCACCCTCGCGTTCTGGACCCAGCACAAGGTGCACCCCCACGACGTCGCCGGCTACCTCGCCGCCCAGCTGCTCGGCGCAACCGCCGGCACCGGCATGCTCGAAGCGCTGTGGGGGGCGGAGGCCCGCGCCGTGCATCTAAGCGCCACCTCCCCGGGCACCGGGGTCAGCGACAGTCGGGCCGTTCTGATCGAGGCGGCAATGACGTCGGTGCTTGTACTGGTCATCCTGCTGATGACCAGCAGTGCGGCGACCGCGCGCTGGACACCGCTGGTCCTCTGGCCGTTGGTTGCCACACTGGTCTGGCAGGGCGCCCCCTACACCGGCACGAGCCTTAACCCGGCCCGCAGTCTCGGACCGGCGCTGCTGGCACCCCTGCTCGGCCGCTACTGGGTCTATGTCGCCGGCGCGCTGCTCGGCTGCGCCCTCGCCGTCGCCCTGTTCGCGCTGCTACGCCCGCGGCACGTGCTGACCGCCACGATCTACCACGACCCCCACTACGCGAGCACCCTCGCCAGCTCACTACCCGTCGCCCGCCAAGCACCGGCGCGAAGCGACTACTCGGCCGTTGAGCGCTCCCGTACCCGGTCTCAAGTTGCCCGAGACCGTGGCTGCCTGACGAGCGGGTTTCGGTCAAGGATCTCAACGCCAAGATCCGCGCCTTCGTCGACGGCTGGAACGACCTCGCACACCCGTTCGTCTGGACCAAGACGGCCGACCAGATCCTCACCAAAGCCAACCGTCCAAGGACTTCAGATACGCGACACTAGGAGCCTGCTGAACAAGGCTTGCTTGTGGGGGCGGGAGTGTCTCAGGGCAGTCTGGCTGCGGTCAGCGCCTTGGCGGGCTCGACAACGAACTCACCTCCCGGCGGGGCTGATGGTCACGGCTGATCGGCGGTGAAGTCAAGCGTCTTTGTCCGCGCCTCCGCCAGAACGGATGTCAACCAGAGCTGCAGCAGACCCCTGCCATCGGCTCTGGCTGGACGGGTGACTGGCGGAAGGACACCAGACCGTCACGACGAGCCATTGTCGGAACGGCCGACGGTGTCCAGTATCACTGTGTCCGGTAGCCAGTGCCTGTTCAAACGAAGGAGAACCCTGTGCTGTACGCGTACTCGATGACGGTTGAGCAGCCAGCCGAGATGTACGACAAGGTCAACGCCGAGCTCGAGGAGGAGCTGCACCGCCCGCTTCCACAAGGGTGCCTGGTTCACCTGGCGACGAGGACCGCGACCGGCTTCCGGGTCACGGAGGTCTGGGAGTCGCACGAGGCCTGCGACCGCTTCGCTGACGAGGTAATGCGCCCGTTGATCGGCCGCGTCATGGGCCAACAGATGCTCGAGCAAGGACCGCCGCCGAGCGAGGACTGGGACGTCATGCGCCTGGAGGTGGACGCGGCTGCGTTCGCGCACGCCACCTAAGCCGGAAGTTCCACCAGGTGCAGACCGCCCGGCGGCCAAACTCGGCCGAAGGCGAGGTAGATGGCCAGGCGTACTGACTGACCTGCTGACACCGCCCCGGGTCTGCCGGAGGCTTTCCTGATACGCAGATTATGGGCAGGGGATCACCGAGGAAGTACGCCCGGGAGTTGATTGCGGCGACGCGGATGGCGGTGAACGCCAGACGGATCCACAGACGGCGGCGGGCACAGCAGGGGTCCAGACGGTGGCGCGACCAGCCAAACCGTACGTCGCACGCTTGCGTCTTTCTGGTGGGACGCGACGCAGAACCGCCTCGTTGGCCGAGTAGCACTCGTCCCGCGTGCCACTGTCAGACCGCGGCTGGCCGCGAACAGAAGATGTGGGAACCTTGGAGCCGCATATCGCCGTCCTATGTCTTTTGGGGGCGGCCCGTGCAATAGTCTTTTTACTTAGCGTGCGGGAGGGTCGATCCGATGCCGGTCTACAGCCAGACACTCGGCCTCGACGAGTTGCCCGAGGCCCTGGTGTCCTTACCAGCCAAACCCCTGGTACTGCGGAAGACGTCGGCGTCGGACAGGACACGGCCATCGTGACGCGGGGCGCCGACCACGGCCACTTCGAAGGCAGGGTGCGCAGTGCCCGCCTTGGTGCTCTGGGGCGAGTCGGATCGCGTCGCAGACGTTGACTACGGATGCGCCTACGCTAACGCGTTACCGATCGCCCACTTTCGACTGCTTTAGTTTGTGCTGACGAGCCGTCGAGGCGCTGCTCGAAGCCGGCGTGGCGCCGGCCGACGTCGTTGCCATCGCCCGGACACCCGCCAAGCTCGGGGATCTGGCCACTAGTGGCATCGACGTCCGGGCCGCCGACTACGCCCAACCCGACGCCCTTCCTGGGGCGAGCCTTCCTCACGGCGGAGCCGGCCCGGACGGCCGCATTGGCCACCCTTCGCCCAGACGGGAGACCGCGGGACTGTTCTCTCCTGCCGGGGGTCGAGGGGCGCGTCACGGCGTCTTGCACCTGTGCGGGCGCTACACCAGGTCGAGCAGTTCGTGTGCCAGAGCGGTGTGGGTGACAAGGCTGGTGACTAACCCGCCACGGACGGCCGCACGGACGGCGCGGGCCTTGGTGGTGCCGTAGACGATGGCGATGACGTCCGGGACGGCGGCAAGTTGGGGCGCGTCGATGCCGATGACGCGTTCGCTGAGGTCGGTGACCATAGCGTTGCCGTTGGCGTCGAGCTGGATGCCCCCCAGCTCGGCTCGAACGCCGAGGCGGTGCAGCTGGAGCCACTCGTCCTCGGTCACGGCGTCGGCCACTGTTGACTGGCCCTTCTGCCAGGCGCCGACGCCGACGACGGCTTTCGTCACGTCGGGAAACTGCGCGGCCGCGCGAGCGATCTCCGGTTGGGTGCGCATTGCCCGGGCGGTTGCTGCGTCGGGGACGATCAGTGGTGCGTAGTAGAAGTACGCAGGACCGCCAGATGCTCGGGCGACGTCGCGGACGAGTTCGACGCAGCTGGTGTCGACGTCGGCCCGGCTGAGCGCCCCGGTCAGCTGGATGACGGGGCAAGGAGGTAGGCGTGTCAGCGAGGTCCTCATCGCAATCAGCGAGCGCGCCCACGTCAGCCCGAGGACGTCGTCGCCGGTGAGAATCTCGGTGAGCAGACCGGCTGCCGCCCGGCCGAGGTTGGCGCGTAAGACTGCGTCCTCGTCGGTGGGGGAGTCGATGACGACGCAGTAGCGCAGTCCGTATGCCGAGCCCAGGCGCACCGAGAGGTCGAGGTCGATCTCTCCGCGGTAGTCCAGCTCGATGCGGACCAAGCCGCTGGCCCGAGCCTGGTCGAGCAGCCGCGCGACTTTGAAGCGGCTCACGCCGAGCTCTGCGGCGATGTCGCTCTTGCTCGCATCGTCGAAGTAGTAGCGGCGAGCTGCTGTTGCCGTGAGTACGAGCGCCGCTGGGCCAGCGATCTTGTCCTGCCTCATCGAGTGCTCCTCAGCGCGCTCATCTGAGTGCTCTAGCAAAACTTCTACTACACTTGTTGACGCGCCGGGTGGCGACACCTGAGGCTGCACTTCTCGGAAGAGCGGTGTCTTGCTCATGTGGGCACCCTCGTTGACGTCGGTCACCTGGTCGACCAAGGGAGTCTCATGGCTGCAACGACGAACGCGTACGTGGGGCACGGCGCGTCGGCAGGCGCCGTCGGTGGAAGGCCGGTTGACCGGCTTGCTGATCGCGGCAGCGGTGGTCTCCGCCATCTCGGCGCTGTTGTACGGCTACGACACCGGCATCATCTCCGGGGCCTTGCTGCAGATCCGGGGCGACTTTCACACCGGGTCAGGCTGGGAGCAGATCATCGCCTCGAGCATCCTGGCCGGTGCCGTGATCGGGGCATTGTCGTGCAGCCGCCTGTCGGAGCGGTGGGGCCGGCGGCGCACGATCCTGCTTGTGTCGGCAGTGTTCGTAGTCGGGGCGCTGGCCTGCTCGGTGGCGCCGAGTAAGGGGACGCTGTCCCTGTGCCGGGTGGTGCTGGGCTTCGCTGTCGGGGGGGCCACTCAAACCGTGCCGATGTATGTCGCAGAGCTGGCCCCGGCACGGCGCCGAGGGCAGCTGGTGCTGACCTTCCAAGTAGGCATCGGGGTCGGGATCGTCGTCTCCACTCTGGTGGGGGCGAGTGAGTCGCTGTCCTGGCGGCTTTCAATCGGACTGGCCGCAGTCCCAGCCACCTTGATGCTGCTGCTCATGCTGCGGCTGCCCGAGAGCCCTCGGTGGTTGGTCAAGCGCGACGACGACGAGACCGCCGCCCACGTGCTGCGCACCATTCGCCCGGCCGGGGCGGACATCGACGCCGAGTTAAAGGAGATTCGCTGACCTCGAGTGCGCCGAACGCCAGGAGAACAGCAGCAGCCGTGGCTGGCACGGGCTGCGCCAGCCCTGGATCCGTCCTGCATTGATCGTGGGCTGCGGCATCGCGGTCTTTACCCAGCTCAGCGGCATCGAGATGATCATCTACTACGCTCCGACAATCCTGACCAGCAATGGTTTCTCCAAGTCTTCGGCACTGCACGTGAGCGTCGCGCTCGGGGTGACGTACTTGGTGATGATGTGCATCGGGCTGTCGATCGTTGACCGGATCGGCCGGCGGCGGCTGACGTTGACGATGATTCCCGGTGCGGCATTGGCCTTGCTGATACTCGGAACCCTGTTCGTGACCGGCCACAGCGGGCGCAGCGACGTCCCGTTCATCGTCGCCTGCCTCGTCGTGTTCATGTTCTTCAACGCCGGCGGGCTGCAGCTGATGGGCTGGCTGACCGGCTCGGAGATCTACCCGCTTGCCGTGCGAGGGGCGGGTACCAGCGCGCAGGCTGCGACGTTGTGGACGACGAACCTGCTGATTACCTTGAGCCTGCTGTCGATCATCAACACGGTTGGTGTCGGGCCGACAATGTGGTTGTACGGCGCCTTTAACGTCGCTGCCTGGCTATTCGTCTGGCGCCGCATGCCTGAGCTGACCGGACGCAGCCTGGAGCAGATTGAGGGCAAGCTTCACGACGGGGAGTTCCGGCCGCACGACTTCGACCAGTTGCCTGCCGCTCCAGCAGCTGCCGGCGCAGCAGCGCCGGCCTAGCAGTAGCTGCTGGTGCACGAGGGAAACGGGGCTCGAGTGGTTCCGCGGTCCGCAGCTGCACTCTTGCGAGCATCCACATCTCAGGGGCAGGCGAGCCGCACGAGGGTGGTTCCACTGAGATCAGCTGGTCTGGGCGCGTTGGACGAGGACATCGTTGTTCCGACCTATGACCGCAGCGAGGTCGCGGCCGGGATCGTGCACTTCGGGGTCGGCGGCTTCCACCGCGCGCACCAGGCGATGTACATCGACAGGTTGCTGGCCGGGGGCCAAGCCTTGGAGTGGGGCATATGCGGTGTCGGCGTGCTGGAGGGCGACCGGGCCATGAAGGACGCCCTCGCCGCGCAGGACTGCCTTTACGCGCTGGTGGTCAAGCACCCCGACGGCGCCCTCGAGCCCCGGATCATCGGGTCAATCGTCGAGTACCTGTTCGCTCCTGACGACCCGGAGGCTGTCGTCGAAAAGCTGGCTTTCCCCTCGACCCGCATCGTGTCCCTGACAGTCACCGAAGGTGGCTACAACACCGACCCGGTCACCGGCCAGTTCGACACTCGGGACCCCGGGGTGGTGCACGACATTCGGCCCGGAGTTGACCCGGTCACCGTATTCGGGCTGGTGACAGAGGCACTTGCTCGGCGTCGGGATCGGGGCGTGGTCCCCTTCACGGTCATGTCGTGTGACAACGTGCCGAGCAACGGCGACGTCGCCCGCCGCACATTCGCAACCTTCGCTGGGCTGCGCGACCCCGAACTGGGCCGGTGGGTACGCCGCGAGGTGGCCTTCCCGAACTCCATGGTCGACCGGATCACCCCGGTCACCACCGAGCAGGACCGGACCTTGCTCACCGAGCGCTTCGGCGTCCAGGACGCGTGGCCGGTGGTGTGCGAGCCGTTCACCCAGTGGGTACTGCAGGACCGCTTCATCGCCGGACGGCCACCGTTGCAGGACGCCGGGGTGCAGCTGGTCGACGACGTCGAGCCCTATGAGCTGATGAAGCTGCGGCTGCTCAACGGAGGCCACCAGGCCCTGTGCTACCTGGGCTACCTGGGCGGTTATCGCTACACCCACGAAGTGTGCCAGGACCCACTGTTCACATCGTTCCTGCTCGCCTACCTGGACCGAGAAGCAGCCCCGACGCTGCCGCCCGTCCCTGGGATGGACCTAGCCAGCTACCAGCGGACCCTGATCGAACGCTTCGCCAACCCCGAGGTCCGCGATAGCCTCGCCCGGCTGTGCGCCGACAGCTCCGACCGCATCCCCAAGTTCGTGCTACCCGTCATCACGGAACAGTTGGCCCGAGGCGGGGAGGTCGAACATGCCGCGCTAGTGGTTGCAGCCTGGGCGCGTTACGCCCAAGGCGTTGACGACCAGGGCCAGCCCATTCTCGTCGTGGACCGGCTACGCGAGCAGTTGACGGCGGCGGCCGGTCGCCAGGACGAGAACCCCACCGCGTTCCTGGCCAACCGCGAGCTGTTCGGGAACCTGATCGAGAACGAGCGTTTTACTGCGGCGTACACCACCTCACTGAGGTCTCTGCACGCACGAGGCGCCCGCGCGACGCTGGAACGTCTGGTTGCTGATCGACCACGCGAGCCTCAGCACTGGCGCGAGGCCTAACCGCCCCACCAAGCGCATGTGTCCCAGATCCACCGTCTGGGTCAGGTTGAAACCGTCCCAGTTGTATCTACCGGTCTGATGCCGAGGCTATTCATCTCGCCCACCAGGACCAGGACGCGAGCACCCCTACCGGGTGAGGCATACTCGACATGGCGTTGACATCGTCGACAGTGTGTCGATAATCTTGGCAGTGTGAGCGCGACAGTCAAGACCCAAGGCGCTGAGCCGGGCGTTCGCGGCCGGCGGGCTCCCCGCATCTCCGGTGATGAACGGGAGCGCTCGATCCTGCTCACCGCCGAGCGGCTGCTGGGCGAACGGCCTCTCCACGAGGTCTCGGTCGACGACCTTGCACGAGGCGCCGGCATCTCTCGACCCGCCTTCTACTTTTACTTCGCCTCCAAGGAGCTGGTCCTCCTCGCGCTTCTCGACCGGCTGGTGCAGGAGCAGCTGGAAGTTGAGCGGGAGGCGCCGGACAATCTGGCCGACGACCCGGCGCTGGCTTGGCGGCACGTCCTGGGCTCCTCGCATGCCAGGTGGTCGGCGCACCGCGGCGTGCTGCGAGCCGCGATGGAGGCCAGGACGACGAGCACCGAGGTCCGCGGGGTGTGGCGGCAGCTGCTGGAGCGCTTCGTCGAGCGGACGGCCCTGGCAATCGAGGCGGAACGCGCCCGCGGAGCCGCCCCGCCGGGCCTTCCGGCCAGGGACCTGGCGATCTGCTTGGTCCGCATGAACGAGAAGGTTTTCGAGTCGATGGCGGGCGACACCCAGCCCGCCATCGACGAGGACCGGACCCTCGACGCGCTGGTCGGGGTATGGCTGGCCGCGATCTACGGCACGACCCCTTTTCCCACCGCCTGACCCGGGCGGGCCTCGCATCACACCAAGGAGCGGACCCATGATCGGACTGGACATCACGAAGCAGAACGTCGCTGTGGAGAAGGTGCTCGAGCAGACGACCAACCCGCGGCACCGCTACCTGCTGCAGGCCTATTTGCGTCACCGCTACCTGGAGTCCGCCGGGCGCTACAAGGAGATCCTTGAACCCGAGCTGACAGTCGAGCGGCCCGTTTACCGCTTCAGCCTGGCCGGCCAGCCCAACCTCAAGCTCGAGGGGCTGGAGCAGGTGGAGATGCTCTACCGGCACTGGACCGACACCGACCAGTGCGTCTTCTACGTCGAGGACGAGCTGGTCGCCGTCGGCGACCACGTGGTGATGGGCCGGGGCACCTCCTACCAGCAGACCCTCGGTTCGGCACTGGTCGAGCGCGGGATCGATGCCGACCCCGGCGCCATGTACCTGACCAAGTCCCAGATCGCCATGATCTGGCCGTATGACGACCGCTGCCGCCTGATCGGCGAGGACGTCTGGGAGTTCGACGACGCCGGCCGCGAGTACATCAAGCTCGACCCGGCCGACGTCCTCACCGCCCAGCAGGCGGGGGCGCTGCTCGCCCCCCACATCCAGCCCCTGCCCCCCTTCGACGACAGTCTGCTACCGGCGTGAGGGCCGTCACCTGCCAGAACGGCGCGCTTGAGGTAGCGGACCTCCCAGCCCCCGAACCGGGCAGGAGCCAGGTCCTGATAGACGTCCTTCGCTCCGGCATCTGCGGCTCGGACCTGCACGCCCGCCTTCACGCTGACGAGCAGGCGGACATCCTCGCCGAAGTCGGTTACGACGGGCTCATGCGCTCGGGCCAGAAGGTCGTGTTCGGCCACGAGTTCTACGGCACCATCGCGGGCTACGGCCCCGGATGCCGCCGAACGCTCCCGATCGGCACCCCTGTAGTCGCGCTGCCCCTGCTCCGGGATGGGCAGGACATCCACCCCATCGGCCTGTCAGCGGCCGCCCCTGGTGCCTACGCCGAGCAGGTCGTGGCCGAGGAGTCACTCATGCTGGCAGTTCCGAACGGCCTTGCGCCCGATGTGGCCGCGCTGACCGAGCCCATGGCCATCGGGTGGCACGCCGTCAAGCGCGCGCAGATCAAGAACAAGGAGGTGGGCATCGTCATCGGCTGTGGCCCGGTGGGGCTGGCCGTCATCGGCATGCTCAAGGCGCGAGGAGTCCAGACCGTCGTTGCCAGCGACTTCTCATCAGGTCGGCGCGCGCTCGCCACCGCATGCGGCGCCGACGTGGTGGTCGACCCGCGCCAGGAGTCGCCATACGACCGGGCCGGGGGGCACGGGTACCTCACGACGGTGCCGGCGAAGGCAAAGCTCGGGCTCGACACCATGGACAAGCTCACCCGGCTACCCGTGTCGTGGCATCACGTGTGGCGTGCCGCTGACGCGCTCGGCGCCACCAAGCCCAAAGCGCCGGTCGTCTTCGAGTGCGTCGGGGTCCCCGGCGTCATAGACAGCATCATCACCAGCGCCCCGCTGTCGTCGCGGGTCGTCGTGGCAGGGGTCTGCATGACACCCGATGCGATCCGGCCGGTGATGGCGATCAACAAGGAGGTCGACCTGCGGTTCGTGGTGGGGTACACGCCCCTCGAGTTCCGCGACACCCTGCACATGCTGGCCGACGGCAAGGTGAAGGCGGCACCGATTGTCACCGGGCTCGTGAGTCTGGACGGCGTCGACGCCGCCTTCGACGCCCTCGGCGATCCCGAGACGCAGGCCAAGATCCTCATCGACCCGCGTGTACGGACCGACGTCGCGGCGTCGTAGGCACGGGCCACGACCGGCCCCCGCCGAAGCGCGGGTCAGAGATGGATGCGGGGTCGGTACCACGATCCGGCGCCGCCGGAGCGGCGGCAGGGCCGGTGTCGCTGACCGGCTATCTCTCTTGTGGCGTCTCGTCGTGGGGGGTGCCCGCAGCGGGTGGGGTCGCGTCGTCGACAAAGCAGTCGACGTCGGTGGCCTTGAGGCTGACCCAGACGGGGTCCCCGGCGGCGAGCCGAAGGTCGGCGACAGCCTGGGCCGTGACGTCGGCGATGATCGGTAGTGGGCCGGCGATGGTGAGCCGGACCCGGTCGCCGAGGGCAGCGAGCTCTGTCAGCTGGCCGGCCCAGACGTTGCGGGCGCTGGAGGGTCCGGGCTGGTGTCTGTGCACGAGAACGGCGCTCGGCCGCACGACCGCCAACGCCGGTCCGCGAAGGGTGCGGTCGCTGGTCACGAGCTGGCCCCCGCCCTCAAGGGTGAGCGTGCCGGCGTCAGCGGTGCCGCGCAGCAGGTTGAGCCCGACGAGGCGGGCCACGTAGGCAGTGCCCGGCCGGCGCACCACGACGCTGGCGGACGCATCTTGCACGACTCGGCCACTTTCGAGGATGAGCAGCCGGTCGGCCACTGCCATGGCTTCGAGGGGGTCGTGGGTGACGAGCAGCACCGGGCCGGCGAAGTCGGCGAGCTGCTGGCGCAGCTGGCCGCGGACCTCGCTACGGGTGGTGACGTCCAGGGCGGCGAGGGGCTCGTCGAGCAGCAGCATTCGCGGCCCCGAGCACAGTGCCCGGGCCAGCGCGACGCGCTGCGCCTGCCCGCCGGAGAGTTCGGCGGGGCGTCGCCGTTCCAGCCCAGCGAGTCCGAGCCGGTTGAGCCAGTGGTCGGCCTCCCGGCGGGCAGCGGCGTTCGAGATGCCTGTGCTACGCGGCCCGAACGCGACGTTGTCGCGTGCCGATAGGTGCGGGAACAGCAGGTAGTCCTGGAACACGACGCCGACGCCCCTGGCTTGCGGCGAGCGTCGCACCCCGGCCGCGGGGTCCTCAATCAGCTCGCCAGCGAGCTCGACCCGGCCACCATCGAGGGGGATCAGCCCGGCCAGTGCCTGTAGCAGCGTGCTTTTGCCAGCGCCATTGGGACCAAGGACGGCCAGGACCTCGCCGGCTCGGACCGAGAGCCTGACGTCGAGGGTGAACTCCGGTCGCCGGACCTGGACGCGGGCGTCGAGGCTCATCGCAGGGTGCCGGGGCGCAGCCAGCGTTCGCGCAGGACCAGCAGGATGGTGACGCTGACGGCGAGCAGGACCAGGGCGAGCGTGACGGCGGCCTCGGGGTCGGTCTCCAGGGCGATGTAGACCGCGAGCGGCATGGTCTGAGTCGTGCCCGGCAGATTGCCTGCAAAGGTGATCGTTGCACCAAATTCGCCGAGGGCCCGTGCGAAGCACAGCACCGCCCCGGCGGCGACCGACGGCGCGACCAGAGGCAGGGTGACGCGCCGGAAGGTGGTCCAGTCGCTCGCGCCGAGGGTTGCGGCGGCCTGCTCGTAGCGCTGGTCGAAGGAGGCGAGGGCGCCTTCGACGCTGACCACCAGGAACGGCATGGCGACGAACGCCTCCGCCAGGATGACACCGGAGGTCGTGAACGACAGCGAGACCCCTGCAGCGCTCAGGGCTGGTCCGAGGACGCCGGTGCGGCCGAACGCGTACAGCAGGCCGACGCCGCCCACGACCGGTGGCAGCACAAGCGGCAGGGTGACCAGCGCACGGACCAGTCGCCGTCCCGGGAACCGGAGTCGGGCAAGTCCCCAGGCCAGCGGCACCCCGACCAGCACTGAGAGCCCGGTGGCTGCCGTCGCCGACAGCAGCGAGAGCTGCAGCGCCTGGCGCACGGACGGGTCGGCCAGCAGGTGCGGCAGCCCGCTCCACGGTGCCCGGATCAGCAGGCCGGCGAGTGGCAGGACCAGGAACAGCAGGCCCAGCACCGCCGGCCCGGCAAGGAGCACCGGCACGCCGGCGCCGCGCCGGGCACGTCGGCCAGGGACCGTGGTGCCGGGCGTCACGGCTTGGCGAAGCCGGCCTTGCTCAGCGTGCTCTGGCCCGCCGACGACAGCACCAGGTCTTCGAAGGCGCCGGCCAGCTGGGCGTTCTTGCTCGCCTTCACGGTTGCGATCGGGTAGGCGGTGCTGGCGTTGTCTGCGGCGGGGATCTCGATCCCCTTGACCTTGGCTCCGGCGGCCCTGACGTCAGTGACGTAGACGACGGCGGCGTCGGCCTGGCCGGAAGTGACGTAGGCGAGGGTGCTCTTGACATCGAGGCCCTCGGTGACCGGCTTGACCGTCACCTTCGCCTTGCCCAAGACCTTCTGCGCCAGTGCACCGCACGGGACCTGCGGCTGGCACAACGCGACCTTCACCCCGCTTTTGGCCAGGTCAGCGATGCTGCTCACCTTGGCGACGCTGGCCGGGGCGACGGCGATCTCGGCGACGTTGGTGGCGAACGTCTTCGGGCCGTCAGCGTCGCCGGCCGCCGTCACCTGCGTCATGTTCTTCGGGCTGGCGGACGCGAACACGTCAGCGGGGGCGCCGGCGATGATCTGCTGCGCCAGCGTCGAGCTGGCCCCGAAGCTGAACTTCACCGTCGTCCCCGGATGCGCCGACTGAAACTGCTGGCCTAGCTCAGTGAACGCCTTGGTCAACGAGGCGGCGGCGAACACCGTCAGCGTCCCGGACAGGGGCGGAGCCGCCGAGCTCGGGCTGCTCTCCGACGTCGACGGGCTCGGCGCCCCCGAGCTCGGCGCTGACGACGAAGGCGAGGACGCCTTGGGGGTCGAGGACGACCCGCAGCCGGCAACGAACGCCGACAGGACGGTGACGGCGAGGACGGTGCGGCCGCCAGAGGTGAGGCGAGACATAGCGGCTCCGGAGGGCGAGGGGACGGACGGGTCAGCCTGGACGGGGGACCTCGACCACGACGTTGGTGGACTTCACGCTTGCTACGGCAAGGACGCCGGGCTCGAGGCCGAGCTCGACGGCGGCCTCGGCGCTCATCAGGGACACCACCCGAAACGGGCCCGCCTGAATTTCCACCTGGGCCATGACTCCGTCCAGGGTGACCTTCGTGACCACCCCGGTGAACCGGTTGCGGGCCGACTCCCCGACGATTGGCCCGGCCTCGAGCGGTCCCGGGCGACTGGCCTGCTCGGTCGCGACCCGGGCCAACTCGACACCGTCGATGACGCGGCGGCCCTCCGAGTCCTCGGTGGACTGGATCCGCCCGCTGTCGGCCCACCGTCGCACCGTGTCATCACTGACCCCGAGCAGCCGGGCCGCGTCCATCATCCGCAGCGCTGTCACAAGCCGCACCATACAAAACGATCCGCACACGCGGCTAACTGGTCGACCATGCGCCGCGGACGCGGATCGCCGGCTGTAGGTCCCTTTTGCCCCGACGCGCTGCACAGGACCGGCCGGCGGCCGGCACCAAGTCCGCTCGGGCCTTGCCGCTTAGCCGCTCGATTGCCGGAGCTCAGCAAGCGCTCGGGTTAGGTCCGCCGGGGTAGGCCGCTCGGCGGGGACGACCTCGAAGCCCGCCACGGAGTGTGCCGCCTGGGCAGTCGGTCGTCGTTGGGCTCAAGCGAGCGGTGTGACGGTGCTAGTTCAGTCGAGTTCCACGACGAAGTCCCAGGTAACCAGGGGGCGTCCGGCCGGCTGCCAGGTAACGGTGGTGTGCCCGGCAACAAAGACAGCGGACAGTCGCAGTGTCGCGGGATGCTGCGGGTCGGCGTGGACGAGGGGACGGTCGGCGTGCAGCGCGATGCGGTTCTGGGCTTGGTCGAGGCCCAGGAAGTTCGCGGCTGCTACGTCGAGCCGTCCGCTGCTGGGCCGGACCGTGACTGTCAATGTCCCGGGGGCCTGCTGTGCCGGCGGCTGGCCCTGGGTCGCGGGCAGCGGGTTGATGTCTGGGCCGGCAACGTCGACCGCGGCGACGGCGCCCGCCCGATGGACGATGACGGGCTCGCCCGCGGCCACCAGCTGGTAATGCCCCTTCGAGGCGGTCGGGGTAGTCAGCGCCTCCGGCGGCGGGCTCGCGACGGGGTAGTGCCCCGCAGCCGGCGCGATGCTTGCGCTGCTGGCCGCCGATCCGCAGCCGCTGAGGACAGCGCCTACGAGTGCCATCAAGGCTGCCGACGACGTCAGGTAGCGGGGGTGGCAGACCCCAGGGCCGGGGTGGCGTGGTGCGCCACCCCGGCCCCGGCCGGTCCACGGTGCTCGGGTCACGGGGCTCCGTTGACCGGATCGAAGGAGACCGGCTGCTCGCGGTCGGACAGGCTCGCCAGCGCTGCGTACACGCCTCCCGTCCCCGAGGCCAGGGGCCCGATCACCTGGGCTCGCCTGTTGTTGTAGACGTCGGGCCCGAAGGGACGTAGCCCGTCGGCCGCGGCGTAGCCGAGGTGGCCGCGGCCGTCGGCGCCGCCAGAGGTGATGCCGAACAGGTCCTCCATCGAGCGCAAGTAGCTGTAGTGGTTGTAGGGCTGGTCGGTGACCGACCCGGGTGTGATGTAGGGGCTGATGAGGACGCTGCCGACCACACCGCCACCGGGGGTCGTGTCCTGGTTGAAGGCCTGGAAGCCCGGCTGCGTGGTGTTCGGGCCGTGCAGCTCGTTGCAACAGGCCACCACCGACTGCGCGGTGTTGGCGGAGTTCTGCACGGGCGTGCCGCTGGGCAGCTGGCCGCTGGTGGACCCCGCGGAGACCCCGAGGGTGGCATCAGGCTTGTAGTCCTTGTCGGCGATGGAGTTGCCGTACTGCTTGTACGGCGGGAAGCCCTCGTCGAAGGTGACGTCGATCAGCCCACCCTCCTGGTACGCAGGCGAGGACATGATCGCGGGGATGACCTGGCGCAGGAAGATGTCGGCGGCCTTCAACCCGCCCTGGTGGTCTGTGGGGGTCTTCTTGGCGCCGGTCAGCGCGTTGGAACCACCGGAAAGGTTGTCGCCGACGCAGGTCGCGTCGTGGGCGTCGCTGCAGTTGTTCGGCGTGATGAACGAGTACGCCGGCGTGGTCTTCGCCGACTTCAAATCGGCCAGCAGGTTCTTCGCCAGCGGGACGACGCGCTTGGCGCAGTCGCGGGTGTCGAGCAGGCTGTGGAACCACGGAAACGGGTTGTGCTTGGCCACGTACTGGTCGTCGGTGGTCGAGTACTTGGGCGAGCCGGGCGCGGCATACGGCCCCTCCGCACCGCCTGGGTCGTCGACGGCCGGGCCGGGTCGGGCGCTGTGCGGGTTGCCGCAGGTCGCCGCTTCACGGGCCGGGTCGTTGCCCATGTCCTGCATGTAGCCCTTGTAGCTGACGTGGGCCTTGTCGAACTGGTTGAACAGCGTCTGTACCTCACGCGGGAAGACGCAGCCGGGCTGCTGTGAGCCGGCGTTGTAGCTGCCGTCCGCCTTCCTCGTGTTGTTCAAGATCTTGTACTGCCCATCGGCGAGGCGCTGGACCGGGCCTGTCTCGTTGTAGTCGGGGCAGTCGTTCTGCGGCCCTGGCGACGTGGCCTGTCCACTGACCATGGACAAGTAGTTGCCCTGGCTGAAGTGGCTGGTGCCGTAGTACTGACGCTCGAGCAAGCCGTATGTCGGCAGGGTCTGCCACAGGTAGGAGTTCTTGTTCAGCCCGGTGAACGAAGCCTCATAGGACTTGTTCTCCAAGACGATCGTCCACACGTGCTTGATCTTCGGCGGGTGGTAAGCCGAGGAGGTATGGGCGCCCCTTGCGCTGCCGGAGGTGTCCTGCCCGACTGTCGCAACCGCGGGGCCGGCGACGACGGCAGAGGCGGCCACGGCTGACACCGCAGCGGTCAGGAGGACGGTACGGGCGCGCGACGGACGGCCCCAGTTTGCTCTCATGCACCCGACCTCACCAGGCGCTGGCCCCTAGCGCATCGACGAGCAGGTGAACAACCAACGACAGAATCGTCGTACCTAGGACAACCCTGGCCGCGGCGACCCTTCACTCGCACATGGCCCACGAGTGGGTGGGGGCGTGGGGTGGATCAGCGGGACGGTTCGAAGAGTCGCGGTCAAGGCTGATGAGCCTTGCGAGGTGGTCCTGCCGTTCACCGGTCGCGTGTCAGA
>JAABUM010001024.1_pt1 | contig 43967 bp, 37 predicted proteins | sample 5559161 | NCBI WGS metagenome assembly JAABUM01 (sample SAMN10711868, study PRJNA513369) | rock metagenome | isolation source: Antarctica rocks | place: Antarctica: Victoria Land, Siegfried Peak nord
TTGGCCCGCTACCGCCGCCGCGCCATCCGCCACGAGCGCCACGAGGCGCTCCACCAAGCGTTCCTCGATCTCGCCTGCGCCCTCCTCTGCCTCAACGCCCTCACCCGGTTATGAAACCGCCTGTTAGTGCGGCGTTGCCCGAAGACGGGTCGGGGTGGCCGGGGCCAGCCCTCCCCGCCCCTGTGGGGGAGGGTCGCCGCCGCAGCGGCGGGGAGCGGTCCGCCCCAAGCTCGCCATCCCGCCCGCAGAAGGCCCCGCGCCACTTCCTACCAAAGTACCACATACGCATCGTTAAGCGCGCTGCTATACTCGAAGGCAGGAGGGCCATCCGTACCGCGCCAGTCGGCGTATGCGGCTTTGTCCCGCGCCACATCGCGCCACCCGCGCGGTGCGCCGACGAGACGATGAGCCCGCGCCTTACAGGGAGGAAATCGCGTGAGTATCTGTCCGCACTGCCAGGCCGAGAATGATTCCGGTGCAACCACCTGCCAGGTCTGCGGCAAGCCCCTTGCCACGGCCACACCGAGCGAGGGTTTGCCGCTGTGGTTGCAAGCCCTCAATCCCGAGGGGCATGCGGAGGATACGGTCGTCGCGCAAGCGCACACCCCCCCCCCGGTGGGCGAGGCCAAACCCGCAGGCGCGGCGAAGCTGCCGTCTGTCGCCATGACGACGGCACCCTGGTCCGAGGCAGCGCAGGTGGCGAACGAACAGGATATACAGGGAGCGAACGAACAGAAAGCCCACCCGGGCGCGGCGGCGCAGCCAACCGCCGAAGCGCGCGAGACCGATACGGTCGTGGTGCAGGCAGATGCGGCAAGCGCCGCTCCCGCTCCGGCGGACGCACCCGCTGAGGCGGGGGAGGGGGACACACCCGCGTTCGCCATGCCGACCACGCAGGCGAGCGGGACCGATACGGTCATCGCCACCCAGCCGACCGCCGCCGCACGTTCCAACAGCAGCCCGGCCCCAGCGGCGGCACCGACCAACGAGACCGCCTCGCTGATCAGCGAGGACGATCTCCCCGCCTGGCTACGCGCCTTCAGCGAGCCGGAGCGCAATAGCGCAACGCCGACCGACGACGATCAATCATGGATGCTCGGGAGCAGCATGACGATCACCGCAGAGCAGGAGGCGAGCGACCTGGCCCAATCGTGGCAGGCACCACCGCGCGCGACCGCCGTCGAGCGGACGAGTGCGGCGGCGATCTTCGCCGCGCCCACGGCGAGCCCCACGAAGGTGACGAAGCACGAACGCCTGATCACCCCGCTGGCCCCTCCGCCCGTGGTCCCGCAATCTGCCGCGACACCGGATGCCGCGCCGAATGCGAAGGTCGGCGCGGCACCGGGCGTACCGGTGCGCCTCGGCGTGGGGCGTCCGCTCCCGGCGACCACGGTGCGCGTCAGTTCCTCGGTGCAGCGGATGGCAGTCATCGTCTTTGTGGCGGCGCTGCTCATCTTCCTGGTGGTGTTGGCAATTTTCGTCGTCGCTCCCGCTCTACGGGGCTAGCGGAGCGCCCCTCCATTCGCCGGGGGCCGCACAGATGGGAGCAGGCATGAACGAACAAGTGCGCGAGTCGATCATCGTGGCCGAGTGTGGCCGCACCCTGACGCGCGCCACGCTCGTCGAATTCGTGGAGGGTGCCTGCCGTTTCGTGGCGCAGGGGACGAGCCCCAGCACGATCGAGCGCCCCTATGACGATCTCAACGTCGGGCTGCGGGGGGCGTTGGCCGCGCTGGAACAGGCCACAACCCGCCGCTTCGCCGACCGCTCGCAGGTGATCAGGCCGCAGGAAGAGAATGGCGACGGCACCGATGCGTTCCTCGCCACCGTCGCGGCGGGTCCACCACTGCGTATCGCCATCCTGGCGATGGGCGGTGGCGCGACCCTGAACGCCTTACTGGCGATCGCGCGGCGCGTCCCGGCGACGATCCTGCCGACGTTGACCGTCGAGTCGGTCGGCCCGCTCGATGAGACGACGCGCAAGACCGTCGCCGCACTCGCCGGGCTGCGCCCGGACCTGCTGCTGATCGTCGCCGACACGCACGAGCGTGCCGGGTTGGTCCAGCTCCTCGGCTTGGCGGCGGAGATCGTCGGCCCCCCGCCCGTCGCGCCCGAGCCGACCCCGGCGGTCCTGGTGATCGCCAGCGAGGCGGGGCGCGATCGGGCGACGCTCACCTTCGGCAACGGCTACGAATTTGGCTTCCTCCCGACCGATCAGCACGATGCGTCGAACATCGCGCTGATCGTGGAGACGGAGATCCTCGACCTCACCAATCGCCGCGCCAGTGCCTTCGTCCCCGGCTTCGACAATCTGGAAGCCTTGAGCGACGCCCCGCCGCTGGCCCGTTCCAGGGCGCTCGATCTCGTCAACCGCTTCATGGCCTCCCAATTCGGCTGCGAGGTGCTGACCGTCGATCTTGACGAGGGCTTCACTTGCTGCTGGGCGAAGGGGAGCGAGGGGCGCGCGCTGAGCGAACCGGCGCTCGACCTCGCGCTCGGCTCGGCGAACATGCTGACCGCCCTGACGCTGCCCGCTGTCGCCCGCTGGCTCCCCTTCACCCTCGGTGAGGATGAACTGCGCGACTGGATCCTCAATCGCGCCGTGCGCCCGCTCACCATCCCGCTCAGCGCGCGCGATCGCCAGATCGAGGGGGCGCTCGTCCGCGAACTCCTCCGCACCGGCGCGACCGAACTCGCGAGCGGCGGGGCGGGACCACTCGCGCCCGAATTGCTGGTCGGCGGCTCGTTCTTCGCCCGCTGGCCCGATCCGACCGACACGTTCATGGCCCTGATCGACGGTCTCGATCCGCAGCCGCTGCGCGGTATCACCCAGGTCGCCCTCGACCGCGAGGCGTTGCTCCCGCTGATCGGCACCCTCGGCACCCTCGAACCGGAGCGGGCGGCGGAACTCTTCGAGCACGACAGTCTCTTCGATCTCGGTGCATGCGTGCGCCTCGACTGCCCCGCCACCGAGCAGGTCGAGGGCGAGATCACCTACCAGAATGGGCTGACACAGTCGTTCACGGTGCGCGGTGGGGAGCTGCTACGCCTCCCGCTGCCCGGTGGCGAACGCGCGGCCACGCTGCACCTCGCGCCCGGCACGCGGGCGCGGATCGGCGGCGGGAACGCGGGTGTGGCGATCACCCTCACCGGGGACGACGCGCCGCACGGCGGCCCGGTCGGCCTCCTGCTCGACGCGCGGGAACGCCCCCTCGCCTTCCCAAGGGCCGAGCAGGAGCGGATCACGCGCGTCGCGGGTTGGCACGCCGCGACCCAGACGATCGTACGCGCGACCAATGCCGGCGAAAAGCGTCAGCCGGTGCCCGCCGACGCGCCGCACACCGACCCTGACGATGACGGGCGATAGCGCCCTAAAGGCAGCGCACCGTCCTCGCTGACCTGGATGGGCGGCGGGGCGGCGCAGCGAGAGGTAGCGGGTGTTCAATACCTATCCGACACGCCAACCACTCCTGGTCCACGATAGCGACCTGCGGATCGAGCGCCGCCTGCCGATGCAGGGGCAGCTCCAGGTCAAGACGGGCGAACGGGTCGAGCCGAGCACCATCGTCGCGACTGGCGAGATCGCCGAGCGCCCGATCCTGGTCAACGTCGCGCGCGAACTCGAAGTCGAGCCGGGAGCCAGCGAGGAACGCCTCATCAAGCAGACCGGCCAGGCCGTGGAAGCGGGGGAAATCATCGCCAAGCGGCGACGTGGGCTCCGCACCCATGCGGTCCGCAGCCCGATCGCCGGGACGTTCATCCGCTTCGACCCGCTGCTCGGCACCGCCCTGATCCGCCCCACCACCGGTCGCATCGAGCTCCCGGCGCAGATCGCCGGGGTGATCGAGGAAGTCGAGCAGGGCTGGGGGGTGACGATCCGCGCGTTCGGCTCGCGCTTCTTCGGCGCGGTCGGGGTCGGCGAGGACACCTTCGGGGTGCTGAAGATGATCCCTGGCGATCGCCAGCGCCCGCTTGGCCCGGAGCAAATCGACAGCCGCTCCGCGCGCGCGATCCTGGCGGTGGGCGGCGCGGTCAGCGCGGCGGCATTGGCGAAGGCGGTGCAGGCCGGGATCCGGGGCATCGTCGCCGGTTCGATCGAAGAGTCGGAGTTGACGAGCTGGCTCGGCGAGGGGGGCGGGGCGCTCTGGCGCGTCGGACTCCCGGACTGGCAACTTCCCAACGGCAGCGCGCCATTGACCCTCGTCCTCACCGAGGGCTTCGGACGCACACCGATGGCCCAGCCGCTCTACGACATCCTCGCGGCGGCTGACGGCATCCCGATCGCCATCAGCGGCACCACACGGCTGGTCGGTGGCCTGCGCCGCCCGGAGGTCATCGTCCCCTCGCGCACCGGCAGTCGGGGGACGGAGAGCACGCATCTGCCACTGGCGGCACTGGAGCCGGGCGCGACCGTGCGCCTGCTCGATCACGACCACCTCGGGATCCTCGCCACGGTGGCGGAAGCCCCGCGACGCCAGCGACTGGAAGGCGATCTCCTGGTCGACGCGCTGGCCGTCACGCTCGCCAACGGCGAGGCGCTGTGCGTACCGACCGCGAATGTCGAGGTTCTGATCGAGGCGCGCGGCTAAATCTCGCTCACCACTCCCCAACTCCGGCGCTATCGCCTTGCGGTAGCGCCCTTTTTCGTCCAGCGCACGCACATCCGGCGACGGGTCAGGCACAGCCCCGCCCGATTCTGCTACCATTCCGCGATCGAACAAATCTGCGACAGTACCGACGTGCGTATAGCTAGTAGGTGCCCCGCGGGGGCCGCGAAGGAGCGGCGTGGCGCATCCAGAGGACGATGAGGCGTTGCTACCGCGTTTGGCTGCCGGTGACCGCGCTGCGCTCGATCGTCTCTACGATCGGTATGCCGGGCCGACGTATGCGCTCCTGCTGCGTATCGTCGCCGACCGGCAACTGGCGGAAGATCTCCTGCAAGAAGTTTTCTTGCGGGTCTGGCAGCGTGCAGGGAGCTATCAGGCCGAGCGCGGGCGGGCGCTGACCTGGGTGCTCAGCATCGCCCACAATCTGGCGATCGACGAAGTTCGCCGTCAGCGCCGCCGCCCCCAGGAGGCCGAGGAGCGCGAGGACGCCAGCGTGACCGATCTCCTCGCGGCGGTGCCGACGGCGGAACCGGGGCCGGAGCAGGTGGTGTGGGAGCAACAGCGGCGCGCGCAGATCGTCGGGGCGCTGGGGCAACTGCCCGAGGCGCAGCGGATATTGATCGAACTGGCGTACTTCGAGGGCTACACCCAGTCGCAGCTGGCGGCGCGACTCGGTGAGCCGTTGGGGACGATCAAGACGCGGCTGCGTCTGGGGGTGCAGAAGTTACGCGGCATCCTCGGTGAACACGGGCGCGACGCGGCGGGTGACTGAGATTCCTGGCCGCGAGGCGAAGGGCAAGACGTGAACGATACGACGCACGACACACTCCTGGACCTCCTTCCCGCGTACGCGCTCGGCGTGCTCGATGAGGAGGAAGCGGGCTTCGTGGAACGGCATCTCGCGGACTATCCCGATTGTGTGGCCGAATTAACGGCCCTGCGGGACGATCTGGCGACCCTCGCATTCAGCGCGCCGCTGGCCGCACCGCCCCCGGCGGCGAAGGCCGCCCTCTTCGCGCGCCTCGATCGCGAGGAAGGTGCGGCGTGGCCGTTGGCGACGACGCGCGCGCCGCTCCCTGCGGTGCGGCGTGGGTGGTTGCTGGATTGGCGCGGATCGCGCGCGGCCCTTGCGGCGCTCGCGGCGGTGCTGGTCATCGGGCTGCTCGGCTGGGCGACCATCGCGCAGGCCCGCCTGAATGCCGAGCGGCAGCGCCTCGCGGCCACCGCGCAGCAGAACGAGCAGCTCACCGCACAGGTCGCCCAGCTCGCGCTCGTCAACACACTCCTGAACGATCCGAACGCCGCCCACCCTGTTTCAGGACCGCCGGTCGCGCAGTATGGCCTGCCCGCCGCCGGGTACGTCTACATCGACCCGACGAGCACGATCGGGCTGCTGCTGACCTACTGGCTCCCGACGCTCACCCCCGACCAGCGCTTCCAGGTCTGGCTGGTCACGCCGGAGGGCGCGCGCGACAGCGGTGGCCTCTTCACCGCCGACGCGCGGGGCAACGCCCATGTGATCATCAACGCGCCCGCCCCATTCGCCAGGTACAAGTCGATCGGCGTCACGATCGAGCCGGCGGGCGGGAGTGTCGGCCCGACCAGTCCGCGCGTCTGCGGCGGCGAGATTCGCTAACCCTACGCCGAGGGCAGCAGATGGCGCAGCTTTTCGGGATTGATCACGATATCGATCTCCCGAATTCGCCCGGTGGCGATATCGAGCGCCACCACGCCGTAGGGGCTATCCGTCGCGCCGATCAACACGCCGGGCTGCCCGTTGACGATCGTCGCGGTGAACGCGACGCCGTGCGCCGCGCCATCGGCGACGATGTGCGGCAAGAAGCGCGCGGCCTTATCGGCACCCCGCACCGGCTTGCGCGCGGCCTGGGCCCGCCCGCCTCCGTCCGACCACACGGTAATATCGTCCGCCAGGGTCGCCACGAGCGCGGGGAGATCGCCGACCGTGCAGGCGCGCATGGATTCGCGCGTCGGCCGCGCCCGCCGCGCGATCTGGCGACAGTTCGCCGCCTCACGCTCGACGATCGGCGCGATCTCCGTGAACTCGTACCCGAAGACATCGTGCAGCAGGAAGATCGCCCACTCGACCGGATTGAGGCGTTCCAGCACCGACAGGAACGCGAGCGCGAGCGACTCCGTCAGCGCGATCCCCTCGGCGGGATCGGCGGCGGGGCCGGTGACGATCGGCTCGGGCAGCCACGGGCCGATGTACTCCTCGCGCCAGGCGCGGGCGGGAACGGAGCTAATCGATGCAGAGATGCGTGATCGTCGTCGTGAGCCAGCCTTGCGGGTTGGCGATCCCCCCCCCCCCGCAGCGAGCGCGCGCCGCCAGCGTAGGTACGTCTCCTGCACCATGTCCTCGGCGTCGCTCACCGTACCGAGCATCCGATATCCGATAGGCGATGGCGAAGAGGAGCGGGCGGCGCTCGTTCAGCGGCTGCGGGGTTGGCGGCACAATTTCACGCATCGCTAGCGGCTCCCTTTCCACAACGGCGAGCCTATCCCTGGCGCGTGCTCATCACACCACCGGGCGCGCGATCCGGCACGGCGTTCAGCGTCGTCACCAGACGCGGTGCGCCGTCGCGCACGCTCGGTACGGCGGGGGACCAGCCGGTCGCCGCCTTGAACGCGCGGTTGGAGACGCGCTGGCTCCGCCCGAGGAGTTCGGCGAGGGGGCCGGCCAGCGCGCGCCAGACGAATGCGGGCAACGTAAGGGCGGAGCGACGCCCGACCGCATGGCTCAGCGCGGCGATCAGGGCCGCGCGCGTCAACGGCTCGTCATCGACCACATCGTACAGTCCGGCGGGCGCACGGTCGAGCGCCGCGACGATCGCGCGCGCGGCGTCATCGACCCAGAGGGAGGAGAAGTAGGCTCTAGCCGCGCCGGGCAAGGGAGCGACCCCCCAGCGCGCCAGCGACAGTTGCGCGCGCCGATGACGCGGTGGGGCCGTACAGGCTCCCCAGGCGCAGGGCGATCCCCCGCCCACCGGCGGTGGTGAAACGTGCGACCGCCTCCTCGGCAACGAGGGTCGAGCGGAGATTTGGCGTGGGATCGGTGGTGCTTTCGCCCGCGACGAGCCAGCGCTCCCCGCTCTCCGGGTAGAGGAACGTGACGCTCGGGTAGAGCAGCGTCGCCACCCCCGCCGCCAGCGCCGCGTCCACCAGCGCGTTCGTCCCCTCGCGCCGCAACCGGTCGTTCTCCAGCCAGCTCGCGCCCTTGCGGGCGCTGCTCGATGGCGGGATCTTGGTGGCGAGGTGCAGCACGGCGTTGCAGCCGTCCAGGGCGGCGCGCAGCCCCGCCGCGTCGGCGAGATCGACCGCGACCGGCTCCGCGCCGAGTTGCCGCAAGAGCGCGTCGTTGTTCGCCGAGCGCGCGAGCCCGCGCACACGATGTCGGCGGACAGGAGCAGCGGGACCATCGCCCGCCCGAGTACCCCCGTCGCCCCGGTGACAAAGATCTCCATCGTCAGCGCCTCCTTCGTCTTCCGGTATCGCGGCCATCTAAACCAAAGCTTCGGTGAGAACTCCATGCGCTACGCTGCGAACTCTGTAGGTTTCACCCGGGCTTCAGTTTAGCGGCCTCGCCGGTGCGCTTCGCGTACGTCCCGGACAGAAGACGAGGGAGCGCCCGCGCGTGTGACAGGCGATTTGCCCGCCGCCGCATGCTGTGGCATATACAGCGTGTGGGTCGTGGATAAGGTGAGGGAGGGGAAATGGACGGATTCGGCGGGATCGGCCTCGGACTGGGACAACTCGCGCGGCTATCGGACGCGCGCACGCGCTCGATCAGCCCGGAGAACTTCGCTGGCGCGGCGGGCGGCGGGGGTCGCGCGACGGCGGGGACCGGGGCCAGCCCGGCGCGCGAACTCGGCCAGGGCTGGAAGGTGTCGCCGAGCGTGCGGATCGCGCCGGGGAGCACCTTCACGCTGGCGGAGATCGCCGGACCGGGCGTGATTCAGCACATCTGGCTGACCACGCATCGCCAGGGCTGGCGCGAACTGCTGCTGCGCGCCTATTGGGACGGCGACGAGCGCCCCGCCGTGGAGACGCCGATCGGCGACTTCTTCTGCCAGGGCTGGTGCGAGTTCGCGCAGGTCAGCAGCCTGCCGGTGGCGGTCAACCCCAATGGCGGCTTCAACTGCTATTGGGCGATGCCCTTCCGCACCGCGGCGCGGCTGACCATCGAGAATCGCTCCGACCGCGAGATCGTCGTCTACTACCAGATCACCTACGCCCTGACCGATGTGCCGGACGGGCTCGGCTACTTCCACGCGCACTGGCGGCGCAGCAATCCGCTGCCGTACCAGGAGGTCCATACCCTCATCGACGGCGTGCGCGGCGGCGGGCACTACATCGGCACCTACCTCGCCTGGGGCGTCAACAATTCCGGCTGGTGGGGCGAGGGGGAGATCAAGTTCTACCTCGATGGCGACCGGGAGTGGCCGACGATCGCGGGGACGGGGACCGAGGATTACTTCGGCGGAGCCTGGAACTTCGACGTGCCGGGCGAAGGCTATACTCCCTTCTCCACGCCCTTCCTCGGCCTGCCGCAGATCATCCGCCCGGACGGCCTGTATCGCTCGCAGCAGCGCTTCGGCCTGTATCGCTGGCACATCATGGACCCGATCCGCTTCGCGGACGAGTTGCGCGTGACGATCCAGGCGCTCGGCTGGCGCGCGGCGCGCGACGGCGCGCGGCGCTACCTCCCGCTCCAGGACGACATCGCCTCGACCGCGTTCTTCTACGGCGCACAGACCTCCAATCCGCTCCCGCCCACGCCGACGACCGACGCGCTAGAAGTGATCTGAGCGCACGACCGGGGCGGCGTATCGCCGCCCCGGTTTGACACCCCTCATGGCCACAACCCATAATCTGTCCGCTAAGCGGGTGATCTGCCCGATCACGCGACCGCTTGATGGCGGTCAGGTGTCGCTGTCTGTCAAGGCAGCCCCGACAGCATCGCCGCCCATTCATCACTTGTCATTCGTCATTCGTCATTCGAGAAGGGCCACCATGACTGATCAGCACCACGACAATGAGACACGCGACTTCGGCTTCGACACGCGCGCGATCCACGCGGGACAGCGCCCCGACCCGGCGACCGGCGCGCGCGCCATGCCGATCTATCAGACGACCAGCTTCGTCTTCGAGGATAGCGAGGCGGCGTCCGCGTACCTCAACTTGCAGGAGTATGGCAACATCTACTCGCGGATCATGAACCCGACCGTGGCGGCGTTCGAGGAGCGCGTCGCCTCGCTGGAAGGGGGTGTCGGCGCGGTGGCGTTCGCCTCCGGGCTGGCGGCGCAGGGTGCGGCACTCTTCACGATCCTCCAGCCGGGCGACCACATCGTGGCGTCGCAGGCGCTCTACGGCGGCACGATCGCACAGATGCGGAACTTCCTCGGCAAGCTCTCGGTCGAGACGACCTTTGTGGACCCCGACGACCCGGCGGCGTGGCGCGCGGCGCTCCGCCCCAACACCAAGGCGCTCTTCGGCGAGACGATCGGCAATCCGGGCGGCAACGTCCTGGACATCGCCGCCGTGGCCGCGATCGCGCACGAGGCGGGTGCGCCGCTGATCGTGGATAGTACCTTCGCCTCGCCCTACCTCTGCCGCCCGATCGAGTGGGGCGCGGACATCGTGATCCATTCGGCCACCAAATTCCTGGGCGGGCACGGCACGAGCATCGGCGGGATCGTCGTCGATAGCGGCGGCTTCGACTGGTCGAACGGGCGCTTCCCGACCGTCGCCGCCCCCTCCGAGGCATATCACGGCCTCGCGTTCCACGAGACGTTCGGCGTCTACGGCTACTTGCAGAAACTCCGCTCCGAGACGCTGCGCGACCTCGGCGGCTCGCTGAGCCCCTTCAACGCCTTCCTGCTGCTGCTCGGCGTGGAAACATTGCCGCTGAGGATGGAGCGACACGTCAGCAACGCGCTCGGCGTGGCGCGCTTCCTGGCGGAGCATCCGCAAGTGGCGAGCGTGCGGCACCCGGCCCTGCCCGGCAGCCCCTATCTCCCGCTGGTCGAGCGCTATCTGCCGCGCGGCGCGGGCGCGATCTTCACCTTCGACATCAAGGGCGGGCGCGAGGCGGGCCAGCGCTTCATCGAGTCGCTCGAACTCTGGAGCCACCTGGCGAATGTCGGCGACGCCAAGAGCCTCGTGATCCACCCGGCCAGCACCACGCAACGCCAGCTCAGCGAGGAGGAGTTGGCCGCAGCCGGGACCGGCGCGGGGACGATCCGCCTCTCGGTCGGCCTCGAAACGCTCGACGATCTCCTCTGGGACCTGGGGCGGGCATTGAATGCGGCGGCGGCGGTGCCGGTCGCGGCGGCGGCGGACTAGAAAGGACGAAGTACGAGCGACGAAGTACGAACTATCGGAGGGTCAGCCGTGAGTATCGGCAGGTTCTTCACGTCACTTCGTACTTCGTACTTCGTCGCTCGTACTTCTCAGGAGCGACCATGACAGCAACCCCCACGCTCGATCTCACGGCGTACCAGGATGCGGCGACCATCCAACGGCTGCTGCGCGAGGCGAAGACGATCGCGATCGTCGGGCTCTCGTCGAACACGCTGCGGGCGAGTCACTTCGTCGGCTTCTACCTTCAGCGCCACGGCTATCGGATCATCCCGGTCAATCCGCGCGAGCGAGAAGTGCTGGGCGAGCGGAGCTACCCGAGCCTGCTTGATGTGCCGGAGCCGATCGATATCGTGGACGTCTTCCGGGCGTCGGATGCGGTGCCGGGCATCGCGCGCGAGGCGGTGCAGGTCAAAGCGAAGGCGCTCTGGCTCCAGTACGGCGTGATCAGCCCGGAAGGGATCGCCATCGCGGAAGAGGGCGGCCTCCAGGTCATCGTGGATCGCTGCATGAAGGTGGAGCACGCGCGCCATCTCGGGCGGATGCACTGGCTCGGCTTCAACACCGGGATCGTCACCGCGCGGCGCGGCGCGATCCGCTGAGTCGGGAGTGATATCGGACTCTCACGACAGCAGGAGACCGATGATCTACGAATTGCCGCGCGCCTTCTTCGGTCGCGCGCAACCGCTCTTCGCGGAAACCTGGATGGACGGGGCGTTCATCTGGGGCGCGTTCGAGGGAACGCTGGCGGGGCGCGTCTTCGTGGACGACCCGGAGCGCCCGACCGCCGCCATGCTCGTGCAGGCGTTCGAGTACTACGTCGCGGGCGGCCCCAGCGCGACCGAACTACGCCGCTTCATCGCCAACGCCCCCGCCGAGGCGGAGGTCTTCGACCGGATGTACGGCTACGTGGCGACGAATGTGCCGCTCGCGCAGGCGCTCCTCGACGACCATGCGGGGCGCTTGCGCGTGATCGCGCGGCGCGGCTACCGCTGGGAGGGGAGCGAGGCGGCGGAAGCGGCACTCACCCGCTGGAGGGATGTGCCGGCGGGGATCACGATCCGTCCTCTCGACCGCGCGCTCGCGGAACGGGTCGACCGCGAGATGAATCAATCGATCGCGCCCTTTTGGGACGGCTACGAGCGCTTCCTGAGCGGCGGCTTCGGCTTCTGCGCGCTCGCCGGGGATGCGCTGGTGGCGGTCGCCTACGCGGCGGGGGTCGGCGGCGGCGAGGCGAACATCGATGTCTTCACGGCGGAGTCGTTCCGTCGGCGCGGGCTGGCGGCGCGGGCCTGCGCGGCGTTCGTCGCCCATTGCCGCGCGCACGGGCTTGTCGCCACCTGGGATTGCGACTCGGACAACGCCGCATCGGCACGGTTGGCTACGGCACTCGGCTTTCGCGAGGGCTTGCCGTTCAGCCAACTCAGCACCCCCGACTACAGGAAACTCGCGGAGTCACACGGACGCTGGGCGCGCGCGCGCAGCACGGCGGACGGTGTGACGCCGTACCGCCAGACGAATGCGACATGATCGGTCGCCACGGCGACGGGGAGAGGGCACGATGGACCTGGAACTGACCGGCAAGGTGGCGCTCGTCAGCGGCGGGAGCCGGGGGATCGGCAAGGCGATCGCGCGGCAGCTGGCGCTCGAAGGGGCGGACGTGGTCATCGCGGCGCGCAACGCGGAGCGGTTACAGGCGACCGCCGCCGAATTGGCCGAGGAGAGCGGACGCCGGATCGTGCCGCTGACGGTCGATACGGGCGACGATGCCTCGGTGGCAACACTCATCGCGGGCGCGATCGCGGCGTTGGGGCGGATCGACATCCTCGTTAATGCCGCCGCGCAACCGGGCGGGCAGACCGCGCCGCCGAAGCTCGGCGAGATCACGAATCAGCTCTTCTGGGACGATGTGAACGTCAAGGTGCTCGGCTACGTGCGGACGGCGCGCGAGGTCGCGCCCCACATGATCGAGCAGGGGTGGGGGCGGATCATCAACATCAGCGGCCTCGCGGCGCGCAACACCGGCTCGATGATCGGCAGTATGCGGAACGTGGCGGTCGCGGCGCTCGGCAAGAATCTGGCGGACGAACTCGGGCCGCACGGCATCACCGTCAACACCATCCACCCCGGTAGCACCCGCACCGAGCGCACGGCAGGGCGCGTCGCGCAACTGGCGCAGGAGCGGGGCGTCAGCGAGGCGGAGATCGAGCGCCAGCTGGGCGCGGCGAACGCCGTCGGGCGGATGATCGACGCGAGCGAGATCTCCTGGGTCGTCGCCTTCCTCGCCTCGCCCAAGAGCATCGCCATCAATGGCGACTCGATCGCGGTCGCGGGCGGCGAGAAGGGGCACATTTATTACTGAGTGGGCAGAGTGGGCCAGTGGGCCAGTGGGCGAGAAAGAACGGAGCGCGGACGCTGATAGTAAGTATCAGCGGCGAACCTTCTTGCACCGCTAGCCCACTCCGCCCACTGGCCCACTCCGCCGGAGGCGTCCCATGCGAATCCTCTTCCTCTCCACCACGGCGCAGCCGGAGACGTGGCTCGGGCCGTTGGGCGCGGCATTGCCGGACGATGAGATCATGGTCTACCCAGAACTTGGCGATCCGGCGACGATCGAGTGCGCGATCGTGGCGGTGCCGCCGCCCGGCGTGCTGACCGGGCTGCCGAAGCTGCGCCTGATCCAGTCGCTGTGGGTGGGCGTGGAGTCATTGCTACGCGACCCCACACTCCCAAAGGACGTGCCGCTGGCCCGCCTGGTCGATCCGGGCATGACCGGGACGATGACCGAGACGGTCCTGCAACACGTCCTCAACGCCCACCGCGAATATGAGGGCTACCGCGCGCAGCAGCGTGGGGGTATCTGGCGGCATTTGCCGCAAGTACGCGCGCAGGATCGGCGCGTCGGCTTCCTCGGACTCGGCGAACTCGGCACGGCGGCGGCGCGGACGCTGGTCGGGCTCAACTTCGCGGTAGCGGGGTGGAGTCGCCGCCCGCAGGAACTCGCCGGGATCGCGACGTTCGCCGGGCCGGATGGCCTGCGCCCCTTCCTGGCGCGCACCGACATCCTGGTCTGTCTGCTGCCACTGACGGCGGAGACGCGCGGCATCATCAACGCCGATACGCTGGCGGCGCTGCCACGCGGCGCGACGCTGATCAACCTCGCGCGCGGCGGGCACGTCGTGGACGACGATCTCCTGGCCGCGCTCGATAGCGGGCAACTCGGGCGCGCGGTCCTCGATGTCTTCAACACCGAGCCATTGCCGCCCGACCATCCCTACTGGACCCATCCGCGCATCGTCATCACCCCGCACGTCGCCGCCGAGACCGATCCGGCGACCGCCGTATCCCAGGTCGTCGAGAATCTGCGTCGCCTGCGCGCGGGCGAGCCGCTCCGCAACGTGGTCGATCGCGCGGCGGGCTACTGAGCCGCCAGCGGCAATCCCATACCTGATACACCCTTGGACAAGCGCAGAAACCGTGTGGCCCCGCCAGATTTGGCGGGGCCACACGGCGTTTATGAGTAACGGCGTTTATGAGTAGCGCACATAAGCCAATCGCGCTACGCGCGGATCGCCAGCATCCGGTCGATCGAGAGGCGTGCGCGATCGGCGATCGCCGGGTCCACGATCACCTCGGGGGCCATGTCGCGCAGGGTGTCGCGCAGCTTCGGCAAGGTGATCTGCTTCATGTAGCGACAGACCGCGCCCTCGTCGGCGGCGAGGATCGTCTTGTTCGGGATCTCCTTCCGCAGGCGATGCAGCAGCCCCGTCTCGGTGGCGATCAGCAGGGTGTCGGCGGGGGAGGTCATTGTCCGCTTCACCATCCCCTCCGTCGAGAGGACGTGCGTCTGCGAGGCCGGGAGCCGCCCGGTCTTGCTCGCCCAGACGAGCTGGCTGGTGCAGCCGCACTCGGGGTGGATCAGCAGCTCCGCGCCGGGGTGCGCCGCCAGATTCGCGCGGATCTCCGCCGGACGAATCCCGGCGTGGACGTGGCACTCGCCCATCCAGACTTCCATCTTCTCGCGCCCCAACGTCTCCTTCAGCCATGTCCCGAGGAAAACATCGGGGAGGAAGAGGATCTCCTGGTCCTCCGGGATCGCGCGGATCACCGCCTCGGCGTTGCCGCTGGTGACGCAGTAATCGGACTCGGCCTTGATCGCGGCGGTGGTGTTGACGTAGCTGACGACGACCGCGCCGGGGTGCTCGGCCTTCCAGGCCAACAACTGCTCCACGGTGATCGAGTCGGCCAGCGAGCAACCCGCCGTCTCGTCCGGGATCAGCACCGTCCGCTCCGGGTTGACGATCTTCGCCGTCTCGGCCATGAAGAAGACGCCGCACATCACGATCACCGGGGAGGTGGTACGGGTCGCCTCGATCGCCAGCCCGAGCGAGTCGCCGACGAAATCGGCCACGTCCTGGATCTCGGGAACCTGATAATTGTGCGCCAGGATCACGGCGTCGCGCCTGCGCGCCAGTTCGCGCACCTCGTCTTGCATCATGCGGATACGATCGGGCGAGAGCGCCGCGCGCTCGACGGAGACGACGGGAAGGGCGGTGCGAATCACAGAAACACCTCCGGTGTGGTAGTCAGTAGTCAGTGGTGGCAGGTATTAGAAGGGGGTCAGTTATCGGGAACGGGGCTCGCAGGGGGCATTGCCCGCCAGCGGCACCGCCACTGACTACCGACTACCGACTACCGACTACCAGCAACGAAAAATCAAGCGACCCCGCCGAGTGCGTCAGCGCGCCGAGCGAGACGTAATCGACGCCGGTGCGCGCGACCTCGGCCAGGTTGGCGAGGGTGACGCCGCCGCTCGCTTCGAGGCGCGGGCGGCGACGGCCCGGCGCGTTCAACTCGGCGGCGCGGGCGACGGCGGCGCGCAGGCCGTCCGCGTCGGCGTTGTCCACCAGGATCACGTCGGCCCCGGCGGCGACTGCCTCGTCGAGCTCGGCGAGGCTCGTTACCTCCACCTCCACCAGTTGCATCGGCGCGGTGCGGCGGTGCGCGGCGGTCACGGCGGCGGTGATCCCGCCCGCCGCGCGGATGTGGTTCTCCTTGATCAGGATGCCATCATCGAGCCCGGCGCGGTGATTGTGGCAGCCGCCGATACGGACCGCGTACTTCTCCAGCACCCGCTGGCCGGGCGTCGTCTTGCGCGTATCGAGGACGGTGCAGGCGGTCCCGGCCACCAACTCCGCCGCGTGGCGACTCGCCGTGGCGACCCCGGAGAGGCGTTGCAAGAAGTTCAGCGCCGTCCGCTCCCCGGTCAGCAGCGAGCGCGCCGGACCCTCGATCCGCGCCACGGTGCGGCGATCCCCATAGGAGCCTTCCGGCACGAGCGCCGTCACGGTGATGCGTGGATCGAGCGCGGCGAAGACGAGCGCCACGACCGGCAACCCGCAGACGACGCCGGGAACCTTCTGACGGATCTCCGCCACGGCGGTCGCCTCGGGCGCGACGGTCGCCTCGGTCGTCAGGTCGCCGCGCCCAATGTCCTCGGCGAGCGCCAGACCGATCAGCGCGCGGACCCCCGCGTTCTGTTCCAGGGCGGTCAATAGGGTGGTGTCGGCGTTGTAGGTCGCGGTCATCGCGCAATCTCCTCGAAACGGGGGGCGGCAGCGCCCCCTGCTCATCGCGCCGCCAGAGGATGTGCCCGCGCCAGTGCGGGTCGGCGGTCGGCGCCTCGGTGCGGAAGTGTGCCCCACGGCTCTCGCGGTGGGTCAGGGCGGCACGAGCGGCGAGGGTCGCCACGAGCGCGGCGGCGGCCTGTACGGTCGGCGCGTCCTTCGCCAGATCGGCGAGCAGCGCGGTCAGGCGCGGCGCGTCCCGCTCCACGCCGAGGTCACGGTCCAGGCGATCGCCGAGCGCGTCCCACGGCGCGACACCGACCACAGCGTGCGGGGTGTTCGCCAGTTGCACGTCAACGGGGAGGGCCACGCCCGCCCAGGTCGCGCGGGCGTCGGGCGCATCGGTCAGCGCGGCCTCGGCGGCCTGCCGCCCGAAGACGAGACATTCGAGCAGGGAGTTCGAGGCGAGGCGATTCGCGCCCTGCACGCCGGTGCAGGCGGCCTCCCCCGCCACGTAGAGCCCGGCCACGTCGGTGCGCCCGGCGCGATCGGTGCGGACGCCGCCCATGCAGTAGTGCGCGGCGGGCGCGATCGGCAGGAGGTCGCGCGCGAGATCGAGCCCCCAGGAGCGGAGGTGCGCGGAGATGTTCGGGAAGCGCTCGTGGACAAACGTCGGATCGAGCCCGCGCAACGATAGATAGACCGGGCCGACATCGCGCCGGTGCCGCGCCACGGCGCGCGCAACGATGTCACGCGCCAGCAGTGGGTCCGCGATCGGGCGCTCCTGGGCATCGACCACCAGGGCTCCCTCGCCGCGTAACGCCTCGCTCAGCAGGAAGGCGGGAGGTGACCCGCTTGCGGGTGTCGGGAGGACGAGCGCGGTCGGGTGGAACTGGACGAATTCGAGATCGGCCAGCGTCGCCCCGGCCCGCAAGGCGAGCGCGAGCCCGGTCCCCCGGCTGTCCGGCGTGTTCGTGGTGCGCGCCCAGAGCGCGGCGTAGCCGCCGGTCGCCAGGATCGTGGCGCGCGCCTCGTAGGCTTGCCCGCCGGCCCGCACGCCCGCGACCCGACCGTGGGCGTCGAGCAGCAACGCTTCCACCGGGCTCTGCGGGCGCACGCGCACCAGCGGGTGCTCGATCACGCGCGCCAGCAGGGTCTCGGTCACCGCACGGCCGGTCGCGCCGCCCCCCGCGTGGAGGATCCGCCGCCGACCATGCCCCGCTTCGAGCGCCAGGTCGGGGCCGCTCGGCCCGCCATCGAACGGCACGCCCGCCGCGATCAACTCGCGCGCCACGCGGACGCCGCCGCGCGTCAGCACGCCGACCGCCTCGACGTCGTTCAGCCCCGCGCCCACCGCCAGGGTATCGGCGGCGTGCTGCTCCGGGCTATCGTCCGTCGCGAAGACCGCCGCGACGCCGCCTTGCGCCCAGGGGCTCGATCCCGAGAGGAGCGCCCCGGCGGTCAGCAGCGTCACCGTGGCCCCGCGCTCGACGGCGGCCAGTGTCGTCGCCAGGCCGGCAGCGCCGGACCCCACGACGAGCAAATCGGACATGATCGCTATCCCCCTTCCATCTCGACCGACTCCCGACCGGTCGATCAGCCCACGGCCTCGCTATCCGCAGCGGGCACCCAGCCGATGCCGGTCGGCCCGCCATGTTGCCAGGGGAGTTCGCGCTCCCAGGTGCCGATCAGCGGTCCCTGGAAGCGATAGAGATCGCCGGGGCGACCGGGTCGCCCTGCGGCGGCGCGCTGCCCCACCGCGACGAGCGCACCCGACGCGAAGAGCGAGGCGAACGCCTTCTTGAAGTTGCCGGTATTGAGACGCAGCAGGGCCGGATCGAGGACGGCGGCGTAGACGGCCCGCAGTTCGGGGATGGTAAATGTTTCGGGGAGGAGTTGGAAGGCGACCCACGAGTAGCGCAGCTTCGCCTGGGTGCGATTGATCGCCACGCGCAGCATATCGGCGTGGTCGAAGGCGAGCGTCTCGGCGGGGAGGCGGCGCACCGGCACCCATTCGGCCCGCAGGATGCTGCCGCCCGGCACCAGCTCCAGTTCGTCGCCGCGCTCCAGCGCGACGTGCGCCACCGAGACGACGCGCCCGCGCGTGTCGCGGTCCGGCGTGCCGAAGGTGCCGAGTTGATCGAGATACCAATCGGTGGCGTCGAGCCCCGCCTTCGTCCGCAGCGCGCGCCGCGCCGCGTCGGCGAACGTCTCGTCGGCGCGGACCAGCACCCCCGGCAACGACCACTTCCCGGCGAAGGCGGCATCGTCGCGCTGCACCAGCAACACCTGCCAGACATCGTCGATCGCCTCGACCTCACGGAGGGTGAAGAGGACGACATCGACCGCGACGACCGCATTCGGTTCGAGTGGGGCGGGGGCGGCGCTACGGGTGGGCATTTCTACTCCGTTGTATTCAAATCCACCGCAGCAAATCTAGCACCGGCGCAGTTGTTTGTCAAGGAGTTGAAATGTGCGGGCCAGGGCTTATACGTTCTCGGATCGTGCGTCTGGAATACGGCGGCACCCGGTCGCCTTGCGCACCACTGTGCGTCGCACGCGCGGCAGTTGGCACCGTCAGCCGGCGCACCGTGGTTCGGCGTAGCCGAACAGACGCTCCAACAACGAGAACGCATAAGCCCTGATGTGCGGGCGGAGTGAGCCGGTGGGTCAGTAGGACGAGTGCCGAGTGCCGAACGGCCCTATGTCTCATCCAGCACGAAGCATTTGTCATTCACCACCGATAGGGTAGCGCCGGAACACGGTCAGGTACAGTCGCGTTGTGCGGTAGGGGACGCTCCGAGGCGTGTTGAGGCGCAACTTCTCGCGCCTCCCATCACGGAAGGGCCAGTGGCCATGCACCAGATGGCACCGGGTGGCGAACTCTCGGTCACGGTGGGCGTGGTAAGCAATAGCGGTGAGGCGGTATCGGCAGGGGCAGGGGCAGAAGTCTATGGCGATCGGACCACAGCAGCGAGGAAACGTTGCGCGTAACGGGGACTACTTGACCCGGCGCATCCGCCGCCCCAGTGCCCTCACAGCGGTGGCACAAGGTGATACCGATCGGTGCCACCTCACGTTAACAGTACCCCGCCGACGGCTCCGCGCGTTGATCATTGCTGTGCCCATTGTGCTCATCGCGCCGTAGCGGGATATCGCGCGCTCCAGAAGTGCGGGAACGGGTCAACACCCGCGCTGACATCTTCCAAATACGGTGATGGGGCCGCGTGCAATGCTCCTTGTGGGGCTTCGGCAAGCAGGGTACCATGATCATGGGTGGGCACGAATGGGTGCCCGCGCAGGGTGACGGACCCGCAGCACCAGACCGAGCGGCGGTGACACTCCTCCCGATCGGCCATCACAACTGGGCCACCCCGATGTGGGGAGCGACCGATGGCCCTCGGCTCGCGCCACGCCGCCTGGTCGGCGGGATCGCTGGCGCGTCGGCGGTGCGGCCCCCCGTCAGGACGGTAGCGCAAAGGCGGCATAAGGATGCGCCATTGCCGGACAGGCGAGCGGGCCGGAATCCAGGCGATCGTTAGTGGCGCATGACCGATTACTCGCGTCGCGCACTGGCGTGGCGACAAGGGAGGATACCATGATGGCGGGGTGGCAGGAGCAGCCAGTATCGCGGCGCCGGTTCTTCGGCATGCTCGGGACGCTGGCCCTGGGCGCGGCGGCGCTGGCCGCCTGCGGGAACACGGCGACCGCGACCACCGGCTCGGCGTCCGGCGGCGCAGGGGGCGAAGTCCCTAACGGCACCTATGGCGGCAGCAAATTCTCCAGCGCCGTCACGGCGCAGAAGGTCGACGTCGCGGCGGTCGCCAATGCCCTCAAGTGGGACAAGGCGCAGTATACGGCGACGGCGGGGGACGTCACCTTCGTCGTGAAGAACCCGACCACGACGTCGCACCAGTTCGGGGTCGAGGGGAATGGCAGCATGTACGAGAGCGGCGATTTTGGCCCCAACACCACGACCAATCTGACCATCAAGGGCCTCAAGTCCGGTACCTACGACATCGTCTGCAACTTCCCGGGCCACAAGGCGGCGGGGATGGTGGCCAAGCTCGCCGTCAGCTAGGCGTGGCACGGCCTGAGGCGGGTGTGACAGGCAGATGCGACGGCACCGCTGCCCGCAAAAGCATCGGCCACGCATGCCTCCCTGCGGCTTGACTCCCCCGCCTATCTGTCCCGTCAACTTGGGCCGACGGGCGGGGAGGTGCGCGATCTCGCTGCCCGCTACAGGGGATAGCGGGCGTGGCGCGCGTGCGAACCACTACCCGAGGCACGCTACCTCAAATTCACCTCGTATGGGTTGGATCAGTTCACCTATGGCGGCCAGCCGCGTCGGCCGTTCTACGAGGTACTCGACCTGCTGCTGGCGACGCATCCGCAGACGATCCTCGCTTACGAACTCAACGACGAACCGCTGCCGCTGCCCCACGGGGCACCGTTGCGCCTGCGCGTGGAGACGCAGCTCGGCTACAAGATGGTAAAGTATCTGCACACCATCGAATTGATCGCCGAGTACCACACCGCCGGCGACGGATAGGGGGGCTCGCGCGAGGACACGATGTTCTACGGTCGCGGGGCGGAGATTTGAGTCGCTGCGATCGCCCGTGAAACGCGGGGCGCACGAGTGGTCATGGTCGTTGATATTCGCGGAGGGAAAGATGGAACCCGAACAGCCATCCAGCCAGCATCCACGATCCCGGGCGCATCCGCCCGGCGAGACCACCGGGACCAGCGAGCGGCCACCGCAGCGGCTGGCCGGTCCGCTGCTCGCCTTCGACCTCACCCATGAGGTGGCGCAGTTGCACGAACAGGCCGCATGGCAGCATAGCGGCCGCAACGCGAAGACGTTGGTCAAGGAGCCCGATTTCCGCATCGTGCTCATCGCGCTGCGAACAGGTGAACAGATGGAGGAACATCGGGCGGCAGGGCGGATCAGCGTCCAGACGCTGGTTGGGCATGTGCGCCTGCACACCGCAGGGGCCAACGTCGATCTGCCGGTCGGGCGGCTGGTGAGCCTGGAGCGCGATGTGCCGCACACCGTCGCGGCGCTGGAAGAAAGCGCGTTCCTGCTGACGATCGCCTGGCAGGGGGAGCACACCGACACCACGGCATGAGTGCAGGCACAGGCAGTGCCGGGGAGATGGCCGAGCGCGCGCAACGGTTGCCTCCACCTTCGTTCGCGCGGGGAGCGGTGCCGGAGGTGAGGATCGGCCACCGCGCGCCCGGATACTCGCGATCACTGCTGCCAACATGGTTGCGTCGACACGAAGGCGGCGGGGCACCGCCTTCGCTGGGAGCGATGCCACCAACGCACGCATAGGATGGCCGCAAGGGCGACCCGGTCAGCATGAGCGCGGCGGTCGCACTCCCCGGCCACGTGCTGCCCATGCGGTCACCGCACCAGCGTGCCTCGCCCCGCCTGAGCCGCCCATCGCGGGCGCACGTTGACGACGCCCCATGTCTGCGGTGCCAGGTGGGGGGGCGCTGAAGGCGATGATACTCCTCGGCGGCGATGCCCCACCAGGCAGCCCCTTGCGCGCTTCCTGGCCCACACGCTCGCCGCACACCGGCAGCGCCCGTATCCCGCCACCGGAAGGAGCGGACGATGCGCCGACGGCAACGCGTCAGTCGCTCGCGGCGCTGGCTCGCGACACGGCTCGCGGCGGGCGGGCTCGTCGCCGCCATCACCCGGCACACGACGCCCAGCACCGCGCAGTCGTCGGCGAGCACGGCGGTCTACCTGCCCGACCCCACCGCACCCGCGCTCGACCTGACTGCGGCCCGGCGACAGGGCGTCCGGGTTGTCGCCAGTCCGACCGCGCTGATCGCCGCCGCGTCCGGCACGACCGCCGGGGCGATCCTGCTCGATAGCGCGATGTTCGACGCCCTCCCCGCCGCGTGGCGATTGCGCCATCCCGCCCGCAGCATTATGATGCCGGACCAGCCGGAATACTCCCCGGCAGTCGTTCCACCGATCGTTACGTCACCACGGAGTACTGTATTTTCCGGGCGGGCGGCGCGCAAAACTTCTACACCAGCGCGGATGGTCGCCACTCCTCCTATGCCTGCTTCACCCGCTCGCGCGACTGCCCGTAACGTTCATCTCTGGATTTGCGCCACGGCGTGGGCCAAGCGCGCGAAGAACGCACACCGGCCCACGCAGGAACGTGAGCGTCAACTGCGGCGCGGCAAATCACCGGGTCACGTCCAGCGGCTCCTCGCCACGTATAGTCCCGTCACCGCGCACTTTCGCCCGCGCCGCCAGCACTGACGGCCACCGCCTCGCGATAACAACGCGACCGGCCCTGCGCCACTTGACACGACAGCAGCGGCGTCGAACTGCCATCTGCGCCACGGCCAGGCCAGGTCAGGCGGGCCTTCCTGCTGCCCGCCCCGAGTTGATAGTACCCCTGCGCGCCCCCTGAAGATAGCGTTTTCCTGCTTGACGATAGGGAGCGAAGACGGGCGACTAATTGTCAGTCCGCTGGTTTGACATTCGCTCACAGCATGTTACAGTACAAGCATCGTCAGGGGAAAGCAGGCACATCATGGATCCTTCGTCTGAACCCTGGATCAGTGGAGTGACTCATGTTGAGGGGATGGCACCCGCCATAAACATCCGAGGCCGGTATCACCCCGCAAGTCAGCTTGCGGGGTGAGGGCGTGCTCCGGTATGGCGGTTTCGATTCGTTCGAGGAGGCGATGATGATCCACGAACAGCAGAGCCAGCACGACGCCAGCCCGATCTCCCGGCGCACCTTGATGAAAGCCGCCGTGGCCCTCGCCGGTGCGGCGGCGCTGGCACCCACCGGAACCTTCGCGGCGGCGGCACCCCCGCCGCCCGAGCCACCGAGCGTCGTCTCCGATCCGCCGCGCGAGTGGGGACCCGACGCCCCGCCCACGGCCTATCCCGATCCCGATATCATCACCATCGATCCGTCCTTCGGCAAATACCTGCTCGGGATCACCGCGATTCACCGCCTGTGGACCGGTGCGCGCTGGGCCGAAGGGCCGGCCTGGTCGAATCAGGGTCGCTATCTGCTCTTCAGCGATGTCCAGGCCAGCATCCAATACCGGTACATCTGGGAGACGGGGACGGTCAGCAAGTTCCGCGATCCCTCGTTTAACAGCAACGGCAACGCCTTCGACTTCCAGGGGCGGCAACTCTCGACCGAGGATTTCAATCGCCGCGTCGTTCGCTGGGAACACGACGGCACGATGACCGTCATCGCCGATTCCTACAACGGCCAGGGGTTGAACTCGCCCAACGATCTCGTCCCGCATCCCGATGGCAGCATCTGGTTCACCGACCCGCCCTACGGCGACACCCTCTCCGAAGGGCAACCCGATGAGCCGGGGGGACCGGCCAACCCGGGTGGCAAGCAGAATCCCGGCATCGGCGCGCCGGGCGGGGGCGGGAAACGACGCCAACTGCCGACCAACGTCTACCGCTGGGATCCGAGCGGCAGCCTGAGTATCGTCATCGGCGAGGATCAGTTACCCAACCCCAACGGTATCTGCTTCTCACCCGATCACAAGACGCTCTATATCGTCAGTCCCGGCGGTATCTACCAGTTCGACGTGAATGGCGCCACGGTCAGCAACAAGCGGCTCTTCAGCGACATGATGATCGATGGTGTCCATTGTGGCCCGGATGGGATGCGCGCCGATGTGGACGGCAATCTCTGGTGCAGCTCGAACGCCCAGATCGGGTATTCGGGCGTGGTCGTCATCTCGCCGCAGGGTCAGCCGATCGGGCGTATCCGCCTGCCCGAAGTCTGCGCCAACGTCGCGTTCGGCGGACCGAAGCGCAACTTCCTGTTCATGTGCGGCAGTCAATCGATCTATGCGCTTCAGGTCCAGACCCAGGGCGCGGCACCGGGCTGATCGCGGCAGATCACGAGGGGGCGGACCAATATTGGTCCGCCCCCTCGCTATTCCGGTTCGCCACTTATCGCGAGCAAAACACATCCAGCAGTGCTTTCCTCGCCTCAACCCATACGCTCGCTCGGCCACGACGCCTGGGCATGATCACTCATACCGCAACACCTCCAGCGGCCTGACCCGCGTCGCGCCCCACGCGACCAGCGCCGCCACCAGGAGCGCGACCGCCGCGACCAGCGCGATCAGGCCGAGGGTCGTCACGATGCTGACACCGATCGCCAGCCCGGCGTACCGATTGAACGCGAAGGTGGCGAGCGCGACGAGCAGCATCCCCAACAGGCCACCGAGCGCGCCGATCAGCCCGTTCTCGATCAGCACCACGCCGAGGACGCGGCGGCTCGTGTAGCCGACCGCCTTCATGATGCCAAGCTCGCGCCGCCGCTCCAGCATCGCCAGCGCGACCGCGTTAGCGATGATCACCACCCCGGCGAAGAGGGCCAGCGAGGCGATGGCGGTGATCATCAGCAGGAGGTTGTCGAGCACCTGCCCGACCTGCGCCACCAGATCGGCCAAATTGAAGATTTGGGCGCGCGGCACCGCCGCCGAGAGGGCATCGGTCACGCTACCGGTCGCGTTCCCCGCGACCTGGAGATACCAGAGCCCCTGCGTGCTGGCCCCGCCGATCCCGCGCGTCGCCTCGACCGAGCCGAGGACCGGCACCAGATTGGTGTTCAACCCCGATTCGGTCGCCTTGTAGAAGCCGACGATCGTCAGCGTGCGACTCTGCCCAGTGATGCCGTTGCGCTGCGTCAGTTTGTCGCCGACTTTCAGCTTCAGCGGCGTATCGCGCAGCGAGGCATCGACGATGATGTTATCGGTCTCGGCATCGCTCGCGTTGAGCATCCGCCCGGCTGGCCCCAGGGTATCGACGATCGCCTCCGGCGCGGTGCCGACCTCCGGCAACTGCCCGCTCGCCAGAGCGTACCCCTGCATGCCGCTGAGTTGCCGGATGATCGCTGCGGGCGAGCGCGGCCCCCCCTGCGCGGCGTTGGGATCGACCGGGCCGATCAGCTGCCCGATCGGCGTGCCGTTGATGTCCTGCGGCGTGGTCAGCGGCGCAACCTCCACCGCCTGCCGCGCGCGCACGTCGGCACCGCGCGCATCGAGCGCGCGATTGACGTTATCAGCCTCGGTACGTGGTGCGAGGACGATCAGGTTGTAGCGGACCTGATTGGCGATGAAGGTATTGATCGTCTCCCGCACCCCCTGCCCCAACACCAGCACCACGCCGACCGCGAAGACGCCGATGAAGAGCGCGAGGAGGGTGGTGGTGGTGCGCCCGCGCGCCCGCCCCAGGTTGCGGAAGGCCATCTTGGTGCTGATCTTCCAGGCGGGCGGTGCCAGCACGATCAGGTAGCCGGAGAGGGTCGCCAGCAGCAGCAGGATCCCGACGCCGCGCAGGTCCGGCACCAGCGTGATCCCCGCCGCCGCCGCGACCCCCAGCGTGACGAGCAGCAGGAAGCGCGGCGAGTAGCGCTCCGGCACCGGCAGCCGCCCGATCACGTAGACGATCGCGCCGAACGCGAGGCTGAGCAGGCCGAGCACCGCGAAGGTGGCGTAGACCGCGATCACGCCCCACCGGATCGAGCCGATAATAAACGAGGAGAGGAGCGCGAAGAGAACCGAGAGGAGCGCGATCAGGCCGACCTGGCCGAGGGTTCCCTGCCACGTCCGTCCCTCAGAAAGTTCGCGCAGCACCACCGTGGGCCGCACCCCCGCCGCCTCCACTATCGGCAGCAGGCCGAAGATCAGCGCCGTGACGAGCCCTACCGCGATCCCACCGAGGACGATCGTCGGCTGGACCGTGAAGGTGAGGATCAGCTGGAAGGCCCGCTCGAAGAGGACGCGCAGGGCGGCGGCGACACCGATCCCGGCCAGCGCCCCGACGATCCCGCCGAGCAGCCCGAGGATCGCCGCCTCCAGCCCGAAGAGGAGGAAGAGATCGTGGCGCTGATAGCCGGTCGTCTTCAACATCGCGATCTCGACACGCCGCCGCGCCAGCAGCACCTGCATCGTATTGACGATGCCGACGCCGCCGATCAGCAGCGCCAGCAGCCCGACGATGATCAGGAAGCGGTTCAGCTGCTCGATGTTATCCTGCAATTGCTTCAATAGGCCGTCCGCCGTCTGCACGTCCGCGCCGGTGAAGCGTGCGGTCGCCTCGGCCTTGGCCTGGTCGGCGCTCGCGGCGTCGGGCGTCGTCGCGTAGATGACGGTGTAGGAGAGGGGCGTCGCGGCGGCGGCGCGCAGGGTATCGAGCGAGACGAAGATGCTCTCACCCTGCCCCAACGTCGCCTTCGCCTCGATCACCCCGACGATCGTGGCGTCGAACTGCCGGTTGTCGGTCCCGACCGTGATCTTCATGGTGTCGCCGAGTTTCGCCCCCAACGAATTCGCCAGCGTCGTGGTGATCACCGCGTTACCGGGCGTACGCAGCAGCGCCCGGAAGTCGCCCCCCGCCGTCTGGGTCAGGTCTGGCTGCCCCGGATAAGGGTAGACCGCCGGATCGACCGCCAGGAATTGCACGTTGGCCCGTCCACCACCCGGCTTCGGCAACTGGATCGCCCCGGTGTAGGCGGCGCTGTAATCGGTGAGCAGCCCGCGCTTCTTCAAATCGTCGAAGAAGGTCAGGTCGTTCGGGGCCAGCCCATTGATCGCGCGGACGGAGAGATCGCCGCCATTGATCGCGCGCGCGTTGCCGACCAGCGCGTCGCGGATCATGCCGCCGACGAGTTGGAGCCCGACGATCGCCATCACCCCGACCGCGACGCAGAAGAGGGCGAGCAGGGTGCGCTGCCCGCCGCGCACCAGCGAGCGCGCCGGATAGCGGGCGTACATGGTCGCTTTCATAAGGATGCCTCCGGGGAAGTCGGCAGTCGGCAGTCGGCAGTCGGCAGAATGGGTGTTGCAAGGTGAGATCGCGTGGTCGAGCGCAGTGCCGCTAACGCTTCCTCGGGCCGACTATCGCTCACCGACCACCGATTCCTCTCTGCCGACTGCCGACTGCCGACTGCTGACCGACTCCCCGACCGTCTCCGCCGCCAACGCCTCGGTGATCCCGACCGCTGCCGGGGTGCCGTCGCCGACGACGCGGCCATCGAAGATGCGGATGACGCGCTCGGCGGCGGCGGCGACGGTCGGGTCGTGCGTGGCGATGATGAAAGTCGTGCCGGTCCGCTCGCGCAGGTCGCGGATCAACTCCAGGACGTTGGCGCTGTTCTTCGCGTCGAGATTGCCGGTCGGCTCGTCGGCGATCACGATCGCCGGGCGGGTCGCCAGCGCGCGGGCGATCGCCACCCGCTGCTGCTCGCCACCGGAGAGTTGATTCGGGCGGTGATCGAGCCGATGCCCCAACCCGACCAGTTCGAGGACTTCCTTCGCGCGCGCGGCGGGCGAGCCGTCGTGCTTGCCGACATAGAGCGGCACCTCCACGTTCTCTTGCGCGGTCAGCGTGGGGATCAGATTGAACGCCTGAAAGATCATCCCGATCTTCTGATTGCGGATCTCGGCCAGCTGGGCCTCGTCCATCGCGGTGATGTCCACGCCATCGACGAATACCTGTCCGCCGGTCGGCGAATCGAGCCCGGCGATGATGCCGAGTACGGTCGATTTCCCGGAGCCGGATGGCCCGATGATCGCCACGAACTCGCCGCGCTCGATGCGAAAGCTGATCCCGTGCAGGATATCGATCCGCTCCCGACCGAGCGGGAGACTGCGCGTGATCTCCCGTGCCTCCAGGGCGGCGGGCGCTCTCGTATCTGCCCGATCCGTTATCGCCGCGACCATCGTCTTCGCGCTCCTTTCACCATCATTATCATTGAGGGCCAGAGCGGACAATCCTGGCCGCGCCGCCGTGGTCATGTACGCATTGTTCGAGGGGTGGTGTCAGCGCGCGCGCTGTACCGTGGGACAGGAGGGATACCGCAAGCCCCTTGCCGCTGCAAGCGCGATTCTCTTGGTCGAGGAACGGCGCACCGCACCCCGTAACCAAGGCGCTCAACTGGTAAACACCGACCGCGACGATCCTGTGTCGTTAGCGGTGCGAACTCGCCTCGTTAGGACGCCGGGAAACGCCACAAAGAACGCCCGGTGGCCCCACGATCGCGGGGCCGCCGGGCGCGGGTAACGTCTGATTGAGTCGCCGCGCGATCACCCCCTCGCGCCTACTGGATCTCGTAGACCACGCTGACGGTGATCGTGATCGAGCCCTGGCCGGCCTCGATCGGCGTCGTGGCGGCGGGTGCGGCGGCGGCGGCAGGCTGCGCCGCGCGGTATTCCGGGGTCGCCACCGTCTCGGAGAGGGTTAGCACGCCGCCGAGGGTCGTGTTGGTCAGTTGCGCGTACAGTTCGGCCTTCTGACGGGCGTCGGCGACCGCCGCCCCTCGCGCGCCCTTCAGTGCCTCGGCCTTGTTCGCCACGTCGAAGCTGATCCCGGAGACCCGGTTGGCCCCCGCCCCGACCGCCGCGTCGATCGTCGCGCCGAGCTTCGACAGGTCACGCACCGTCGCGCGGACGGTATTGGTAACCCGGTAGCCGGTCAGCTTCTGATCCTTGTCGTACTGCGGCTGCACGTTGTAGCCGGTCGTTTGCAGATCCTTGGGGTCGATCCCGCGCCCTTTCAGCTTGTCGATCGCGGCCTGAGTGCGGGTGGCATTATCGCCCTGCGTGGCGACGAGATCGGTGCCGCTCGATTCCACCCCGAAGGTGACCGTCGCCATGTCCGGCGTGACCGCGACCTGTCCTTGCCCACTGACGCTGATCGTGCGCCGATCGCCGGTCGCCGCCGCCGGGGTCGCCGCCGCGTAGGCCGACGTGATCGCGCCGACCGGGGGCCGGAGCGCGAAGGTGAACGCCGCGATCAGCGCGGCGGCGAGTCCTGCCGTCAGGAGTGTCTTACGCCACATGGTTGCCTCCTCCATCCTTCGTGCGGCGGGCCACAAGGGCGCGACCCGGTTCTGCGAGGAACAATGCGCGAGCGCGCCGAAAGTTTTGCACGACCGCCATACTTCGCGTTTCCTCACCGCGCCGCGCCTTGCAGTGCCCCCGGTGATCCACTAGGATTCCTGCCGTGATACAGCGATTACAGCGCCTGCAACCCGCCTTGCTCGGCACGATCCGCCGTCATCTGCACGCCCGCTACGGGCTGGCGCTGGTGGTGCTGGTCCCGATCCTCCTCTTCCTGATCTATCAGGTCCGTCTCGGCCAGACGATCCACATCGGCGTCCTCACCGACGACAAGCCGTACGTCGTGCGGATGAACGATCCGGAGCGGGCCGACTTCGGCCAATATCGCTGGACAAGCGGCGACAGTCAGATCCGCCTCCCCGGCCAGGGGCGCGGGGCCTACCGGCTGACCCTCCAAATGGCCGGGAGCGCCAATCCTCACCCGAGCGTGGAGGTACTCGTCAACGGTACGTCCCTGGGTCGCTTCGATCTGGTGGCGGGACTGGCCGAGTACACCGTGAATATCCCGGCGTCCGCGACGACGAGCGGCGATCTGCTGATCGACCTCCGCAGTCAGGCGTTCCAGCCGAGCGGCGACGCGCGCCAGCTCGGCGTGGTGCTGAGCCGCGTCGCCGTCACCCCCACGGGCGACATCGGGATCCAACCGCCGCCGGGGGGGACGCTGCTGGCCCTCTGGGGACTGGCGCTGCTGGCCTACCTCTTCGCCTGGATCGCGGGCTTCGGCCCGCGCGATGCGGGACTCGTCGGCGGGCTCGTCGCGCTCGGCTGGGCGGGGCTCTTGCTCGTCAATCGCCCCTGGCTGGCGATCTGGGTCGCCACCGGTGGCCTCGTGCGCGCCGCGCTCATGGGGCTCGTCCTGCTGATCGTGTTGCGCCTCGCGCTGCCGTCCCTCTATCACCTGGCAGGGTTGCGGATCGGGCAGGGGGAACTCCGCTGGCCCCTGCTGCTCGCCGCCCTCTTCTTCGTCGCGCACTTCGGCGGCGATCTCCATCCGCACACGCGCGTGGTGGACCTGAATTTCCATGCCAACCGCTACAACGATGTCAACCGCAACGGCCAGCTCCTGCTGATGGTCGAATCGCGCGAGTGGGGCACGCGCGAGACGGTCTACCCCCCGACCGCCTACCTCTTCATGCGCCCGTTCAGCCTCCTGATGCCGGACGTCATCAACACGGTCCTCTTCTTCATGGCGCTCGCCGAGGCGACCCGCCTCTGCCTGGTCTATCTCGTCGCGCGCAAGGCGACCGGGCTGCCACTGGCCGGGCGCTTCGCGGCGATCGTCTTCGGCATCGTCCCGATGGCCTACCTCCCCTTCTCCTGGGGGATCGCGACCAATGTCTTCGGGGAATGGTGCATCACGGCGCTCTTCGCCCTGCTGGCCCTCGGCTACGATCGGCTGCGCCGCCCGATCGTGGCCGCCACCCTGACCCTCTTCGCCACCCTCGGCCTCCTCTCGCATCCCGGCGAGTTCGTCTTGACGGCCACGACCCTCGGCGGTGCGGTCGTCCTCTTCGGGTTCTTCCGCCGCCCGCGTTTCCGCGGCCCCTGGCCGGTCCTGCTCGTCACGATCCTGCTCGGCGCGGCGCTCGCCTTCGCGCTCCTCTACCGACTCGTCGCGGCGGATATGCTCTCGAAGGGGGGGGACACGCTGGCGCAGAAGCTCGGCGGTGGCGCGGGTAACTCGCAGGGGTGGCGCGTCGGCGGCGCGATCGATGACGGCATCCTCGGCCTCAAGGGCTACCGGGTCACGACGATCCCCGCGCTGATCCGGGGCGGGCTCGTCGGCTACTGGCGCGAGGCGTGGGGCTACTATTACCTCTGGCCGCCCCTGCTGGCCCTCGCGGCGCTGCCGCTGCTGCGCGGCACCCCCGATCGCGAACGCCTGCGCCTGACGAGCGCCCTCTGGTGGCTCGTGGCGCTCCTCTTCGCGCTCGCGGGGTTGTTGCTGAATGTCTATGTCCGCTATGCCTATTATCTCCTTCCGCCCGTGGCGATCGGGGCGGGCTTCGCGCTGGCGTTGCTCTGGCGGCGCGGGCGGGCGGCGCAACTCGCGATCACCCTCCTCCTGATCGCCACGACCGGGGCCGGTTTCTGGCTCTGGTACTTGCGGATCAGCGTGGACGGGCATTGACGCCGATCGCCCGAGCCGCTACGATGCTCCATAATCACAGGCGGCATGAGGGAACCAGCGGGACAGATGAACATCGCGTTACGGTCGTACGTGCCGCAGGCGACATCGGTGATCCCGCGACCAGATCGTGACGCCGTCGGAGCGGCAAGGAGCCTGCGATGGACCACATCGGGCGGATCGCGCGGGTACGCGCGGAGATGGCGCGACAGGGTATCGGCATCCTCTATCTCCCCTTCTCCAGCGATGCGGCGTGGCTGACCGGCCTCGGCTTCGAGCGACCCGGACCAACGATCACCAACCGACCGGGCGACATGGTCGCCGGGGTCTACCTCGACTCCCTGCACGGCCCGCTCGTGGTCGCCCCGCAGATGGGTGGCGACGGGATGCGCGCGGACGCCGCCGACAAGCCCTGGATCCGCGAGGTGCTGATCCTCGGCGAGCCGGTGGACTATGCCCAGGCGTTGCGCGCCGCCCTCCACAGCCTCCACACCGATGGCGGCACGGTGGCGGTGTCTGACCGCGCCCACGCCGGGACGCTCCTGACACTCCAGGAGCTCATGCCGGCTGCCCGCTTCGTCTCCGCGACTGCCAGCTTTCTGGCCCGGTTGCGCGCGATCAAGGATGCCGCCGAACTCCGCGCCATGCGCGCCGTCGCCAGCCTGACCGATGATGTCTACGCGGCGATCCTCCCCCAGCTCCAGCCGGGGATCACCGAGCGCGAGGTCGCGGCGGCGCTCGCGCGGGAGGGGCGACAGCGCGGCGCGGAGACGGTCTCGTTCCCCACGGCGGTCCTCTTCCTCGGCGGGTCGTCGCGGCGCGGGCGCGGCGACGCGGCCTACAGCGCCCCGACCGATCTCGCGCTGGAGCGTGGCATGGGGATCGCCTTCGACTTCGGTTTCGTGCGCGAGGGCTACTGCTCCGATTTCGGGCGCACCGTCTTCGCGGGGGAGCCGGACACCGCCACGCGCGCCGTCTACGCTCTCGTCATCGGGGCACAGGGGGCCGCGATCGCGGCGATGCGCGCCGACGCCATCACTTGCGCGGCGACCGACCGCGTGGCGCGCGGGCCGATCGAGGCGGCGGGCTATGGCCGCGCCTTCACCCATCGCCTCGGCCACGCCATCGGGCGAGATTGCCACGAGTGGCCGTCCCTGATCGTCGGGGAAGCGACACCGCTCGCCGCCGGGATGACCTTCACGGTGGAGCCGAGCGTCCTGCTGCCGGACCGCGCCTACGTGCGGATCGAGGATGTGGTCCTCGTCACCCCGGACGGGGGCGAGAACCTGATGCGCTCGCCACGCGGGCTGACGGTCGTCGCCGAGTAGACGGTGCTGTAATCGCAGGCCACCTAACTCATCTGCCGCGCGCCGCAGAGGCAGGAATATTGCATGTATATACCGAGTTCGCACACCGCTGGTCATCTCCGAGTCGGAACCGCTCCGCCGTCACGCCCCGCCCCCGACGTGGGATACTACGCGCTATGGGTTGGCCCGGCATCGGCCACCGGGCTTGTAATACGGAATCCGCCCGCATCGTTGCGTTACTCGTCGGCTGCCGCACTCGTGAGGAGCAACACCGTCACGTACGTGATGAGCAGGATTCCATAGCAGAAGGAGCACCACCGATGTCCACCTCCCCGACCACGCCCGACCGCTCGAACCTCATGGTGGTCAAGGGCGCACCGTTCAACGCGGAAACCCCGCTCGACGGGATGCGCGATCTGCTCACCCCGACGCCGCTGCACTACGTCCGCTCGAACTTCGCCTACCCGGATCACGATGGCACGATCGCCATCGGCGGGGCGGTCGGCACGCCGCTCACGCTCAGCCCGGACGAACTGCGCGCGCTCGGCGAGGAGACGATCACCGTCACCCTCGAATGTGCGGGCAACGGGCGCGTGGGGCTGATGCCGCTGCCGACCGGCGAGCCGTGGACCGGGCAGGCGGTCGGCACCGCCACCTGGACCGGCGTGCCGCTGCGGGCGGTCCTCGCCCGGGTGAGGCCGCAGGGGGACGCGACCGATGTCGCCTTCAGCGGCGCGGATCACGGCCAGTACAAGGGCGGGCCCGACATCCACTTCATCCGCGGGCTGTCGCTCGAACGGGCGCTCGATCCCGCCGCGCGCGTCCTGATCGCCTGGGAGATGAACGGCGAGCCGCTGAACGCCGATCACGGCGCACCGTTCCGCCTTGTCGTCCCCGGTTGGTACGGCATGGGGTCCGTGAAGTGGCTGTCGCGGATCGAACTGCTGGCGGCACCGTACGAGGGACAATTCCAGACGAAGTCGTACGTCTTCGAGTGGCCCGACCGCGATTGGGAGCCGGTGCGCGCGATGCGCCCGCGCGCCCTGATCACCGTCCCCGACGAGTCGCAGCCGCTCACGCCCGGCACGATCACGATTCGTGGCAAGGCATGGTCCGGTGCCGGGCCGATCACCGGCGTGGAGGTGAGCATCGACGGCGCGGGCGCGTGGCAACCCGCCCGGGTCGCGCCCGCCATCGCGGAGAGTGTCTGGCAGGACTGGTCATTCGAGTGGGCGATCGGCGCGAGCGAGCAGGGGCGTCACGTCATCCGCGCCCGCGCGACCGACGCGACCGGCGCGACGCAGCCCGATCAGCCGGAATGGAACCGCCTCGGCTACGGCAACAACGCCGTGCAGGTGCTGGTCGTCAACGTCAAATAACTGCCCGATTCACAGCATGGCACGGGGCTTCAGCCGCGACTTGTTACCCCGCGCTATGCTCGTAGTACCTGGCGTGGCAGGATCACCACACCGACCAGCAGGCATGCAATACCGCCCGATCGAGTTGACGCTAACCGACCACTGCGGGCTTCACTAACTGCGAGCGCGAACAGATCATCGCCCGGCGCTGGTGGACACTCGCCGAGCTACAGGCCACCGCCGCGACGATCTCCCCGCGCGCCCTCGCCCCGCCCCTCGCGCGGCTCCTGGCCGGGGAGCGACCGACGACGCCGAGCGAACTCCCCTGGTGAGCGGCGCACCCGCGCCCCCCGCCCGCGACCGCCGCCTACCGCCCCGCATACGAGGTGAAGACGACCAGTCGCTGATCATAGTGCCGCGTGTTCGGATCGAACGTCCCCCCGCAGGTAATCAAGTTGAGATTCACCGTGTTCGCCGGACCGAAGATGTCTAACAGCGGCGCGTTGGCCTCGGTGTAATACTCGCTGCCACGCACCGTGAAACGGAGCGTCTGCCCGGTATCGGTCACCAGCAGCACCTCGGCCCCGACCGTCAGCTTGTTCAGATCCCAGAAGACGACCGGGCCGATGCCGTGATAATCGACGTGGCCCGCGATCGCCGCATTGCCCGTCTGGCCGGGCTTGACACCGGGCGCGTACCAGCCGGTATCCCACGGGTCTGTCGGGGTGTCCATCGTCCCCTCGGCGGTGACCCCGACCTGCTCGACCGAGGCATTAACCCCGAGACTCGGGATGATCACGCGGATCGGGAGGCCGACATCGCGCGGCACGGCCCCGGACGTCACCGGTGGGATATTCGCGGGCGGGGCTTTCGTCGGGACGGGCGCGGGGGGCGGGGTCGCGGTCGGCGGGATGACCGCCGGATTGTTCGGCGGCGGTGCGGCGGCGGGGGTGATCGCCGGGGGCAACGCGCCTGCGGCGACACCGACGGTGGGGGTCGGCGCGACCAGGGCCACCGGGGCGACCGTCGGCACGACCGGGGCGACCGTCGGCGCGGCGGCGACAACCGGAGCCGTGGTCGGCGTCGGCGCGACGACGGAGGCGGTGCGCGTCGTCACGCTCGGGGCGCGGGTGGGGCGCGGCGGCGCGGTGGCGGTGGCGGCGACACTAACGGGAACCGTCGCCGTTTCGACCACTTCGGCGATCGGTGCGCTGGTGGCGGTGCTATTCGCCGCCACGGCGATACTCGTACCGACAATCGGCGTGGCGGCGGCCTGGAGCACGGTCGGACTCGCCGGGGGGGCGCTCGCCGACGGTTGCAGGGCGAAGGCCAGCGCCCCGCCGAAGACGATCAGGCTGACGATCAACGCCCCGACAGGCAATAGGCGACGGTCCGCCATCGTAACTCCTTGCCGTGCTCACACCCGATGCCAGCGACGCCATGCGATGTGCATTGTATTGGGTGCAGTATACCCTACCGAGATTTCCTCAGGGCAGCGCAGTGTAGTATCAACGTCGTGGCCCATTGGATAGCCGCCCACAGGGTACTCACGGCAGCATCGCATGGTGGAGTCATCCCAGCTGGTTAGGGGTGGTAAAGGATTTACTCGCCGCATTCTCGGCTCCCTGACGAGCGCTGGGGAAGCGGCACAGCTGAGAATGCCGATCGGCGCGGCCCGGTTCGGCGGCGATCAGAGCCTGCGGGCGCAGTGTTCCGGCTTCTGGCGATGTTCACCGCCAAAAACGAGTATAACCGTGGCAGCGAGTGACAGACATATGGTATAATATGGCTTCTTACATAATCTTCAGTAGTGGGCCATGACCGTTCATCATCGCCCCGATCTCGCCGCCACTTCGATGAGGCCGGGGGAAGCGCTGATGACGCTCGAATGTGCCAGCTATGGCGCAACAGCCTGATCGCCGGAGAGGGGCATCACCGGATCGCGGTCGCTCATCGATCGTGCGGAACATGGCTCGGGCTTCGGAGGGGCAGCGGGACAGGCACAGCCAGGGGCCGGGGCGATCGCCCGGCGATGGGGGAGCGGGGGTTGGCATCGGCGTATCACTGATTCACGCGAACTGCGAAGTAGAGGGAGGATCGACTGATGCGAGAACGGGATAGGAACGTCGATAGTGCGATCACCCGCCGTTATTTCCTGCGGCTCTCCGGCCTGGTGGGCGTCGCCAGTATCGGGACGCTGATCACCGCCTGCGGCGGCACCACCACGCCAACCGCCGGGGCACCCGCGCAGGCGTCCACCGCCGCTTCAGCCGCTCCGACCGCCGCCGCGCAGGCATCCACCGCCGCCTCCGCCCCGACCACCCCCGGCAAGTTCAAGGAGGCCACCGCCCTGGCCGATCAGGTCAAGGCGGGTAAGTTGCCACCGGTCGAGCAGCGGCTGCCCAAGAACCCGATGGTCGTCCAGCCGACCGAGCAGGTCGGCAAATACGGCGGCACCTGGCGCACCGCCCTGATCGGCGGCCAGGACACCGCCTGGTTGACCCGCACGATCGCCTATGACTACCTCGTCCGCTGGGATCCCGCTTGGAAAAAGGTGATGCCGAACATCGCCGAGTCGTTCGAAGCCAGCCCGGACGCCAAATCGTTCACCTTCAAACTGCGCGAGGGGATGAAGTGGTCCGACGGCCAGCCCTTCACCGCCAACGATGTGGTCTTCTACGTCAACGATGTCTACCGCAATAAGGAACTGACCTCCAGCACCGGCAACAACTCCTACACGGTCGAGAAACTCGGGGATTATCAGTTCAAGCTCAACTTCGAGCAGCCGAATGGCCTCTTCATCTCGAACGCCTGCACCCCGAGCGGCAGCCCGGCAGGCTTCGAGTGGACGCGCTACCCGGCACACTACCTGAAGCAGTTCCATAAGCAGTACAACACCACCAACCTCGACCAGTTGGTCAAGGAGAATAACGCCGAGGATTGGGTCAAGCTCTTCCGCCTGAAAGGGAGCGGCGTCCCCGGCACCCCTTACGACGCCCGCTGGTCCAACGCCGACATGCCGACCCTCTACGCCTGGCGGATCGTCGAGCCGTACGGCACCGCCACCCGCGTGACCTGCGAGCGCAATCCCTACTACTTCAAGGTCGACCCGGAGGGCAACCAGCTCCCGTACATCGACAAGGTCAACTACGATGTGTTGCAGGACGCCCAGGTGTTGCTGCTCAAGGCCAGCAACGGCGAGATCGACTTCCACGAGCGGCACATCAACACCAACGCCAACAAGGCGGTCCTCAGCGACAACCAGCAGAAGGGGCAGTATCACTTCTTCGACGAGATCCCGTCCGACATGAACACCAACGTCTTCTGCCTCAACCTGACCCACAAGGACCCGGTCCTGCGAAAGATTTTCCAGGACAAAAACTTCCGCATCGCCCTCTCGCACGCCATCAACCGCCAGGAGATCATCGACACCATCTACGTCGGGCAAGGCGAACCCTGGCAGTGCGCCCCGCGCAAGGAATCGCCCTACTATAATGAGACGCTCGCCAAGCAGTACACCGAGTACAACGTCAAGAAAGCCAACGAACTCCTCGACCAGGCCGGCTACAAGAAGGCCGGCGACGGTTTCCGCCAGCGCCCCGACGGCCAGCGGATCACCCTGGTGATCGAGGTCTCCGCGACCGGTGTCGACGCGACCGCCCTCGATACGACCAAGCTGGTGGCCGACTACTGGCAGAAAGTCGGCATCGACGCCCAGGTGAAGTCGGAGGATCGCTCCCTCCTCTACACGCGCAAGGGGGCCAACGACCACGACTGCGCCGTCTGGGGTGGCGGCAGCGGGTTGCAGGATGCGATCCTCGACCCGCGTCTCTACTTCCCATTCAGCAACGAGTCGAACTTCGGCCAGCCCTGGTACGTCTGGTATCAGAAGCCCGGCAATCCGCAGTGCCAGCCGGAGGAGCCGCCGGAAGCGGCCAAGAAGCAGATGGATCTCTACAGCACAGGCGTCCTCGGCAGCGGCGACGAGGCCAAGCAGACGGCGGCATTCAAGCAGATCCTGGATCTCGCCCAGGACCAGTTCTACGCCATTGGCATCGCCCTGTCGCCCCCCGGTTACGGCATCGCCAAGAACAACGTCCGTAATACGCCGAAGGAACTCCCCGGTGCCTGGCTCTACCCCAGCCCCGGCCCGACCAACCCCGAGCAGTATTACTTCGAGAAGTAACCCCTCGCTCGTTGCCCTCGCCCTGTCCATTACCGGGGCGAGGGCAACGGCGTCAGGGGGCACCGGAGTCGGAGTACGCGGTGCCGACGCGGGGAGCGCCGATGGTGCCTGAAAACTGGAGGGTGGGATGGTTCAGTTTATCGTGCGGCGTCTGCTCCTGATGATCCCCACGATCTTCGCGATCTCGATCGTCGTCTTCATCATCATCCAATTGCCCCCCGGCGACTTCCTGACGACGATGGTCTCGGCGATGTCGAGCCAGGGCGAGTCGGTCAACCAGGCCGCGCTCGATGCCCTCAGGGATCAGTACGGCCTCGGGCAACCGCTCTACGTGCAATATTTCAAGTGGATAAGCAACATCATCCTGCACGGCAACTTCGGGCAGTCCTTCGAGTACAACCAGCCGGTGTCGGCGCTGATCGGTAGCCGCCTCGCGCTGACGATCGTCATCTCGGTCGTCTCGCTCCTCCTGACCTGGGTCATCGCCTTCCCGATCGGCATCTACTCCGCCGTCCGCAAATATTCCCCCGGCGACTACGTCTTCACCTTCATCAGCTTCATCGGCCTGGCGATCCCCGAGTTCATGATCGCGCTGATCCTCCTCTACGCCTCGTTCAAGTACTTCGGTCAGAGTGTCGGTGGCCTCTTCTCCCCGCAATATATCGACGCGCCCTGGAGCCTCGGCAAGGTCGGCGATCTCTTCCAGCACATGTGGATCCCCGTGATCATCATCGGGGCGGCGCACACGGCGGGGCTGGTGCGGATCATGCGCGCCAATCTGCTCGATGAGTTGAACCGGCCCTATGTCGTCACCGCCCGCGCCAAGGGGCTGACCGAGCGCAAACTCCTGCTGAAATATCCGGTGCGTCTCGCCCTCAACCCCTTCATCAGCACCGTCGGCTGGGTGCTGCCGGCCATCCTCTCCGGCGAGGCGATCATCGGCGTGGTCCTCAGCCTGCCGACCGAGGGGCCGCTGCTCTTGCACGCCCTCCAGTCGCAGGACATGTACCTGGCGGGCAGCCTCCTCCTCCTGCTGACGATCCTGACTGTGGTGGGGACGCTGATCTCGGACATCCTGCTGGCCTGGCTCGATCCGCGCATCCGGTATCGCTAGGGCGACACATCACCGAACTGTCGAGAGTGAGAGGGCAAAGGGCATGAGCGGCGAAGTCGAGCAGGAACAGCTGGCGGAACTGGCGGGGGTGCGCCCCCGGCCCGCGACACTGGTGCCGCCTGCAACCACAGCGGGTGTCGAGGCGACGGCGTTCGTGGCCTCGCCCTGGCAGCTGATGTGGTGGAAGTTCCGCAAGCACAAGCTGGCGATGATCGGCGGGGTCGTGACGATCCTCGTCTACCTGATCGCGCTCTTCGTGGAGTTCCTCTCCCCCCTCGACCCCAACCTCGTCAACGCCACGTACACCTACGCGCCGCCGCAGCGGCTCCACTTCATCGAGAATACGTCGCAGGGGACGAAGTTTCACCCCTATGTCTTCGGCTACAAGTCGGTGATCGACAAAGCCTCGCTGCGCCGCACCTTCACCATCGACGAGACAAAAGTGATCCCGGTGCGCTTCTTCGTGCGCGGCTACGACTATCGCTGGCTCGGCCTGATCCCCGGCGATCGCCATCTGCTCGGCCCGGCCCAGCCGGGCGACCCGATGTATCTGCTGGGGGCCGACCGCCTGGGCGAGGATCTGCTGAGTCGGCTGATCTACGGCACCCGGATCTCGATGTCGATCGGCCTGATCGGCGTCTTCCTCAGCCTCACCCTCGGCCTGCTGCTCGGCGGCGCCTCCGGCTACTTCGGCGGCGCGATCGACACGATCATGCAGCGCGTGATCGAGTTCCTGCGCTCAATCCCGCACATCCCCCTCTGGCTCGGGTTGGCCGCCGCCCTTCCCAAAACCTGGTCGCCCCTGCGCGTCTACTTCGGGATCACGCTGATCCTCTCGCTGATCGGCTGGACTGCGCTGGCGCGCGTCGTCCGCGGGCGCTTCCTCTCCCTGCGCGAGGAGGAATTCGTGACCGCCGCCCGCCTCGACGGTGCCAGCCAGATGCGGATCATCACCCGCCACATGCTCCCTTCCATCACCAGCCACATCATCGCCTCCCTCACCCTGGCGATCCCGGCGACGATCCTGGCCGAGACCTCGCTCAGTTTCCTCGGCCTCGGCCTGCGCTCGCCGATCAATAGCTGGGGCGTGCTGCTGCAAGAGGCGCAGAACATCCGCTCCGTCTCCACCGCCCCCTGGCTGCTGGCACCCGGGCTGATGGTCGTGGTGGCAGTCCTGGCGCTGAACTTCCTGGGCGACGGCCTGCGCGACGCCGCCGACCCCTACAATACGTGAGGCACGAGACGTGAGGCCCAGCAAAGCGGGAAGCATGGAGGACGCATGATAGCCGACGACCGGCTCCTGGAGGTCAGGGGGCTCAAGACGCACTTCTTCCTGGACGAGGGGCTCGTCAAGGCGGTCGACGGGGTCGATCTGACGATCCGGCGCGGCAAGACCCTCTGTGTCGTGGGCGAGAGTGGCTGCGGCAAGAGCATGACCGCGCGCTCGATCTTGCAGATCGTCTCCCCGCCGGGGCGCGTCGTGGACGGCGAGATGCTCTACCACCGCCAGCCACAGGGCGGGGCGAACGGCCATGGCGGCCCGGCGCAGGCGATCGACCTGGCGACCCTCGATCCGCAGAGCCGACAGATGCGTGAGATTCGCGGCAAGGAGATCGCGATGATCTTCCAGGAGCCGATGACCTCGCTCAGCCCAGTCCACACGATCGGCGACCAGATCTCGGAGAATCTGCTCCTCCACCTGCCGGTCGACAAGGCGGAGGCGCGCGACCAGACGGTCGAGGTGCTGCGCCGCGTCGGCATCCCGCACGCCGAGGAACGCTTCGACACCTACCCCTTCCAACTCAGCGGCGGGATGCGCCAGCGCGCGATGATCGCGATGGCGCTCGCCTGCAACCCGAGCCTGCTGATCGCCGACGAGCCGACCACCGCGCTCGATGTGACGACCCAGGCGCAGATCCTCGATATGATGCGCGAGTTGCAGGCCGATCTCGGCATGGCGATCATGTTCATCACCCACGACCTCGGCGTGGTGGCCGAACTCGCGGACGACGTGGCGGTGATGTACCTGGGGATCGTGGCCGAGCACGGCGACGTCGATCAGATCTTCCATGAGCCGAAGCACCCCTATACCCAGGCGCTCCTGCGCTCGATCCCGAAGCTCGGACAGAAGACCGGCGACCGGCTGGCCTCGATCAGCGGCATCGTCCCCGACCCCTACAATCGTCCTGTCGGCTGCCCCTTTCACACCCGCTGCGATCAGGCTATGCCCGACATCTGTGAGCGCATCTTGCCGCCCCCGATCGCGCTGGGGCCGCACCGCGACGTGCGCTGCCTGCTCTACGGCGGCGCGGAAGGCGCGACACCGCACGGTGTCGCTGGCGATGGAGAGACTACCCATGTCAACCGTCACTGAGTCGCCCGGTATCGCGCGCGCGGAGGATGCGCGCGTGCCGCTGCTGAAGGTGCAAGACCTCCAGATGCACTACCCGATCCAGCGCGGACTCCTGCGCCGTACCGTCGGCATGGTCAAGGCGGTGGATGGTGTCACCTTCACCATCCACAAGGGCGAGACGCTGGGGCTGGTCGGCGAGAGCGGTTGCGGCAAGACGACGACCGGGCGCGCGATCCTCCGCGCGGTCGAACCGACCGGCGGCCAGATTCGCTACCACCGCCGCGACGGGGAGACGGTCGATCTGGCCCCGCTCGACGAGCAGCGCCTCAGGCCCTATCGCCGGGAGATCCGCATGATCTTCCAGGATCCCTACTCGTCGCTCAACCCGCGCATGACCCTCCTCCAGCTGATCGGCGATCCGATGCGGATCAATCGCGTCGCCTCCGGCAAGGCGCTGGAGGAGCGGGTCGCCCGCCTGCTGCGCCGGGTCGGTCTGCGCCCCGAATATATGCGCCGCTACCCGCACGCCTTCAGCGGCGGCGAGCGCCAGCGCATCAGCATCGCCCGCGCGCTGGCGCTCGATCCGCGCCTCGTCGTCGCCGACGAGGCCGTCTCGGCGCTCGACGTGTCGGTGCGCGCGCAGATCCTCAATCTCCTCCAGGATTTGCAGGATGAATTCGACCTGACGTATCTCTTCATCGCCCACGACCTCAGCGTAGTCGAGCACATCTGCAACCGCGTGGCGGTGATGTACGTCGGCAAGCTGGTGGAGCTGGCCCCGACCGAGGAACTCTACCGCCATCCTCAGCATCCCTACACCGAAGCGCTCCTCTCGGCGGTGCCGATCGCCGATCCCCGGCTGCGCGACAAGAGCCGCCGGATCGTCCTGCAAGGCGATGTGCCGGATCCCGCCAACCCACCGAGCGGCTGCTACTTCCACCCGCGCTGCCCCTACGCGCAGGAGCGCTGCAAGGTGGAGGAGCCGCCCTTGCGCGAGATCGGGCCGGACCATTATACTGCCTGCCACTTCTCAGAAGAACTCACATTGCGCGGCGTCGTCGGCGAAGGGCTGCTCGCGTAGGGTGGATACCGGGGAGGCCGACCGGAGGAGGGACGCGGCGGACGCCGCACACCAGTATCAAGAGGAGGAGGGACAGATGAGCACGACAAGCGAGGAAGTGCAGTTCGACGACAATCCGGCGAGTGGCGAAGAGGACGTGGAGGCGATCCTACACCTCTATCGCGCCGGGAGCGACGCCGAGGGCGTCCCCGGCTTCGACGACATCACCGACGAGCAACTCGCCTTCTTCCACGAACAGGGCTATCTCGTCGTCCATCGGGCTTTCACGACCACCGAGGTCCGGGACGCACTGGACGGGTTGGTCGATCTGATCGATGGGAAGAATCCGGCTTTCACCAGGGGGATCCAGCTCGAGGCGGGCAGCCGAGAGTTGTTGTCAACCCTCGCGCGGGAGCAGAAGCAAGACGCGGTGCGGAAGTTGATACGCTTCGTCGAGTACGACGCGCGCCTCGCGGCGCTGGCCGCGCATCCCCGGCTGCTGGCGACCCTGGAGCGGATGATCGGCGAAGCTCCGACCCTCTTCCAGGATCAGGCGCTGCTCAAGCCGCCGCTGATCGGGCGGGAGAAGCCCTGGCACCAGGACAACGCCTATTTCAACCTCCCCCCCGATGCGCCGGTCGTCGGGGCCTGGATCGCGCTGGACGAGGCGACGCCGGAGAATGGCTGTATGCACATCATCCCCGGCAGCCACCGGCAGGGACCGACCGTCCACTTCAAGCGGCGAGACTGGCAGATCTGCGACACCGATGTCGCCACCGAGGAGGTCGTCGCCGTGCCGCTCCAGCCGGGCGGGTGCCTCTTCTTCCACGGCCTGCTGCACCACGGCACGCCGCCGAGCCAATCGCCGCGACGGCGGCGCGCGGTGCAGTTCCATTACAAGCCGGCGAGCCTGGGCGGCATCCCCGTGGCGGAGCGGCTGGCGGTCTTCGGCAGCGAAGGGAAAGATGTGACCTGCTGATCCCGC
>JAABUM010000903.1_pt1 | contig 43869 bp, 38 predicted proteins | sample 5559161 | NCBI WGS metagenome assembly JAABUM01 (sample SAMN10711868, study PRJNA513369) | rock metagenome | isolation source: Antarctica rocks | place: Antarctica: Victoria Land, Siegfried Peak nord
GGCACTCAGTCGCGACCGCGCCGGCCTCGGACGCATCGCCGCAAAGAAGCGCGGCGTCACATTTGGCCGCAAGCCGAAGCTCACGCTCAAGCACATCGTCCTCGCCTTGCGCTTGGTCGATGAGGGTCAGTCCGTGCCGCAGGTGGCGGAGACCTTCGGCATGCACGAGACGACGATCTAGCGCTGCCTGTCGGCCGCCGAGGCCGCCGCGTAGCCCTCCAGAACGACACGAAAGTGCTCTGGTTGTCCGACATCTTGAGCCAAGGACGAACGTCCGCTGCTGAGGGTAGACCAAGCGTTGCGACCGGGGCACAATGTCTCTCGACGACCGGTCGGTCATGACCCGACTCGGACAGTTGCCGGACGTCTCTGACTATCGAAAAGACGCTTTGCGAGTTCAATGTCCGGCTGATTACTCCGCAGCAGTCGAACGATCTCACCGCGCTGCTGACCTCGGCGGGAGAGCGCTGAGGTCGAGACAGTTACCGCTGCCGGACTGCGTAGGTCAGGTGAGTCACCCGCTGCGTCGGCTCCGCGCGGACTGGCTGCAGGGCCACGCGGCCCGCGTCCACGCCCTCGAACAGGGGGATTCCAGAGCCGAACAGCACGGGTGAGAGCGCGATCGAGAACTCATCGATCAGGCCGGCGTTCACGGACTCCAGGATCGTTGCGCCGCCGCCCGCGATGCGGACGTCTCGGTCGCCGGCGGCCTCGCGGGCCCGGTGCAGCGCGGTCTCGATGCCGTCGTTGATGAAGTGGAAGGTGGTCCCACCCGCCCGCTCCCAAGGGTCACGCTTCTCGTGCGTCACGACGAAGACCGGCGTGTGGAACGGCGCCTCCTCCGGCCACGCCTGCTCGCCGAGCTCGAACATGCGCTTGCCCATCACGCTCGCGCCAGTGCGCTCGAACGTCTCCCGCACGATGTCATTGTCGCGCCCTTCCTCGCCGCCCTCGCCGAGCTTCAAGTTCTCCTGGAAGAACCGCTGCGGGACTAGCCACTGGTGCAGTTCCATCCACTGCGCCGTCCAGCGCGGGTCGCCCATGCGCCCCTCGGGCGCGATGAACCCGTCCAGCGACATCGACACACTAAAAAACACGTGTCCGGCCATCAGTCCTCAACTCCTTTTTGAATGATTTCGGTGACGTAGGCAGCCAGGTTGCTCAGGGTCTGCTGGCCGCCCTCGATCGCGTGGTACGTCTCGACCGCCTCGTCGCGCAGTTCCTTGGTGGGGAACACCGTGCGCATCTCGATCCGGGTCGTCGCGCCGTCGGGCACGAACGTGAGGACCGACGTGAAGGCGTTCGGGTCGCCGCGGGACTCACCGTGCAGCAGCGCGATCCGCTCCGGCGGGGCGACCTCGGTCCAGGAGATCCACTCCTGGTAGTCCGTCCCGTCCGGTCCGTGCATCACGAAGTCCCACTCCCCGCCGACGCGGAACGCGAACGCCCGCGTGGTGGTGGTGAACCCCTGTGGTCCCCACCAGCGCGACAGGTGGCCGACATCGGTGAACGCCTCGAACACCAGCTCCCGTGGGGCATTGATGACCTGGGAGATCACAATCTCGCGGTCGCCCGTCGCTGACTGCGCCGGCGCGTCCCGTCCCGTTGCTGCCATCGATTACTCCTCCTGCCTTGCCTGCTTGAGGTCCTGCACGTACGCGTCCAGCCGGTCGAAGCTCTCGGTCCAGAACCGCTCGAACCCGCCGGTCCACTCGTGGACCGGTCGCAGCTCGCGGGCGTCAAGGCTGTACAGGCGCTGCTTGCCTGCCTTGCGGTCCCGCACCAGCCCAACCTCCCGGAGCACCCGCAGGTGTTTGGACGTCCCCGGCTGGGTCATCCCCAGCTCCTGGGCCAACTCAGTCACCGGCCGCTCACCCGCCCGCAGCAGGACGAGGATCTCCCGGCGCCGCGGCTCGGCGATCGCGTTGAAGATGTCCGACGTCGTCGCTGCTCGTGCCATGGATACTATTATATGCCGATATCGGCATGTGTCAAGTCGGAGGAATCAGGCGGGTCTTGTCAGATGGCGATCGCGCCAGCAGAACCACCAGGATCCAGAGGGCATGAACACCTCTGCGATCAGCCGCTCAGACAATCGGCATTTTGACAACGAGGCGCCGATGACCGCCATTGGCCCACTGTGGGCCAGTTCTTGCTACGTTTCTCTGACGGGCGGTGCTGGGTGAGCAGCGTACTACCACGTGCTGCACGCAGAGCGGCCTGGCGCCACAAGAACTGCTGAACCCGACTTTCTGTCCCGTTGCTCCCCGAACCCCTGGTTGAGCGCATGACCGTTTGGCGGTAGCCAGGATGGTATGTTTGATGTCTATGCCGCGGCCTCATCACAACGAGATAGCTCCCTGGTGAGGGAGCCGCCGATCGTCCTATCCGGCCTGCATCTGCGCCCTGCCACACGTGCCTACAAGCAGGGCCTCACCATGGCTACCCTCTCGCTTGATCTGGGGCTGACCACCCAGGAAGCGCCCCTCAGCGCGGCTGGCCTGGCCCTGCCTGATGGCGGGCTGCTGCCGTGGGCGGCTATCGCCGAGATGGAAGGCCAGGAGACGGCCTGCTACACGGTCGCCGGAGGCCGAGCCGAAAAGGTTACCCGCTTCTCGGAGCTGACCAATCGCGCCTATAGCTTGATGGCCACACGGGCAGCGCCCACGCTGATCGTAGCTGGCTTTACGATGCACCGCATCGTGGGTGTAGACCCCAGCCAGGATACAAAACTGAAGATGAAGGCCCTGGGCGTCCCTGGGGGCCGCCTGCTAGACACCTGTACTGGTCTGGGCTACACCGCTATCGCGGCGGCGCAGACAGCCGCCGAGGTGGTCACCATCGAGTTAGATCCCACCACGCTGGAGATCGCCCGGCTCAACCCCTGGTCGCGTGGCCTGTTCGCCAACCATAGGATCAGCCAACGGGTGGGTGATAGCTTTGAGGTTGTTCAGGAGTTGCCTGATGGCGCATTCGCCGCGATTATCCACGATCCCCCCACGTTCAGCCTGGCCGGTGAGCTGTACTCGGGCGCTTTCTACCGCCAGCTCTACCGTGTGCTGCAGCGCGGTGGACGCGTTTTTCACTATATTGGTCAGGTAGAGGGCAAGTTTAGCCAGAGCCTACAGAAAGGCGTGTTGCGCCGCCTGGCCGACGCTGGCTTTCAACGGGTGGACCGCGTGCCCGAGGCGTTTGGCCTGGTGGCCCACAAAACGGCCCTCTAGACGTTGGTGGCTGGCGCTGCTCGGGCTGGCGCATGGCGTGTCTAATCCGGCCCCGCTGCCAGCGGACAGGAGGGGCCGCCTGGCATGCGCCCAGATTGATGACCTGGTGAGCATGTAGTGGGAGATGAGATGAGCAACGGTGGTCTGACAGTCCTGATGGTTCATGCGCACCCCGATGATGAGGCGTTCAGCACCGGCGGCACGCTGGCCCGCTACGCCGCCGAAGGAGTGCATACCGTGTTGGTGTGCGCCACCCGTGGCGAGGTGGGTGAGATCCACGACCCGGACCTGGACCCCGAGGAAGCCAAGGAGCGCCTGGCGGCCATTCGCGAAGAGGAGTTGCGCCGCGCCTGCGCCATCCTCAACGTGAGTGAGCTGCACTTCCTGGGCTACCGCGACTCGGGGATGGTGGGCACGGCGGATAACGACGACCCACGCAACTTCCACAACGCCGACCCCGACGAGGCGGTGGGGCGCGTGGTGCGGCTGATCCGTCAGGCCCGTCCACAGGTGGTGGTCACCTACAATGAGCGGGGCGGCTATGGTCACCCCGACCACATCGCCGTCCACCGGGCCACCGTGGCCGCCTTTGACGCCGCCGCTGACGCCACGCGCTACCCCGAGCAGGGGCTGGACCCATGGCAGCCCAGCAAGCTCTACTACACGGCGTTTCCCCTCTCCATGCTGCTGCGCATGATCGAGATGATGCGCGCCCAGGGCATCGAGCAGCCATTCGGCGGGGACCGTGACCCCGCCACCTTCACCGTGCCCGATGAGGTGGTCACCACGCGCGTGGATATCGGCGACTATCTGGAGGCTAAGCGCGAGTCCCTGCGCGTCCACCGCACCCAGCTGGGCGTGGACAACCCTATACTGACCATGCCCCAGGAGGTTGCTCGCGAGATCATGGGCCACGAGGCATACCAGCGTGTCCGCTCGCTGGTGTCCGCGCCCGACCATGAGGACGACCTGTTCGCTGGCCTGCGCTAGCGGTCAGTACAACTCCTGTAATAAAGGTGCACACATTGGGCCTTGTTGCGGTCGGCGCCTTGCCTGCCCGCGGTGTAGTAGGTCATGGCAGGACTACACAGGTAGGGCGGCGGCCGCGCGGACGCGGCGGGCAACGATCAGGTCTTCGCCGTCTTCAAGGGTCATTGGGTTGAGCAGGATGCCATCATCACCGGCGAGGTGGACCGCGATAGGCGGGTCTTCATCCTGTAGCGCGGCGACGATGGCGTCCCGCGAGAGCGGCGGCGCAAAGCGCACCAGGGCGCGGGGCGCCGGTTGACCAGCCTCGTTGGGCCAATCGCGACAGGCATGCAGGTGGGACGCGCCGTCCAGTGCTCCGATCATGGTGACCACGCGCTGCTCGTAGAGGCGCCCCAGCGCGTCGTGGTCGAGCGCAACATACCGACGCACGGCCGCGTAGAGGCCCACCAGCTCCTCCTTGCCCACTTTCATGGGCCGGCCCAGGGCGATATTGGGGCTGCCGTGCAGTGTGATGGCCTCAATGAGGTCTTTGCGGCCCACGATCAGGCCGCTGCTCTGGGGGCCGCGCAGGTCCTTGCCGCCGCTGAAGATGGCCAGGTCGGCCCCCACCTCGCGCGTAAAGTGCCACAGGTTGCTGACGGGGGGCAGTTGGGCGGCGGCGTCAACGATCACCGGGATGCCCCGCGCCCTGGCTATGTTGACCACGGTTTGCAGAGGCAGATAGCCCTTGCCGGTGAGGTGTGGCGCGACCACATAGGCAATTGCGGCGGTGCGTTCGGAGAGCGCCGCCTCAAGCTGCCACTCCGTGGTCACGTGGGAGAGGCCGAACTCGCGCAGCGTGAACCCGGCCAGGCGAAAGGAGTTGTCGAAGACGAACCGGTGGGAGTTGTGGATGGCGATCTCGTCGGGCATACCCGTGAGGTCGGGCACCCGGTAGATCTTGGGGATGTCGGTCCCAGTGGCGCAGGCAGCGGCGGCCAGGGCCAGGCCAGCGGCGCAGCTGTTGGCCACATAGGCCGCCTCGTTGTGGGTCAGCGCGGCGATGCGCTCGCCGACGGCCTTCTGGAGCTGGCCGACATCCACGAAGGACCCCGCCGCGTCCACCATAGCCTCCAGCACCTCGCGGGGCATCAGCGAACCCCCCAGCGGGGTCATCGTCGCCTTGGCGTTGATCACCCGCCGCAGGCCCAGTTCGTCGTACATCGTCATAGCGTTGTGCCGTCTCCTCATCCGCCTATCGTCGGGAATATATGATAGGCAGGTTGCGCTGATTATAGGAGGGGGGTCTCTGCTGTGTCAAGACGATCAAGGACTATCGGGACCTAGCTCATTCCAATCAGGGGCAGGCGTCGGTGTGGCGCAAAAAGACCACCCCCCGCGCTCACCAGCGCGGGGGGTGGTGGGTGGGCCGCCGACGCCGGCTGGCTAGACCGCGACGGGCTGGGGCACGCCCACGATCTCCACGATGAGCTTGCCATCGGCCGCGCCCAGGCGGGCGATCTGGCCGGTGACCAGCGTGCTGGAGAGGATAGCGTCGGCCAGCGCGTCGTCCACGTGGTTCTGGATGGCCCGGCGTAGCGGACGGGCGCCGTACTCCTCGTCGTAGCCTTCGGTGATGAGGAACTCGCGGGCCTCATCGCTCACTTCGAGGGCGACGCCCTGCTCACCCAGGCGATGACGCACCTCGCCCAGCAACAGATCCACGATCTGGCGCAGGTCGGTCCTGGTCAGTTGGCCGAAGACGACCACCTGATCAATACGGTTGAGGAACTCGGGGCGGAAGGCCCGCTTGAGGCCCTCCAGGGCCTTGGACTTGATCTCCTGCTGAGCGGCGTCCTGGCCCTGGCCATCTCTAGTGGTCAGGAAGCCCATGCGGCCCACGCGGCGCAACTCGGCGCTGCCCACGTTGCTGGTCATGATCACAAGCGTGTTCTTGAAGTCCACCGTGCGGCCCTGGCCATCGGTCAGCCGTCCGTCGTCCATGATCTGCAGCAGGGAGTTGAACACCTCGGGGTGAGCCTTCTCCACCTCGTCGAATAAGACCACGCTGTAGGGGCGGCGGCGCACCGCCTCGGTCAGCTGCCCGCCCTCGTCGTGGCCGACGTAGCCGGGAGGCGACCCAAACAGCCGCGACACGGTATGTGGCTCCATGTACTCCGACATGTCCAGCCGGATCATGGCGTCCTGGGAGCCAAACAGCGTTGAGGCCAGCGCGCGGGCCAGTTCGGTCTTGCCCACGCCGGTGGGACCCAGGAAGAGGAACGACCCGATGGGCCGCTTGGGATCTTTCAGGCCGGCGCGTGAGCGACGGATCGCCCGGGCGACAGCGCTGATGGCCTCGGCCTGACCGACCACCCGGGCGCTCAGGTCCTCCTCAAGGTGCAGCAGGTTTGTGCGTTCGCTCTCCACGATCTCGCTGACCGGCACGCCGGTCCAATCCTGCACCACGGCGGCAACCCGCTCAGGGGTGAGGGTCAGCGGCGCGGTGCCGCGGGCTTCCTCACGGGCAGCGTCCAGCTTCTGCTGAGTGAGTACCATCTGCTGTTGCGCCTGCGCGGCCTTCTCAAAGTTTTCGGCCAGGGCAGCAGTCTGCTTCTCCGATTGCAGGGCGGCCAACTCTTTCTCCAGGGCGGCCACCTGCTCGGGGCCGGGGGCGCCGCTCTCCACCGCCTCCAGGTGCAGAGCCGACGACCCCTCGTCCATCACATCAATGGCCTTGTCGGGCAGGAAACGGTCGTTGATGTAGCGGTCGGCCAGCTTGACGGCGGCCTCCACGGTGGCGTCGGGGATGACCACCCCGTGGTGCTGCTCATAGTAGGGCCGCACCACCCGCAGCATCTCAATGGCCTCCTCCACGGATGGCTCACCGACCAGGATAGGCTGGAAGCGGCGCTCCAGCGCGGCGTCCTTCTCCACATGCTTGCGGTACTCGTCCCGCGTGGTGGCCCCGATGCAGCGCACGTCGCCACGGGCCAGGGCTGGCTTCAAGATGTCGCCCGCGCCGACAGCGCCCTCGGCGGCGCCAGCGCCCACGACTGTGTGTAGCTCGTCCAGGAACAGGATGATCTGGCCCTCGCTGGCCCGCACCTCCTCCACGACAGACTTGAGGCGCTCCTCAAACTGGCCGCGGAACATGGCCCCAGCGATCAGGCTGCCCATGGGCAGGGCCACAATGCGCTTGTCGCGCAGTGAGGAAGGCACCACGCCCTCGGTGATGCGGCGGGCCAGGCCCTCCACGATAGCCGTCTTGCCCACGCCGGGCTCACCAAGGAGCACGGGGTTGTTCTTCTGGCGGCGGCCCAGCACGGTGACCAGGCGGCGGATCTCGCGCTCCCGGCCCGCCGCCGGGTCAAGCTTGCCGGCCAGGGCGTCGGCGGTCAGGTCACGGCCAAACTGGTCCAGGGTAGGCGTCTTGCTCTGGGGTCCCGCCGAGGCCGGCCGCTCCGCCGTGGTGGTGGCCGCGCCACCCTGGGGACCCGCGCTTGGGCCGCCGCTGGCAGCGCCGAACAGGTTGCCCGCCGCGCCGTTAGCCCCACCGAGGCCGTTGAAGGCGCTCATGGCCCCTTGCATCATCTCATCGGCGCAGCTTCGGCAGAACACGTGCCGCTCCGGCTTGCCGTTCATCAGCACGCCGAGGGTCACCTCCGCGTTGTTCACTTTGCATAACTCGCACTTGGGCATTGGTCTGTTTCTTCTTTCTTCCTGGGGGAGCGTGGGCTGACGGGCCGTCCTGCCCACCGCACGCTACCGTTGACATAAGCATAGCACAGTGCTGACCACTGTGCCAGATCAACTGGTAGAGAACCTGAGCGTTAGACTGGCAAGTACCTTGGCTGGGCCAAGCCAGCGCTGGTCATGCCTGACGCCTGCGTTCTACGTAATGAAACAACACAACGGGGCGTCCTATTCCCCACAATGGGCTGAGGCCCGACCTGCTCGGAGGATCTATCCACAAGCAATGGTAAGGGTGGCATAAAATGTGCAGGAAACGCACATCAGGCGCGTCGGCGCTTCACCAGCCCCGCGCAAGGGCGTCGCGGTGATCCATCAGCGCGCGCGGCGCGTAGGCATTGAATAGCGCTATGTGGCGCGTGTGGACAATGCTGGCGCTCCGTGGCACTGTTATGGCATCATAAAGCGGTTGATAGGTTGCGGAAAGGAGGGCAGAGAGGGGCGTAGTATCCCGAGCGATCCTCTAGATGCTCCTTGCCGTGCTCGGTTCAGGCTGGCGGTATAAGGTCCAGGCCGAACGGAGCACGTGGCGCCCGGCCTTCAGGCGAGGGCTGTAGTCCAGAGGGGACGCATCTAGGTAACACGTTGCCGGCGACGGCGCGTGGGCGAGCGGCAGGTAGGCGCATCCTTTCGGCCCACCAATACAGCCGAGAGCGCCTTATGGTAGGCACAGCCTCGTGTGAGAGAGAGTCGAAAGAAAGGGTAGACATACCGTGAAAGCGGAACAAGTAATCGGTGAACTGGCTTCGCGGCGTGGGTTCCTCAAGACAGCGGCGGCCTTTGCCGGCGCGGTCGCCGGCACGGAGCTGATCGGCTTTGATAAGGCCCTAGGCTTCCCCGCGTCCAGCGATAAGGTGCAGGATATCATCAATGCGGCCCTGACCGCCGAGCGGCTGGCCGTGGCGTTCCAGTACACAGCCCTGAACACGGTGCTGGCCACGACGAACACAACCACCAGCAATGTGCTGACCGCGCTGGGCACCAATCTGGCCAACGTGCGCATCCAGATCCAGACCATCCTGGACGCCGAGCGCTTCCACCGTGACGCGCTGATCGGCCTGGTGGCTACCACACTGGACAGCGGTTCATTCTTCTTCCCCACTGGCACGTTTGACAACCTGACCAACTACGCCAACACGGCCGTCCTGCTGGAGCAGTCGTTTGTGGGGGCGTACCTGGTGGCCAACGCCGAGCTGAACATGATGGGCTACTACGATCTGGCCGTGATCGCCCACCAGTTCATGGGTATTGAGGCCGAGCACCGCGTGCTGTCCCGCCAGTTGCTGGGGGCCGTGCCTGCGTCGGAGATCGCTCAGGAGCGTTACGTGTTCAACTCGGTGGGCAACACCGGTAATCTGGCTAACGACTCGGCGGTTAAGACACTGTTGCCCTTTGTCACTGGCGGCACGGGCTTCTCAGGCTATACCGTGGCTAACGGTGTGGCTACCGCCGCGACCAGTGGGATCAGTGAGCCGGCCGACGCGGACATCAACGGGGCCAATGGCACCGCTGGCCGCACCTCGATCAAGCCGCCTGCTGGCCCGGTCGTTGATCCTGGGGTCTAACGAGCGCGGCGTTGAGGGTCCGACGCGGACCCCCAGTCGCCTGCCCGCTGCCGTAAGGCTGAGGCAGCAGCGCTAACCTGGAGTAGCTACGACGGCATACGTCCAAACTGCCCGGCGGTTTTCAGGCATAGGTCACCCGGGCAGAGTTGAAGAAAGGGACAACACACCGTGAAAGCGGAGCAAGTAGTGAGCGATCTGGCCTCGCGGCGGGGTTTCCTCAAGGCCGCTGGGGCCTTTGCCGGCCTGGTTGCCGGGGCGGATCTGGTGGGCTTTGACAAGGCTTTTGCCGCCCCCTTGTCTACCGATACAGTTCAGGATATCCTCAACGGCGCGGTGACCGCCGAGCGCATCGCCGTAACATTCCAGTACACCGCCCTTAACACCGTGCTGGCGGCCAACAACGCGGCCACGGCCTCTTCTCTGGGCGGCCAGACCAACCTGAACAACGTGCGCATTCAGATCCAGACCATCCTGGACGCCGAGCGCTACCATCGCGACCAGTTGGCCACGGGCTTCAACGCGCAGGCCTTGGCGGGGGCTAGCGCCTTTTACTTCCCCGCCGGCACGTTCGACAACCTGACTAACTACGCCAACGTGGCCATTCTCCTAGAGACGGCTTTCGTAGGTGCCTACATGGTCGGCGCGGCTGAGTTCGCTCAGCGCGGCGCCATTGACGCGGCAGTGATCGCCGGCCAAATCTTGGGCATTGAGGCCGAGCACCGCGTGTTGTCACGTGGCCTGCTCAACCTCACGCCAGCCTCTGAGCTGTCCCACGAGCGCTACAAGTTCACCTCGCTGGGCAACCTCTCGGCGGGTGTGGGTGGCCTCGATCCCGGTTCGGCGGTGCGCGCGCTGGCTCCCTTTGTGCTCGGCCCGGCCTACGTCCTGCCCGGTCAGACCTTTGTGAGCACCACAACGCCTATGCCGGCCGACGCCGACATCAACGGCCCCAATGGCACGGGTGGTCGTACGGCGATCAAGCCGCCGTTCGGCGCTATCAGCACTGTCTAGCCGCTAAGCCTCTAATCGCGGTATCATGGCAAGGCCCGGGACACGTCAGCGTGTCGCGGGCCTTGTCCGTTGCATGCGTAGCTGGGTAGCTGTGCTTCCCTGGAAAGGCGATCACGTGGGAGCGAGAACGAGGACTTGGAGCACGGGATCGGGCGTTGCGTCGCGCCGGTTAGCCGCTGCCGGCTTGACCCTGACGCTGTTGGCCGTCCTGCTACCCGGTGGCGTGGCCCGCGCGGCAACCGTAAGTGTGGTGGTGACGGGCACGGTGCAGGATACATCGGGCCAACCGGTGGCCTTTGTGAGCGTACAGGCGACCAGTGACGCCACAATCACCCCCTTGTCCGTCTCCACCAATAAAGGCGGCGCCTACCGGCTTGTGGTGCCCGTGGGCAGCACGCTAACCGTGCGGGCCGACGTGCCCACCTATATTGGCAAACAACAGGTGCGGACGTTTAGCGGCGACGCGCCCGGTGCGGTGACCATTGATTTTACGGGGGCCAACGCGCTGATTGCACTGCCCGCCCTGCTGGTAGACCTGCCGCCGGCCGGCCTCAGCCAGGGCGATACGCTGACCGTCTCCGGCCGCGCCTACACCCCGGGCGCCGCCGTGACCGTGCGCCTGGCCGGTAGTGATCTCTCCCAAAAGGCCACCGCCGACAGCTCCGGGGCCTTTCAGGTGACCTTCGCGCTGCCCTACTCCCTGGCCCCTGGCCTGTACACCCTGACCTCCGAACCGGGGTCCGCCTCTTCTCCGGGGGTAATCGTCAGAGCGGGCGCGGCCCCGCCCACCAGCCCGCCGGCTACGGCCACGAGCACGCCCGCGCCGTCCCCCACCAGTGTGCCCACGATCACCCCGGCGGCAACAGACTCACCCACGCCTACGGCCAGCGCGACGGCCACGCCGTCGCCCAGCCCCGGTCCTAGCCCCACAGCCACCGCAGTCGTGCCCCACTCAGCCGTGCGGGCGCATTTCCCCCGCTATACCCGCCGGTGGGCAGCTATGCGGCTGACTCGCCTGGAGCGCGCCTATTCCCGCACCCACGCCTGTCCATCGCGCTCACGCCGCCATCTCTGCCATCTGTCGCGCTAACACTCTGTCCGATGGACATACGACCTGCGGCGTCAAATCGCTATCTGGTCCTTCTGGCACAGCGTCTTGGGGAGGCCATTCAGTTCCATGGGATTGATTTACGAGGAGCCTTTACCAATACTGCTCCCCGAGGCTGAGGCGCTGCTGGCCTCCGGAGAGCCAGCGCTGATCGCGGACGCATTACTTCGAGCATCACTGTCACAGGTGGAGCCCTCATGGGTTGAAGCCGCAAGCCTACAAGCGCTTGATCGCCCTGAACTGGCGGTGCGGCGGTCGGCGACGCTCGCGCTTGGTCATCTTGTGCGTAGATATGGGCATATAGATCTGGATCCGACACTGGCGAAGATCAAGCCACTCAAACAAGATCCAGCATTGTGGGGTAGGGTTGATGATCTCCTGAGCGACATACAAATATACCGTAAAGACGCTGATCAGACACAACGGAGAAAGCTGAAGAACGCACGTGCTGCACACAAGAGGGGACTGGCCGAGATCAAGAGGATTATGTCTTTGTAGTCATGCATAGGAGGGCTGCATGACTTGACGCCTGAAGGACCCCTGATCAGGCCCTCCATGATATAATCTAGAAAGGATGTCCGAATAGGCGGGGTGGGGAGGCAGGCGGGTATGGAGATGGGTGACCTGAGCCTGGGGCCTGAGGAGTATTACGGCGAGTACTTGGGCGTGGGCATCAAGATCAAGCGGGCGGGCCGCACCGAGCGCAGCGACTACTTCGCCATCTATAGCGACCGCACCGATGAGACCCTGCCCGAGGACGCCTATTTCCTGGGCGCGTTTAGCGGGCCGCGCACCAATCATCCCATGGCTATCCGTCAGGAGGCCCAGCGCTGGTTGGAGCGCAACAAGCTGCAGGCGCTACGCCGCTTGATCGCCCAACGCCACATCCTCTTCGGCGGCGGGCCACTGGAGAGCGGTGCCCCCTTTTAGGGCCCGGCGTTGACCTGCTGACGTTTGCCTGATACCCTCACTACTATGTAGGCGAGGCAAATAGGCCAGTAGGAAGCAAGCGAGGGCGGCGTGCAGGCAGTTGTAGACGATGTGGTGGGGCGGATCGCCCGCGAACTGGAGCTTGGGCTGGGGCAGGTGGCCCGCACAGTGGCCCTGTTGGACGAGGGCAACACGATTCCCTTCCTGGCGCGCTACCGCAAGGAGGTGACCGGCGGCCTGGACGAGGTAGTGCTGGCTGCCCTCTCGGATCGCCTGCTCTACCTGCGCGCCCTGGAGGAGCGGCGGGTACACATCCTGGCCACGATCGGCGAGGCGGGCAAGCTGACCCCCGAGTTGGAGGGTCGCCTGCGCGACGCCGCCACGCTGCAGGAGCTGGAAGACCTCTACTTGCCTTATAAGCCACGGCGGCGTACTCGCGCCACCATCGCCCGCGAACGTGGCCTGGCTCCCCTGGCCGACCTGCTGCTGGCCCAGCCGGACAGCGCTCGCCTGGCCCGTGACGGCCTGGCTACGCCGTACCTGAACGAGGACCTGGGCGTGCTGAGCGTTGACGACGCCTACGCGGGGGCGCGGGATATCGTGGCCGAGACGGTGGCCGAGGATGCCGATGTGCGCGCCTCCGCGCGTGACCTGTACCGCCGTGAGGGGGCTGTCGGCGCGCGGCTGGCCGACGCCGCGAAGGACCCCGCCGGCAAGTATGCCCTCTACTATCAGTTCACCGCGCCGGTGGCCGGTATGGCCCCCCACCGCACCCTGGCGCTCAACCGCGCCGAGCGCGAAGGGGTGCTGCGCGTGGCCGTTGACGTCGCCGAGGAGCGCGTGGTGGCCCTGGCCCAGGGCCGCTATCCCGCGCGGCCAGAGTGCGCGTTGGCCTCAGACCTGCGCCTGGCCGTGCAGGACGGTGTGGCCCGCCTGCTGATGCCCGCTCTGGAACGCGAGGCCCGCTCGGCGCTGACCGAGGCAGCCGAGGCACACGCTATCGGCGTCTTCGCGGCCAACCTGCGCAGCCTGCTGTTGCAACCTCCCCTGCGTGGGCGGGTGGTGCTGGGCATTGACCCAGGGTTTCGCACCGGCTGCAAGGTGGCCGTGGTGGACCCCACGGGCAAGTACCTGGAGGGCGGTACGATCTTCCCCCACCCGCCACAAGGGCGTTGGGCCGAGTCGAAAGCAGCCCTGGCCGAGACGATCCGCCGCCATGGCGTGACCGTGCTGGCCATCGGCAACGGCACGGCCTCCCGCGAGACGGAGAGCCTGGTGGCCGAGACGCTGCGCGAGCTACGTGGCCAGAAGGGCATCAGCCCCGACCTGGCCTACGCCATCGTGGACGAGGCGGGGGCCTCGGTCTACTCAGCCTCGGAGGTGGCCCGCCACGAGTTTCCCGACCTGGACGCCACCCAGCGGGGCAACGTGTCCATCGCCCGCCGCCTGCAAGACCCCCTGGCCGAGCTGGTCAAGATTGATCCCCGGTCGGTGGGCGTGGGCCTGTACCAGCACGACGTGGATCAGAAAGAGCTGGGTCGTACCCTGGAGCGGGTGGTTGTGCTGGCGGTCAACTATGCCGGTGTAGACGTCAACACGGCGTCGGCCTCGCTGCTGCAGCACGTGGCCGGGGTCAACCGCCGGGTGGCCGAGAACATCGTGCGCCACCGCGACCGGCACGGCCCCTTCCGGTCGCGGGCCGAGTTCAAGAAGGTGCTGGGGCTGGGCGCGGCGACCTTTCAGCAGGCGGCGGGCTTCCTGCGCGTGCCCGCCGGGGCCAACCCGCTGGACAACACCTTTATCCACCCTGAGAGCTACGCCGCCTGCGCTCTGCTCATCGAGCGGCTGCCCGAAGGCCCCCCCGAGGAGCGCCTGGCCGCCCGCGCCGCGCGGCTGCATACCCAGCTGAAAGGGCAGCCACCGCTGGCCCAGAGGATGGCCGGCGAGGTTGGCGTGGGCGTGCCGACCCTGCTGGACATCGTGGAGAACCTGGCCCGGCCCGGCGTGGACCCCCGTGAGGCCCTGCCCAAGCCGATCCTGCGCTCCGATGTGCTCTCGCTGGACGATCTGCGCGAGGGTATGACCCTCAAGGGGACGGTGCGCAACGTGGTTGATTTTGGGGCCTTCGTGGACATCGGTCTCAAGCACGATGGGCTGGTCCATATCTCCCAGCTGGGCGGGCGCTTTGTGCGCCACCCCCTGGATGTGGTCTCCGTGGGTGACGTTGTGGCGGTACGTGTGCTCAGCGTGGATCGCGAACGCGGCCGTATCGCCCTGAGCATGCGCGATGTCTGATCCCACTCTGCCTTTCAATGTGCGGCAGGTGCGTATCCGCATGCACCACACCGACGCCATGGGCGCGGTGTACCATGGCACCTACTTCCCCCTGTTTGACGAGGCGCGCACCGAAGTCTTCCGCGACCTGGGCTATACCTGGCGTGACGCCGTGGAGGGTGAAGGCCGCGCCATGGTCATTGTTCATGAGCAGCCTGTGACTTCAAGCGGCCCGCCAGGATGGATGATCTGGTGGCCATTGAGGTGCATGTGGCCCGCCTGACCCGCGTGCGCCTGGCCTTCCGCTACACGGTCACCCTGGCCCATAGCGGCGACCTGGTGGCCACTGGGGAGCAGACCTTTGTTTTTACTCTCCACCACCACAAACAGGCCCACCTCGATACCACCCAACCTGGCCACCTGCATCCTGGGGACGCCTGGTTTCGTGGCCGAGGCAGGGCCAGGCGACGCCCCCGCATAGCCATGGGGCGATCACAGGATGTCCTCAATAGGTAAGCGCAGATTCGGTAGCACGGTAGAGCTGAGGATTGCGCCTCGGCTCGGCACGCGCGCCTGGCTATAGCCGCTCGGGGTAGGCGCACTGTGCTGCTCCACGGCATCGGCGACAAGATCCACCAGCCATGCTTCGGCGATGCCAGCGGCGGCATAGTGAGGCAGCTTTTCCGCGCGGTCAGTGGCCAGCGAGCTGTCGGCCACCTCAATCACCAGGAGAGTATCGGTGGCAGCTCACGGTGAGCTGCCACCGGCGCGGTTCAGTGCAGCGTGAGGGGGACGCGCGGAGCGCCCGTATCGGGCGCGCTGGCTGGCTCACCGGCCGTGTCAGAGGCCGGGGCCACGTCGGAGGCCAGGCTGAGGCCGTTTGCCACGGTAAACAGCGCCTCGTTGAGTTGGCTACCGCTGCGCGGGCCAGCCAGCACAAAAGCCGGGAAGGCTTTGCCGCCGGAGAACGAGGTAGACATGTAGTCACCCACCATGTAGCCCTGCGTAGTGTTGGCCAGCCAGGACACCAACATCGGACCACCGATCTGCGTGGGCGCGCTCCAGGTGCGGCCGCCATCCTGGGAGGAGATGAAGCCCACGTCTAGCCGGCAGGTAGTCAGGGTGCAGGCCGAGGTGGGGTAATAGTAGTAGGTCAGGCCCAGGTGTAGGCTGGACCCGGAGGTGGCCCGGTCCACGGCCAGGCCAGGCAGGAAGTAGTCGGCCCCGCTGCCCACGGTGGCGATGGGCACGCGCACGGCGCGCGACCAGGCCAGGCCGTCACGGGAGGCTTTGAACACGATATCGTTGGCTGCGCAGCCTGTCTCGAAGCGGCAGTCGCTCCAGGCCACGAACACATCGCCCGCCGCATCTATCTCCGCCGAGGGTAAGGGGCCGCTGCGCAGCTGGCCAGCCTCACCGTGGTTGGCCACGGTGGCCACGGTGACCGTACTGCCCCAGGTGGCCCCGCCGTTCTGGGACACAAAAGACAGGATCGCCGTCTCGTTGGCGTTGGCGATGGGCACCACGACCGTGCCGCTAGGCTGCACAACCGGCTGCCCCCCGATGCCCGTGGCGGAGTTGGCCGTGCTCCTGGCCGGTCCCCACGTCTGGCCACCATCGCTAGACGTGCTCATCTGGATCAGGTTACCGTTGCTGTTGTTGTCCCACTCAGCGTAGCAGTGCCCGTAGAAAGGGCTGGTCGCCGTGTTGTCGCAGGCGATCCAGGTCTTATCGGTGCCGTTCTGGGTGGAGATGAACACCGGGTTGCTCCAGGTCAGCCCGCCGTCGGTGGAGCGGTTTGAGATCGCGCCCACAGTGGGCACGCCAGCCCCGACGCCTATGGGTAGGCTGGCGATCAGCCACGTGTTGTGGGCAGCGTCGTAGGCCACCGAGGGGTCGCTGAGCCGGCCCAGCGTGCCGCCCACGTAGATCGTTGTGTTGGGCAGGAAGCCATGCGTCCAGGTCGTACCACCATCCTGGGAGGTGGCCCACCCGATGTCCGACGAGCCGCCGTCGGTGAAGCGCCCGGTCTGCGCGGCGGCCACGATCGTGGAGCCGTAGGCAAACGAATCCGGCTCTACCTGCGTCTTGTGCTGGCTGGTCGTGTTTGTAAATGGGTCGGCGCTAATCTGTAGGAGCGGCGTGGCTGCCTGGGCCAGCCTGGCCGTCGGGACGCTGAGCAGAAGCGCGGGCGTGACCAGTAGAACAACGCGGAGCAGCCGGCGAGGCCAATGATGAGCCATGATCGCCTCCTGTTGAGTCTTCTCTCCCCATGTTTCGCGCTCACGACGATGGGCGCTCTCCGCCGCGTAGTTGTGGCGGACCTGTAGCTATCATAGCATCTCAGCCGCTGTTGTCCAGCGACGCTGGTCGCGGCGCCGTTTATTTCAGGGTAGGGGCTGCACTGCCGCACTGACGGGTTGCGCCTTGAGACAAGTGACCACGTCCATCATCACCCGCTGGATACCCTGGGCCTGCTCCACGGCTCCCCGCGACCGGCCATGCTACAGCCCCACCCCCGCCGAACAACACGGTGAACGCATGCTCAAAAAGAGCGTCTTGACAGAGCGGCGGGAGCAGCGTATCATGGCTCACATGATCGTTCACGTGAACGATCATGTAGGCCGTAGCAGGATTGGACGAGCATGTGCGGGCAACCATGCGCGATGTGGCGAAGCGGTCGGGGGTTTCGATTCAGACCGTCTCGGCGGTGCTCAACGGTAAGCCCGGCATCGGGGTAGTCACGGCTACCCAGGTGCGCACGGCGATCTCCGACCTGGGCTACCAACCCAATCTGCTGGCCAGTTCGCTGCGTAGCCGGCGCTCAACCACCATTGGCCTGCTGCTGCCCAATGTGGCAAACCCGTTTTTTGCCGAGCAGGCCCGTGGCGTTGAAGACGTCGCGCAGGCGCGGGGCTACAGCGTGATGCTGTGCAACACGGACGACGACCCAGCCAAGGAGCAGACCTACCTGCGGTTGTTGCGCCAATATCAGGCCGCCGGGGTGATCGGCGGCAGGAGCGCCTCCAACGGCTCCCCGCCACACCTCAGCCCCTCCACTATGGACGACCAGCGGGGTGGCTACGTGGCCACGGCGCACCTGCTTGACCTGGGGCACCGGCGCATCGGCTGTATCAGCGGCCCTCTGCCGGGCGGTCCCGGCGAGGAGCGCCTGCTAGGCTACCACGCCGCCCTAGCAGAGTGGGGCGTCCAGGCTGACGATCAGCTGCTGGTGGAAGGGGCCTTCGACTTTACCAGTGGCCAGCGTGGGGCCGCCGTCTTGCTGGCGCGGGGCGTGCGGCCCACGGCTATCTTCGCCCACAACGATCCCATGGCTATTGGGGCTATGGCGACGCTCAAGAACACTGGCCTGCGTGTGCCCGAGGATGTGGCTGTGATGGGATATGACGGCACTGAGATCGCCCTGCTCTATGATCCGCCGCTAACCACGGTGATTCAACCAACCTATGCTCTGGGCGCCAGCGCGATGGCCATGCTGGCCGACCTGATCGAGAACGTGGTCGGGACAGCCGATCAGCCGCCGCTGGACTGCCAGTTGATCGTACGCCGCTCCACGGTGGCTGGGTTGCCTGAGGAGCGGCGGTGCGCGCCAAACGCGACGCCGACGCCCTGGCTGGACTGGCGCCGCGACGCGCCCCCAGTGACCAGCGCATCTCCTTCTTCCGACCAACTGATTCGCCCAGCGTGGTGAGTGTGCAGCCCATCTGATCACCCACAACGTCAGCGAAGGGAGGTGCGCATAGTCCGCGGAGTATCTGGCGAACCGACACGGCAGCGATGTAGCCGTCCCGTATGGGGCGCGATGAAGCGAAAACTGGGAGGTTTGGGGTATGACACTGCAGCAGCATGTCTCACGGCGTGGTTTTCTACGCGCCACGGCAGCCACGGGCGCCGCGGCTGGCCTGAGCACATTGGTCCCTGGGGCGCTGTCCCATCTTGGTACGGCGGAGGCGGCGGATCCGCGCGTGTACAGCGGCAAAATAGTCGTGGTGGGAGTGGCCAACTCCACGCCAGGCCGCGGCTGGAACCAGCTGTTCAGCGCCTACCAAAAGGTGCGCCCGAACATCAAGATCGACTACCTGGACTTTCCCTCGGAGCGTTTTGTGGCCCTCTTCACGGCGGCCCAGGCCTCCGGTGAGCAGATTGACATTCTTGGCCTGAACGGTCAGGATCTGCGCCGCTATGCCCTGGCCAAGACGCTGCTACCGCTGGATCATCTGCCCAACGTGGAGCGGTTCCAGAAGGTGGCCCTGAATACCTATACCATCGGCGGTCACCTGTGGGCGCTGCCCTCGGGCAGCATGGGCGGCTTCCCCATCTTCTATAACAACGCGCTGCTCCGGAAGGCCGGAGTGGCCCCGCCCAGGACGTATGCTGATCTTCTCCATATCCGCGACGTCCTGGCCAAGCATGGCGCCAGCGTGTTCACCCACGAGGGCAAGAACATTTATCTGTGGCCAGTGTGGTTCTTCACCACCTACGCTCAGGTGACCGGTAACAAGGCCATGGAACGGACAGTGGCCATACTGAGTGGCAAGGGCAAGTTCACCGACCCCGATGTGGTGCAGGCCCTCGACTTGATCTTCAAGTTCTCCAAGGATAAGCTGTTCACCCCTGATGTGCTCAGCCTGGACGTGCCGGACTGCGACGCCGAGTTCTTGACTGGCAAGGCGGCGTTCCGCATGCACTGGGACGGCGTGATCAGCCAGGTGCATGATCAGCGGCCACCCAACATGGACCTCAAGGTGATGTTGATGCCCCACCTCACCAGCAATGGGGCCAGGGCGCAGTTCCCCGGCGGCACCGGCTCGGCGATGGGCATCTACGCCAAGATCGCCCCGGAGCGGCTCTCGGTGGCGCAGGACCTGCTGAACTTTCTTACCTCCGACGCCAACGACACGTATTTGATCCAGGATGGCAAGGCCACCCTGGGCACCAATCTGCACTCTCAGGGTAGTAAAGACCCTGTTGCACTGGCTGAGAGCAAGCTGCTGCCCAACATGACTATCTACCTGGATTGGGCCTGGCCGCCGGAGATCACCCGCGCGTTTCAGGAGGGCATCCAGGCTGGCGTATCGGGCAACTTGAGCGCAGAGCAGGTGGCCAAGGATATCCAGAGCGTCTTTGCCGGCCTGCTGAGCAGCGGCTATAAGTTCCAGCACTAACCGTCCGCTAGCTGCCATGTGAGGAGTTGCGGGGTCGCCCGACAACTCCTCACATCAGCATTGATGGTCAACGGGGCACGGCCCGGAGGAGGTAAGCCATGCAGGCAGGCGTTGCCGGTGTCGAGGGGGTGCGGCCGCACTCGGGACGGCTCTGGCGCGCCCGCCTGGAGCCGTACCTGTGGGTTGCCCCGGCTGTAATCGTCTTCTTTATCTTTACACTGCTGCCCCTGCTGGTGGGGCTGTGGCTCAGCTTTGTCTCGTGGGACGGCCTGGCCGCGGTGCGCCCGGTGGGGTTGGCCAACTACGCCGACGTGCTGCGCGATAACACGTTCTGGCAGGCCATCCAGCACAACGCAATCTACGCGGCGGGCACCGTGGTGGGCAAGGTGGTCCTGGCCCTGGCGCTGGCCGTGCTGCTCAATCAAACCCTGCCAGGCCGGGCCATCTTCCGCACGGCGCTGTTCCTGCCCGTGGTGCTCTCCTTCATCGTGGTCGGCTTGCTGTGGAGCTGGATCTACAACTACAATTTCGGGCTGGCCAACGGGCTGCTGAGCACCCTGGGCCTCGGCTCACTCAAACAGGATTGGTTGGGCAACAGCAGCCTGGCTCTGGGCGCGCTGATCGTCGTGGATATCTGGAAGTGGTTCGGCTTTCACATGGTGATCAACCTGGCTGGCTTGCAGAGCATCCCCACCGAGATGTACGAGGCGGCGCGCATTGATGGGGCCAACAGCTGGCAGCTCTTCCGGCGTATCACCATTCCGCTGCTGCAGCCGGTGACCATGATCAACGTGACGCTGGCCACGCTTGGCGCGTTCAACGTCTTTGATCTGGTCTACGTGATGACCGAGGGTGGCCCGGCCAACTCCACAAATGTGGCCATGATGGACATCTACTTGCAGGCCTTCCAGTTTTACCGGTTTGGGTACGCCTCAGCCATGTCGTTTGTGCTGCTCATCCTGGTCAGTAGTATCTCGCTAGGCATCCTGCGCGTGATGAACCGCGAACGGTATTTCTAATCTTATAGGCGCGTTGGGGCCGGGCGCCTGCTGGCCCGCGGTGATAGGGGAGAGAGCCATGCTGGCGCGGGGTAAATCGAGGCGGCGGGTGGGGCCGCTAACGTGGGCCGGGCGGGGAGCCACCTATGTGGTGTTGCTGGCCTTTGCCCTGGTGGTGGCCTATCCATTGGTCGCTATGTTCTTCGACTCGTTCAAGACGCAGTATCAGATCTACGCTGACCCATGGGGCCTGCCGCCCGCGCTGATCTGGGATAACTGGGCCTACGCCTGGAACACAGCGCAGATCCCCCGCTTTATCGGCAACAGCGGTATTGTGGCCGCCGGCACGGTGTGTCTGACCCTGCTACTGGCCTCCACGGCGGCCTACGGCTTCAGTTCGTTCCGTTTCCGGGCTAGTCGCCCGCTGTTCCTGATGTTTGTCCTGTTGCTGATCGTGCCGGTGCCCGTAGGCATCATCCCGCTCTATGTGATCGTGGTGCGCCTGCACCTGATTGATACCTATCTGGCGCTGATCTTACCCTATACGGCGGGCAACCTGCCGCTGTCCATCTTCCTGCTGCGCTCGTTCTTCCAGTCGGTGCCCCAAGAGCTGAGCGACGCGGCGCGCATTGATGGGTGTACCCACTGGACGGCGTTCTGGCGCATCATCATCCCCATTGCCCGGCCCGGCATGGCCACGGTGACCATCCTGACCTTTATCGGCTCATGGAACGAGTTTTTCCTGGCCCTGATCTTTATTCGCAACCCCAATTTGATGACCTTGCCGCTGGGCCTGCAGACATTTTTCTATCAATATCGCGTGGAGTGGAACTACCTGTTCGCCGCACTCTCCATGGCCATCCTGCCTATCCTGGCCGTTTACCTGGTCATGCAGCGGCAGTTCATCAGCGGTCTCACCGCCGGCGCGGTGCGTGGGTAAGGGCTAGAACACCGGAAAGGACGGTAGTGTGGAGATCAGGGGCAAGCCGCGGATTGGCTTTGTGGGGGTAGGCAACATGGGTCAGGCGGCCCACCTGCGTAACTATGCCGCCTTGCCCGATTGCGCGGTGGTGGCGCTGGCTGAGCTGCGCCCCCACCTGGCCGAAGCAGTGGCCCGGCGCTACGGGGTGCCGCATGTGTACGCCAGCGCGGAGGAGATGCTGGCCCACGAGGAGCTAGACGGCATCGTGGCCGCCCAGCCGTTCTGGCGGCATGGCCAGATCCTGCCCATGCTCTACGCCACCGGCGTGCCCGTGTTTACCGAGAAGCCGCTGGCCGCGTCGGTGGAGGTGGGCGACCGGTTGCTCGCGGCGCTGGCCGCCGGCGGTTCGTGGCACATGGTGGGCTATCACAAACGCTGCGACCCCGCCACGGTGTATGCGCGGGCGGAGATCCAACGTCTGGGCCAGTCGGGCGAACTGGGCGCGCTGCGCTACGTGCGCATCCTGATGCCCGCCGGGGACTGGATCGCCGGCGAGTTTGACGACCTGATCCGCTCTGATGAGCCGGTCCCGGCCTCGGCGGACGACCCACCGGCCCCCGACCTGGACGCCGCCAGCTTCAAGGAGTACGGCGCGTTCGTCAACTACTACATCCATCAAGTGAACCTGATGCGCTACCTGCTCGGCGAGCCGTACCAGGTGACCTACGCCGACCCATCGGGCGTGCTGCTGGCCGTGCGGAGCGCCAGCGGCGTCGCGGGGTCCATCGAGATGTCGCCCTACCGCACTACCCTGGGCTGGCAGGAGTCGGCGCTGATCGCCTTTGAGCGCGGCTATATTAAACTGGAGCTGCCGGCGCCCCTGGCGCGCAACCGCGCGGGCCGGGTGGAGACCCTGTATGATCCCGGTGGAGAGGCGCCGCCGCGGACGATCAGGCCGATCCTGCCGCCCGTGCATGCCATGCGCGCGCAGGCCGTGGCGTTCGTGCGGGCTATACAGGGCGAGGCTCCGCCGCCCTGCGACGCGACCGAAGCGCTGGCCGACCTGCGGGTGGCCCGCGAGTACCTGCGCCTGTGGAAGGGTGTGTAGAGGGTGTATAGAGGGACTGACACGCTATGAAGAGGGAACAACTGGCGATCAACTCGGTCTCCACCCGGCACGCTGATCTGGTGGAGGCGCTGGACGCCTACGCCGGGGCGGGCTTCCGGCAGGTGGAGTTTGTGCTGCCCCACGTCAAGGGCTGGATGGCCGCCGGCCACAGCCTGGACGACGTGCGACGGCTGCTGGCGGAGCGCGGCCTGCGCTGTATCGGTGGCTTCCAGGCTCATGTGCAGTGTTTTGGCGACGCGGAGGCGCGGGCGGCCAACCTGGAGCTGCACCTGGCCAACGCTCAGCTGATCCACGATCTGGGCGGCGGCACGCTGGTGGTGGGCACCGATGGGCCGCCCGCGGGCGCGGCGCCTGCCGACTCGCTGGCCGTGCTGGAGCCTATTGCGGCGCGGCTGGCCGAACTGGCCCGGCGCATCGAACATTTGGATGTGATGGTGGCCCTGGAGTTCAACTGGTCGCCGGTGGTCAAGAGCCTGGCTAGCGCGGTGCGCGTGGCCGAGCAGGCGAACCATGCCCAGGTGGGCGTGCTGTTCGACCCGGCCCACTACTACACCACCCCAACCAAGTTCGAGGATCTCAGCAGGCGCAACGTGCGGTGGATCCGCCACGTCCACCTGGACGATATGCGCGACAAGCCAGCCGATTGGAGCAACTGCAACGATGATCGCGTGCTGCCCGGCGAGGGCGTGGTAGACGTGCGCGGTCTGATCGTGATGCTGGAGCGCTGTGGCTACACCGGCTCTTTCTCCATCGAGATGTTCAGCGCCGACCTGTGGGCGCTGCCCGCCGCCGAGGCGGCGCGGCGCTGCTATCAGAGCCTGCTGCCCTACTGCGACTGAACACCACACGGCCAATTATGAAAGGACAATTCAATGCGACTTGGGTTCTACACGGCTGTCCTCGGCGACCAACCGATTGACCAGATCGCCCGGTGGGCCGCCAGCGCCGGTTTCTCAACCCTTGAGCTGGACATGAGCCGCCATGCCGGCGATGGCCCTGGGGTGCAACGGGCCGTACAGGCGGTGCGCGCCCAGGGGCTGGACGTCTGCATGGTCACCTGCTTTGGCAACCTGCTGGATAGCGACCGCACGGCGCGTGAGCGCACCCGGGCCACCGTGGAGGCAGCGGTAGCGGCGGCGGCGGAGGGCAATGTGCCGCTGGTGTGTACGTTCCCCGGGCGCGACACGGAGGCCTCGGAGGACGACAACTACCGCCAACTGGCCGACTACTACGGGCTGCTGACCGAGCGGGCGGCGCGGGGCAATGTGAAGGTGCTGCTGGAGAACTGGCCCGGCCCGCGCCACGACTACCTGGCCACCACGCCAGCGGGCTGGGCCCGCCTGTTCGCCGCCGTGCCAGCCCCAAATCTGGGCCTCAACTTCGACCCATCACATCTGATCTGGCAAGGCATTGACCATGAGGCGGCGCTGCGGGCGGTCGCCGACCGCGTCTTCCTGGCCCACGCCAAGGATACGGAGATCTTCGCCGACCGCCTGCAGCAGACCGGCTATTTTGGCTCTGGGTGGTGGACCTACCGCCTGCCCGGTCACGGCCGGATGGATTGGCGGCGCTGGCTGGCCCTGCTGCGGGAGGTTGGCTTCGACGGTGTGGTCAGTATCGAGCACGAGGACAACAACTACGGTGGCTTCGGCGGCCCCCTGGAACGCCGCCAGGAGGGGCTACGCGAAGGGCTGCGCGTACTGCGTGAGGCGCTGCCGGAGTAGCGCCAGCCCGGCGGCGGGTCCGGGAGCGGAGAGCTGTGGAGACCGGCCACGGCGGCGCTAACAGTGTCAGCGCCTAACAGCCTACCCGAAGAGGGCCAAGACATAGCCGCTTTGACCGTTGGCGTGCGTCCGCTGGTTGTGCGGATCGTCGGTAAGGAGAGGACGGAGAGCCTATTGAGGCGGTATGCTACACTACCTCATGGCCTGGTAGGCCAGGTCATCGTTGGGTAGCGTCTGGGCGCCTCTCCTCTGCCTCGCGGCCTGGGACAGGGTCGTGTAGGCGTCGAGGCGCCAAGAGAGGGCAGGGCAGCAGCCGTCATGAGCACTCCGCGCACCGTCCGGGCGGACGCTGTGGTCGTCCGCCGGCTCGATTACGGGGAGGCCGATCGGTTGATTACCCTGTACACGGCCCAACAGGGTAAGGTGCGGGCGATTGCCAAGGGGGTGCGCCGCATCACCAGCCGCATGGCCGGCCACCTGGACCTGCTGACCTACAGTACGATGCTGCTGGTCCATGGGCGCAACCTGGAGATCATTACCCAGTGCCAGACGGTGGAAGGCTTCTCGGGCCTGCGGGGCGACCTGTGGCGCACCACCTACGCGTGCTACTGCGCCGAGTTGGTGGACCGCTTTACCGAGGACAATCAGCCCAACCTTGGTCTGTTTCGCCTGTTGGTGCGCGCCCTGCACGACCTGAGCACACTGCCCCAGGAGAGCCTGGAGGCGGCTGTGCGGGCCTTCGAGTTGGGCCTGTTGAGCCTGGTAGGCTATCGGCCAGAGCTACGCCACTGCCTGGGCTGTCGTGAGCCGATCCTGCCGCGGCCAAACTTCTTCAGCGCCGAGGCCGGTGGGGTGTTTTGCCCCGCCTGTGGCGCCGGGGCGGTCCGCGCCGGGCGGATCAGCGTTGACGCGCTCAAGTTGCTGCGCAATCTGCAGACCAAGCCGGAGAGCGTGGTCGGCCGCGTGCGGCTGCCCGCTGATGTGCTGGACGAGGCTAAAACCGTGCTGGATGGCTATATCCATCGGCTGCTGGAACGCCAGCCCAAGGCCGCTGGCTTTATTGACAACATGGCCAGAACAGGGCCGGCCAATGAGCGCTGAGCGGCGCGGCTCGGTCAAGGCTTGCCTGGTGGTCTCCATGCCCGTGCTTCACCCATTCTCCCTGGCGCTGATCACCCACTAATTTTAGAGGAGGCGATTTGGACAAGCTTATCTCACTGGCCAAACGGCGCGGCTACGTGTTTCCCAGCAGCGAGGTCTACGGTGGCATCAACAGCGGTTGGGACTATGGACCGCTGGGCGTGGAGCTGAAGAACAACGTCAAGAAGGCCTGGTGGTACGCCATGGTGCAGACCCGCGACGATGTGGTGGGCCTGGACTCGGCGATTATCCTCTCGCCCCTGGTCTGGCAGGCCTCCGGTCACCTGAGCAACTTTACCGACCCGCTGGTGGATTGCAAGAACTGCCAGCACCGGTTTCGCGCCGACCACCTGCCCCCCGAGGCCAATGGCCGCTGCCCCGACTGCGGTGGCGAGCTAACCGAAGCGCGCCAGTTCAACATGATGTTCAAGACGAATATGGGTCCGGTTGAGGACGACGCGGCGACGGTGTACCTGCGCCCCGAGACGGCCCAGGGCATCTTCGTGAACTTCCGCAACGTCCAGGAGTCCACCCGCCGCCGGTTGCCCTTCGGTATCGCCCAGATCGGTAAGTCGTTCCGCAACGAGATCTCACCGGGCAACTTCATCTACCGCTCCCGCGAGTTCGAGCAGATGGAGTGTGAGTATTTCTGCCACCCTTCCACCGCGCCGGAGCACTACGACCGCTGGCGCCAGGAGCGGCTGGCCTGGTATATCGGGCTGGGCATCAAGCCGGAGAACCTGCGCCTGCGCGAGCACGAGCAAGAGGAACTATCCCACTATAGCGCCAGCACGACCGATGTGGAGTACCTCTACCCGTGGGGCTGGGGCGAACTGGAGGGCATCGCCAACCGCACCGACTATGACCTGCGCCAGCATAGCCAGCACAGCGGCAAGGACCTCTCCTACGTGGATGACCTGGCCGGGGAGCGCTACTTGCCCTATGTGATCGAGCCCGCTGCCGGCGCCGACCGGGCCACCCTGGCCTTCCTGCTGAACGCCTACACTGAAGAGGAGGTGCGCGGTGAGACGCGCACCGTGCTGCGCCTGCACAAGAGGCTGGCCCCGATCAAGGCGGCTATCCTGCCGCTGTCCAAGCGCGAGGACCTCAACGTGGTGGCCCACCGGATCCACCGCATGCTGATGCCCCACATGATGACCCAGTACGACGAGACGCAGGCGATTGGCCGCCGCTACCGGCGCCAGGACGAGATCGGCACGCCCTACTGCGTGACTGTTGACTTCGAGACGCTCAACGATCACGCGGTGACCGTGCGCGACCGCGACACGATGGACCAGGAGCGCGTGCCGATTGATACACTAGTAGGTGTGCTACGGGATAGGCTCGAGCAGTAGATCAGTAGGGCATAGTGGCTATGCGCGTTTCAACACGGAACATTGGATGGGAGAGGAAAGTGACCACGACAGCGGACAACAGGACGACAGGCCAGCAGGCGGCCACGGACAAGAAGTGGGTCTATCTGTTCAGCGAGGGCAACGCCACGATGCGCGACCTGCTGGGTGGCAAGGGCGCGGGCAACTCCGAGATGACCCGCGCCGGGCTGCCCGTGCCGCCCGGCTTTACGATTACGACCGAGGCGTGTAACGCCTACCTGGAGCTGGGCCAGACATTCCCTGATGGCTTGAACGAGCAGGTGCAGGCGGCGCTGCGGCAGGTGGAGCAGCAGACAGGCAAGAAGTTCGGTGACCCCAGCAACCCGCTCCTGGTCTCCGTGCGCTCGGGGGCCAAGTTCTCCATGCCGGGCATGATGGACACGGTGCTGAACCTGGGCCTCAACGAGCAGGTGGTACAGGGCCTGGGCAAGATGAGCGATGAGCGCTTCGCCTACGACGCCTACCGCCGCTTCATCCAGCTTTTTGGCAAGATCGTGCTGGGCGTGTCCGGCGAAACGTTCGAGCATGAGCTGGATCGGGTCAAGAAGGCTACCGGCGCCTCGACCGACGCCGACCTCTCGGTCGAGGCCCTGCGCCAGGTGGTGGCCGGCTACAAGGAGATCGTGCGCCGGGAGACCGGCGCGGCGTTCCCCGATGAGCCGCTGGCCCAGCTGGACGCGGCCATTGGGGCCGTGTTCAAGAGCTGGAACGGCCGCCGGGCCATTGACTACCGCAACAACCAGAAGATCGCGCACAACCTGGGCACGGCAGTCAACGTGCAGACGATGGTCTTCGGTAACATGGGCAACGACTCGGCCACCGGTGTGGCCTTCACCCGCGACCCCTCCACGGGCCGCCACGAGCTGTATGGCGAGTATCTGGTCAACGCGCAGGGCGAGGACGTGGTGGCGGGTATTCGCACACCGCAGCCTATCGCCCGCATGAAGGACGAGATGCCCAAGGCCTACGAGGAGTTCGCGGCTATCGCCACGCGCCTGGAAGGCCACTACAAGGATGCTCAGGACCTGGAGTTCACCATTGAGCGGGGCAAGCTATATATGCTGCAGACCCGCTCGGCCAAGCGCACCGCCGCCGCCGCGGTCAAGATAGCCGTGGACATGGTTGGTGAGGGCATCATTGATCACAGGACGGCGGTTAGCCGCGTGGATCCCACGCAGATCAACCAGTTGTTACTGCCCCACTTCGACCAGCAGGCCAAGGACGCCGCGACTAAAGAGGGCCGCCTACTGGCCAAGGGCCTCAACGCCAGCCCCGGCGCCGCCTCGGGCAAAGCTATCTTTACCGCCGACAAGGCCCAGGAGCTAGGCCAGGCCGGCGAGGCGGTCATTCTGGTGCGCCCGGAGACCTCCCCCGACGATGTGCATGGCATGATCGAGGCGAAGGGCATCCTGACCGCCCGCGGTGGGGCCACCAGTCACGCCGCCGTGGTTGCCCGCGGCCTGGGCAAGCCCTGCGTGGCTGGCACGGAGAGCATCCGCATTGACGCCGAGGCCGGCGCGATGTACGCGGGCACGACGGTGATCCGCGAAGGCGACGCTATCTCCATTGACGGGGCTACCGGCGAGGTGTTCCAGGGGGCCATCCCCACCACGGAGACAAAGTTCTCCGAGGAGAAAGACCTGGTCACGCTGCTCTCGTGGGCCGACGAGGCCCGCCGCCTGCAGGTGTGGGCCAACGCCGACTACCCGCGCGACGCCCAGCGCGCCCGCGAGTTCGGCGCCCAGGGCATCGGCCTGTGCCGCACCGAGCACATGTTCTTCGAGGAGGAGCGCCTGCCCGTCGTGCAGCGGATGATCCTGGCCGAGGACGACGCCGAGCGCCAGAAGGCGCTGGATGAGCTGTTGCCGATGCAGCGCGGCGACTTCTACGGCATCCTGAAGGCCATGGAGGGCCTGCCGGTGGTCATTCGCCTGATTGACCCGCCGCTGCACGAGTTCCTGCCCAGCCTGGAAGACCTGCTCGTTGAGACCACTGAGCTACGCGTGCGCGGTAACGACGCCGCTCAACTTGCAAAGCAGGAGAAGATGCTGCAGGCCGTGCGGGCCATGCACGAGCAGAACCCCATGCTGGGCCTGCGCGGCATCCGCCTGGGCCTGACCTTCCCGGCGATCATCGAGATGCAGGTGCGGGCGATCACCGGGGCCGCCTGCCAGCTCAAGAAGGAGGGCGTGGTCGTCCACCCCGAGATCATGGTGCCGCTGGTGGGCCACGTCAACGAGATGAGCATCTCGCGCGTGCGCATCGAGCAAGCCATCGCCGAAACGCAGCAGGCCGAGGGTGTCACCCTCGACCACGTCAAGATCGGCACGATGATCGAGCTGCCCCGCGCCGCGCTGACCGCCGACAAGATCGCCGCTCAGGCTGAGTTCTTCAGCTTCGGCACCAACGACCTGACCCAGACCACCTACGGCTACTCGCGTGACGACGCCGAGGGCAAGTTCCTGCTGCGCTATGTGGAGCAAAAAGTGCTGCCGGAGAACCCCTTCCAGTCGCTGGACCGCGAGGGTGTAGGCCAGCTGATGCGCATGGCCGTGGAGAAGGGCCGGGCCACCCGACCAGACATCGAGCTGGGCATCTGCGGTGAGCACGGTGGCGATCCCAGCTCGGTGGAGTTCTGCCACCAGATCGGGCTGGACTACGTGAGCTGTTCGCCGTTCCGCGTGCCGGTGGCCCGCCTGGCCGCCGCCCAGGCGGCTATCGCCGGGGGCGAGCGCGACCGCTAGGCTGGCCCGTTCCGCTGAGGCGGATGCCCAACAGGGAGAAAGCCCGGCGACTGAAGATTCAGTCGCCGGGCTTTCTCCATCCGCAAGAGCGCCATGCTACACTTGCCATAAAGCAGAGAGTAACTGATACGGTGGCGGCCCGAGATGAGCGACCTTGATGCCTGCCCGGTTACAGGGCCGACCCAAGGGGAAAAGGGAAAGAGGACGGACGATGACCCCAGATGAGTATCTTGAGGCCTTGCTCAGCCTACCAGGCCTGCACGCGCCGACGGTGTCCCACGATGGTCGGTGGGCCGCCTGGACCTGGTTTCGCGCCGGGCCAGGGGCCGACGTCTACGCCGCGCCCACCGATGGCTCGGCGGCGCCGGTGCGGCTGACCGACACCCCTGACGATACAATCGTGCTCGGCTGGACGCCCGATAGCCGGGGCGTGATCGTGGGGCAAGACCACGACGGCGACGAGCGCACCCAGCTTTTCCGGGTGGACCTGGAGAAGCCTGGAGTGATGGCCCCTCTGACCGAGCCGGACCCGCCCTACTTCCTGCGCGGTGGCCAGTTGCACCCCAATGGCCGCTGGCTGGTCTACGGGGCCAACTACGACGCCAGCACGGGGCAAGAGATCGAGCCGACGTGGCTATACCGTCACGACCTGCGCACGGGCGAACGCAAGGTATTGGCCAGGCCCCAGCAGCCGACCTACTACACGCCCCAGCTCAATGAGAGCGGTACACACATCCTCTATGACCGTGGCGACCGGCGACCCGCCGGCAGACAGGTTTGGCTGGCCGATATTGAGGGCCGGGAGGACCGCGAGATCCTCAACGTCGGCCCGGACCGCAAGGTGCAGGCCCGCTGGTTTCCCGATGGCCAACGCGTCCTTGTGCTGGCTGAGGCGGGGGATTATCGCAAGGTTGGCGTGTGGAGCCTGGACAGCGGCGCGGTGCGCTGGGTGCTGGACGACGCGGCGCGCAATATAGAGGACGCCTACGTGCCACATGGCAGTGACCGCGCGGTGATCGTGGAGGTGCGTGAAGCGCGGGCGCGGGCCTCGTTGCTCGACGTGGAGACGGGCCAGGAATCGCCCTTGCCAGAGGTGGCCGGTACGCTGCTGCCCCTTGCGCCACTTGGCGGCGACATCTGGGTGGGCACATACGCCAGCGCGCGGCAACCAGCCGATCTGGTGCGTTTCTCCCACGGCGACCCGAGACCCGAGGCTTTTGTCAGCCTGACCCGCGTGTGGCAGCGCACCAGGTTGACCCCCGCCGATCTGGTCCCTGCCCAGGACTACCGCTGGGTGTCGGTGGACGGCTTGAGCATTCAGGGCTGGCTGTACCGCCCGCCCGCCGAGAGCAAGGGCACGGTCGTCTACGTCCATGGCGGACCCACGGCGCACAGCCAAGATCGGCTGAACCCGGAGATCCAGTTTCTGGTGGGCCAGGGGTTTACCGTGCTAGACCCCAACTACCGTGGCTCGACCGGCTTTGGCCTGCCCTATCAGGAGGCTATCAAGGACGATGGCTGGGGAGGCCGTGAGCAGGACGACATACGCACCGGGGTCGAGGCACTGCTGGCCGCCGGCCTGGCTCAACCGGGCAGGGTAGGCATCACCGGCACGTCCTACGGCGGCTACTCGGCCTGGTGCGCGATTACCCGCTGGCCGCGCCACATTCTGGCCGCCGCTGCCCCGGTGTGCGGCATGACCGACCTGGTGGTGGACTACGAGACCACCCGGCCCGATCTACGGCCCTACAGCGAGGAGATGCTGGGCGGCCGTCCCGACCAGGTCCCCCAGCGCTACCGCGAACGCTCACCGATCCACGCCGTGGGGGCCATTACGGGCCGCCTGCTGATCGTACAGGGTTTGCGGGACCCCAATGTGACACCCCGGAACGTACAGGCGGTGGAGACGGCTTTGCGCGCCGCGGGCATCGCCTACGAGACGCTGGTCTTCCCCGATGAAGGCCATGGTATCGGGCGGCCAGCCAACCAGCGGGTGCTCTATGCGCGCCTGCCGCGGTTCTTCAACGAGGCGTTCGCCAGCTCCTGAGCGCGGCGCTGTGTGGCAGGAGTGCCCGGGCAATAGGACCTGCCTGGAATAGCTAGTGGATCATGCCGCGGCTGAGTGCTTGCGTCGCCAGGCCCCACGCCGCTTGGAGCGCGTTAGGGCGCATGGCCCACTAGGTTACAAGCCAGAGGGGCCATCGTGGCGCGTAGACGGTAGATATAGGGCGATGGGCGCCAGGCAAGGCCGGGGCAGGGTACACTGACATCGTATGTCGCGCCACCGCAAACCCCATCCGCCGCCTGCCTCGCGTGTACCCGACCCGCCGGTGGCTGATACTCACGAGCAAGCTCGCGGGAAGCTGGGACGGCCTGCCTCGCGTGTACCCGACCCGCCGGTGGCTGATACTGCCGCGCTCCTGGCGCTCCACGCTGAGATTGAGCAGCTGCGCGATGACCTGAACGCCCGCCTGGACAGCCTGGCCCAGGCCGTGGAGCGGCTGCTCCCCCCCGTGGAGGCGTCGGCGCAGTCGCTGGAGGCCGCGCCATCCCCATGGCGCGCGGTGCGCGTTGGTCAGCGCGTTCAGGTACCTCGATTGGGTGGCGTCTACACGGTGGTGGAGATCGCGGCCTCTGGCCAGACACTGACCGTGCAGGCTGGGGCCATGCGCGTTCGCGTTCGGCGTGATGATATGCGAACGCACGATGAAGGGCCGCCCTCCCCGATGGCCCCATCGGCGGGTGTAGACCAGGCCACGCCGCGGCAGCCAGACCTGATCGCCCACATTGCCGAACTTGACTTGCATGGCTTCTCTGAGCAGGAGGCGCTGATTACGCTGGATATGTTCCTGCACCACGTCTACACGCAGCGTGTTCAGCGCGTGCGCGTGATCCACGGCAAAGGGGCGGGTATCCTGCGCGCCGCCGTGCGCCAAGAACTGGCTAGCCACCCCCTGGTGCGCGCCGTGGACACCGGCCCAGAGTACCGTGGCGACGACGGTGTGACCCTGGCGGATCTCGATATATAGCAGGGCAGCGCGCCACCCGCCTGGGGCTCGCCTCCGCCCTGGGGGCCTGGCAGGCCCGCCAGCAGGACCCCCTCGCCGCCTGCATCGCTGCCCTCAGCTAGCACGTTCGTTTACCCCAACTCCGCACAGTATCAGGGGCCGGGCCGTTTGCCGCGTGCTGCTTGCTGTGCTATCATGGCCGTGATTTCCTTAGGGTAGACGTCGCTACCCTCCTTTGCTCTACTCATGAGGTTATGTCAAATGTCGTGGCTTACAAAGCTAATGGGCGACCCCAACCAGAAGGTACTGCGGCGGCTACAGGCCACCGTGGATGAAGTCAATGAGCTGGAGCCAGAGTACGCGGAACTCTCTGATCAGGCTCTACGCGACAAGACCACTGAGTTCCGCGGGCGCTATCTGGCCGGCGAGACGCTGGACGACCTGCTGCCCGAGGCGTTTGCTGCCGTGCGCGAGGCCTCCAAGCGTACCCTGAAGCAGCGCCACCACGATGTGCAGGTCCTGGGTGGCATTGTGCTGCACCAGGGCCGCATCGCCGAGATGAAGACTGGTGAGGGCAAGACGCTCACCGCGACCATGCCCGCCTACCTCAACGCCCTGACCGGTGAGGGCGTGCATGTGATCACGGTCAACGATTACCTGGCCCGGCGTGACGCGGCCTGGATGGGCCAGATCTACACCTTTCTGGGCCTCACCGTGTCGGCCATCACAAACGAGCTTGATCTGGCCCCCGAGGAGCGCATCAGCCGACGCAAGGCGGCCTACGCCGCCGATATTACCCACGGCACGAACAGCGAGTTCGGCTTCGACTACCTGCGCGATAACCTGGCTACCACGCTGGATGAGTGCGTGCAACGTGGGCTGGTCTACGCCATCGTGGACGAGGTGGACAACATCTTTATTGACGAAGCGCGCACGCCCTTGATCATCAGCGGGCAGGCCGAGGAGTCGGCCGAGCTGTACTATCACTTTGCCCGCCTGGTGCCGCAGCTGCGGGAGGGCCAGGACTACAACATTGAGGAGCGCACCAAGACCGTCTCGCTGACCGAGGACGGCATGACCAAGATGGAGGGTCTGCTGGGCGTGGAGAACATCTACGACCCGCGCAACATCCAGCTGACCCACTACCTGGAGCAGGCGGTCAAGGCGCAGGTGCTGTTCAAGCGCGACAAGGACTATGTTGTCCGCGATGGCCAGGTGTTCATTGTTGACGAGTTCACCGGCCGCCTGATGCAGGGCCGCCGCTACAGCGAGGGGTTGCACCAGGCCATTGAGGCCAAGGAAAACGTCAAGATCGAGCGTGAGACGATCACCCAGGCCACGATCACGATCCAGAACTACTTCCGCATGTACAAGAAGCTGGCCGGTATGACCGGCACAGCGGTCACCGAGGCCGAGGAGTTCCACAAGATCTACAAGCTGGACGTGGTGACCATCCCCACCTCGCGGCCGATGGTCCGCCAGGACCTCTCCGATCTGGTGTACAAGAACGAGGAAGGCAAGTTCCGGGCGGTCGTGCAGGAGATCAAGGAGCACTGTGAGCAGGGCCAGCCCGTGCTCGTGGGCACTATCTCCATCGAGAAGAGCGAGGCCCTGCACGAGATGCTCAGCCGCGATGGTGTCCCCCACAACGTGCTCAACGCCAAGCAGCACGACCGCGAGGCGGCCATCGTGGCCGAGGCGGGCCGCCGCGGCGCGGTGACTATCTCCACCAATATGGCTGGCCGCGGCACGGACATCGTGCTGGGCGGCAGCCTGCCCCACTGGACCGAGGACATCGCCCGCGCCCACGTCACCGACGAGGAGCACAAGGCCCTACTGGCCCAGGACCTCACTGCCTTCCTGGCTACCCTAGAGCCAGAGGCGCGGACGGCCATTGAACAGGAAGCGCAGCTGCGCTGGCAGCAAGAGCATGATGGAGTGGTGGCCCTGGGTGGCCTGCATATCGTGGGCACCGAGCGCCACGAGGCGCGGCGCATTGACAACCAGCTGCGTGGCCGCGCGGGTCGCCAGGGTGATCCCGGCTCGTCGCGCTTCTTTGTCTCCCTGGACGACGACCTGATGAAGCGCGTCGGCTCTGACCGGGCCAAGGGCATGCTGGAGCGGGTGGGCCTGCCCGACGATGAGGCCATTGAGAGCGGCATGGTCTCCCGGTTCATCGAGAGCGCCCAGTCCAAGGTGGAGGGCTGGAACTTCGACGTACGCAAGCACCTGGTCGAGTACGACGATGTGCTGAACAACCAGCGCGCCGTGATCTACGTTGACCGGCGGCGCATCCTGGAGGGCGACGATGTGCGCGACATCGTGGTGGGCATGGTTGAGGAGGAGATTCGCGCCCTCTGTGACAGCCACCTAGTTGGGTCCCATCAGGAGGAGTGGCAGAGCGAGGACCTGATCGCCGCTCTGAGCGCTATCTTCCCGCTGCCTGAGGCCTACACACCGGACTATCTGGCCACCATGACCCGCGCCGAGGCGATTGACGTGCTGCTGCAGGAGGCTGATCGGGCCTACACTGAACGCGAGGAGGCCCTGACCTCTGAGCTGATGCGCCAGGCCGAGCGCTTTGTGTTGTTGCGCGTGATTGATAGCCTGTGGATCCAGCACTACGACTCGATGGATGCCCTGCGCGAGGGTAGCTGGCTGGCCGGCGTGGGCCAGAAGGACCCACTGGTGGAGTTCCGGGCTCAGGCCTACGATATGTTCCAGGCGCTGCAGGCCTCGATCCGCCACGATCTGGTCCACTTGATCTACCACATTGAGGTACAGCGCCTTGAAGAGATGCCGGCGGAGTACCTGGAGGCCAGCCCCGCGATGATTGAGGGCGTCGCCGGGGAGATCCGTGGTGCGGGCGGCGCCCAGCCGGGCAACCCATGGCAGGCTGATAACGACCCCAATCAGGCCCAGCGCGAGGCCCCAGCGGCGATGCGCGCTCTGCCCGCTCCGTCGGCGCGGGGTGACCAACCTCAGGCCCTGGGCACCCTCACCGGTGGCAGCGCCATGTGGGGCGCCGGGGTGGAGATCGCTCCGCCGCGCAAGCCTGGCCGCAATGAGCCGTGCTACTGTGGCAGTGGCAAGAAATACAAGATGTGCCACGGCCGCTAGGATGGGCTGAGCATGGCCTGATTCCAGTTCACTGGTCCGTCACACTGAACGCGCCCTACCAGGCTCCTAGCATGGGCAGGCTGACCTGAGCTAGCCGTGAGCGCGACGCCCACTGCCTGTAGGTCGCGGGCATCAGTCGCTCTGTTCAAGGGACCGATGAAAGCACGCCGCTGTAGCGGCTAACCGATTAGCGTCCATGGAGAAACATGAAGGACAAAGAGGTATTGTCACCGCTTAGCGAACAACTGAAAGGGCTCCGCGAGGAGTTGCAGACGCTGCTGGTGCGCCTTTGACGTGCCGGGCAAGGAAGCCGAGATAGCTGCACTAGAGGAACGCGCCGCCGCATCAGACTTTTGGGATGATCCCCAGACAGCCTCCGCGCTGATGCAAAGCCAAACCGTGCTCAAGGCGCAGACGGACCGCTGGACGCGTATGCGCGCCCATCTTGATGGGCTGGTGGAGTTGGCTGAGCTGGCCGCGGGCGACGATGACGACACCCTGACCGCTGAACTGAGCGCCGAGGTCGAGCAGGTGCAGGGCCAGTTCGCTGAACTGGAACTGCAGGTGTTGCTCTCCAAACCCTATGCCGATCACAGCGCGGTGCTGGCGGTCCACGCCGGCGCCGGGGGCACCGACTCGCAGGATTGGGCGCAGATCCTGTTGCGCATGTACCTGCGCTGGGCTGAGGAACGCAGCTACCAGACCGAGATCCTGGACTCCATGGACGGCGAGGAGGCTGGCCTGAAGAGCGTCACCGTGGAGATCCGGGGGCGCGACGCCTACGGTTACCTGCAATCGGAGCGCGGCGTACACCGCCTGGTGCGCCTCTCGCCGTTCGACTCGCAACACCGCCGCCACACCAGCTTTGCCCTGGTGGAGGTGCTGCCGGCCCTGGAGAACACCGATAACGAGGTTGTGCTTGATCCTAAGGACATCAAAATGGATGTGTACCGCTCCAGCGGGGCCGGTGGTCAGAATGTGCAGAAGACCAGCACGGCGGTGCGCCTGACCCACCTGCCTACCGGCTTGGTCGTCTCCTGTCAGAACGAGCGGTCGCAGATCCAGAACAAGGAGGTAGCCATGCGCATTCTGCGCGCCCGCCTCCTTGAAATGCAGCTTGCGGAGCGCGAACGGGAGCATTCCCAGCTTAAAGGCGACCACATTGCGGCGGAGTGGGGCAACCAAATCCGCTCATACGTGCTGCATCCGTATACTATGGTGAAGGACCTGCGCACGGGCCAGGAGACCGGCAACGCCAGTGGGGTGCTTGACGGCGCGCTGATGCCCTTTATGGAGGCTTTCCTGCGGCACACGGCCGAGCTGCACTAGGCATGTCGCTGCCGTGACGCGGTAGGGTAGCGGACGATTGGTAGGACAAGGATGTTGACGATGCGCTCACGAACTATGGCTCTGCTGGCCGGCGTCCTGCTGGTGGCGCTGTCCCTGGGGTTTCTGGCTGGTACGACGGTGGGGGATCGGGCGCGCACGGGCGCCGCTGGCGACCACCCCACGCCCGCTGAGGTCAGCGGCCCGATGAACGATTTCTGGCGCGCCTATGACTTGCTCAACCAGGACTCCTATTGGGTGCCTCTGGACAAGAAGAAGCTGATCTACGCGGCGATCAACGGCATGCTCTCCGGCGGCACCGGCGATGCTCACACTACCTTCCTGGCCCCCGACGACAACGCCGTGGCCCAGACTTCCCTGGATGGCACGCTGGATGGCATCGGGGCCTACGTTGATCTAACCACCCAGGGCATCGTGCTGACCCCGCTGAAAGACTCGCCGGCCATGCGCGCCGGGTTGCGGGCCAAGGATGTGATTACCCACATAGATGATGTGGAGGTCAACGGCATGAGCCAGACCACCGCGATCAAACGCTTGCGCGGCAAAGCCGGCACGACGGTCAAGCTGACTGTCGTGCGTACTGGCGTGGCCGAACCGTTCAGGGTGCTGGTCACGCGGGGTCATATCACCATCCCCAGTGTGACCGGTACAATGTACGGCACGATCGCCTACCTGCGCATCGTTGAGTTCGGCTCGACCGCCGATACAGAGGTGATCAAGACGCTCAATGGCCTGCTGGCCCGCCACCCCCGTGGCCTAGTGGTAGACCTGCGGGACAACCCGGGTGGCTACGTGCCCGTGGTCGTCCACATCGCCAGCCAGTTCCTGGCCGCCGGGGCGCCGGTGATGTGGGAGCAAAAGAACGACAAGACCCAGACATCGCTGACCGCTCAGGCCGGTGGTGTGGTCCCCATGCTGCCTATGGCCGTGTTGGTCAACTCAGGCAGCGCCAGCGCCTCGGAGATCCTGGCCGGAGCGCTCAAGGACTACCACCGGGCCACGGTCATCGGCACCCAGACCTTTGGCAAGGGCTCCATGCAGGAGGATATCTCGTTTGACGATGGGGCGGCGGCGCGCATCACCATTCGCCTGTGGCGCACACCCAAGCAACACTTGATCCAGGGGATCGGCATCACGCCGGACGTTGTGGTGGCCAGCCCCACCGACCCCAGCCAACAGGGTACGCCCTCCGACGCGCCGCTCAACCGGGCTCTGACCATCCTGCGCAAATAGGCTGACGGCCAGCGCCCTCCCATTGATGCCCATCTCCCCGGCGCTCCTGCTGGCCATCGTGCTTGCCGCCGCCAGCGCCAGCCTCTACGAGCTGGTGGCCCGCGCGCCATGGCGGCTGTTTCCGCTGTGCTGGCTTCTGGGCGTGGTGGGCTTTGTGCTAGGGCAGGTGGTCGGCGCCACGTGGGGCCGCTCCTTCCTGGTGATCGGGCAACTGCAGGTGGGGCCGGGACTGCTGATCAACGCCCTACTCCTGCTGGCCATGCACCGGGCGGTGATATGGTATACTGGTCATCACTAAGGGTGCGTACAGGATTGCCAGGTGTGGCCTGGGCGGTTGGCGGCGCCACCCGGCGCCGGGAGCATAAGAGATGAAGGTCGAAGTGAAGAAGCGGCGCCTCCACAAGGGCTTGGTGGCTGGCCTGGTTGTGGGGGGCATCATCGGCGTCACCGCCGTTGTCATGTTTGCCCCGCGCAGCGGTGGTGTGGCCGCTCTGGGTAGCGCTGCCCCCAAGAAGACAGATCCCAAGGAGCTACTGGCCCAGGCGCAGGCCTATCTGGCCGCTGCCCGTGAGCAGGTGCGCCAGGCCGTGGACGAAGGTAAAGCCGCCTCGGCGGCGACCAAGCGCGACCTGACGGCCCGCTATGAGGCCACTCGGGCCAACCCCGACGCGCCACGGCTGCTGCGACCTAGCACCTAGAGGGTAGCCGCCCCTCTCACCGTCAGCACTCCCGAGGAGAGCAGGTCGCCTGGCCTGCTCTCCTGTTATTATTGGAGAGGAACGTCTCCCGTTCTCGCTCTACCTATATCAGCGTACGGCTGGTCCGGCTAGCCATGGTGGCCAGTGCGCCGTCCGCGGCTAATCACGTCTGGCGCGATCAAGAGAGAGCGGTTCGTGGAGGGGCGGTTCAAAGGAGAACAGTAGCGTGACACACACACACGAAGAGATCCGACAATCGTTTCTGGGATATTTCGAGGAACAGGGGCACCAGGTGATGCCCAGCGCCTCGCTGATTCCTGACACCACGGACAAAACGGTCTTGCTTGTTTCGGCGGGCGTGCAGCAGATGCTGCCCTTCTTCAGTGGCATTGCCACACCGCCCAAGCCACGGCTGGCCTCGATCCAGAAGTGCATGCGCACGACGCCCGAAGATTTCGAGGAGGTGGGTGACGAGCGCCACCTCAGCTTCTTCGAGATGCTGGGCAACTTCTCAGTCAACGACTACTACAAAGGCGAGGCGGTGCGCTTCTCCTGGGAGGTCTGCCAGCGCGTCGGCTACGACCTCAACCGCGTCTGGGCCACCATCTACACCGGCGATGAGGAGGCGCGCGCGGCCTGGCGGGCGGTGGGCATGCCCGATGAGCGCATCGTGGAGTTGGCCGACAACTGGTGGGGGCCCGCCGGCGCGTTTGGCTACTGCGGTCCCGACTCCGAGCTGTTCTACGACCGCGGCGAGCACCTGAGCTGTGGCAAGCCGGATTGCCGGCCCGGCTGCGAGTGTGAGCGTTTCCTGGAGTTCTGGAACAACGTTTTTACCGACCATATCAAGGAGCCCGACGGCACGATCCACGCCGCCGAGCGCAAGAACATTGACACCGGGGCTGGCCTGGACCGTTGGGCCATGCTGCTGCAGGGTGTAGACAGCGTCTACGACACGGATCTGCTGCGGCCGGTTATGGAGGCCGTAGCCGAGCGCGCGGGGGTGACGCCTGGCCAGGCGTCCACCACTGATCGGGCGCTGCGCATCATCACCGACCACACGCGGGCGGCCGTTTTCCTGCTGTGCGATGGCGTGTTGCCCGGTAACGAAGGGCGTGGCTACGTGCTGCGCCGGCTGGTGCGCCGAGCTGTCCGCTATGGCCGGCTGATCGGCCTGACCGAGCCATTTATCGAGGCGCCGGCGCAGGCGACGCTACGGGTAATGGGTGGCGTCTACCCGGAGATGCGTGAGCGCTGGAGTTTAATCGCCGAGGCGTTACGCGGGGAAGAGCGGCAGTTCCTGATCACCCTGGAGCGCGGCCTGACCCTGGTCGAGGAGATGGTCGCCGCCGTGCGGGCCGGTGGGGGGGACGAACTGCCCGGAGAGCGGGTGTTTGTGCTCTCGGATACGCATGGCTTCCCCCTGGAACTAACCGCCGAGATTGCCCGGGAGCATGGCCTGCGCATTGACCTGCCTGGCTACGAGGTGGCCTTGAATGCCCAGCGGACGCGTTCGCGCGGTGCGGCTACCTTCAAGGCGCAAGCTGGCGTGGGCGCGGGTGGCTACGCCGATGTGGCCCGTGAGCTGACCGCGCCGGTGCAGTTTCTGGGCTACGACAGTCTGGAGAGCGTCTCGCGGGTGGTCGCCGTCCTGGTGGACGGAGAACGCGCCGACGCGGCTCATGGCGGCGACAATGTGGCCGTGGTGCTTGATCGCACGCCCTTCTACAGCGAGGCCGGGGGCCAGGTGGGCGATCGGGGCACAATCACCGCCGATGCGGCCGTGGTGGATGTGCGGGACACCCAGCGGCTGGCCGCCGGCCTGGTCGTCCACTTCGGCGTGGTGCGCGGTGAGGGCACACTGCGCCCCGGCGACACGGTGCGCGCCGATGTAGACCCCCAGCGGCGCACGGCCACCCTGTGGCACCACTCGGGCACCCACCTGCTGCACCAGGCGCTGAAAGATGTGCTGGGGCCGGGGGCTAACCAGCAGGGCTCATTGGTCGAACCAGGGCGGCTGCGCTTCGACTTCTCGTTCAACCGCGCACTGACCGCTGAGGAGCTGGCCGAGGTGGAGTTGCGGGTCAACGAGGCGATCCGCCGTGACCTGCCCATCACCACCGACGTGCTGCCCCTGGCTGAGGCGCGCCGCACGGGGGCGATGGCCCTGTTCGGTGAAAAATACGGCGATTTGGTGCGCGTGGTTTCCATGGGTGACTACAGCAAGGAGCTGTGCGGGGGCACCCACGCCCACCGCACCGGCGAACTGGGCGCCCTGTTGATTACCGGTGAAAGCTCCACCGGCACGGGCATCCGGCGGATGGAGGCCGTGGCCGGCCAGGCCGCGCTGGACTACGCCCGCGGCTATATCAGCCAGGCCCAGGCCGCCGCGCGCCTGTTAGGGGCCACACCTGAGACCCTGCTAACCCGCCTGGAAGCGCTCACGGCCGAGTCGCGCGCGCTGCACCAGCGGATCAGCCGCCTGGAGGGTCAGTTGGCCGGCGCATCGGTAGATGGGCTGCTGAGGGGCGCCGAGCGCCACAATGGCTGGACGATGCTTGTCGCCGACGCGGGTGACGCCGATGTGGCCCGCCTACGCGAGTTGAGCGACGCGGCCAAAGGCCGCCTGGCCCCCTGCGTGGTCGTGCTGGCCGGCCGTCAGGATGGTCAGGCCGCATTCACCGCCTCGGTCACCGACGATGTAGCCAGGACTGGCGTTGGCGCGCGCGACCTGATCAACCGCATCAACGCCGCCGCTGGCTCGCGCGGTGGAGGTAGCCCGACCTGGGCGCAGGCGGCCCGTGGGGACGCCGCGAAGGTCGAGGCTGGCCTGCAAGCGGCCCGTGAGGCCCTGCGCGGCGGGTGAGAAACCTCTTTCAGGCCTTCGGCAACCGCCGCACCGAGGCGCCGGCCTCTCCGGGGCTGTACTCCGTGCTGGATATCGGCACGTCCACGGTGACCGCACTGGTCGTTGAACTGGCCGGGGACACGGTGGTCGTACGGGGCCTGGGCCATGCGGCACAGCCGCCGGGCGCGATGCGGCACAGCCTGATCACCGACCTGGAGGGGGTGATCGGGGCCTGCCACGCTGCGCTGGAGGAGGCCGAGGAGGAGGCCCAGGCGGTGGGCAAGGCGGTTATCGTGGGCATGCCCGCTGAGCAAACCCGCGGCGTGCCGGCCACGCTATCCGTGGAGCGCAAACACCCCGCCGGGCGCATCGCCGCCCCGGAAGTGGAGGAGTGGCTGCGCACCGTACAGCGCCAGGCGCTGACCCAGGCCGCTGAGCAGCTGTCCTGGCACGCCGGGGTCGGCGAGGTGGATGTGCGCTTGATCAACGCCACGCTGACCGAACTGACGATTGACGGCCACATGGTGCGCAGCCCCATCGGCTTTCAGGGCAAGCACGTCGAACTGGCTGTCTTCGACGCCATCGCCCCGCTGATCCATGTGGGGGCGCTGCAGACGCTTGGCTCGGCGCTGGATCTGACGCTGGTAGCCATTGTGGCCGAGCCATTTGCCCTGGCCGACTGCCTGCTCTCGCCACTGGTACGTGAGTTGGGCGCGGTGTATCTGGACATTGGAGCCGGTTCGACCACGGTCACGGTAGCCCGCGAGGCGGGAGTGACCGGCTACCGCGGCTTGCCCCAGGGTGGAGCCACGTTGACCCGTGCCCTGGCCCTGGCCGAGAACGTGCCCTGGGAGGAAGCGGAGGAGCGCAAGCGGGGTATGGTAGCCGGCCTGCTCTCAGACCCCGAGGCGGCCAGGGTGCGCGACGCCATCGCCGCCGATCTGCAGGTCTGGATCTCCGCCGTGCGCGCCCTGCTGGGCGAATTGAGCGCGGCCGAGAAGCTGCCCCCTTTTGTCTACCTGTGTGGTGGTGGCAGCACCTTGCCCGGCATCGTGGAGAGCTTGGTGGATATCGGCCAGGCCCCGGATAGCCCGTTCACCCGCGTCCCCCGCGTGGCCGCGCTGGGCGTGCGCGACATGGGCATAAGCCTGGACACCCGCGTACACCAGCCCGGCGCGGCGGATATGGTGGCCCTGTCCCTGGCCCGCCAGGCCCTTGCCGCCGAAGCGCCCACCTCCACCACCGACGAACTGCTGCTGCGGGTCAGCCGCGCCCTGGGACCAGGCTAATCTACTGCCGCCAGCATACGCCACCGATAGGGACGCCCCATGAGGCGAACACAGCGCCATGTGTAGGGGCAGCCCCTTGTGGGTGCCCGACCGGCCTGGACACGGGAACGGGCACAGTGCCAGGTCAGCTAGTGGTTTGTCAAGAGAATGTTGCGAAGTCGTACGGCAGCCTGTATCCTCTCAACAACCGCTGCACATGCGGGGCTGCGCTAGGAGGGGCTATGAACAAGAAGTACATTGTGACGTTGACGGACG
>JAABUM010001027.1_pt1 | contig 43819 bp, 44 predicted proteins | sample 5559161 | NCBI WGS metagenome assembly JAABUM01 (sample SAMN10711868, study PRJNA513369) | rock metagenome | isolation source: Antarctica rocks | place: Antarctica: Victoria Land, Siegfried Peak nord
GCGTCGCCACCGCGTCCGAACTGAACGATCTCGACGTTGAGGCCGGCTTGCTTGAATAGTCCGTTTTGCTGGGCGAGGAAGAACGGCGCGTACGCGGCATCGATCCCTACGCCGATGCGAACGACAGGCCCGGAGGAACCTCCTGCGTTACCTCCACCTGCGCAACCGGCAAGAACGGTCGCCATCGCCAAGGCTGCAACCGCGGTGGCGGACCAACGTGATATCCGAAAATGCATGATGACCTCAATCGTTAGATGCAGATCGCCGTTGGGGCGGTGTGCCCGCCATCGGGTGTGACGCTAGCCACACGCGCTGTAGGACACCAACGGATCTGGTTCGTTGAGCGGACCCGCGGCAGTGGACGTTTACCGAACAGCTCGCCGAACAGCCGCGTGCAACACAGGCTGACCTTTACGCGTCGGCATCGAAGACGATGGCGCCGCGACCACCCAGACCGCCCGTGCGCAAGAGGGCTAAGCCATGTTGGATATCGGCTAGGTCGAACGTGTCGACCTCCATGTGCAACTCGCCGGCCGCCAACCGGGCGATGAGCTCGCCAGAAACCTCGCGCGCCCGCCGCTCGTTCCGAATCATGTTCACCGGCAGCAGCGCCACGTCCTCGAGCAGCCAGGACGGCAGGTCCAGCGTGACCGACGTGCCGACGACATAGCCGATGACCACAGCTCGGCCACCGGGGCGTACCCACCGGGCTCGGCTGGCTAGTCCTTCACCACCGAGTGTGTCGACGAGCAGGGACGCCGAACGCACATCCGCGAGGTGGGCTGTCGCCTCCTCGTCGTCGAGGGCAATCGGCGTCGCTCTGTCGGCGACGCGTTTGATCTGTGCGCTGGACCCCACCACGCCGATCACCTGCGCACCCGCGGAGAGGGCCTGCTGCACGACTTGGGAACCGACGGCTCCCGCCGCACCGGCGACGATCACCGTTTCGTCCTCGTGTAAACGCGCGACGTCGTGTAACGCGACATAAGCGGTGCTCGTGGGCTGGTAAAAGGTGGATGCGACCTCGGGCGCGAGCGAATGCGGCAGGGTCGTGATGGACTTGCGCGGCACGCTCACCCGCTCGGTCCACGTGCCGTCGCGAAGCAGACCGACGCCGCCGCCGCGCACCAACACCTGCGTTCCGGCGGGGAGGTCATCGCACTCCAGCACGTGACCGCTGCCCTCGATGCCACCGATGTATGGCAACGAGGGGTGCATGCCGAAGGTCCCAGACGCCACCGACAGGTCCAAATGGCTGAGCGAGGCCGCTTGCATCTGCACTAAGACCTCCCCGTTGCCGCGCACCGGCTCCGTAATTTCGTCGAGTTGCGGGGCAGCTCCCCAGTCGTGGAATCGGGCGGCACGCATCTGAATTTCGCTCCTTGGGTTGGTCGATCTGGTCACTGGAGTCAACGGTTGTCGAAGGTTCCTCAGTGGCCGATGAAACGCGGTGGACGCTTGTCGAGGAATGCCTGCAGGCCCTCCGCCGCATCATCGGTGTCGATGATCGTCATCAGTGCATCGAACTCGAGGCTGAGTGCCTCGTCGATGGGACGCCCATAGCCGGCGTCGACGACGCCCTTGAGCGAGCCGATCGCCGAGGTTGGCTTGTCCGCCCACCGGCGGGCCTGCTCGGCAACCGCCTCGTCGAACCGATCGTCCGGAACTAGGCGGTCCACCAGCCCGAGCTCGAGTGCCTGTGCGGCTGACAGCCGTTCGGCGTCGATCATTATTCGCTTGGCACGATGCGGCCCGACCAATCGCGGCAACCGCTGGCTACCACCGGCGCCAGGGAACAGGCCCAGCTGCATCTCCGGAAAACCGAACGTGGCCGACTCGGCCATGATGCGCAGGTCACAAGCCAGCGCGATCTCGGCGCCGCCGCCGAGAGCATGCCCATTCAGCGCTGCGATGATTGGTTTGGGCATTTGTTCGAGCAGCCGCTGAACCTCTATCCACCGACGCATCCGGAGGTGATTGTCCCGTGACAGGTTACGCATGATCGCGATGTCGGCGCCCGCGATGAAGAAGCGTCCTGCACCACGCAGGATGACGCAGCGGATGTCGCCATCACGCGCAATTTCTGGGATGACGGCCAGGAACTCTTCGATCATCGACGGTGTCACGGCGTTCACGGGCGGACGGTCAATGACGATGCTCGCCACGTGACACGAGCGTTCGACCCGCAGTGTCGGACCGTCATCAGTCATTGGAGTACTTCAGCTTCGAGTAGTTCAGTGAGCTCGGCCTCACGCAGCCCGAGCAACTCGCGCAGTACCTCCGCGCTGTGCTGACCTAGCAGCGGCGCCGCCGTGGTGAGGGCTCCGGGCGTACGGCCCATGCGAATCACCATCCCCTCGTGGATCACGGTTCCTGCGATCGGATGGCGCAGTCCTTGGTAGAAACCGCGGGCGGCGAGTTGCGGATCGGCTTCAACGAGGTCTTGACCGTTGTTCACCACCGCGGCGGCGACCCCGGCACGCTGCAGCCGTTCCACGAGATCATCACCGTCCTGCCCCGCCGTCCAGTCTGCGATCGCCTCGTCTATCGCCTCTTGGTGCATGATCCGCCCTGGCAGGACCGCCGTATCGAGCTCGCGCAGTACGGGCAGTTCCGCGACCGTGCACAACGCATGCCAGGCCTCGTCATCGAACACCGCGACCGCGATCCAGCGATCGTCGCCGCGGGTCGGATAGGTGCCATGCGGCACCCGCGTCGGATGCCGATTCGGCCAGCGTGCGGTCGCGGTTGCGACCCTAGGTTCGAGTTGCGTCTCGAGTACGGCCGTACCCATCGAGGCCACCATCGCTTCCAGCTGCGATAGATCCACGTGACCGCCGCGGCCGGAGAGCAGGCGATCGAGGACGGCGAGGACAGCGGCGTTCGCCGCGATCATGTCGCCCAGGCCGAAGGTCAGGCCTTGCGGCGGCCCACCCGGATCAGCGGTCTCCGACGAGAGTCCGGACATCGCCGCGAGTGTGTCGGCGAAGGTGACCGCATCACGCCACGGACCGGTCTGTCCCGCGCCTGCCATCGACACCAAGATGACGTTCGGATTGCGTTCGACGATCTGTGGATAACTCATTCCCCACCGGGCCAGCACTCCGGGGCTAAAGTTTTCGATCACCACGTCGCACTCGGCGGCCAGGTCGCGCACCAGCTCCTGGCCGCGATCAGTGCGCAGGTTGACGGCGATGCTGCGCTTGCCCCGGTTGAAGTTCATAAAGTAGCCGCTGTCGTCGAACCCGGCATGAGGACGCAGCCGCATCGATGGCGCGAAACGGGTGGGGTCCTGACGATAGAGCGACTCAACCTTGATCACATCGGCGCCGTGCTCGGCCAGGGTCTTGGTGGCGTACGGCCCGGCGAGGACCCAGGTCAGATCGAGTACGCGTACGCCGCGCAGGGCTGGTCCGTAGGTGGGTGACCGATGACCGGTGACCTTCGCGCGCGGGGCACGGTTCGGCCAAGAGACAGCGGTGACTGGCGTGGCTGTGCTCAGCTGCACCGGACGGGGCATTGCGATCGACTCAAATGGAGATCCAACGTCGTACACTCCGCCAGAAGGCAGCGTGGGCCCGTCGATGCGGGTGAAGAATCGCCGGTCGCGTAACTGCGGGTTGTCGAGCAAGGTTGCGGGCATAGCGACCTCGGCCCACGGCAAGGCCCTCTTGAGCCCTTGCTCGGCGATGGCGGCCGCGGTGCGGTCCGCCACGAACGCCGCGACAACTTCATCGACGTGTGCTCGGCCGGCCCAGCGGTAGACGGGATCCGCCCATTCGGGAGCGCTGAGATCAGCGGCGCCGCCGCACTCGGCTAGCCACGCGGGCAAGTCAGTCCACATTCGATCGCTGCCTGAGTAGCCGCCCGCGACGTAGCCGTCTGAGGCTGCAAATATTCGGTGCGCCACATGGTCGTAGACCCCGCCGTTGCGTGACGGGAACTTACCGGCGTGGATCCAAGAGATTGCCGCGGTCTCCAGGGTCGCTGCCGTGGCCTCCTGTGCGGATATGTCAATGAGCTGTCCGGCATCGTCACGATCGGCAGCCAAGACGCCGAGTAGAGCGCCGATCGCCGCATGAGCGCCGGCCAGTTGGACCGCCTGCTCGCGCGGTGGGGGCTTGGGTGGGCCGTCGGGGTGACCACCCAGCCATGCCATCCCCCCGGCGGCGGCCACGACAAGATCATCAGCGGTCCAGTGTCTGCGCGGCCCGCTCAGCCCGAATGGGGTAATGACGATGTGCACAGTCGCCGGCCACCGTGAGCTGGCCAGGCCGTCGTCGATGCGGACGCCGGCCAGTCCGGTGAGCGGTCCGCTCTCCAGCACTACGTCCACGTCGTCGGCGAGCTCGTCGAGCATGGTGTCGCGGTCGACCATCACAATGCGCTTGCCCGCGTGCCAGTGCAGCAGCTGAGCTCGCGTGGCGTTGGCCTGGCTCGGCTGTAACACCCGGACCACGTCTGCCCCGAGGCCGACCAGCAGCCGGGCACCCTGCGCGGCGAGCTCATCGGTCAGATCGAGTACCCGAAGGGTCGCGAGGGAACTTGCCGAACCACTCACGCCTACCTCCTGCATTGGACCTCCTGACCCAAGCTAGCCAGCTCAACGTCGTGCCAGCGAGCACTTCAGTCTGGTGAGCGGACCCCGCAGTTGAAAGGTGTACTTGTGTCTGTATACCGTCGACATATGACAGCAGCCAGCGGCGTTCAGCGCTGCAGTTCTACCCATCGTTGCGGCGTGTCGGCGGCGTCGACCGCTCTGTACTGAAGTATCCAGCCGCGACTGTCGCGTCAGGTCTGCCGCCCAGCAGGACTGGCCTATCAGTCCGTCGTCTGCAGCTTGCGGCCGATGCCTGCTGCGGCGGTGCGCAGGCTGCCGGTGAGACGTGGGACGTTCATGCGCGCGGTCGGAGCCGTGATCGATAGCGCGCCGGCGAGAGCTCGACCGGGCCCGAAGACGGGTACCGCAACGCTGGCGTAGCCCAATCTAATTTCCTCGAACTCGGTGGCGAGTCGGTTCTCAGTGACTCGCTCGAGCTGCTGGGCGAGCAAATAGGCCGAACGTACGGTGTAACGCGTGAGTGGAATCAGACCAGCGTGTACGACCTCGACGAATAGGCGTCGCGATGAGTACGCGAGAATTACCCGCCCGGTCGCGGTACAATACAGCGGCAGGCGGCCAGCGATTCGCGACTCCTGGTCGAGCCCGCGATGCATGATGATTTTTTCGATGTAGAGGACGTCCAGGCCGTCGGGCACCGCGAAGTGGATGGTCTCGTCTGTCGAGAGCAGCAGGTCCTCCATGTAGGGCAGGGCCGCCTCGCGCAGGATCCGCTGACGCGGGACGCGTTGGCCCAGCTCGAACAACCGCAGCCCCAGTCGGTACTCGTTTCCGGAGCGTTCGAGGACGCCCCAATGCAGCAACTCTTGCGCAAGCCGATACACCGTCGCTTTCGCCACACCGGTCCTGCGGACTAAGTCGGTGAGCGAGAGGGCGTCATCGTCGGCGGTAAAGGCCTGCAAGATGAGTTGGGCCTTGCCGAGCACTGAGTTCATCGCCACAGGGTCTCGAGTCCCGAAGGGTGCGATCGAATGGTCTGTGTCCACCGTTGCCATGGCCTTCATCCGACGAAGCTCGCGATTAGCTGGGCCGCCTCAGTCGCGTGACCCTCCATCAACGGAACCATGCCACCCTCGATCACCGCCACTTCCGCGTTGGGCAACGCGGCGCGTAGCTTCTCGAGTTCGGGAAATCCGTAGGGATCTGCGGACGCACCGATGCACAGGACAGGGCAGTTCACTGTCCCGATCCGATCCTCCATCACGTACTGGGCCACCGCCTCGTGTCCCTTTTCCAGGTCGGCCGGGTCGAGCGCGAGCGCGTCGTGGATAAGCCGGCCGAGTAGGTCGGGACGGTCGACCGGGTAGAGACGCTGACGGCGCCGCCACATTTCGACGAGGTGCCCGCCGTTCGGGTCTACGTCGACGTGATCGATTGGCGGTCGATGCCTTCGCTCCTCGCGCCCCTGTTCGTCGACGTAGGGCGTGGACGACAGCACTAGGCGCTCGATCCGCTCTGGCGCCTGCGCGGTGACCTCCACCGCTATGACCCCCCCGGTGTGATGGCCGACCAGCGCAGTCCGTGCCAAGCCCATGGCATCGAGGAACGCTACGATTGAGCACGCGTACGCCTCGATCGTATGCTCCGCGAGTGGTGCGGAGCCGCCGAATCCCGCGGTGTCCACGGCGATGGCACGGTGGGTGCGGCCCAAGATCGGCAGTACCTCCCGGTACTCATCCCATGAGCGCGGCGTCTGGTGCAACAGCACGATTGGTGCACCGGTGCCGCATTCGGCATAGTGCAGCTGCCCGAACGCGGAGTCGGCGTAACCACGCCTGATCGCGGGGGGGCGGGCGGTACTCATCCCACAGCGCCAGAGACCTCGTCGAGGAACGCCAGGCTGAGGGGGTTGTACCGCTCGGCTTGTTCGTGCTGCGGCCAGTGACCGGTCTCGGAAAAGACCTCCAGCCGCGCGCCTGGGATTGCCTCGGTGATCGCCGTTGCCTCGGGGATCTCGCCGAACGGGTTCTTGTTGCCCCACACCACCAGCGTGGGCGCCTTGATGCGCCCCATCCGGTCTGGGCGAAGCAGATTCCGCTCACGCGCTTCGAGTTCCTGCAGCGACAGCAGATTGTGCAGGTTCTCCTGGAACTCTTCACGGTGGTAGATCGCGTACCGGATGTCGGTGAGTTCCTCGCCGTACTCTTCGTCCCATTCAGCCCAGAGCAGCCGCAGCCGCACCTTCGTGAGGTCGCGGTCCTTCTCCATCGCGGCTGCCGTCGTCGAGGTTTTCAGCCGCTCCATCACCTCGGGGCTAATCTTGGTTCCGCCCATGCACAGCAGTTGCAGTGACGCGACCCGCTCCGGGTTCTCACTGGCGAGCCAGGATGCGACCCAGCCGCCGAGTGACTCTCCGACCAGATGCGCGCGCTGAGCTCCGACGGCATCTAAGTAACCAAGCACATGCTCCACGTAGCGAGGGATGTCGTAGGGGTAGTCGGGCTTGGCGGTGTAGCCGTGGCCGAGCATGTCGATCGCGTGGCAACGGTAGCGCTGCGCATGGGATGGCAGGTTGCGCACGAACGCCTCAAGGTGCCCGCTGGTGCCGTGCAGGAACACGACGTGCTCACCATCCTCCGGGCCGGCCTGGACGGCCCGGGTGCGAATCCCACCGGCGTCGACGTAGGTGTGCTGGTAGTCGAGGCCGGACAGTGCGGACCAGATACTCATGCGGTGAGCTCCTTCGTACTATGACGCGACGGACGCGGTTGCGGGATCGATGACGGCGACGGCCATGCCGGTGAGCCACTCCGGGAGCTGCTCATAGCACAGTCGCTGTCCGGGCGTGTGTTCAAGGGCGGCGGCCATCATCAGCCAGGTGCGGACTTCTTGCGCACCGTTGCCGGCCTTAGCTTCCAATTGCTCGGAGGTGTATTTGGTGATGTGGCCCGTCTCGCCGGACTCTAGGAGTGACAGGAATTCGTCGTCGAACGCGGGGTTGATCGCGGCCTCGGCGGCGCGAATGATCTCTCGGCGCCGAGGGTCGTACTGCTGCCAATCGTCGCGGCCGTTGAGCCATGCTTCCGCGATGAACTCCTCGTCCTCACCGTGTGGTTCCCGCCAGTCGGGCCAGGGCAGGCGATGCGACAACCCTCCGGACCCCAGGACGGCCACCCGACGGCCGTCAGGGAAAGTCGAGACCGCAGCCCGGATCGCCCGCCCAAGCGCCTCGCAGCGGGCCAGCGTCGGCAAGGGCGGGGCGAAGACATTGACGACGATCGGTACGATCGGAAGGTCCAGACCGGCGAGCAGGTACTGGATCGCGTGTGATTGCCCATGGTCGATCTGCAGTCGAGCAGAGAACGCGATGTCGAAACCGGCGTCTGTCACCAGCGTGTTCGCGAGATGACGGGCGAGTGGAATGTCCACAAGCTGGGGGCCTTTAGGCGTTCCCGATTCGCCGCTGGCGATGCATTCGCCGACGCCGATCGTGAAGCTGGGGATCAGGTCCAACCAGAATCCGCGGAAGTGGTTCGAGCCGATCAACACGACGGTGTCTGGCGCGGCCGCGGTGAGCATGTCGCGGGCTGCGCCCAGCCCATCGCGAAAGCGTTCAGCCCGGTCGATATGGACAGTTTGGTCCCAATGTGTATTCATCAGTGTGCTGTGGGAGGCACCTACTCCGAAGACGATCTCGCTCATGCTCCGAGCCCTGCTTCCGCTAATGTGCGCGTGACGGTGTCGACAGCGACCTGTACGAGATATCGAGTCAGCCGCTCCATCTCCCGGACGTCGACGGTGTTCATGCCGGCCGTGAAGTCGATGGGGAAGGGCGCTTCGGTGATCTTGGGCATGCCGACCCGGACGGTCGGGATACCCCGCGAACGCAGGATGTTGGCATCCGTCGCGCCGCTGTTGCCAAGGATCGGCTCGTGGCTGCTGCCCTCGAATTCTTCCCATGCCCTGATGGCGCTGCGGCACACCCATGTGTCCGGGTCAGTCGTGGGAGCGGGGATCGCGAGCACCGGTCGCCAGTCGACGGACACGTGCGGCAGGTCAGCACAGATTGCGTCGATCGCTGCCCCGAATTCACGTTTGGCCTGCATTGGTGTCGTACGCGGGGACAAGCGTAGGTCGACCCTGAACCGGCAAGCTGCTGGCGCCGCCGCCGCCATCCGCGGCCAGCCTGCCTCGATGGAAGAGACGATGCCCTGCGGCGCCACCAGGCCGTCGGTGTGTCGGTCCGAATAGTCAACGAACCACTGTTCAAGGCGGCCGACGACCTGTCCGGCGTCGGCGATCGCGTTGCGGTAGGGCAACCGGTGGCGTGAGCCGACGTAGGTGTGCGTCCCGCGTACAGTTATTTCGAACCAAGCCAGCCCGACCTCCTCCCACGAAACGGACCAGCCCGGCTTAGCGATCAGCGCGAAGTCGGTCCAGATGCCTTGTTCCAGCAGGAACGAGCAGCCAGCACCCTGGCCTGTGTTGCGGCGGCTGCTACCCGGCAGCGAATTGGTCGGCATTCCACCGGCGCCGAACGCCACGACCAAATCGCCGGTGAGCGGAATTTTGGCGGCCGCGATTGCCTCCGCAGCCGCGAGCACACACGCTGCGTGGCCCTTCGGGTTCGATGCGCCGAGCCCGACGACGAGTTCGTCGTCGACTACAGCCTTTGGGCACATGTCCGGGCGCCATTCGGGGCCGATCCAGGGTAGGTCCTGCTCCGGATCGCCAGTCGTGAACGTGTCGATCGGCGCGTACAGCATCAGGTCTGGGCCTTGTCCTGAACCGGGCAGGCGACCCCACGCATTGGCCTGCCGTTCATCAATCGGCTGCATGGTCGCGGCGATCCCTGATTGGGTGAGCGTTGCCGTGATGTGCTCGGCGAGCGGCGCCTCGTCCCCGGTAGGGCTCGGGACGGCGACGAGTCCGCACACGATCTCACGCAACCGCTCGCGGTTGATGTGCGCGGATGCTGCGTCGATCCAACCACGGCGCTGTTCGCCGAGCTCCGTCACTGGTTGATCCGATGAACCTGGGTGTTCGTGTGCCGGCTGATCCAACGCCACGCCAGGGTGGAACCTGCCGTCAGGCCCGCGATACTCGCGAGCATGGCTATCACGCGGGTCATCGGACCCGCTCCGCGTCAGCGACCGCCTGTTTCTTGGCTGTCATCACCTTTTCGGTGAAGTTGCGCCAGGCAGTGAGCGACACATCAGGTCGGTATAGCCGCTCCGGCGGTGCGGCCATGACGTCGACCATCCACTTGTCCTGTCCAGAGAACTGACCGTGAAATAGCCACCGTACGGCGCCGAGGTACTTTCCGTAGAAGCGTACGGTCGGCCAGCCACGGAGGAAGTTGACCATCACACCCACATATCGGTGGTTGTCCGCGTCGACCGGCACATAGAACTCGTAGTGGATGAACTTGGGATAAGCGACGCGCAGTATGCCGGGCATCGAAAGCGACACAAACCCTGGGAACTCCTGCTTTTCTATCGTCGGGTTCACCTTCTTGGGGGCGCCCGTGTTACCAATGTTGAAGGTCTCCGTTGGCGGACGCAGCTTCCACCAGCGTTTGTTGGTCCACTGCCCGACGCCGGGGAAGTCCGCGTCCCAGTACACCTCGTCCTGGATCCGGAACAGCCAGTTGCCCTTCGGCACGATCCGGGTCATGTTCCATACGGGCATCGGCTTGAACAGGCGCCACAACGAGGTCCGGTGCAGGTACTTTGCGTGTCCCTCATCGAAACCGTTCTCGCAAGCGAAGCGCCAGTTGCCATGCCGAGGGTCGATGCGACCACCCATGACAAACGCCTTGTCGCGCAGTTCTGACGGCAGCTGCTGGTCGATTGGGTGAGGCTGCTCAGAGCCGATCGGGATGTACACCCACACCATGCCGAGCCTTTCGGCGGTTGTGAAGGTCAGTACACTGAGCTTCCCGCAGATCGGCGATTCAGGTCCGTCGGTGATGACGGCGCATAGTTTGCCGTCGGACAGGTTGTAGGTCCAACCATGGTACGGGCAACTCAGCGTTCCGGGAAACTGCTGGTTACCGAGAGAAAGCGGCACACCGCGGTGCGGGCAGCGATCGTGCAGGGCGTATGCCGTCCCATTATCCCGAACCAGCGCGATCTTCTCGCCACAGATAGTGAACGCAGACGGCTTGCTCGTCACGTGGCTTGACCAAGTCACTGGGTACCAATACCCGCGGAATCCTGATACAGCAGCGTCGTACTGAGGCCAGGTTGCCCAGTCCTGTCGACCGGGGTAACGCGCCTTGTGGCGGTCTTTCTCAGCACTAGCGGCCGTTTGGGCTGGAGCAGTCGATCGAGTCATCGCGCCGTCCTTCAACCTCGCGGAACTACCCTTATGACGAGGATCATTTACGGCGTGGTTGCCACCTCGCAACGAGACCGTCTCGCTGAGCGAACCCGACCATGACCATATCTCACCGCACGTCGGCACGATGCAGTCATGAGCCGCGCCACGGACATCCAGCCCACCCCTCCCGAAGGCACCCACACCGAGGCCGACGGGGTGAGTTACCACCGCATCGAAATGGGTACCGGCAGCCCAGCAATATTCCTCCACGGCGGTGGACCAGGTTGTACGGCATGGTCAGATTTCGGTCCTGTTGCGCCGCTGTTCGGCCGAGACCGACGCTGTCACCTCATCGACATCCTGCAGTACGGCAGGTCCGAAAAGTGTCTTATAACCGGCCCAATGTGGGATTTCCACGCCGCCAAGACCGTGGCACTGATGGACACGCTCGACATTGAACGCGCCGACTTCATCTGCAATTCATGGGGCGGCGCGATCGCATTGAATCTCGCCGCCAAGTATCCCGACCGGGTCCGCTCCCTCGTGGTCACAGGCAGCATGCCGGTGTTCTACGGCCCACTGGCCCCGCTGCCGGAACGCGGGCATCGTGGACGTATCGCGCGCGACATCTACTACGGCGGCAACGGCCCGTCGTGGGAAAAGATGCGCGAACTGATGGCCCGGCTCGAGTGGTACGACGCTGACGCAATCCCGGACGCGACAGTGACGATGCGTTACGAGCAGAGCTTGGACGTCGACGAGATGTCGCTGGCTGCCGCATCGGATAACCCACGTGGTGATTGGCAGGACTTAACCGCCGCGCTCGGTCAGATCACATGCCCAGTGCTCTTCGCATGGGGCATGCAGGATGCGTTCCTCACGCCCGACTACCCGTTGATGCTCGCTCGAATGGTCCCGCGCGGGCACCTGTACGTCATGGACCACGCCGCGCATCATCTGCAGGAAGAACGCCCGCACGACTTCTACTCGATCGTCACCGGATTCCTGAACCAACAACATTGACGCTGTCGGCAGGTTAGCCTCGACGCTTCTCGGTGCCCGATCGGGAGGCACTGGGTCGTTCCCGTGGCGGATTCAGCACCAAAATTTATCTTGCCGCCGACTCCGGTGCCGACCGGTGGCCCGGGTAACGACGGCCGGTCAACGCCACGAGTCGCTCGCGTTCACCGCGGTCATGAACAACGTGCGCGTCCTGCGGCCCCGCCGGGGGCGACCGCGAACACGACCAGGACGGGTCATGGCGGATAAGGCGTATTCGACCCGCAGGATCCGAACTTCCCTGCGCGGCAGGGGGATCACGGCCACGATCCCCGAGCCGGCCAATCAGATCGCCGGTCGCCTGGGCCGGGCCAGCTTGGGTGGGTGGCCCCCAGCCTTCGACCGCGAGGCCTACAAACGGCGCAACGCCGTCGAGCGGGCCTTCGACAAGCTCCGCGACACCCGCGCGGTAGCCACCCGCTACGAACGCGAGTCCGTCTACAAGGGCACCATCGACGTCGCAGCCATCAGAATCTGGCTCCGAGACCCAACCCTCAGCGATCTGCGGGACACGGCCTAGTGCAGCACCTCGCTGGACCTGCCGCTCCAGGTGGACCGAGCGCGGTCGTGGATCGATGCTCACGAGCCTCAGCTGGGTGGTGGGGTGCCGAGGATCTGCCGGTAGGCGGTGATCCAGTCGGTGGCGATCATGTGCTGGGCGGCGGTGAGGGTGATGCGGTGCGCGCAGAGGAGATCGTGCAGTGCGCTCTCGAGTTTGTCCTTGGGGTTCGGGGAGGATCCCGGCTCGGGCCAGAGGTTCGCCGCACTGTTGGGAGTGCCCCCCAACTCGAGCGGCACCAGGTGGTCGAGTTCGTACGCCGAGGGCCCGTCGCTCTGCCCGTAGGCGGCCTGAGCCAGACGTTTCTCACTGTTGGTGACGCTCGTGGGTGGCCGCACGGTGGAGGTGTAGCCGCCGCGTCGGCATACCGTGCTCTCCAGCGTGGCGTCCGTGACATGAGGGTCAACGGCCCCGGGCGTGCAGGCCGGGTCCGGTAGTACGCCGTTGGCTCCTTGCCGTGCGTGGCAGCGTCCCGCAGCAGGGAAAGGTTGGACCGCGTTGTGCGGTGGGTCGGTAGCCAGCAGGCCGCCCTGGGGTGAAACCGAGGTGGATGGCGGCGCCGCAGATGTCGCCGACGCTCCTGTGGATGTTGTCGTTGCTCTGGTCGTGGTCGTGTCCACCGGCGAGCCGGTTGCGCCGCAGCCGACGGCGAGCAAGGTCAGGGCCGCAAGCACGGCCGCCCGACGGGTGCGTACCCAGGTGCGGGCGCAGCCGTGGTTCATCAGTTCTCCTCGCATAACGTCCCGTCCTGCACCGACCGCCGGTGCCGTCGGGAGCCCAACCGCGGGCCGGGTGGTGTCGTGTTCAGGCTTCAGGAAGGTGGTGGCGTTGGACGTCCCGGATGACCTCGGCGAGTTCGTCGGGGCTCGGCAACGCGGGGCGAACCTCCTCGGGCAGGGCCCGATGGGTGGTGTACGTGCTCACCGCCAGCGGTGTCTCGAAGCCTCGTAGTGCGTACTCGACCACCACGTCGTCACGGTCGGCGGCCAGCAGGATGCCGATCGTCGAGCCGTCACCATGCTCGGGGCGCCGCAGCAGGTCATCGACGGCGTTGACGTAGAAGTTCAGCGTGCCCAGGTGCCCGGGTTCGACCCGGCCGGCCTTCAGTTCGAACACGATGTAGCGGCGCAACCCGAGATGAAAGAACAACAGGTCGATGAAGAACTCCCGCTCCCCCACCGGCAGCCGATACTGCCGGCCCACGAACGCGAACCCGTCACCAAGCTCGGTGAAGAAGTGCGTCATCCGCGCCACCAGGGCATCCTCCAACTCCCGTTCCGTGTACCCAGGGTCGAGAGCCAGGAAGTCCAAGTCGTAGGGGTCCTGGACGATCTCCCGCGCCAGATCAGACTCCCCCGCCGCGAGGGTGGTCGGGAAGTTGTTGGGTGCCGCCCCTACCCGTACGTGCCGGTTCGTCGCGATGTGATGGGTCAACACCGCCCGTGACCACCCATGCTCGACCGCCTGCGCGGAATACCACTGCCGGGCCTCAGGCTCGGTCACCTTGTCCAGCAACACCATGATGTGGCCCCCAGGGCAATTGCGCAGCAATTGGCGCCTCGACCGCGGCGGCGAAGGTCCGCATGTAGACCAGGCTCCGCTGAGACAGCCCCCGCATCCCCGGGAACTCCGCCCGCAGATCAGCGGCGAGCCGGCCGATGACCTTGCTCCCCCACCCCTCCGACTCCTGCCGGTCCAAGATCAAACGTCCGATCTGCCAATACAGCCCGACCAGCTCAGTGTTCACCGCCCGCGCCGCCTGCACCCGCGACGTCCGGACCCGAACCTTGACCTGCTCCAGGAGCTCGGCGCACCCCACAGGCTCCACAGCGCCAGACCTCGCAGGAGTGCTCACCCGCCCATCCTCTCCCACGCGACCGCGGGACGGTCGGGATTCCGTCTGTCAGCGTCAGCGTCGGCAGTTTTCGCCGCCCACGGGCTGAGGCCGCCGTTACTGGCATCCCACCTACGCCGCCGAGGGCAGCGACGCTGCTCACGCGCGTACCCGACAACCTGTCCCGCCATGTCTAGACCTTCAGCACGAACTGTGTCAGTAGGTGGATCGGGACCCCAGACGCACGGATTCGCCTCCGGCCAAAACTGTGTGGTTGGGGTGTACCCCAGAGCGACACTAACCTTGACCACCGTCATCTGGTGCGGCGAATCAGGACCGCGGATCAAGGACCCGACTTACACCACTCCAGGGGACTCACCCGAGGCGTCAGCCCTGGGTCGTCGAATCGAGGGGCCTGAGATCACCCGCAAGGTATCTATCGCGAACGCCCGGCGATGATGGTGCTACACCACTCCTGAGCAGGACGCAGGGTGGTGCACACGACTTTTGACCAGCCGGTGGTCAGAAGTCCTCTGCACCCGACCGCGTTCCCGCACGATCCCGGTGCAATCGACTTCTGAAAATGACAGGCGGTTTGCGGTCCGGTGCATGCCAGTTCCGGTTGCCGTTTCAGGCGTAGGTGTAGAAGCCACGGCCGGTCTTGCGGCCGAGAAGGTGGGCGTCAACCATCCGCGCGAGCAGGGGCGGCGGGGCGTAGAGCGGTTCCTTGAACTCCTCGTACAGCGACTCGGCGACGGATTTGATGGTGTCCAGTCCGATCAGGTCGGCCAGAGCGAGTGGTCCCTGGGGGTGGGCGCAGCCCCGGACCAATCCTTCGTCGATATCTTGCGGGGTGGCGAAGCCGGACTCGACCATCCGGATCGCGGAGAGGACGAAGGGGATCAGCAGGGAGTTGACCACGAACCCTGCACGATCCTGGCAATCGATGGTGTGCTTGCCGAGTGTGTGCTCCACAAAGGTCCGGGCGGTCGCGGTGACCTCGGGGGCGGTGAGCAGGCTGGGCACAAGTTCCACCAGCGACAGCACCGGTACCGGGTTGAAAAAATGGATGCCTAGCACATGGGTAGGTCGAGAGGTGGCGACGGCCAGCTTCATGATCGGGATCGAGGATGTGTTCGACGCGAGGAGCGCATCGAGTGAGGTGACAATTCTGTCTAGCTTGGCGAATAACTCGACCTTACTGGCCTCGTCCTCGACGATCGCCTCAACCACCAGCTTACGGTCCGCCAGCTTCTCCGCTCGGTAACCACGGAGATCCGCGCGAGCACCTCGGCCGCGTTGGCGATCTTGCCCTTCTTCGCAGCACGGTCCAGCGACTGCTCGAGCCGAGCGTGCCCAGCCTCGGCGGCAGCCGGGGAGGACTCAACCACCACAACGTCAAGCCCCGCGCGGGCGCAAACCTCGGCGATGCCTGCTCCCATCAGTCCGCAGCCGACGACACCGACGTTCTTCATATCTTTCTGCTTCCTATTGCGTGATACCCATTACAGGTTGGTACTAAATACCGTAGCTATCTGGCGACCGTCCAACGCGTCTCGTTGAGGGGACGAGGAGCGGAGCTGAGCTAAGCCATGTCGCGCAACCGCGGCGCCAGATCGCGCTCGAACAGCTCGAGGAAGCGGCGTTGATCGTGCCCCGGTGCATGGAACACCAGGTGATTGAGCCCGACGTCGAGATACGGTTTGACTCGGGCGACCGCATCATCGGGATCTGAGGCCACGATCCACCGCTTGGCCACCTGGGAGATGGGCAGCTCATCGGCCGCCCGTTCCATCTCCATCGGGTCGTCGATGCTGTGCTTCTGCTCCGCGCTCAGCGACAGCGGCGCCCAAAACCGGGTGTTCTCCAGCGCGAGCTCGGCGTCGGTGTCGTAGGAGATCTTGATCTCGATCATCTTGTCGATTTCATCGATCCTGCGCTCCGCCTTCGCCGCACCCTCGGCCACCGCAGGTAACAGCTTCTCGGTGTAGAGCTCCATCCCCTTGCCGGAGGTGCAGATGAAACCCTCACCCGCGCGGCCCGCATAACGGGCCACCACCGGGCCGCCCGCAGCGATGTACACCGGGATCCCGCCCTCGGGCACGTCATAGATCGAGGCGCCGCGCGTGTGGTAGTAGTCGCCGTTGAAATCGACCCGGTCGCCAAGCCACAGCTCGCGCATCAACGACACCGCTTCGCGAAGCCGGGCGAACCGTTCCTTGAACTCCGGCCACTGGCCCGAGAACCCGGTGGCGATCTCGTTCAGTGCCTCCCCGGTCCCCACTCCGAGCATGATCCGCCCGGGGTAGAGGCACCCCATCGTCGCGAAGGCCTGCGCCACCACCGCCGGGTTGTACCGAAATGTCGGGGTCATCACCGAGGTGCCCAGCTGCAATGACGTCGTCCGTTCCCCCACCGCCGTCATCCACGACAACGAGAACGGCGCGTGCCCACCCACGTGGCGCCACGGCTGGAAATGGTCGCTCACCGTCGCCGAGTCCATCCCGTGCGCCTCCGCCAGCACACCGAGTTCCACCAGCTCCCGCGGCCCGAACTGCTCCGCCGACGCCTTGTACCCCAGCCTCAAATCGTTGCTATGCACAGCGCTCTCCCTTGTCTTACGATGATCTTCCAGGCGGCATGTCATGATCAGCCGTCGGATGGCCGAACCAACCCTCGCTGCGAACTCATTCCTGCCGGCCTGGAGCCGCGACCGCTCCTGGCACAGCCGTCCGCAGGATCGAGGTCGACCCGCCTGGTCGGCGCCGCTGAGACAGTGCATCGTCAAGCAGACGGACTGACTGCGACTGCGTTTCATCGCGCCACCCCGCCGTGGAAGCTGACCGACCTCGCGGGACGCAGCGAGCTACCACGGCGACAGCACCAGGGGTTGACAGTGGCCGCGAGCCTGCTGGGTCCGGTCGGTGGCGCCCGGTCAAGTCCGGAATCGTGGTAACGCTGCAAATCCGGTTGCGTGGCTCCTCTCCCTGCTGACCCGGTGGAAACTCAGCGGAAGGCAGAGATCCCGGTCAGCGCGTTGCCGATGGTCAGGGCGTGCACCTCGCTGGTCCCCTCGTAGGTCAACACCGATTCGAGGTTGTTCGCATGTCTCAGCGGCGAGTACTCGGTGGTGATCCCGGAGCCGCCGAGAATTGTCCGGCAGGTGCGGGCGATTCCCAACGCCTCACGCACGTTGTTCAGCTTACCCAGGCTGACCTGCTCCGGGCGCAGGGTCTCGGCATCCTTCAGCCGTCCGAGGTGCATTGCCAGCAGCGCGCCCTTGTAGAACTCCAGGGCCATGTCGGCGAGCTTCGCCTGAGTCAACTGGAACCCGCCGATCGGACGACCGAACTGCACCCGGGCGTCGGCGTAGTCCAGGGTCGCCTCCAAGCTGTCCCGGGCGGCGCCGAGCGCCCCGAAGACGATCCCGAACCGGGCTTCGTTCAGGCACGCCAGCGGCCCCTTGAGCCCGGTCACACCAGGTAGACGGGCATCGTCGGGCAGCCGCACCCCGTCCAGCACCAGCTCGGATGTGGTCGAGGCGCGCAGCGACAGCTTGTGGTGAACGTCGGCAGTGGTGAATCCTGGGGTTCCTGCCGGGACGAGGAAGCCGCAGATCCCGTCCTCCGTACGTGCCCACACGGTCGCGACATCGGCGATGCTGCCGTTGGTGATCCACATCTTCGTGCCGCTCAAGATCCAGTCCGAGCCGTCCCGGACCGCGCGGGTCCGCATGCTGGCCGGGTCGGAGCCGAAGTCCGGCTCGGTTAGGCCGAAGCATCCTATCGCCTCGCCCGCGGCCAGCCGCGGTAGCCAGTGCTGCTTCTGCTCCTGAGAACCCCATCGCCAGATCGAGTACATCGACAGCGATCCCTGCACCGACACGAAGCTGCGCAGCCCGCTGTCTCCGGCCTCCAGTTCGAGGCAGGCCAACCCGTAGCTGGTGGCGCTCGTCCCGGCGCAGCCGTAGCCCTGCAGGTGCATGCCGAGCAGACCGAGCGAGCCGAGTTCGGTCGCCAGCTCCCGGGGCGAGATGCCCCGCTCGAACCAGTCGGCGATGCTCGGACGGACTCGGCGGGTCACGAAGTCGCGCACGGTCTTGGATATCAACCGCTCCTCCTCGGTCAACACCGAGTCGAGGTCGAGCAGGGGCATCAACGCTGAGGCAGGCATGGGCTTCTCCGAAGCTGGAAACGGTGGCGAGCGGTGGTCTGCTCAGCTGGTGGGCAGCTGCACGGGAACGAGACCTTCGAGCTCGGCCTTGATCTGAACGGCGAGGAACCGAGAATGGAAGCGGGCCTCCAGCAGCGCCCCACCCATGATCCACAGCCCTCTCTGTGGGGTGCGCTGCCACATGTTCCGCATGGTGCCGTTGCCGTCGAATCCCCAGATCGGGCCGACCCTGTCCGCGACGGTATCGCCGAGCAGCCGCCGCACGCCTTCTTGCTGGTTGGCGTACCCGGTGGCGAGCACAATCAGATCGGCCTGGAGTACACGCCCGTCGCTCATCTGGACCCCGTCGGCCACGACGCGGTCCATGTCGGCGGCCTGCTCCACCGCGATGCTGCCGTCAATGATCAGGTCCGAGCAGCCTACGTTGATGTAGTAGCCACCGCCCTTGCGCAGGTAGCGCATGTGGAAACCCGTGCCGTCGGGCTCGAAGTCGGTGCGGAACCCGGCGGCCTCGAGGCCGTCGATCAGGTGCCGGTCGAGTTCGCAGGTGCGCGCGGTCATCCACTGGTAGGTCTCTTTGAGTACCTGGTACGGAATCGCGGCCGTGATCAGATCGACGTCCTCGGGCGGTGGACCCTCGGAATAGATCGCGTAAACCATGGTCCCGCTGGGCACCAGGCTCACCACACACGTCGGGTTACGCTGGATCATCGTCACCGACGTGGCGCCATTGGCGTGCAGATCCTGTGCGATGTCGTGCCCGGAGTTGCCAGTACCGAAGACGATCACCTGCTTGTCACTGTGCGGGCGGCCGTCGGTGAACTCGCTGGAATGCAGGACCTCACCGCGGAAGTCTTCGACCCCCGGCAGCGACGGCTTGTACGGCACGCCGCTGTGCCCGCCGGTCGCGAAGACGATGTGCGGGGTACGCAACACCCGCGTGGTGCCGTCGGCCCGACGTAGGGTCGCCCTCCACATGCTCGCGTCCTCATCGCGCTCGGCGCCAACGAACTCGGTGTCGGTCCACACGTTGAGTTCCATGGTCTCGGCATAAAACTCGAGCCATGCAGCGAGCTTGTCCTTAGGTAGGAACGTGGGCCAGGTATCGGGAAACGGCAGGTACGGCAGGCTGTTACCCCAGGTCTCGTTGTGCAGGGTGAGTGAGTGGTAACGCTCGCGCCAGTTATCGCCGACCCGCTCGTGCCGGTCGACGATCAGGGCGTCGATCCCCATCTGCCGCAACCGCGCGCCGGCCATCAGACCACCTTGCCCGGCTCCGATCACGAGTACCTCGGGATCACGATCGGCGAACTGCTGCTCCCGCCGTCGCACGTCGAACCAGTTGTCGCCGGTGAAGGTGTGCGAGTGCTCCTCACCGGTGGGTCGCCGCTCGCCGAGTCGTTCCTCGAAACCCCACAACGACTGCATGGTCGTCAGGACAATCCAGGCCCGCTGCGGCTCGACGTCGGCCTCGTCGTAGTTCAGCCGGACGAAGCCCGTGGCGCTGCCGAGCGTGGTATCGAAGTCGAAGTAGGCCTCAATCAGCCGCCGCGCCGAGCGCTTGACCACCCGAGGGGCGGTCCGCGTCGTCGAGACCCGTACATTGCGCGGAGCCACGTCAGCCAGCGTCGGGCCCAAGCCGGACACGATCTCGTCCCGGCCGCTGAATGTTCGGTACGCCCACGTGAACGCGAGGATGTCCTTCCAGTACCCGTCGCCATCGACGAGATCGCTGATCGCCGTGGCATCGCCGGCCGCGAAGGCATCATCGAGGCGTGCTGCCCAGGTCGCGAAGATCTCTCCGGCCGTGAGCGCGCGAGTGTCGACAACAGTCATCTCTCTCCGATCCGGCCGCGCGACACCGCGCGGCCTCTAACTACAGGTGCCCGACGACGTCGTCGGGCTTGATGAATCGCTCCCGGGCGGCCAGCGCGCCGGCCGACCCGCCGAGCAGCGCAACGGTCTGACCCTCGTCGGCGAGGTGCGCGCGAAGGCCGTCGGTCAGTGACGACCGCAGCAGCCGCTTGCTCGCGGCGTTGGCGGCCCGACCCGCGCCGAGGATCGCCGCCACGACCTCGTCCACGGTGTCGTCGAGGCGGTCCGGTGCCACCACGCGGGATGCGAGTCCCCACGCCTCGGCCTCGGCCGCACCCACCATCCGGTTCGTCAGGACCATGTCCATGGCCCTGCGCTCACCGATGAGCCGCGGCAGCATCCAGCTGGTCCCGCAGTCCGGTGACAGTCCCATCGCGGTGTAGGCCGACCGAAACCTCGCTGCCGTGGATGCCACGACCACGTCGGCGAAGACCGCCAGACCGATGCCGGCTCCGGCGGCAACACCCTGCACCCGCGACACGATCGGCACCGGCAGCTCGAGGAAGGTCGCCATCGCCTCGTGTACCCGGAACGACATGTTCTGAAGGTGCGGCACCGCCCGGTCCTCGTCGGCCGGAAAGTCGTTGAGGTCGCCCCCGACACAGAAGTGCTGCCCCTGGGCGGAGACGACGACGCAGTCCGCCGCGCCCGAACTCACCGCGACGTGCACGGCGGCGGCGGCGGCCTGCAGCGATTGGGCGAACGCCATGTCCACCGCGTTCCGGCGGTCGGCGCGCGCAAGGACCACCTCAATCGATCCCTTGCGCTGGCCGGGCGACACTCGCACCCGGCCGGTTGCGTCCGGCGGTCCCCCCGTCATCAGTCGACTAGCTCGAGGACGGTGGCGTTGGCCTGGCCACCGCCTTCACACATGGTCTGCAGGCCGAACCGGGCACCGCTGCGTCGCATCTCGTGGATCATCGAGGTCATGATGCGTGCCCCGCTGGCTCCCACCGGGTGCCCGAGGGCGATCGCTCCCCCGTTGGGATTCACCGTCGACATGTCCGCCCCGAACTCGCGCTGCCAGGCCAGCACCACCGATGCGAACGCCTCGTTCACCTCGATGACCCCGAAGTCCTGAAGGGACATCGAGGTACGGGCCAGCACCCGTCGGGTGGCTTCGATCGGACCGGTGAGCATCAGGATTGGATCGCTGCCGACGACGCTCAGGTGATGGATCCTGGCCAGCGGACGCATGCCATGCTCGCGGACCGCCTGGCCGCCGGCGATCAGCAGCGCCGCGGCGCCGTCGGAGATTTGGCTGGCGAGCGCGGCGGTCAACCGGCCGTCCGGCGTGAGGGGCTTCAGCGCGGCCAACGTATGCATGGTGCTGCCACGGCGCGGCCCCTCGTCGACCGAGATGCCGTCGTACGGCGCGATTTCGTCCTTGAACAGCCCGCCGTCGATGGCCGCCGTCGCCCGCCCATGGCTGCTGAGCGCCAATTCCTCCATCTCGGTGCGGCTGATGTCCCACTTCACTGCGATCTGCTCGGCGCCGTAAAACTGCGATACCGGCTGGTCACCGAAGCGCCGGCGCCAACCCTCGGACCGGGCGAACGGATCGCTGCCGGTCCCGAGCGGCTCGCCAGCGGCCGCTGCACTGCCCATCGGAATCATGCTCATGTTCTGGACTCCGCCGGCGACCACGAAGTCGGCCGTTCCGCTCATGACCGCCTGAGCCGCGAAGTGCACAGCCTGTTGGGATGACCCGCATTGCCGGTCGAGGGTGACACCGGGAACGCTGAGAGGCAACCCGGCCGCGAGCCATGCAGTTCGAGCAATGCACCCTGCTTGCGGACCGACGTTGTCCAGGCAGCCGAAGATGACGTCGTCCACCAGTTCGGGGTCGACACCCGAACGCTGCATGAGTTCGGCGAGCACGTGCGCGCCGAGGTCGGCCGGGTGCACCCCAGCCAGTCCACCACGTCGCCGGCCGACCGGCGTTCGCACCGCCTCAACGATGAAGGCCTCTTCCATTCTGGACAACTCCCCTGATTCAGACCACGGGCGTTCGAGTGAATCAACTATAAACCAAGCGATTGCTTGGTGTCAAACGAACTGCGCGCCGAGGGCATCCGCGAGCCGCCGTAAGTGGTACGACCGGCCACCCAACAGGCTCTGGTCACCCAGGGCACGCTTGAGATACAGATGCGACAGGTGTTCCCAGGTGAATCCGATGCCCCCGTGCAGGTGTAGTCCCTGACGCGACACCGCCTCCAGCGCGGCACCGGAACGCAGCAGTGCCACTGAGGCGGCTCGGCTCAGCTCGGCTGTCGGCGCACGGCTGGTGCGGACCGCCACGTCGAGCGCCCAGTCAGCCGACGCGCGCGCCGATTCCACCTCACCGTGCAGATCGGCGGCGCGGTGCTGCACCGCTTGAAACGAGCCCACTGGATGACCGAACTGCTCCCGCACCGACACGTACCGCACCGTCTCATCCAGGAAGGCCCGCGCGGCACCGACCGCTTCGACGGCGGCGAGCACGACAGCCTCATCGATCACTCGTGCGATGACTGCACCCTGCGAGGCCGGTTCGCTGCCGCCCAGCACCTGCCCTGTCGCACCGTCGAGGCGCACTCGGGAGCGCGGCCGAGACCGGTCCACGACGTCGAGCCGCTCGACGTCGACGCCGGCGCCAGTCAGTTCGACCACGACCACCTCCTGGCCTGCATCGCGGTGCGGCACGAGGGCAACGAGAATCTCGGCATCGGCGCCCCAGGCCGCGGCGCCGACGACGCCGGTCACCCGAACCCGGTCACGCTCGGCCACCGCCTCGATCGGTCCGGCTCCATGCCTGCGATCACCGTCGTCAGGCCGTACCGCCAGGTCCACCGTGGCCACCCGTGAGCCGTCCAGCAGATCCGGCAACAACTCATCCCGTTGGGCGGGGCTGGCCAGCGCAGCGATCAGCGGCACGGCGATCCCCGCCGTGCCGAGCAACGGTAGCGGTGCCGTCACCGCACCGGCGGCGGCGGCGATGACCGCCGCGTGCTGCAGGGTCAACCCCTGCCCACCCCACTGCTCGGGCAGCCGCAGACCGGCCGGGTCGAGCGCCCCGCAGACCGCCGACCAGGCCCGCCGGTCCAGCGGGCTCTGCGGGGTACGACCCTTCGTCGCCTCCATCGGGCAATGTCGCCGCAACACCTCGGCCGCGGCGCTCGCGAGCTCTGCGCGCTCGGCCGGGTCCAGGCGCCCACCAGCCATGATCCGGTCGGTCTCGACGGTCACGCGCCGGCGCCAAATTGGTCGCGCAGCCTATGTTTGAGCACCTTGTTGCTGGCGCTGCGCGGCAACTCTGAGACCAGGCAGACCGACGACGGGCGCTTGTACCGGGCCAAATACCGTTCGCAGTGATCCAGAACGTCCTGTTCGGTGAGCTGCACACCGTCCCCGGCGACGATCACGGCGACAGGTGTCTGGCCCCATCGCTCGTGCGCCACGCCGACGACCGCGACCTCGCTGACCCCGGCCAGCGCTGCGATGCAATATTCGACCTCAGACGGGTAGACGTTCATCCCGCCGCTGACGATGAGGTCGCTGCGCCGCTCGGTAACATAGATGTAGCCGGCGGCGTCGATGCTGCCGAGGTCGCCGCTGTGGTACCACCCGCCGCGAAACGCCGCGGCCGACGCCGCTGGGTTGTTCCAGTAGCCGGCGACCAAGCTCGGGGTCTGGATGAGCAGCTCGCCGACGGCCTCACCATCGTGCGGCAGCTCGGTACCGTCCGGATCGACCACCCGGATGACAGTGTCCAGCACCGGCCGGCCGGCCGATGAGTACAGGTCGTCGGCGGACGAGCCCTTCAGCACGTCGTCGATATCGGTGACGGTGACCAGCGCGCCAGACACCTCGGTCATCCCCCAGCCCTCCAGGAACCGGTGCCCGACCACCTCGGCCCACCGGCTCAAGTCGGCCGGATTGGCCTTCGACGCGGAGTGGACGAAAGTCCGGATCGACTGCCACTTCTCGGGCTTGTCGCGGGCGAGCTCGGTCATCGGCACGATCCACGGCGACGGGATGAACGTGAAAGTGCCCTGCTCGCGCTCGATCGCGTCGAGCAGTCCCTCCGGCGTCACCCGGCCCGTCATCACGACGGTGCCGCAGATGAACATGTGCCCCATGATCAGACCGAGCACGGTGGCGACGAAGGACATGTTCGAGTGGTAGATACAAGTGCTGTACTGCGGCGTGCGGTAGGAATGCGCGTGCTGGCGAAGGGTGTTCATCAGCGACCGATGGGTGACCAACGCACCCTTAGGCCGGCCCGTGGTACCGCTGGTGTAAGCGATCAGGTAGACATCCTCCTCGGACGGCCCGGCCGGCAGCACGTCCACCCCCTCGGACACCAACCGTTCGAACGGCGCATCATCACGCTGCCAGTCACCCACCGCGATCAGCGTGGCGATACCCGTCGACGCGGCAATCGACTTCGCACTGGCCTCAAGCTCCTCGGAGTGGAACAGCACGCTAGCCCCGGAGTCCTCGACCTGGAAGGTCGCCTCATGCTCGGTAAACATGCTGTTGATGGGGACGAGAATCAGCCCGGCCTTGGCGATGGCGAAGTACAGCTCAAGGTACTGCGGGCAGGTGTCCAGCCACACCGCGATCCGGTCGCCCGGCGAGCATCCGAGACCGAGCAGGGAGTTCGCCAGCCGGGTGGTTCGGGCATCCAGTTCGCCGTAGCTGCGTACCAGTCCGTCGTGGGTCGTCAGCGCGGTCAGATCGGGATGCCTCATTGCGACCCGGGACACGATGCGACCGATCTGGTCCGACGCCATAGTTCCTCCTCGAGGTGAATACAATCGCTTGCTTTGTATTGGAGAGCTGCTTTACTAGATGTGGTCGATTGCAAGGCAGTGGCGAGCGGCTCCGGTCTTGTGGGTGGGTGCCAGTAGAGGAGCGGTCAGACCAAGGCTCTGACATGCCCATTCTGTACGCCGGACAGGAACAGATCACTCATCTGCTCTGCGAGCTGCGCGGCGGTCATCCGGCCACCCGGCCTGAACCAGCGCCCCGCACCGCTGATGGATCCCATGATGACGCGGTAAGCGACGTCCGGCTCGACCTGGGTGCGGAACTGGCCGTCCTTGACGCCTTGACGCAGCACGGCTATCCAGATCTTACGGATCTGTCCCAAGTTGTCGCCGAGATAAGGCAGCAGCGTGGACAGGTAGCTCCAGTCGTTCAGGACCATCCGGACCGCGAACTCATGGTGCTCCAGCATCCGAATGGATGCCGCGATCAGCCCGCGCGCTGACTCCGGTGGTTCCAGCCGGGCCGCCACCACCGCGTCGTACTCGCTGAGCAATTCGGTCCAGTAGGCCGTCAGCAATTCGTCGGCGATCTGTTCCTTCGACGTGAAGTGGTGGTAGAGGCTGCCGGACAGGATATTAGCCGCGGTGGCGATATCGCGGGTCGTGGTCGCAAGGAACCCGTGTTCGGCGAACAGCGCCCCGGCTATCTGGACGACCTCGTCATGGCGGGTCTGCCCGTTGGCGCGCCTCAAAGTAGCGTCCTCGTGGGGGATACGTTGGTCGTGCCATTCTGCGCCATGATGTCCTCCGGATCGGGCAGTGCTGTTCAGTCGGGATCGATATGTCGGTGTAGAGGTTTAGCCGTCCGATGTCACCGTTCGCGTATCACTCGACGCGACCGACAACAACCGATGCTGGGTCTCCATGTCGGCGGCCAGTTCCTCGGTTGTCGAGGAGTGCACAATTCTCCCGGTATCCAGGACGTAGACCCGGTCGCTGAGCTCGACAACGAAGTCGAAATTCTGCTCGGCCAGCAGAACTGACACCCCGAAATCTCGTGGCAGCGTAGCGATGGTGCTGGCCAGCCCCTCGACCACCAGCGGCGCAAGGCCCTCGGTCGGCTCGTCCAGCAGCAACACCCGCGGCCGGGGCACCAGGGCTCGCGCGACCGCAACCAGCTGCTGCTCCCCGCCGCTCAACTGGTTACCGTTGCGCTCCAGCAGCGGGCGTAGCAGCGGCAGCGCATCGGCGAGCTCGTCGGCCCCGACGGTGCCCCGGTCAGCCGCGGCGAACCGCGCCAGGTCGATGTTCTCGCGGACGGTCAGGCCGGGGAAGATCCGGCGGTCCTCCGGAACCCAGCTCACCCCGTGCCGTGCGATCGCGTCGGTCGCCATGCCAGCCAGGTCCTTGCCCGCCGCGACGATTGAACCGCGCCGGCGCACCTCGAGGTTCATAATCGCGTTAAACGTCGAACTCTTGCCCGCACCGTTGTGCCCGAGCAGCCCCACGACCTCCCCCTCCGCGACTCGCAGGCTCACTCCGAACAGCGCCTGCGCCGCGCGATACCATGCGTCGACGGTGTCGAGTTCTAGCATAACCGGCGACCTGCTGGCTGATTCGGTGCTCATTTTCCACGTCCTAGGTAAAGCTCGCGGGTCGTCGGGTGTGCTGCCACTTCAGTGGGGGTTCCTTCCAGCACCACCTGCCCGCGTGCCATCAGCACGACGCGACGGGCGACCCGATGGATGACGTCCATGTCATGGGCCGTCATAATGATCGTCAGTTCTGGCCGCTCATCAAGCAAGCGGTTGAGTAGGGTCACCGCCGCGCGGGCGTCCTCCAGCGACATGCCCGCGGTGGGTTCGTCCAACAACAGCATCCGGGGCCGCTGGGCGATCGACATCACCAGTTCTAAGGACTTGCGCGCACCCTGGGCCAGCGTCGCCGCGTGTGTGCCGCCCAGTGCTCCCAGATCGGTCTGCTCGATGAGCTCATCAGCCGTTCGCCAGGCGGCACGATGGCGCGAGAAGGCATCCCAAGACCGCGGTCGCCGACGACCGCTAAGCGCGGCGAGGAACAGATTCTCGCGCACGGTCATCGAGTCAAACAGCCGGGCGACCTGGAAGGTCCGGCTGATCCCGGCCGAGGCCCTCCGCGACGGCGCCCAGGCCGTCACGTCGGTACCACCGAAGGTAACCCGTCCGGCGGTGGGCCGGTGCTCGCCGGCAATCACGCCGAACAGCGTCGACTTGCCCGCTCCGTTTGGCCCGATGATCGCGAGCCGCTCACCCGGGCTCACCTGCAAACTCACCTCGGTCACGGCGTTCACGCCCCGATAGCTCTTCGACACCTGCTCGACGGTCGCCAGGTGCCCAGTCATCGCACGGTCTCCTGAGTGACGTCGGCCCCAAACACATCGGCCGCCTCGTCGACGACCACGGCCACCGGTGGCGGTTCACCACCGCTTGAGCGCCGCGCCCAGAGCGATCTCACCAGAGCAGGCAGCGAAGTCAGGCCCGACGGCAGCACGATCACGATCACGATCAGCAGGATGCCCACGAAGAGATTCGAGTCCGTCGAGATTCCGCTCAGCGCTTGCTGAGCGAGGATCAACACCGCCGCGCCGAGTATCGGACCGCCGAACACCCGCAGGCCGCCCACCAGGCACGCCACCAGCACCTCGCCGGAAATGGTCAGGGACAGCATGGACGGCCCGACCACACCTTGTTGCTGCGCCAGCAAAGCCCCAGCAACGGCAGAGAACCCGGCGCCGACCGCGAAGGCGAGCACCTGCAGACGGCGCACCCGCAGGCCGAGGGCCGCCGCTCGGTGGGCATCGTCGCGCACCGCGCGCAGGGCCGAACCGACCGTGGATCGATGCAGCATCCACAGTAACCAGGCGCAGAACCCGACGATGGCCACAACGTAATACCAGATGCTTAGGTCGTTGGCGAGCGTAGTACTACCAATGATCTTGATGTCGTAAAGTCCGGAGAACCCGTCGTCGCCGTGCAGTGCCGCCACCCGGTAGGTCAGCAGCCAGAACACCTGCGCCAGCACCAGCGTGAGCACCGCGAACTCCGCGCCGCTGGTGCGCAACGCGCCCGTGGCAAACACCGCACCGACGGCGGCGGCAACCACGGCGACGATCAGCAGCAACAGCAGCCCTGGAATGTCGGGACGGTGCTCGTGCACGATGGCCAGCAGGTAGGCGCCGAGTCCGAAGAAGGCGGTCTGCCCGAACGACAGCAACCCGGTCCACCCGAACAGCACGTTGGTGCCGAGGGCGAATAGGCCCCAGATCACGGCCGTGGTCCAGATGAACAAGTAGGTCCCGGTCGCGATCATCGGGATCACCACCCCGAGGATCGCATAGGCACCGAGCACGTGGACGCCACCGATCCGCAGCGCGCCCACGACGGGGTGCCGCAGCACGGTGGTGGCGACAGGCCTCATCGACATCATGGTCATCTCGCAATCTGGGTCATGCGGGAGGAGTGCCCGAACAGTCCCTGCGGCCGCAACATCAGCATCAGCGCGACGATGATGTAGTAGCTGAAGCCGGCCAGCGTGGGCACGTAGTGGAACAGCACGCTGTCGATCACGCCCAGTGCCACGGCCGCGACCAGGGCTCCGGACACCGACCCGAGCCCGCCGACGATGACCACCACGAACGCCGGAACGAGGTACGCCGCCCCCAGCCCGCTGTTGATGGAGGTGACCGGCGTGATCAGCGCCCCGGCGATACCGGCCAGGAAAGATCCGAGCGCGAACACGAGCGTGCCCACACGGGGCGCCCGGATGCCGAGCGCCATGGCCATCGACCGATCGTGGGACAGCGCCCGGACCCGGGTGCCGACCGAAGTGTGGATGAGCAGCGTGTAGAGCGCCGCGGCGATCACCAACCCAACCCCGACCACGGCGAGGTCGTAGGTCGCCACCTGGGTACCGCCGACCCGGACCGCCCCGCCCAGTCCACTGGGATACTTCACCGTGCGGGGACGGTTGCCCCACACATGGGTGGCCAGGCCGCCGAGCGCCAGGAACAGCGCGAAGGCACCGAGGAACCCGACCAGCGAACCAGCCTTGTACAGCTGGCGAAACACCACGACCTCGCAGGCCGTCCCGACCGCCATCACGACCAGGCCTGCGACGAGAGCCGCCACAATGAATGCCCCGACGCTGTTACCGCGGATCACCGAGGTGACCACGAACGCGCCGATCAGAAAGAACGCGCCGTGTGCGAAGTTCAGCACATGCATCACCCCGTAGATCAGGGTCAGACCGCTCGCGATCACGAAGATCGGAACGCCCTGGGCGATGCCGGACACGAATACAGGAAGCAAGGCATCCATGGGACGACTCCCTTTCGCAGGGGAATGGGCTACTTGAGCGCCGAGGACTGGACCGTCTTACAGTCCTTGATTCCGACCGTCTCCGGCGCCGACTTGTCCCCGTACAGCAGGGCCGTGGTGATCGGGCCGTCGGCGTGGTGCGTGGTGCCGTTCATGGTCATGGGCAGACCCGCGGGGGTTTTGACCGAGATGCCGTCCATCGCCTTCTCGACCGCGGGCACGTCGCTGGAACCGGCCTTTCCGATCGCAGCGGCGAGTAGTTGCATCGCCACGTAGCCCTGGTAGGCCCCCGTGTCCGGTAGCTGCCCGTTCGCCACACTCTTGAAGTCGTTCACGAATGTGGTGTTCATGTCGTTTTTCTGGCAGCTCCAGAAGTACTCGTGGACGTCGTAGATGGGCGGCGCGGTGCCCTGGAGCGAGACGGCGGTGCTCCAGTACACGCCGGTCTGCGTGATCACCGCGTAGTTGTCGAGCAATCCGAGCGGGCGGGCCTGCTGGATGAAGCTGGTGGTGCCCGCTCCGTACACACCGAGAAACAGCCCGCGAGTGGCTTTCTCACCGGTCGTGCTGCTGGATAGTGCCGACAGCTGATTCTTCAGGTCGGTGGCGGCCGCCGGGACATAGACCTCTTTGTTGGTGATGACCGGCGAGCCGGTGGCGGCGGTGATCGCGGCCTTTGTCTGGTCCCAGAAGCCGCGGGTGACGGTCTGGTCGTAAGCGAACACGTCCCAGCTCTTGACGTTCGGGAACTGCGCCGCGAGAGCCGCGCCGTTAGCCTTGGTCAGGTCGGTATCTAGCTGGCCGGTCATGTAGAAATTCGGTGTTACCGGTGGGTTGATGAGCTGCTTCGAGGTGCAGTGGGCACCGATGAAGAGGATATTGAACCGATTTCCGGCTTCAGCCTCGGCCTTGCACAGGTCGCTGGTCTGGCCGCCGAGCGCGAGCTTCACGCCCTTGCTGTCGAGGTCGCGCATGACGGTGGCCGCGCGGGTGGAGTTAAGCTGGTCGTCCTCCTTGACCAGCTCGATCTTCTGCTTTCCCCCGATGCCGCCAGCCGCATTGATCTGCTTGACCGCTGTCTCAACCCCGAGGCTCTCGAGGTTGGCGATCGTGGCTTGCACGCCGCTGTAGGGCAGCACAACGCCGATCTTGATCGTGCCTCCGTCTTTCGACGACGACGCGCTGCTTCCGCTGCTGCCGCACGCAGCGAGCACCACGCCGAGTAACGCCACGGTAGCGACCGCGGTCAGCCGAGCCTGGATTTTCATATTGCACCCTTCTCTTGTGTGGAGCTAGCGAGGATTGCCCTCAAACGATCCGGATCCGATATCGGCCAGCCGAAATAGGACGTCACCCGGTTCACGCGGTCGCCCAGGTGCTTGCGGGCAAGTGTCGGCATCTCTTCCGGAGATCCCGACACCGAGAAGTAATCGAGCAACTCGGAGGTGACCAGGTCGGCCATCTGCGTCCACTCGCCACGTTTGGACATGGCCGTGAGATCCGGCTGGATATCCTCGAAACCGATCGCCTCGAGTACCGGGCGGTACGCCGGCGTCGAGGCATAGAACGCGAGCTGGCGCGCGACCTCGCCACGCATACCGAGCAGCTCCTGCTCGGTATCGCCCATCGCCATGAACAGCGGGACGGACAGCTGGACCGAGGCCTCCGGGCGCCCGGCGCGGGCGCTGCCTTCGTCGAGAGCCGGAAAGGTGACGGTGTCGAGGTACTCGCGATTGGTGAAGGTGTGCAGCAGCACGCCGTCGGCGACCTCACCGGCCATCCGCATCATCCGCGGGCCGACCGCGGCCACCCAGATTGGGATGTCGTGATCGTGTTCTGACGGCGCCCAGAACGGGCTCATCAGCGTGTGCGTGTAGTACTCGCCCTCGAAGGCGAGCTTCTCGCCGGAACGCCAGGCACTGAAGATCGCCCGGGTCGCCAGCACGAACTCCCGCATCTGGCCGACCGGGTTCGTCCAGGGCATTGAATAGCGCCGCTCGATGTGGCCCTTGACCTGGCTACCCAGGCCGAGGATGAACCGGCCTTCGGAGACATCGGCGATGTTCCAGGCGCTGTAGGCCACAGTCATCGGGGTACGGGCCAGGGCCACAGCAATCGCGGTGCCGATCTGGGTGGTCGTGGTGCTTCGGGATGCCTCGTACGCCATCAGGAATGGGTCGGCGCCAGCTTCGGTACACCACACGCCAGCGTGCCCAATGGCCTCGGCCTCGGCTGCGAGCTCACCGGCTCGCCGGAGGTCCTTCTCCATGATGGTGACGTCGATATCCACGAGCTGGCTCCCAGCTAAAAACCAAGCGATTGGTTGTTTCGAGTGAGTATGCCCACGGGCCAATGTGATGTCAAGCACACGGAGCGGTCGAGAATTCTCAGCAGACCTCGGAGGAGTCAGGCGATACGGGCCACATCGGCTTCTCTTCGGCCAGAAAGATCGGCGACGCGGCGACGTCGACGAACGTCAGCTCGTCCTCTACGAGGCGCCGGGCCGCAGCCCGGCCCGCGGGGCTGGAGAAGGTCTTCTCGACAGCGTCGACGCTGGCGAACCACAGCTCCACGACGCCGTCGAAGGCCGGCGGTCCACCACGCGAGCGCTGCAGTGCTTCGTTGAGGCCTATCGAGAGCGTGTGCGACTGGACGTAGCGGGTGTAGCCGAGGTCCGCGGCGAGCGCGACCCCGAGACGTCCGTGATTATGCTGCCAGTACGCCTGGAACTGCTCCCGGCTGACGTCGGCGCGCCTGCGCAGGCAGAACACCAGCTTGACGCCGCTTGGGCCCGGAGTGGTCACCGCAGCACCGACAAATCGTAGTGTGCGCCACCAGCGAAGACCTCTCCCTTGGCCGCGCACACGATCGAGTTGAGCCAGCTGTAGCGATCGTCGGCAGTCTCGAATACAGGGGTGGAGTACACCGGTCCGGACATCACCCCGGCCGACCAGTCTGCCCGTCCGAGGTAGGTCATGAAGATCCGCGCACCGTCGGTGGTGCGGAAGGCGATTCGGACGTCGATAAACGTCGTGCCATCCGGCGCCATCACCAGCCAGTCGGCGGCGGATGTGCCGATCTGGCGCCCGGACAGGCGCTCCCCAGTCAGGCTCGCGTCCACGATCGGACCGACGATCCGGCGCCCCCGCGGCGTCGAGGCGACCATCTCGGTCTGGGCCAGCGATGCGGTGAAGCGGCAGAGCGGTTCGAGATCCATGCCGATCCTTCTTCCTTGTAGCCAAGCGCTTGTTTGGTACAGTAGCCCAACTCAACGCTGTGAACAACGAACTCATCCGGATGGATCGATGCGCCCCAGATACGCCGAACTCCCCCAGCTGCCCGGTTCGGACCTACGCCATGCCTGGGATTTCTTTGGTGCTGGGGACTCGCTCGGTATGCTGAATCTGCTCACCGAGCGACGGCGACACGACGCCGCCGGGCTGGTCCGCAGCGGTGCCACGGTTAACCTGTCGTTACCGCTGACCGAACCGTCGCCCTCGCCGTTTGGCCGTCGAGGCCTGGTGCACGAGGTGTACCAGACCAGCAGCTTCAGCTGGGACGACCGGATCACCGGGCTGGACATGCAGGCCTCGAGCCAGTGGGACGGGCTGCTGCACGTACGACACCGTGACTTCGGTTTCTACGGCGGGCGCCAGACCGACCCCGAACCGTTCGACAAGCTCGGCGTCGACCGGTGGGTGGAGCACGGCATCGTCGGTCGCGGCGTGCTGGTGGATCTCGTTCGGTATTACGCCGCCACCGGCGCCGAGTTCGACCCCCTGAGCCCGACACCGGTCCCGATCGATGACGTCGCCCGCGCGGCGCGGGCCCAGGGGACCGAATTGGTCGAAGGCGACGTCCTGTGCCTGCGGTTCGGCTGGCTGGAAGCCCTACGCATCGCGAACAAGCAGGCCACGGCTGACGCGATGCTAACGCCGGTCTGCGCCGGGCTCGATGCCGGTCCCGACACCGCCCGGTTCCTGTGGGACACCGGGATCGCCGCGCTGGCCTGCGACAATCCGGCGGTGGAGGTCCAGCCCGGCAACAAGCAAACCGGCTACCTGCATCACCGGCTACTCACAATGCTCGGCATGCCGCTCGGTGAACTATTCACCCTGGACGAGCTCGCCGATCGGTGTCACCGGCTCGAGACCTGGGAGTTTCTGTTCGTGTCCGTACCGCTGAACGTGCCGGGAGCAATCGGCTCCCCCGCCAACGCGATTGCCGTTCTGTGACAAGAGGAACGGCGATGGATCTGGCCGAACTCAGCGACCGGGAGCGGATTCGCTCGGTCGTGTACGCCTACTGCCACCACGTCGACCGGGGCGAGGCCGCCGAGGTAGCTGCGCTGTTCACTGACGACGCGGTGTTCGTGACGTCCACCGGGCGCAACGGCACCGCGACCGGCCGGAACGAGATCGCCGCACGGATCACCCGGCTGCTCTCCACCTTCGAGTCGACCAGTCATCACGTCTCGAACATCTCGATCCGTTTCACCGGATACGACATCGCCGAAGTCGAGACCTACCTCTACGCCTGGCACCGGTTTCCCGGTGAGCGCCCGGACGGCTACCTCTGGGGCCGATATGTCGACACGTTCGCACGACCGGCCGGGAGCTGGCTCATCCAGTCCCGGACGCTGCAGGTCGTCGGTGAGCAGGACTTCCCGTTCGGCTGGGTGCCCTACCGCAGCTGAAAGACCTCGTACGAGACCCGGTCGCCGTCCAGGCCGCCCTTACCGACGAATTGCACCTTGTTCATCCAGGCGTACCGCTCATCCTCGACCTCGAAAGCCACTGAGGTGTAGACCGGCGCCGAGCCGGTCCCCGCCGACCAGTCCGACCGGCCGTGGTACTCGACGAACACAAACGCCCCGTCGTCGGTGCGCAGCGTCATCCGGACGTTCGGGCTGGCCGTCCCGTCTGGGGCCACCAGCAACCAGTCCGCAGCCGACTCGCCTCGCTGGCTGGCGGCGAACCGCTCCCCTTCCCAGCGCGCGCCGGTGACGCCGACGATCATCCGCATCCCGGCCGGCGTCTGACCGACGAAGTCCGGCTTCTTCACCGCGGCGGTGTACGTGCAGAACGGGACCAGCTCCATGAAGACTCCTACTTTCCGAAGATGTGGGCGCACGAGACCGCCGTGCTCGATCTGATCAGCCCGCCACCGCACTGCGCGAAAGCCCGGCGGGCTCCCTCGACCTGCCGCGCGCCAGCGTCGCCGCGCAGTTGCTGCACGACCTCCCATACCTGGGCGACACCGGTCGCCCCGATCGGGTGCCCGCGGGCCACCAGCCCGCCGGACGGGTTCACCGGAAATCCGCCGCCGATAGCAGTGTGGTTGGTCATCGCCCACTTCTGCTCCTCACCCGGCGGGCACAGCCCCGATTCCACCCACGAGACGATCTCACCGGGCGAGGTCGCATCGTGTACCTCGGCGAAATCGACATCGACCGGCCCGAGACCGGCCTGCGCAAAAGCCGCCGCGGCCGAGATCTCGTGCGAATCGGCCGGTCCGTGCGCGTCCGCGGGTAGTGAGCGGAGCTGCGAGGCGAGGATCGCGACATCCCGGCTCGAGGTGCGGCTGGGAGCGGCGGTGATCACCGCAGCCGCGGCGCCGTCCCCGATCGGGGAGCACATCAGCACCGTCAGCGAGCCGAGGACGGGACGCGAGGCAAGGATCTCCTCCGGTGAGCGGGGCGTGCGGCGTTGGGCCATCGGGTTGAGCGATCCGTTGAAGTGGGCCTTGGACGCCACCGCGGCGAAGGCGTTCGCGTCGACTCCACGCTCATTCATGAGGAGGTCGGCCACCCGCGCGTACCGGTCGATGAACGGGCTGCGGTTCACTCCCGCGCCCTCGCCAAAATCCTGGAAGTCGACGTCCATACCGCCCATGAAGGCCATGAAGCTCTTGGCCTTGTCCTCGAAGAACAGCTTCTCGGCGCCGACCGCGAGCACCGTGTCGTACTGACCGCCGGCAACCGCACTCCAAGCCAAGTGGACGGCGTTCGCCCCGGATGCGCAGGCGTTCTCGATGTTGTTCACCGGCAACGCCCCCGCGCCCATGTAGTGCGTCACGGTCTCGCCGCGGATGCACTCCTGCCCGGTCGTCACCCCGGCGGTCGCGTTGCCGAAGAACACCGCCTGGATGTCGTCGAAACTCGCGCCTGCGTCGGCCAGCGCGGCGTTGATCGCCTCGGCCGAGATGTCTTTCAGGCTGCGGTCGCCGTACCGGCCGAACGGGGTCATGCCGACGCCGCTCACCACTGTCCTGCGCATGTGTCCTCGTTTCGTCGGAGCCACGACCGCGATCGCAGCCGGGGTTGGTGGGACGGCCGGGTTCAGGCCGACGCTCGGTAGCGACGGTCGTAACCGCCGTCGGCGGTACGCCCACCGTCAACGACGAGGCACTGACCGGTGATGAAGCTGGCATCGTCAGAGGCGAGAAAAGCAGCCGCGGACGCAGCCTCGGCCGGCACGCCCTGACGGCGCATCGGCTGCATCAGGTCTCGTTGTCGCACCGCGGCCGCCTCGGTGCCGTACTGGCGGCGCACCATGGTGGAATCGATGACGCCGAGCGAGAGCGCGTTGGACCTGATGCCGCGGTCGGCGTAACGCACCCCAAAGTGTCGCGACACCGCGAGCAAGGCGGCCTTGGATGCCTCGTAGGACAGCGACGACCCGCTGCAGATCATGCCGGCGATCGAAGAGACGAATACAAACACGCCCGACCCTCGCTCCAGCATGGCCGGTAGCGCGCCCTGCGCGGCGAGCCAGTGCGAGCGGACGTTGACGTCGTTGACCAGGGCCCAGTCCCCGACTGTCTGGGTGCGGCCCGGCAGGGTGCCGGTGATCCCCACGTTGCACACGACCACGTCGATCGGCCCAACGGCCTCGGCGGCGGTCGCGGCCAGCGCGGCCGACTCCTCCGCCGATGCCGCGTCCGCGCGCAGGGCAACCCCCCGCTGCCCGTCGAGGGCGTCGACGGTGTCCTGGGCACGGGCCAGGTCGCGGTCGGTCACCACCACGGTGGCGCCCTCCTGAGCCAGCCGCATCGCGATGGCCCGGCCGTTGCCGAGGGGCAGACCGTCGCAGGCTGCCCCCTCGGAACCACCGCCGATGACGATGACGTTGCGGCCTTCGAACCGACGCCCGAAGTCCATGCCCATTCCCTCCACGACCAAGCAAACGTTAGGCTGCTAAACAAGCAAGCGCTAGGCTAGCATAAACGGACGCATATCCCTAGGAGCGTCGAGATGATCGAAGAAATCAGCACATTCCGCCAACAGGCGACCGCCTTCATCGCCGGCCACTACCCGCGACGTTCGCATGTGGACGGCAGCAGCTCGATGGCGGTGATCCCCGAGCGGCTGGAGGAAGTCGAGAGGGCGGAGCTGCCGGAGGCGATCGGCTGGCGGCGCGCCACCTTCGACGCCGGCTTCGGGTGGATCGACGGACCAGCGCAGTACGGCGGGCGGGATCTGCCGGTCGAGTACGCCGAGGCTTTCCGCGACGTCGAGCGTGGGTTCGCGGTGCCGGACGAGGGCTACACGCGGTTTAGTGTCGGCATCCTCTGCCCCACCCTGCTGGCGCACGCCACCGCCGAACTACGACACAAATACCTGCGCAGCCTGCGGCGCGCCGATCGCGTCTCGTGCCAGCTCTTCTCCGAACCCGACGCCGGCTCGGACCTGGCATCGGTGCGGACCCGCGCGGTCCGCGATGGCGACCGATGGCGGGTGTCGGGGCAGAAGGTCTGGACGTCCGGCGCGCACTACAGCGACATCGGCATGCTGCTCGCCCGCACGGAACCCGGCAGTCGCCGCAACGCCGGGCTGAGTGTCTTCCTGATAGAGATGGACCAGCCCGGGGTCGAGGTGCGGCCGATCCGGCAGCTGACCGGCGGCCAGTCATTCAGCGAGGTGTTTCTCGACGAGGCCGTCGTGCCGCTCGATCACATCGTGGGCGAGGTCCACGACGGGTGGCAGGTCATTACCACCACCCTGATGCACGAACGCGCGGTGATCGGCTCCGACGGTGCGGTCGATCTTGCCCTGGTGCCGCGGCTGGTTGGGCTCGCCCGGCAGCACGGCTGCTGGGATGACCCGGTTGTCCGCGAGGCCGTCGCCGACATCTACGTCCGGGCACAGTCGAACGCGCTGATGACGCTGGACTTCCTCGATCGTGCGGACGACGGACTGCCCGGCCCGGAGATGTCGCTGTCCAAGCTGCTGCTGACCGACAATCTGCAGCGGATCTCCGAGGTGGCCCAGCGGGTGCTCGGCGAATCGTTCGCGGTGGACTCCGGCGACGACGGCTTCGGCTGGAGCCAGCTGGCCCTGACTCTGCCGGGGCTTCGGATCGGCGGGGGCACCGATGAGGTGCTGCGGACCATCGTCGCCCAGAAGGTGCTGGGTCTGCCGCGCAGCTGAGCCTCAGAACGCAGCGTCGGCCACGCTCATTACGCTCAGGGTGGCCCGGCGCAGGATCTCGTACTCGGCGGTGACAATCGGTAGCCGCTCGGCCGCAAAGAAGGCGCCCACCGCGATCTTTCCGGCGTAGAAGTGGGCTTCGGCCCCGGTCGCGCCGGCGTCCAGAGCCCGCGCGGCGACGTCGGCAGCACGCGCGGTCAGCCAGCCCACCAGCAACTCGCCGAGCATCGTCAGCAACCGGGTGGAGTTCAGCCCGATCAGATAGAGGTCCTTCGGGTCACCGGCCGAACTCTGCTGCCACTCTGACAGCTGGACGACGGCCGCCCGTACGCTCGCCAGCGCGCGGCTCAGCTCGGTACGGTCACCGGCTCCTGATGCCGTGCAGAACTTCTCGATCTCGGTGGTGAGCCGGTGAAAAGCTCGGCCCTCGTCGCGCACGATCTTGCGGAAGAACAGGTCGAGGCCCTGGATCGCCGTCGTGCCCTCGTAGACGGTGTCGATCTTGGCGTCGCGAATGTACTGCTCGATTGGGTAGTCCTGCAGGTAGCCTGAGCCGCCGAAGACCTGCAGCGACTCGGCCAGCACCGCATAGGCCTTCTCGGACGAGAAGCCCTTTACGATGGGCAACAGGAGGTTGCTCAGATCGGTCGCTTCGCGCGCGTCTTCGCCGTTGTGCTCGGCGAGTTCGCGGTCATCCTGCACACTGGCGGTGTAGAACACCAAGGCGCGCAGGCCCTCTGCGTATGCCTTCTGACCGAGCAGGCTGCGGCGCACATCGGGGTGACCGATTATCGCGATGTCCGGCGCCGTGCGGTCGCCGCGGCGCGCGAGGTCCGGGCTCTGTAGCCGGGTCCGGGCGTAGTCCAAGGCGTTGAGGTAGCCGGTGGACAGAGTCGCCATCGCCTTGGCTCCGACTAGCATCCGCGCGTACTCCACGACCCGGAACATCTGCGCGATGCCATCGTGCACCTCGCCCACCAGCCAGCCGACCGCCGGATCCTCGGCGCCGAAGGTGACCTCGCAGGTCGTCGAGGCCCGCAAGCCCATCTTGTGCTCGAGGTTCGTCACGTGCGCACCGTTGCGCCGACCGAGCGCGCCTGTGTCCAGGTCGACCTGGTACTTGGGCACCAGGAACATGCTGAGCCCCTTGGTGCCTGGGCCGCCTGCGCCTGGGGTATTTACCGGCCGGGCCAGCACGAAGTGCACGATGTTGTCGCTCAGGTCGTGCTCGGCGCCGGTGATGAACCGCTTGACGCCTTCGATGTGCCAGGAGCCGTCCGGCTGCGGCACCGCGCGGGTCCGCCCGGAGCCCACCGCGGAACCGGCGTCGGGTTCGGTCAGCACCATGGTCGCGGCCCAGGCGCCATCGACCATCAGCTGGGCGAAGCGGCGCTGGTCCGGGGTGCCGAGCTCGTACAGCACCTGGGCGTGGGGCCACCCGGCCGCGTAGATAAACAGCGCTGGGTTGGCCCCGAGAGTGAATTCCGCGACCGCCCAGCGCAGCGAGGGAGGGACGGCCATGCCGCCCAGGTCGGGCGAGATGTCCATTCGCCACCACTCCGCCGCAACGTACTGGCGCCAAGACTCAGCGAACGCGGCCGGCATGCTGATCGCGTGCTCCTCGCGGTCCAGCGTCAGTTCCGGCAGATCGCTGTCGGCGAACGAGCGGGCGAACTGCTCGGTGGCCAACTGCTGGGCGTGTCCGAGCATTGACCGCGCGGTGTCCTCGTCGACGTCGGACCACGGGCCCTGACCGAGGACGTCCTGCCGATGGAGTAGCTCGAAGAGCGTGAACATGACGTCGCGAAGGTTGGAACGGTAGTGGGTCATAAAGAGTCTCCAACTGGTCCCTGGGCACGGCGACAGAGGTTATGAGCAAAAGCAGGCTGCTCGGAAGCTTAGGCAAGGCCAGCCAGGTCGACGCATTGAACCAAGCTCTTGCTTGGTAGAGTACACCGATCGGAATGATCCCTGCGACCCAATACGGAGCTTCCTTATGGACGTAACCCTTTCCGGCCGGGTGGCTGTCGTGACCGGCGCCGGCGGCGGCCTCGGCCGCGCGTACGCTCTCGAACTCGCGCGGCGTGGAGCACGTGTCGTCATCAACGACGTGGGCAGCTCGCTGAGCGGAGACGGCGGGCAGAGCACGCCCGCGGACTCCGTGGTCGATGAGATCCGCGCCGCCGGGGGAACCGCAGTCGCATCCTGCGAGTCCGTCGCGACACCCGAGGGCGGTGAGGCGATCGCCGCCACCGCGGTCGACACCTTCGGTAGCGTCGACATCGTCATCAACAACGCTGGCATCCTGCGTGACCGATCGATGGGCAAGCTCAAGTGGGACGACGTCAACGCCGTACTCGACGTCCACCTGCGCGGGGCCTTCTACGTGACCCAGCCGGCGTTTCAGGTGATGCGCGAACGCAACTACGGCCGACTCGTATTCACCTCGTCCAACGCGGGGACGTTCGGCAACTTCGGACAGTCCGCCTACGGTGCGGCCAAGGCCGCACTTATCGGGCTGTCTAGCGCCTTGGCTATCGAGGGCGAGCGTTTCGGGATCGCGAGCAACGTGGTGTGCCCAATCGCGCGCACCAGGATGACCGAGGCGATGCTCGGTGATCTGGCCGCGTCCCTGAATCCAGAACAGGTCGCGCCGCTGGTGGCCTACCTGTCCAGCGAGGCCTGCCACGAAACCCACATGGTGTTCTCCGCTGGCGGCAGCCACTTCAGCCGGGTGTTCACCGGACTCACCGACGGCTGGCAGAACCCGCCCGGAACCGTCGCCAGCGCCGAAGACGTGCTGGCGCACCTGGGCGACATCACAGGCACCGAGCGGTTCCTCGTCCCCAACACGGCTGCCGAGGAACTACAGGCGCTTGCTAAACACATGCAACTCGATGTGGCGACCGACTCGCCATGAGCTTGCAATTTCGATCGCGCCAAGCACCATCTTGGCTCCATATTCGAGGCTACCCGCAAGCCCGCGATGATCACCCGGCTGTAGTCGTCGATGATGAAGCGTGCACGCATCCCGGCCCAGGTAGGAACGAAGGCAGGTTGGTGCCCTGTCGCCCACCCTTGAACGTCCAGAGCCGCCATGAGGGCATCATGCCCGCAGGGCAGCGCCGCCATTCACGCTGTCTCATTTCAAGGAACTGGACACGCTGTAATCGTGACCAAGTCAACCTTGCGCAGACGTCGGTGCGAACTCCGACGATAGTTGGCGCTGCTCTACCTGGCACATAGGCGTAGGCCGGCGCATTCATCCGCGATAGGGAGCAGTCGAATGATGTACCGAGACGTTGCCGCCACGCCTAGTTGACAGAAAGCGGATGACCCCGTGTTTGCGAAGATCGGCGTTGGCGCCCGGTCCAATAACGATCTCGGCGATCGAGTCGGGCGGTAGCTGCATAGGGATGTAAGGAACCAGTCCGAGTGCTCCGACTCGAAACTGCACGGCCTCTAAGCCTTCAGATCCTACGGTGATCAGTCGCCACTCACGTTCTTCTTGGAAAGCAGCATCTTTGAGGCTTGCCAACGTGGGGAGTAATACGCGCTGCGCTTGCGCCCATCCGGTGGCTCCGGGATGCCCCACCGGATGCGAAGCGATGGTTCCGAGCACCTGCTGGACGGCGGGAACTATCGCATCCGATCCGTAACGCACCTGGACGAGACGGGTTTCCAGCGGGGGCCCGTCGACATGCGCGGCGATCCCCCCGTCCTGGCCGATGACTCTCATGGTCGTGGGAGTGGGGTCTATGGCCTGGAGCGCTGACCGGCGAAAGCCGATGGCATAACCGGCACCTTCGGCGTATCCACGCCACTGGCTGAGTAGATCCCCCACCTCACAGAAGCAGGTCACATAGGCCGAGTGCGCCTGCCTTCTCAAGAACCTTCCTCCAGGTCGGAGGTGGCTTGCAGCGCTACGCATAACGGTGACCCGGAGTACTCGGCCCCACCGCTCAAGCTCAACTCTTCTTCAGGCGCGATGTGCTCCGCTTCAGCCATAAGGGCCTCGTACAGTTCCTCCCGGCCAAACTGTAATTCCCTAGCGTCGTTGAGGAACTCAGCATCGGAGGCGTGTATCGCACCCTCGTCTATGATGCCCTTCAGGCCGACCGCTGTCGTGTAGTGATAGAGCAATGACGCATCGGAGGCCACCCAGGGAGGATAGCGACGTCTGAAGGAAACGAGCATCTCCGACGCGGCGTTGTTCGAGATTGGGTTCGTCACGCTACGTTCTCAGCGCGTGACTTGCCCCGCCCCGCTCCGCCCTTTGCGCAACATAGTCGAAAACACGTCACCCGTTACAGAACCGACCTGGGCCAAACTTCATCTGCCAGCAGGTACCTCAGGCTTGCGAAGCACCGAATGCCGGACGCGACTCAGAAGCCGCCCTGGCGGCAGTGGGGTAACGACGCCGCCGGGCACAGGGTCCAAGAGACCAGACCGCACCTCCTCGCCCGTGTGAGGGCCGCTACCGTGTAGCACGACGATCGTCAGGACCACCTCATGGAGCGGTTGCTTCGATACGTTTTCGATGATCACGCGATCCATGCCAGATTCGACTCGCTCAGACCCCATCCACGCAGCGGCGCGGCGCGCCTGGAGCAGGCGTTCATCCTCCTGCCGCAATCGCTCGCCGCCATGCGAGGTGACAAGGGCAACCGTGACCGCGGCGAAAGTACCGAGGGCTCCGAACCAAGTTCCGACAGGAGCCCAGTGAACGTCCACCCCGCCGAGGTCTGCGACGACCAGGCCTGCCACGGTGATCACCGCGATCGAGGGCCCGAGCCGGTGCACACCAATCTCCCGAACATGCTCGGCGACCTGTGCAGTCCGCTTCCCTATTCCCATAGTGGAGGCCGTACGGCCAGCTGCGTTGATCGCGGTGCGGCGCAAGGAGCTCCGCAACCAGTTCGCACTTTTGGAAAGAGTCGCCGGGGCGTATGCGGGCACACCTACCAGTCAACACGTCGATGCCTCCACCGCGGACCCCGCGCCCTCGCATGAGACATCACGACCTCGGCAGCGTACCCACCATCGCCAGCGACATTTACACAAACTACTCATGACCGGCTCGATGCTGGACGTCGAAACTTGGCGACAAGCATCGCCTCCCCGCCGCGAATGGAGAAGGTAACACCGTAGGTGGTCCCGTCTGCACCCCGTGTGATCCCGCTATAGGTATTTTCCTGCTCGTTCGAGCCAGTCTCGACGAGTGTCTGCTCGTACGCCGGGACTGAGTAGTTCAGCTCCACCAAGTTAATAGCCTGCGCCTCGATCTCCGCGTCGCTCATGTCGTCCACCACTGGACCGAAACGCACGTTGCCGAATCGGTCGCGCAGTTTGGCGACGAGCTCCTCCAACGCATGCTCGACAGCGAGCACACCACCGATCTGGGCGACCGACTCCCCAATCTGCATGTAGAACTCGACCTGAGTCGCGTCTGCGCCCCAGCTGAAGTGTGTGCGGCGCTCGCGCAGGATATAGTTCCGAGACTGGACTCGAAACCCGTCCCCGGAGCTGGGGAAACTGTTTATATTCTCGACTTCGGCCCGCAGCCAGCCCAAGTCGATCGAGCCACCTGGATTGAAGTCGATCTGGTATCTATCTATCGGTGCCGGTTCCATGGGGCTTTCGATCGTGTCGACCCTGAAGACCACCCGGTCTGCATACGGTCCCGATTCATCATCCCGCAGCGACTCTTGGACCATTTAGAAAACCTCCCGAGAGGGTGCATAGCGAGTATCGTTGGGAATCATCTGAAACTGGCTCATCGCATTTGAGGGTGTACCGGGGGTTGGCGTGTCGGTGGCCGGGTAGGGGTCGAGGTCTTCCGATGATGGGAGTTCTGACGCTGCCCACCGGGAAGACCTCGACGTGCCTGACGC
>JAABUM010001028.1_pt1 | contig 43817 bp, 5 predicted proteins | sample 5559161 | NCBI WGS metagenome assembly JAABUM01 (sample SAMN10711868, study PRJNA513369) | rock metagenome | isolation source: Antarctica rocks | place: Antarctica: Victoria Land, Siegfried Peak nord
AACTATTAATAATAGTAGAGGAAGGTTATAAGAGGGATAGAATAGATATAAATATAAGTAAGTAATAGATTAACTATAAAGGATATTAGAATAATAGCCTAATTAGGCTATTATTTATATTAAATTAGTAATTTAATAATTAAATTACTAACTTAATAATCTATATAATTAGTAAATAATTACTTAAAATCGGGACTATAAAACCTATCTATTATTATAAATATAATACTATTAGTATTATTAAAATAGGTGTACGGGTATATATAATGTAGCTAATATTATCTTTTTTACCCGCTAAATATCTATATTATTACTCTGTAGTTACCGCTACTAATACTAGGTAGTAGGGGTAATTTTTCTCTACGTAAAAATTTTGAATTTTTATAGGTATTTTCTAGTTTTTATTATTAAAACCCCTAACTCTACTTTTAATATTTATATATTAACTACTTTAAAGGCTTTAAGTACTATTCTTAAGTACTTATTTTATATAATTTTTAATATTATAATATTTACCTTCCTTACCTCTAATATCCCCTTTAAGTTATATTATATTTCTATTATATAAGTTATTACTAGCTAGATTATAATATTATATACCTATCTTATCCTATTAAATATAGCTCCTTATATTAAGCTAGTAATAATTAATAAGACTAGTTTTTATATCTTTATCTCTAACCTTATCTTATTAATATATAAGTCCTACCTTAATTTATTATTAATATAAAGCTTAAGGACTTATATTAATACTTTAAAGTATATTACTACTACTTTAAGGTCTATTATTACTTTTATATTAAACCTCTTTAAGCTCTTTAATAGATAGACTAGTTTATATTTATAAGGGGTAAAGGTTACCTTATATATATTTACTTAATAAAGGTATATTTTATATACCTTTACTAGGATCTTATAATTCTCTTTAATACTTTTATTATATATTATTAAGTAGATATTATTAATAAAGCCCTTAATTTATATTTAGAGTTTTATCCTTATATACTCTTTTAGAAATAGAGAGTTAAAATATAAAAATAAAAATAAAAATAAAAATATTAAAGATCTTTATAGGATTTTAATCTTTATTATTTTTATCTTATTTATCTCTTAGCCTAAAATAATTATAATAACTCTTTTTATTAGAAAGCTTTATACCTACTTTATAATAAAGATTAAAATCCTTTTCTTCTTTAAATTATAAAGTAACCTTTTATAAGAAATATTATTAAAGGCCCTTATAATATCTAATAATAATATACTTACTATATTAGATTTATTATAATTTTATATTATATATACTACTTTTATTATTATTTTAAGAGATATTATTATTAACCTTCCCTTCTTTATCTTTATTTATTATAAGGGTAGTAGCTTTTATTCCCTTATAAAGTTATTTAACTTCTTTATAATAACTACTTTTAGTACCTTCTTTAAGGTATTAAGTAGGGTAATTAAATAATTTAATTTTAATTTTAATTTTAAGTAATCCTCTTTCTTTAACTTCTTTAAAATAATTATATTAGCCTTTTTAAATTTTATTAAGTAATATCTAACCCTTAAGTATACTTAGAATAAATATATAAAACTAGGTAATAACTCCCTTTTTATTATCTTTAAAAACCTATTTAAGATCCTATCTATCTTTAATATTTTATCTTATTTTAACTTATTAATTACCTTATAAACCTCCTCCTTAATAACTCTTATATTTATTATTAGGGGTATCTTATATTAAAACCCCTAGATATTACCTAGATCTACCCTTAAGGGTAAGAGGAAGAAGGTCTTTTAAAATAATTTTACCTTAAGACCTTCCCTATCCTTCTTAAAGGTAGGGAACTTTAAGAGTTCTTAAGGTAATATACTTCTCTCTTAGCCTTATTTAACTAGCTTTTAAAGTTTATTAAGTATTTAAGATACCTTATATATTACCTCTTTAAAATAGAGTACCTTTACTTTTTTTAATATTCTTCCTTTAATCTTCTAAGCCTCTTATTATACCTTTAAACTCCTTTAACTTCTCTTATAATTATATTTTACCCTAAGCTTTAATACTATTTTTATAACCTTTATATAATTTAAGTTTTAAAAGGACTTTATTTTTAAAGAGGGCTTTACTTATAATACCTCCTTTTTTATAATTTCTATTAATAATATAGGTAGAATAATTATAGGTGGAATAGTTAATTTTCTATTAAGGATTCTATTAAGGAAACAATATAGTAACTACGGAAGCCTTCCGTAGTATACGCTAATAAGTAATAAGTAGAATATCTATAATAAATGCCTACTAAAAGAAAATAAAGTAGCGCTCTTACTATATACTATTACATTTTCTTTAATAACCTTAATTAATTATAAGTCCGCTTATTAAACTTATTAATAAGCTATATTATATCGCGAAGGTCTAAAATATTATACTAGATATTATATTAAGAGCTATAATTCTTCTATTTAATAAGGTACTAAACCTTATTCCTATATATAATATATCTCCTAATTATAGCTTCTAATTTATACTTATCCTCTATAGTATTATTATAAATAGGGGGTAGATTATTATACTATAATTATCTATATAAATCTAAACCGGGGTATAGTTTAAGCTAAGTAATAGATATAACGGGGTATATTTATATTATAAGGGGTAGTTAGAGTCTATAAGCTAAAGGGCTAATATAATTAAGGACCTTAAATAGTCCTACTTATTACTAATATAGCTTAGGGTTAGTAAGGCCTAGAATAGAGTAACTATAGTTTAGGCGTAGGTATAGCCTATTACCTTTAGAGGTATTAAGAGGCTAATACTTATAGTTATATCTAGCCTTAGTAAAGATATTAGTAAATATAATAGATTCTTTAACCTATTCTCTTTAGAGCTATTATAGCCTACTAAAGTCTTTAGTAGAGACATCTATATTAGAAGATAGTAGGCTAAGGGTATCCCGTACCTTAAAGCCGTAGGTGATATTATTTAGGGCTAGGCCTATAGAGGCGTTAGTTAAAGTATTTAGATAGCCCTAGAGTTATAGGATAATAGGAGACTAGTCGACGCTATTAATATAAGGGTACTATAAGATATAGAAGCGTAAGGCGATTTTAACTATCTAATTAGTCTGTTCTAATTACCTATTAGTCTAAATATAATAGGAAGTAGATGTAAGTAATTTATAGCCTAGCCTATAAAAGAGGGCTTTCTAGAAGTTAGATATAAATTTTAGATCCCTATTACTAATAATAGTATACGGGGTTCCCTAATTATAACCTATTAGGCTAGTAAAGACTACGTTAGCCTATTAAGAAGCGTCCTATATTATCTAACTTATAATAAGTAGAACGCGCTTAGAGAATTTATCTATTATAATAAGTAAACTATTAAAGCTATTCTCCTATATTAAAGGTAGGGCGAGAATAAAGTTAATTATTATTATATAAAACGGGATTCTAGGCCTATTAATAGGCTATATACTATTATAAGGTTTATAATATTTTATTTAGTTAACTTAATAACTAGGGTAATACTTAATATATACTTAAAGATAAGAAGCGAGATGTTAAAGGTAAAGGGAGCTAATTATATATTTATAGGTCCTATAAAAGCTACTATAGTATTATTTATTATAAGCTAAGTAGAATACTTCCTTCTCTATTATATTTAGGATATATAATCGCTCCTAAATATTATTAAAGTTAGTATAATAGATTAGATTATCCCGGAGTTTAAACCTTAGGGATATATAAGAGGCTTTAGGAGCTTAACTAGTTATTCTAAGTATATTAAGGACCTTATTCTATTACTAGTTATCTTAATAGGCCTATAATAAGCGTGTTTTAAATACTTATAATATTTTAACTAGTATAACGTGGAATAATAGTACCTTAGACTAATCTAAGAGGTAGTTATTTATATTATAAAAGGCTTTAGTATATAATATATCTAATATACCGTCTATTATAAATAGTAAGGTAGTCTTTATATCTTCCTTAAGGTATTATAGTATATTTAGGATAATATTACTCTTACCTAGCTTATACTTTATAAGGAGGTTAAATTATAATAGGTACTAGGATACCCTAATAAGATAGAAATTAAGTTTATTAATTAATAATAAATTAAGGCTAGTTTATTTAAATATTAATACTACTATAAAGTAGTTTATATAAATAATTATTAGAGGCTTATAAGAGGATTTAATAAGATATCTAGTCTTTTAAATAACTTATATAATACCTACTACCTTAAGCTTTATAAGCTAGTAGTTTTATTTAGTAGGATTAAGTATCTTATTAAGGAATATAATTAGCTAGATATTAGTTCTTATAAAAGGCTTTAAGCTATCTAGATTACCCTTTATATAATATATTATCGCGGTAAACCCATAGGCTTTAGAGGCGTTTAAGTTAATAAATAAGAACCTTATTTTATTAAAATATATTAGGAAGCGAGCCTTCTTAAAGGCTTCCTTTAAGTTATAAAAGGCTTAGAGCTCTTCTTTAATAGGGTAATAGAAGGCTTTAGTAGCCTTAGTCTTCCTAGTATATCCCTTTATATTAGACGCGGTAAGTAGGGTTATAAGGTCTATTTTATACTTCTATAAAGGGTTTACCTATTAGGTATACTTAGAGATAGATGACTTAAGCTATCTTATAAAGCCTAAGAAGATTTCTAGATCTCTAAGAGAATCTAGGAAGTATAAGGTAGTAATAGCCCTTAGCTTTTCTTTTAAGGTAGAAAGCTTAAGAGTATTAATATATTAACTAAGTAGATTAATTAATAGGTAGTTAAAGAAGGTTTTCTTTAGACTTAAGCTTAAGCGGCGTTCTTAAAATAAAGTAAATAGCCTTTAAAGATATATTAGATATTCTAGTAGGTTTTTAAAGAAGCTTATAATATTATTTATATAAGCCTAGGTGAAGTCTTTATATAATTAAAGTATCTTATCTATCTACTATTATATATAGAGAGGTAATCCTTTATAGCCTATTAGTATAATATTATATTATTCTTAGTTATAGTAGGAAATAATTATAAGCTTATAGTAATTAACTTCTTTAATACTAAATTAATAGAAATATCTTATACTATCTATAATAGAGATGAATAGTAACCCTATTATAGCTAATAGAATTTTACTTTATAATAGGATAGGGTAACTATCTAATTATATAATTATATTAAGGCCTTATATATTATTAATAATAAAACCTTTCTTCTTACTATTAACTTCTCTCTATATTATAAAGACTAGGTAACTAAACGGGGTAGGTTAATCTAATTATTATATTTTCCCTTAGGAATATAGCTTTTTAAAAGTCTTATTAATTATTTACTTATCTCTATAACTTACTAAGTAAACCCTAGAACGTTTAGGGGCTATATTAAGCTTTAATATAATTAGTATTTATTTGTTACGACCCGTTCGTCCCGAGGGTCGATAGGTCTGGGTGGATCTCGTAGAGTGGAGTGTCAAGGACTAGATAAGTAGGCTTCGTACTAAACTGGTCTGATACAGATGTCGTATTGTATTCAGTGTCTAGGAGATTGCTAAGTTGATAACATGAGTTAAGCACGAAGCTCCTATCTAGATGGAAATCCACGCTGTCTATATAGTCATAGGAAATCCTGCCAAGAGGTGTGGTTTATATAGATCACCCTGTGATCCACCTGAGACGTGGTTTACCTGGGTTACCCAGTGATCCACCTGAGACGTGGTTCACCTGGGTCACCTAGTGATCCACCTGACTGTGACGAGAACTACTTGGTTAGTGCGTAGTATATGGACTAAGTCCTGCTCGTAACATTATTTAGCCTTAGGAACTATAATTATAGTACTTTAATCTATTTATATCTCTAGAAATATATTAATAACCTTAGTAATCTAAGAGGCTATATTAGGGGTATTATAGATAGTTATACTACTTAGTATAATATACTTTAATACTAGGTTAATAGATAATTATAGTAGGCTTCTATATAAATTAAGGCCCTTATTTAGATTAGTCTAAGGTAGGGTAACTAAATTAGCTGTAATATATAGTATAAGAGTTATAGCTATAGTTATAAGGCCTTTAGTAACTTATAACTTCTATAATTAAGTATTTCTAATAGCTTATAAAGTATATATTAGGGTAACTAGATATACTCTATTCTATTTATATTTAGTAATAGATCTAAGGCGAGTCTTATAAGGTAGTTATATAGTAACTAGTAAAGTATTATAGACTTATATAAATAATATATTAGAATTAATAATATATATATAGATACCTCTATTAGGACTAAGATCTTAGGGATAATCTAGTTTAAAAAGATAGTTATAATTATTAGGTATATTACCCTTATATATTACTAGGACTTTAATTATAAAGTATAGAGGGATTATAATAGTTAATTTTACCTTAATTATACGCCTTAAATATAGAGATATATAAGTATAAACTTTAATTAGGGCTATTAAGCCTTTATATAATTTAATAGAGATTACTTTCCTATTAAAATTAATAATAATATCCTAGGGAATTAATATATTATTATTAATAAGTATATTAGCTCTAAGATTATTAATAATATAAACCTCTATAATTATTAAGGCCTATCTAGGAGAGTCTCTAACCTTACCTTAAATATATATTTTAATAGAGGTATACTTATAAGTCTTAATAGTTTTACTTCCTATACTATAGACTAGTATAGGTGAAGGTATCTTTTTAAGATAGATATTAGGGAGGTACTTTATAAGATAAGTATAGTTAATAAGTATAATAGTATAGCTACTATTAAGGTAGACGTTAGTCTACTCCTAACTTAATTTAGACTAGGATACCTTAACTATAATAAATTTCTATTTATAAAAGCTATAGCCTAGTAGCTTACTCTAATCTAGAATTATATTAGAGTTAATATAGATAAAGTTAGTCTAAGGGATATTATTAAGGTTCTTATTTATAACTTTATTTAGATTAATCTAAGGGTTATCTAGTAAAGCCTTTAGTACTACTATCTCCGTTAGCTTAGGAGCCTTTAACTAGTATTATAGTCTAAGGTAATTAAATAGTTTATTTCTAGATAAGAAGGTAGCTTTATAGTTAGAATAAGGGTAATTAGTATCCCTTAGTTATATAAGGAAGTTAATATCTTAGGCCTTATTATAGTTATTATAGAAGTCTTTAGTAGATAGTTTATTATTATACTTATATTAACTAGCTAATTAATTATGTTTATTATTAAAGCCTTTTATAGATTCTTTAATAGTAGCTTAATAGGCCCTTTAAGGTCTACCGCTATTATAATTATTACTATTCTGCCTCTATAATTAAAAACCTAACCCGTTTATAGGGCCTGCTGTAATTTAAAGCCTTTAAGGGGCTTATAGTAGCTATAGTAGCTGCGGTAGCTAAGGCGTATCTTAGCCTTAATAATTTTAATTTTAATTAGAATTATAAGCTAGATTATTTTAATAGTAGGGGTAAGTATTACTAGCTAATTAGTTTTATAATTAGTTAACTACTTAGGATTAATATTAACTAGGTTAGCTAATTAGCCTATTATCTTATAACTATTAACTTATAGTAGCTATTAAGGTCCTTAATATAAAGGATATACTATTTATATAAATATTAAATTAGATATCCTTTTATAGATATAATTCTTTAATTAGACCTATAATAATTAAAGTATTTATAGGCTTACTTAGGTTATTATAGAGTTCGCTATTTATGTATTTATAAGTAAGGAGTACCTATAATAGTTTAGTAGTTATAATACTAGTATTAGAACTATTAATTATAATATTAGTTATATACTTAGTAGGATTATATTAATTATAAATATTTTAAATAGTATAATAAATAGACTTAAGTATACTTAAAGACTTACCTAGGGAATCTTAAAATATCTTCTCTAGTATATTATACTAGCTATTAATACTATTAGGATTATATCTTAATCCCTATCTAGAGTTATATATTAATTAACTAGTAAACTAGTTATTAGCTTCTCTAAGTAGATAGGTATTAAGATTTTATTATGAAATAGCTATATTTATAATAGTAGCCTTTACTTATAACCTAGTAGTAAAGTTATAGATATTATAATAGATATTATACCTATCCTTAACCTTAATAGTAGGTATATTAGGCTTTAGTTTAAAGTAGCCTATATCTTAAGTATAAAACTAAGTAGAATAAGGTCCTTAATTAGGATTAGCTAGATTTACTCCCGCTTAATTACTATCAGCTTGCTGCTAATTCTATAGTAAGGTTATTATTTAAGTAATAATAGCGGCTATTTAATTAGCTTATACCTATAAAAATGGAGTAGCTATATTTATAGAAGGCTATAATAGATTATAGGGTATCTCTCCTTTAATTAATATGCCTTAGGTTATTAGTAAGTAGGTACCTAGGCTAGACTAATCTAATAGGCCTAACTACTCTAACGGGCCTAACTATCCTAATAGGCTAAATCTAAGAGAGGTTAAAGCTAGTATAATACCTATTAATAGGGACCTAGTAAACTTATATAACTAGGTAGTAATAATAATAAAGGCTTTTATAGATATCTTAAGAGGGGTAGGTTAATAGCTTAATTACTTAGCTAGGTATATTTAGCTTAATCTAAGTCTTAGGATCCTAATTAAGTGCCGCGTAATAGAGTAGGTCTTTAAGGGAGAGGTACTAGTCTTTTATATTTAGAAGTAATAAAATAGATAACCTTATAAGTAGCCTTCTAAATAATCTAGCTATACTAATACCTAGTATTAAAGAAATTAGATATTAAGTAGGCTTAAGTAATAATATCTAGTAGTATAAAGATAGCTAATAGGATTAAAGAGGCCGTATTAGGGATAAATAAGATATTATTAGAGCCTTTAATAGTAGCTACCTTATAGGTTAATAGTATTAATAGCTATTATAATTATTATAGGAATATAAATAAAAGAAAAGTAAAACAGGTAAATAACTTATATAATTATTTAGAAGATTTAAAAGGGAAGGAGCTTTATTCCCTAGGAAGGGCTAGAAGGAGTGTTAGATAAGTTATATAACTTAGAAGGCCGTAGTATAAGGGTATTTATAATAGGCTTCTAATCTTAGATTAGTATAAAGAAGGCCCTTATTATAGAGTATAAGGGATAGTTTAGTTATAGAAGCGGTTATTAAAGGTATAGGACTTAGAGGGGTTAGAGGACTTAGAGGGGGATTATTAGTAGTATAGAGATAGCGTTAGTATTATAAATAGTAGTTAGTACTTCTAGGTAATTATTTAGTACCTTAAAGATAAATACCTATAGTGTTACTACTAATTAATATATATAGAATAATTATAGGTAGAATAATTAATTTTCTATTAAGGATTTTATTAAGGAAACGATATAGTAACTACGGAAGCCTTCTATAGTATACGCTAATAAGTAATAAGTAGAATATCTATAATAATTAAGCCTTAAAGTATTTTAGTTAGGTAGCTATTTATCTACCCCCTAATTATTAGCTCTCCTTTTAATAGTAAGTATTAAAGGATATTTATTTACCTCTTTATCTCCTTTAAGTCTACTATCTTTTATACCCTTTATAATTATAAGATTACTACCTTTACCTTAAGGCTAATTTTAATATATATTAAGATATAATTAAATTTATAATAAAAGTTTAACTTAATATAATATTTTAATAATATTTATTTAATAGCTTCTATTATAAATATTAAATTAATAGTACTTTTTACTTTCTTTATCCTTTAAATTATTATATCCTTTAATAAGGTAAGCTTTATTCCTCTTTCTTTTATAAAATTTATTCAATATATCTACTACTTTATAATATATATATCTCCCCCTATTATTTTAATTTAAGTAATAAAGATTAAAGTTTCCTATTAATATATATTCCCTAAGTTAACTTAACTACTCCTTTACCTTTAATAATATAAAAGGACTATTTATTAAAGTCTTAAATTTTAGGCTAGGGTTATATATATTATATATTTAGAGGTATTTTAATACTCCCCCTTCCTTCTTTATAATTTATATTTTCAAGGAGTATAAATCCCTTAATATAAATTTAACTCTCTATTTATTAATATTTTAATATTTATTATAAAGAAATATATCTTTATATTCCTTCCTACCTTATATATTAAGTAGAATACTCTTCTACTTAAGTTATATATTAAACCTATCCTCTTTATATATAATAGCTCTTAGATAGGATATTTATTTATTATATCTCTTTATCTTCTAATAGTATTATTATTATTATAATCTACTTCTTTTATATATTATATTATAATAGTTTTATTATCTTTTATACCCTTATAAAGATCCCTATTAAATATCCTTTATAACCTCTACTCCCTTAATAGTTAAGGCCTCTTATATTAATATTTCTTTTAATATTTATTAACTTATTTTTATTACTTAAAGAATAATTAGCCTTTTTAACTTATTTTATAATATTACTACTAGTAGTAATATAATTCCCCTTTTCCTTATATCCTCTTAAAACCCTATTTATATTATAACCTTATTAAAGTCCTTAAACCTTAATATAAGCTTCCTCTTCTTCTTTATTACTACTATTATTTACTCCCTTTAAAGCTACTTTTAAATATCTTATTATTTATTTCCTCTTATTAAGCCTTTATATAACTTCTTCTTATTTTTTATTATCTTTAATAGAGCTTATTTAACTCCTTTACCTTAATTATATACCCTTACTTTTAAGTTATATAACTATTCTTTTTATAATTATTATATCTCTTAATCTCCCCTTCTTTTACTTTATATTCCCTTAAATTATATTTATTAATATAGATTTTATATTATATTAAACTTTTATAATATCTTATTATATATTTATATTATTAGTAGTTAAAGTATTATATTATAACCTTATTCCTTTCCTACCTCTTATATTTTAAGAGGTTATACCCTTTTATTAAGCCCTTTTTAATTACCTTATTTATTATCTCTAATATAAGAAGCTTTAATAGTAGTAAGGCTCTCTCTTTCTTTACCTCTCCCTCTCTCCTCTCTCATATAATTATTTATAACTAGGCTATCTTTATAATCTTTAACCTTAAGAGGTTCTTTTTATTTTATTAAATAATTACCTCTTTTACCTCTTTTTATTTTAATATATCTATTACCTTCTTTAATACTTTATATATTATAATTAAAAAGGTCTATCTTAATACCCTTATTAACTTATATACCTTTTTTACCTAATTATTATTCTCTTTTAACTCCTCCCTTACTTCTATTTTTATTATAAATAGTATTAAGTTATTTTTAATTAAGTACCTTACTATTATAATCTCTTATATCCTTAAGAATATAATTATCTAAAACCTCTTAATTAGCTACTCTTTAATAAGTACCCTTATTATTTCTCTCGAATCCTATCTTTAATTTAGATTATTAAGGTCTTAGCCTTTTTATTATTTATTACTTTAAATCCCTTCCTTATAATATTATTTATTATTATTATAATAAATATCCCTTTAAGGCTTATATTACCTATTTTTATACTTATTAGGCTTTAATTAGCTATTTATACCTAATTCCTTCTACCTCCTTATATCTTCCCTCTTTAAAATTACTCTTTTATTATTTTTTAAATTTATATACTTTTTTAAGCTATTAATTTACCTTTATAATAAACTGCTTTATATATTTAAGTTTTATCTTTATTATCCTTTTTACTTTACGCGTTATTCCTCTCTTTAATATATCTTATATAATTATTATAATTTTTAAGGCCTTTATTAATATTCTCCTAACGCGTATTCCCTTATCTTTAAGTTCCTTCCCCCTTATTAAGCTCCCTAGCCTCTATATAGGTATCCCTCCTCTACTCCCTAGCCTATTACCTCTACTACTACTATTACTACTTATAATTCCTCCCCTTATACTATATCCTAATATTAGGACTCGTCTTACTATATATTAAAGTAAATTTAGATTAAGTATTAATTCTTAAGTATTATTCTAATATAATCTAATTACTCTCTTAAAAACCTTACTAAAGTACCTTATATACTTATAAACTCTATTAAATAAAGTAACTCTACCTAATTATTTTATCTCTAAGTAGAATAATAATATAAATACTACTTAAGTATACTATTCTATCTCTCTATTTAACTATCTATTTAGGGATAGAAAGTAGTATTAAGCTTCCTTTTTATATTAATATAATAATATATAGCTACTTAAAAGCTACTTATAAATACTATCCTTTAATTATTAATAATACCTTCTAGCTAATTAAACTTTAAGAAGATTTTATAATATAATAGGTTAATAATATTAATAGTATTAACTATTTTTATAATAGGTAAATACCTAGCTACCTTAATATAATAGTTTATAACTATTAAGATTATATTATAAATACTACCCTTTTATTTACTTAAAGGGAGATTTATAATAAAATCTATTATAATTTCTTAAAAAGGTCTTATAAGTATTAATAATAGTAATAGTATATTATAAATAGTATATCTATATAAGCTTATAATTTCTTCTAGTAAGCTAGATATAAACTACCTATATTAGCTTTAAGTAACTAGATATATTAGTAAACTAGGAACTTATATAGAAAATCTAAAGCTAGAAAATCTATTTAAAGCGATATTTATAAGTAAAATCCTAAAGATAAATAGGAAAATTATAGTTTTTTTTATATTCTAGTCTAAAAGTCTTAAATATAGAAAATCTAGATTTAAGGCCTTAAATCCATGATTTTCCTCTAGTACTAGGAAGAAATAGGAAGCTTACTAGAGTTATAATAGCTATATTAGTAATGCTAGTATAATATAGGTTTTAAATACAGTTAATTTATATAATTTATATACGCGTAGAGTACTTCCTCTAGCCTAGCCTAGTATTATATAGTTATATTACACCTACTATTAATTTCTTTACTAAGTACTAGTACTAATTAATTAATAACTCTAAGTTAATAGAATACTTAATTAGAATTAGCTCTATATTATTATATCTAATTAGTCTTATTAACTAGAACTTATACTTATTTAAAACAATAAACTAAAAGTTACTAATTACGTATTTTCTATATTTAATAACTAGAGGTACTAAAATAATCTCTAGGATAAGTATATAAGCGCGCCTATTATATATATAAAATACACCTATTTTTATAATATATAGACTCCTTAGTTTACTAATATAATAGAGTATAAAATATAAATATAAGTATAATAAGTATAATAATAATAAAGAGGATTATAATATTAAAGAAGAAGATAATAAATAAATAAAAGGAGTATAACTAGTATAGAATTATAAAGATATTTAACTAGATAGTTAGATTATTAAATAAAGATTATTAAATAATTATATTATCTTTTTATATTACTAGAAAGTATTCTTGATATTATAGTTTAATTAAATACTTTAATTATAATTAAAGTCTTAGTAAGTTAGTTTAATACTTTAAGTTAATACTTAGTACTACCTTATAATATTAACTTAAATACTTAGACTAGGAATTTAGTATTAACTTACTAAGAGTTAAGTTAAATATCTAACTCGAGTTTAAAATATAGATCTAATATAGTTAGTCTATTAAATAGTAAGGGATATCTATTAATACGTCTTTAAAGGGTATACGCTAAAATTCTATAGTACCTAGTAGCTTAATTAGGGTTAGAGAAGATATTATAAATAAGGTCTTCTAAGGCTTCTAGGATCTTGTCTTTAGTAACCTAGAGTCGTTACGATATAATGTGGTTGCGTACTAATAGTTTAAAGTTGATGGGTTGAAAACGCGAAAAAACGTTATAGGTGGTGACGACTAGTGGGGCCCCGATTAGCTGTCTCCCGTACCCTTTCCCTCCCCACAATCGTGCATATAGACCGGGCTAGCCAGATACTAGTACAACGTCTCCCTCCAGATGTACCTAGAACCGGCACCAGGCGTTGCTATCGATGTTCATGTTTATTAGAGCGATGTGCACAAGAGGGTTTTAGTCCATTCGTTGGAGTATCTCGTCCTAGAACTCAACGTGCGGAAATCTAAGACTGATTAGAGATCCTTGATTACTTTGTATTGGACTTAGCTAATCACGATTGTCCACTTTCTGTACCTGAGGTCTCTTGACACAACTAAATGCGAAGAGCCAAATAGCTTCCTCGTATCCTTGTTCCTCTGCATGGCGCTGGATCTCCACCACCTCGGCTTCCTGCTTGGCTCCGCAATACCCAAGTGTGTATCGGGCCAGAAATTGGTGCCTCTATCATAGGGAAATCGTCCACCACGCTGCTTTCGAATTTTAGTGTCACTTCCAGCGACGAGACGTTCGCATCCTTAACTCGAGCCGCATAAGCTCCTTCCCTCTTCCTGCTTCCTGATCTCGCGGTCGATCTCAGAGGAGATCTGCGGTGTTGATGAAGATGTGTCTGGGACCAGTGAGGTAGACAACTTTTGGGAAAGGGAGATTGAGCTTCTGGCGGTGGATGTCGAGGTGTCATTGCTTAGGAGCTGATCGATTGCAAACTTGCGGGCGATAACCGCTTTAGCAGCAACAAACTCCTCTGTAGACACTGATTCAGGCAAATAGTCTATAATCAAAACACCTGCGAGCGCATAATAGTACTGGAGCGCCGTCATCTTCTAGGCAGCCTCGTTATTGCATCTTGATGGGTGGAGACATGAGATTCGAAGCTATCGTAGAAGAATTCACCTACTTCTGGTCCACGCCCTCCCCTTCCACAAAGATCGATTTTAATAACTTATCTTCGCTATAAGAATTGTAGAACGTCTAGAACTAAACAGTTCTCACAGCAAAATATTTCTTATAATTAGCCTAGCTGTTAATCTATAGAAGCAACAGTAATCTAGCCCAAGAGAACCCTAGAACACAACCCCGGAGTACGGAAACGAAAAGTTCCGGCACGCTAGCCCCTTAGGGCTGGACCAGAAGGGGGTGAATTCTTCTATGTCCTGATAGACTTGGCAACTCTGTCATGGGTGGGACTGTGGAATAAAGGGACCTCTCGCTTTTCGGTGCAGCCGTTACAAAGTCATCAAAGTAGGCATTCCATGGGAGTTTCGTGATCTTCAGTGTTTTTGAAAGAGACAAAGGAATTCAAATATGAGCGGCTGAACTGCTGCCAAGATCGTCTTTCCCTGGACAGGACCTGCACCATGCCGCCGAGCAGGACCCTATACATCTACGTTCACGTCGAGCCTAGAGATTTCGCGCCATGGCTCCTCTTCCACAGCTGGCCGGAATCATCTTGCGGCCGGAGGAAATATATCGACTAATCCTCGAAGCTTGCTTATGACCTTTTCGAGCCGGATATGCTGGGATCACTCTAGAGGGACAGACAACCCAAACGGGGTGAAAGCATACGGGTTTGGGAAGAGGCGTGAAGAGCTGGTGCGTCCGTTGACAGATATGCAATACAACGAGTTTTTGACCTGGAATATGATTGGTAGGATACACGCATCCTCCTTCTGCTGGAGGCCAGTATTGACACCGTTTGGCCGCAGGGTTCCCTTTTCGTGAAATACCATTCCGATCGCTACCTGAGATACACCTTTCTCGACATCGTTGACAACCCTATTTTCCTTTACAACATCATAAAGGAATACATCTGCTCCTTTAAGGCCTGCCGCATCTATCTTCAGACCGGCCTCACCGGCCCCATGACCTCTTTGCCAACCCCAAAACCCTGCGTTCTTATGGAATACTCTTCTCCCTCGCGAACGGCTTCTATGACCTCCCGATGAACTGACGAAGGACGCAAATGGCGTCATGCAAACGCCGGGAACAAGGCGAGCGTGCCGGAGGAAAGAGAAAACGTAAATCGCGGCAGATCTTGTCAGTGAAGACTGGGCTGGATGAGATAGCGATTCTGAAGCTACAAGAGGACGGGACGAGGAGCAATATGATGCTTAGGGGGCGATGGGTGCAGTGGGAGAAGGTGGATGAGTTACACAAGACGTTGGAGGAGTTTATTCCTAGTCAAGCATTCGGTCTAGGGTCAAGAGTGTGAAGGGTGCAGTGCAGACGGCTGGGGGTTGAGTAAGATTGAGGGAGGGGTTTGTTACCAATTAGGTCTGTCTGTCGTTGCTGGGTCCATCAATGCGAATACCGCTTCATGTGGATGAACATTTACATGACTATGAACTTGATTGAACGGTGATGTGATACTAATCATTACGCATTTCGTAGAGTGCTTTACTGTAAGTCCGAGCGACAATCCAAACCAACAGGCCTGCCATTATTGCCACAAGTATTTCATTCTCTTGCGTCTCATCCAGAATGCGGCGGCATAATCAATCCCACCGTTCAAAAGACGCATGAGTCATTCCCCCATCAAAGCTGCAGCCGAGGCTCCAGAAGTCTTCTCTTCAGCTCATAGAGGTACGAAGGCATCGCGGAGACTTTAGGTACAAAGGCTTGGGTAAAACTCCGAGAGCCAAGAAGGTTGCCTTTCAGATGTCTATAGCGACATGCATTCCTGGATTTTGCACAAGGAGTATGCCACCAGAGGTTCGAACGTCGTTTCTCACTCCTACACTAATTCTGGTTATGCTAAAGAAACGTTCTGGCGGTAGTCATACTTTGCAGCGTCTTCGCTGACAAAAGATCTTATCGTAGAGTCGTCGACGAGAATTCGCTCCAGAGAGTCGTCGCATAGCTGAATCTTAAATAAAAGTGTGGATCTTGGGAAAAAGCAGACAGATCTTAGGAGATTGCACATTATGAAGCGAGCACTTCAAGCATAAGGCCTCAATGGCGGTAGGCGTTTCCGTCAGAATAATTACCGGGAGTCGGATATCGCTCTTGAGGCGACGGTATCGAAAAAGACGGCGGAGGAGAAGCAGAGGGGGCGTACGAATTCGGTGAATGCAATTCGTAAGAGTGATGTGGAGCCATGCCCGGTCGTTGTGCTGACGCATTGGGCGAATCTAGCTCCGTGGTGGGCGCACCCAGCTCTGGTGTGTAAGGAGTGTAAATCGGCGCAGGTGTGGATGGGAGAGGAGCTGGGGGTGACACGAGTTAATCTTGTTTATAGGTTATATCGCCACCGGGTCAACATACTCGCTAGATGAGTCTCCTTCGCTATCTCTGACATCGTAGCTTGGCCACAGTTTCCACCCGATCCAACGGTCTCTTTCCCGGCACCCCAGGTCGCAGCTCTCGAAACGTTCATCTGTTGTCGCGACCGGGATGCTCTGCGACGCAAGAAGAAAGCTAGAAGTGCGACAATAAATGCTAATCCAGCGACTCCGCCCACTGCACCGCCAGCAACGGCGCCAGTACTTGAGTGAGAAGCCGGTGCATTGCTTTGCGTTGGAGACGGAACTGCCGTGATTACTACTGTGGCAGGCGCTGAGGTCTGGCTAGCAGCTGACACAGAAGTTGCACCTGTCGTCGTCGTCGTCGAGATTGACGAGCTTGAGGGGCTTGTCGTAGTTGAACTGCTACTCGACGAAGAGCTCGACGAAGAGGAGCTCGCCACTGTGCTCGAGGATGCTCCGCCCGCTGGCAAGAACACTGCAGCTATCGCCGGGTTTGATGACAAGAATCCAGCCGTAACATCTCCACTCGGGCAACCACTCGTGCATGGATTAGACTTGCAACAACCCATGAAAGGTGGGCTAGTATATTCGCAGGTATACCATTGACTACCCTCATCACATTTCTGGTCCTTGAGGCTACCATAGTCAGAAGGCTTGAAGCTGGCCGGCTTGAGGTTTCCAGCGGAGCAACCGTGTGAGCATGCGTCTGTGCTCCGACAGCACCCTAAAAAGCCTGACCCTGGTGAACATGCATAAAAGCTACCGCCACTTGGGCAAGTAGGACTGACAGACTGTCTGCGCTGGAGTGAATAAAAGACAGACATAACGAGGAAATGCGATTAGAATCGTGAGGGAAAGGGAAAATGGCAATCCACACCAGCGAGGGTTAAGAGCCTGGTCTTTAATGGAGAAGGAGAGAACTGAACGAAGCGAAGGAAGCGGAAGAACCAACAAGGCTGAATGTGTCAATTATGTTAAAAAATACCAATGACTTAGACCTCTTAGTAGCGATATCGTGCCGCAAGTCTCGACCTAGGGAATGCGCACATGCAGCGCAATTGATCGAGGCGATCCTCCACAAACCAGAAAGACCGCATCCGAACGCAGGACGAGAGTCGCTTCTTCAGGTAGTATTGACAGTGCTCGAGTGACTCCCTGTCTCTTGATAGAGTAGATTGGGACTCAACCCTAGCTACATGGTTCGGATGCAAGTCGACAAAGCGGCGAGAAGAGATCCAGATGCAAGCCATGCTATGCGGCGATGCGAAGAGGGGTTGCCTCAGGTTCTGACGGCGGTTGATCACAGATCGCTAGACTTTCGAGCGGTTCGCTAGCGCCGTTGGTACCGTCGTAGGTACATTAGCGAAATGGGGCCAAAAGCCGGATTGAGAGCGAGAGAGCCAACAGACGAGATGGAAAATGCAAGGGAGATATTACGGTTACACCCCCTTTACCTATAATTATACCCCCTGAATGCCTACTATTACACCCCCTAACTACCTATAATTATACCCCCCGGTATTAGATTAGATTAGTCGTTACTAGGGTAATACCTTATAAAGATCTTATTATTAAAACTTTAATAATATCTCTAATATAATTTTCTTTAGACTAGATTAATTATTTATAAATTTTAATAGACTTAAATTATTCTATTATTATAATCTTTATAATTAAAACTTTTCTAGCTAGTATATATTTTAATTAGTTAATATCTAATAATAGTAATATCTCCTAGATATAGAGATACTACTATTAAGCCCCCTATTAAATATATATACTTTCCCTTGTATCTAGCTACTACGCGTTAATATTATATATACTTTTATATCCTATTTAATTCTCTACTTATAATATAAGGGATAGTTTATATCCTATTAATTATATTATAAGCCTAATAATTACCTTAACTAAGGGTAATACTAATATAAAGATAGATAATTTAAGTTAAAAAGTAGGCTACTTAAATTATAAATTATATTATTATTATACTAGTAAGGTAAGAAGGTCCTAATTTATTATATTACTTTAATACTAGGAAAGTAGCTACGGGCCGGAAAGATATGGGATATCCCACGGGATATCCCACGTGGGATGGTATGGGACCGTGGGATGGGATGGGTAAATCAGGTCTTGATACCATATCTTTATAACGGTATGGGACGGGAATGGGATGGGTTTTTTTTAGTGGGATGGGATTTTCGTGGGACTACTTTATGGGATGGGATATTTATAGGATATCCTATGATTAGTAAGCATATAACGTTATATTTTCTAAAAAAATATTTTTAAAATCTTCTCTATCTAGATAGTTATAACTAGAAAGATGACTAGAAAGCTGATATTTATCTTTCTAGTCAGCTTTCTAGTTATAGCATTCTATATAGTAATGATTCTAGAATATTTTTTAAAAATATTGCTTACTAATAGTAGGATATCTTAAAAATATCTAGAAATCTTTACTATATAGAATGCTATGACTAGAAAGCTAACTAGAAAGATAAATATCAGCTTTCTAGTCATCTTTCTAGTTATAACTATCTAGATAGAGAAGATTTAAAAAAAAAAAATGCTACGTCATATGCTTACTAATAATGGGATATCCCAAAAATATCCCATCCCAGAAACTGGTCCCACGAATAACCCATCCCGTGGGATTATCCCACGAAAACCCATACCATCCCAGAACGGGATGGGACTAAAATCGCTAATCCCATACCATAGTACGGTATGGCAGGCGAGACCAATATCCCATACCATCCCATATCTTTCCGGCCAGTAAAAGTAGCTTTATATCCCTTTTATTTAAATTTTTAAGCTTAATTAAAGGTTTCTTAAGTCCTCTTAAGTTAAATAAGTTTATATACTTAATTATTTCTTTTAACTACTTTTAATTAGAGATAATACTTCTTAAATTTACTAGCTTATTTTATAAGGTAGGTAGAAGCTAGTTAAATAATATCTTAAGATTATTATAATTAGGTCTAGTTATTAGTAAACTAGGGAGCCTATAAAATACAAAAATATACGTATTATACAGGTATTATACGTATATAACTGACGCGCTTATATACTAGCCCTAGAGCTTAGAATAATACTATAAGTTACTAAATACATATTTAGTAGTATTTAGTAACTTTTAGAAATACTAGGTAATAGAACTAATAGGGGATAAGTCCTACTAATTAGCTATAATATAACTATATAGAGCTAGTACTAACTAGGTAATATAACTAAGTCTTATTAATAATTAGTAGTACTAATACTTAGTAAGAGAATAATAGTAGGCGTGATATAGGTATAGAGTACGGGGCTAGGCTAGGGGTGATTATTCTACGCGTATATAAATTACGTGAATCGACTGTATTTAAAACCTATATTACGCTAGCGTTGACGACGTAGCTACTATAAATCTAGCGAGCTTCCCGTTTCTTCCTAGTACTAGAGGAAAATCACGGATTTAAGGCCTTAAATCCGGATTTTCTATATATAGGACTTTTAGGCTAGAATAAAAAAACGCTGAAATTTTCCTATTTATTACTAGTATTTTACCTGAAAAATACGCTTTTAGTAGAATTAGCAGTTCGGATTTTCTATATAAGTTCCTAGTTTACTAATATATATAATAGAGTATTTATAAGATTCTTCTTAATAAGTTAATATTTAATATTAAAGTTATATATAATTAAATAAATAGCCTATTAAGCTTAATAACTATTTAACTACTTTATTTATATAAATCCTCTAAGATTATTATAATTTATAAGTACTTTTAATAGTATAATAACTACCTTTTATATAGTATTACTATTACTTAAAGGCTTTAATAATTATTAATAGCTCTTAATTATATATCTTATATCTAGTCTTAGTAGGTATTAATTTATAAGACTAGAAAGCTACTAAATATTAAGCCCTATTATTATCTTATTAAAATAAATAGTAGTTATAATAAAAGTAGATATATCTATTTCTATCTAAATTTTCTTATTAAGATTAAAATATATTAAGATAAATATAATTATAAAGGTATAATATAAATTATAAAATACCTTCTCTTTATTAATACCTAGACTAACTATTAAGTCGGGTTTTAGTACTATAAATTAGTACTAACCTAAATACTTAGTACTACCTCCTAGTACCGACCTAAATACTTAGTACTAGTTTCTAGTACTAACCTAAAAAGCCCTTAATACCTTAGTAAGTTAGGTTAGACTAACCTAACTTACTAAGGTATTACTAAGAAGCTAAGCTACTAATAAAATAGTAAAGGACTCTAATATAATTTCCTTATAATTTAAATAGTTTTATATAATTAAGAATTATCTTATACCTAATATTCTTTACTTATTATTTTATATAATATAATAGTTTATATTACTATTCTATATTACCCTTAATTCTCTTACTATTAGTACCTAGAATATATTAGTCCCTTTAAGTCCTTTAAGAGTATTAAGTTCTATAAGCCTTAATAATAAAGCTATTTAATTAGAATTTAATAATCTTAATATAAATAATTCTATATCTAGTAGTCTTTATCCTAGCTAATTTATAAGTTAGATTAAATAGGGTATATTAAATAGATCCTTTTAAGAAAAGAAAGTACTTCTTTAAAATACTATTAAAGCTATTAAGGAAGATTTCCTAGACTTAATTCTAGTAAAGAATAATAAGTTTATTAAATAGGGTTAGTATACTAAAGTCTAGTTTAAAGTATAATAGTAGTAAACTACTATTAATTAAAGTATTAAGATAAAGTCTAGTATTAAAGTTAAAGATCTACTCTAGATTAATTAATTAATTAATTAATTATACTCCTATACTAGCTAAAGCTAATAAGGGTAGACTTTTTAGGGGGTACGCCTAGCGTACCTATCGTTCGGGGAGAAACCTAGCTAAGGGATAAAAACTCCACCTACTATCCGTAGGCTATACTATTATTCGGCTCCTTCCCTCCCCCCCTTAATAGGCCTACTATTAGGGCGGTATATTAAGGGGTTAGGTCTACTATTTATAATACTAAGGTTTCGTCGACTATATTCTCTTCTCTTTAATTAGGGCGGAGCCCTTCCTCTCTATTAGTTCTCGCTAATATCTCTTTTACTAGTATAAACTAGTAGAGGGTACCTAACCTAGTTAACTACCTCGCCGCCGCCCTTATCCCTATTAGTAATAAGAGAATAGTACTATAGTCTTCCGACCTAGCCTCTAGTAATATCTAACTCCTACTAGTATAATAATCGGGATAGAATAGTAGGACGTATTTACCGGTCTACCTCGCCGCCCCGCATAAGTAGCTAGGACTTAGGATCCCAGGTACCTTCCTAATAAATAAGAAGTAGTTAAACCTAATCTTATCCGTGCGTAACTAGACTATTATAGAGCTCTCCGGCTTCTTTAAGCCCTTATAAAGGTCCTCCCCCCTACTAGGTTACCCTTCTATACTAGGCTCTTATATCAGCTCTCTAATCCCCGCTAGTAGTGGCGCTACCGGCCCTATTACCGGCCTTCCTACTAGGTTAGTATCCTTTTCTATAACGTCGGGCTATTAAGTACCCCGTTTAGCGACCGCTTCGCCTAAGACTCCTTTTTAGCTAACGGGGGTAGCGGAGGGCGTAGCCTCCTACCCCTTCTTAGTTATAACCGAGACTTAATCTTCGCGTTTCCTTTTAAGACCATCTTATATATCCCTTAAAGGATCTTACTCCGTAGTAAGGCCTTATTAAAGAAGTCTCTTATTAATAGGATTCCTGCCTCTACTTTAAAGACTGGAATTAAAGTGGCCTTATACGCCCCTAGTACTTTACGTAGTCCTTTATTCTAGATCGTTATTAAGGTCTTTATATACTTCCCTACTACTCCGGGGGTATTCTTTAGGCTATATTATATTAGCGCCGTGAATATTATTATAAGCCTTACTACTACCGCGTATATAAGCCTACTAACCGGTAGAATCACGCCTTATATAAAGCCGGCGACGTAGTAGAGCGCCTGAATCTAGTTATCTATCTTAGCTTATACCTTCCTTAGGTATATATTCTAATTTAGCTTACTATTAAGTATAAGTCCTAGGACCTTAATTAATATCTTTAATTTAACTTTAATTCCTTTAAGCTTAATTATTATATCTATCTTTACCCCCTTTATTCTACGGGTTATATAAACGAGCTCGTACTTCTTTAGTATAAATAAGGCTTTATAAGTCTTCGCCTACCGCAGGTATACTTTATAAGCTTTATCTAGAACCTCGTAGTTCCGTTTAGTACTCCTATTATAAGCTAGTAGATAGACGTTATCTATAAATCCGCTGACTTAAATTAGTAGTTTTAACTTTTTATACTCCTTAATTAAGGGAGTATTAAAAAATAGAAATAATATTAGAGAGATAGGTAAACCCTAAGGGATCCCTATCTCTACTAACTCTATTTAACTCGTCCTCCTACCGAGGGTAATTAAAGTCACCCTCTTTATAAGGAAGCTTGCCGTCTAATATACTATCCTTTTTAAGACCCTCTTTATCTTTATTATATAAAGTAGCCTGGAGTAGGAGACGTAATTAAAGGCTCTGGTAATATCTAGGGAGAGGAGGCTCGTTATATTCCTCTTCCCTATTCCTTATATTATATAAATTATATTAGTAATTATTTCTAACGCGGTTTCTACTAATCTCCCTTACCTTATACCTATCTATTCTTCTAGAAGGAGGTTATTAGCCTCCGCGTAATCTCTAAGCCTAGCCGCTATTACCGTCTTAAATATCTTTCTTAAGGTATTTAAGAGGGTAATCGGCTTATAGGACTTAGGGTTAGCGTAGTTCTCCTTCTATAGTTTCTTTAAGATTACTATATTAGCCTCTTTAAATTTCTAAGGGTAGTATCTAATCTCGAAGCACCCTTAGAAGAGATAGTAGATCTCCTCCTCTAGTTTATTATATACGGCCCGTAGGAACCTATTTAGAATCCTATTTATCCTAGGAGCCTTATCCTACGACGGTCTCTTTATAAAGTTATAGACTTCTACCTCCGTTAGATCCCCTTCCCTTAGTATTAGGCTTAGGTATTCTACCTTAGTAATATCTTCTAAATCTACCCTTAAAGGGGCTAGGAAATAGGTTTCCTAAAGGCGCTCTACCTTCTCCTTAAAGGTAGCTACTAGCGTCCCGTCTTATCTACTTAGGGAGGGGAACTTAGGTAGGGCTCTTGGCGATATACTCTTGTTTTTCCCCTACCGGGCTAGTACTTATACCCCCTGAGGGTCTTCTAAGGCCTAGTATATAGCCTACTAGAAGTAGAGGGTTTTCTCTCTTTAGATCGTGGCTACCTTCGCCCTTTCCGCTTCTCTTAGAGTCTCCCTTATCTCTATATTACGGTACTAGTAGTAGGCCTTTAATTCCTATTTAGCCCTTTACATTATATCCTTATAAGCCGAGTTTTAAAAGGACCTTACCTTACTAGATAGCTTCGCTTATAGAATATATTCTTATATAATAGCCTGGAACCTATCTAGTATCTACCCTAGGTACTTATCCGCCTCGCCGGCGGATCTAATCTAGGGGAGCCTTAAAGAAAGTCTAAGTTACTAGGCCCTATTCCTTATATTTATAGCGACCTCCTTGTCTTTAAGTATCTTCTACGCCCTCCTCTAGACTAGGGTTTAGCTATCCCAGCTCCATTTAAATTCCGTGTATACTAGGAGGTAGTTAGATCTATACTAGAGGTCTGCCTTTAAGCCGTAGTTTTAGAGTACGTTAGTAGTACCCTTAGTAGTAAAGACTAGGTCGATTACCGACTTTAGACCTCTCCCCCGCTATATTACCGTACCCTCCGGTAGGGCGACTTCTATATTATATTTACTCGTTTCGCCTAGTAATATATCTACTATAGCGTGGTATATACTTCTCCCTTCTACTCTAGATTAAAAAGACTATATTAGGTAAATATACTAATATTTAAGATAACTTTATCTAAATTACTTTAATAGTTAAGAGACTATTAAAGATTACTTATAAGAAGTATAATAGAATTCTAGACTACTTAACTACTACTAGTAATTTAAGTATATCTAATATAAGGAAATATTTTAAAATAAATAAATACTTTCTTTATAAATAGCTTAACTTATTATTATAAATAAAACTTTCTTTAAGTTAGGTATATTATTTATAATAATATAAATTAGTAATATAAAACTAATTATTTAGGGATAACTTTAAAAGAAAAGTAATACTAGGTTTTCTACTAATTTTTACTAAGAGAAGTAGAATAAATAGCTATATAAATACTTTCTTACCTTAAACTAGTCTTTCTAGACTATTAATTAACTAGAGTTTTAATAATAACTATTTATAACTTATTTAGATTTAACCCTAATCTATTATACTAAATTATAAAATATAATCTTTTTAGATTTTAAAGGAATATATATAAAAATTAAAGTAGATTTAAAATATCCTTAATATATTTCTCTTATATTAGATACCTAGTTTAGTCCCTAAAAGGTTACCTACCTTAGAGTACTAGTCTACTAAGTTAATACTAATTTTTAATATTAGGAATATCTTATTACTTTTATACTACTTAATATTTAGTATTCTAGGTATTTACTTATAGTAGAAATAATAAAGAAATTAACCCTTTATAAAATTATAGATAAGCTTTTTAGAGTTATTACTAATAATACTAGTAGTAATAGAACCTTAAAAGATAGACTAGAGAAATCTCTAGCTTAATAGGATATCTAATAGTATTACGGCACGAATAAACCGGTACGATTTATAGGTTATAAGAGCTATTATTCTCTAGACGTTAAGACGTCTAGTCTACCTATTTAAATTAAGCTATATTAGGCTTAGCGCCCTAAGTAGATTATACTAAGCTATATTAATTACTAATAAAAGTATATTATAATATCTCCCGCCGTTATAAAAAAGCTTATCTTAAGCTATTATTATAATAATCTATTATCCTTATCTATTTTAATATAATCCTCTTAATTAAGCTAATTCCTAAGGTTTTAAGTTATAGTTTTACTATCTAGATTATACTCTAATACTAGGGCTTCTAGAGTAGGGAAGTATTTACTTAGAGTAACTTCTTTAAAATCTTATTAATATTTAATTTATATTATTCTTTAATAGCGTCGTTATTAGTAATAGTAAGTTTATTAAATTTATTAGATAGTAGTTATAATAACTAGTCCTATTATAACCTAAAAAGAGTTAAGGCCTTAACCTTTTTATTTATAAATACGGTAAGCGCCTAGAGTTCTATTACCTATTAGTTAAGACTATCTACCTACTTTTATAATCGCGCTTTATACCTTTCTAGGATTCTAACTTTTAGAAACTTAGGTAGGTTTAATAGACTTAGTTAAATTTACTATAGATTTTAGGTCCTTTAATTTAATAATAAAGCTATTAGTTTATCTATTAAGAATAGGCTTAGGAATTTTAGTAATCTAGGCTCTATACTTAATACTAGGAAACCTCCCTATTTTTTAAACTTAGCCGCCTTACCTTTAGTCTTCCCTTTCTTTTAGAATTTTAGTAATCCGGACTTTATACCTAATACTAGGAAACCTTTAGGTTTTTTAGTAGTCTTCCTAATTTTTACTTACTTTCTTAGGGGTAATTTCCTAAGTATATCCTAATTATTAGGCATTATATATATAGGATAGAGGTCCCTTAAAACCTATACCTAGTCTTCTTTTAATATATTAGGGGCCTCCTTTTACTTAATAAATTTCTAGTAGCTTATACTAATTTTCCTACTCTTTTCTATTCTTTCCCCTATATCTTTATAGAGTTAAAAACTATTCTAGATTATAAATTAGAGTTAGCGTTTATTATCTTTTATAAGGGTAGGAGCCTTATATAAAAAAAATTACCCGTAAGCTATCTATTAATATTAAAACTTAATTTCTAGAATTAACTCCGCTTTTTAATATTAAGATATATAGCTTAGAAAGCCTAAAAATCTAGTAGGACTATAAATACTTAATAATATACTATAAAATTATCTCTATTAATTTCTACTACTAGGTCTTATATAATTTTATCAGGAAATATATTTATTATAAGCTATTTAAGGTAGCTATTATAATCTACCTATTCCTATAATTTTAGGCTTATAAATTTTTCCCTAGTATTTTTCTTATTATAAACCTCCCTTCTAATACGGCCTTCTAGATTATAATAGGTAATAGCTACGTCTTTATTTATAATTATAATATACTCCTTAAGTTTACTTATAAATATAATATAAAGTTAGCTAGTTTCCTTTATACTAAGCTTTATAATTGAACTACTTTTATCCTACCCTAATTCTATAACGCTAGTATTTTTAGATCCCTCGCTATTTATTCTAAGATTATTATTTTCTAGGGTACTTATATTTCTTAAGTCTACTTCCTAGTTAATACCTAATAATAGGCTACTTATACTTCTTAACTCTATATCCTAGTTAATATCTAATAATACGCTAGGCCCCCTTTCTTAGTATTACTTTAATTTATTAATAGAATTAAGAATATTTAAGGTTAGATTTATTATTAATATTATTCTTTTCCTTATATTCTTATTTAATACCTTAATAATACTATCTTTTAAGTATCTAAGATCCTAGTTAACTCTAAAGACTTAAGAGGGAGGAGCTCTTAGATATAGTTCTAAGTAGTTATTAGGGTCTTAAAAGGAAAAGTTTTTAACCCTATTTTAAAGATTAACCGCCGCCTTAGTAGTAATAAAGTTAAATACTTAAAATCTTTTAAGAGCTTCTAATTAGACTTAGGCTTCTTCCTAAGTCTACTCCTATATTAGGGTAAATATAACTCCCTAAGGGTAATTATTATAATCCTTAGAGTATATAATTAGAGGTATAAATAGATATTAAATAATATCTTCTTTTACCTAATAAAGGTTTTTATTATATACTACTAGTATAACTATATTTAAGGAAATTCTAGTTAGCTACTAGGCCTACTAGATTTATACTTTCTAGGTAGATTTCCTTAGAATTCCCTAGAGTAGGAAAGAGAGGTACTAGTTATTAAGGACTAGATAGATAAGGTTATATAGAATTAATAGCTTTTTAAAAATATTATATTAAAGGAATATTAATACTACGGGGTTTAAATATTAATCTAGGTAGATAGGTCAACTTCCTACTAAGTAGTCTAAAATCTTACTAAGTTTACTTTCTAATCTTTATACTTAAAGTAGGCTAGAAGTATTAAGTAGATACTTAAGAATTTCTTTAATAGATAGCCTAAATTTATAGAAGTTTATAATAGGGAAGTATTAGATATAGCCCTTATTAACCCTAATCCTTAACTAGTCTACTAGGTAGGCCTTAATTTATACCTTAAATAGTTAATAATAATAGTATTTATCTTCTTTATAATTATAAAACTAGCGTAGTAAGGAACTTACTTTAATAGTAATAGTAGTATAATAATCTATTATTATAAGTAATAAGTTATAGTTTAAATTAAGGTATAAGTAAAAGAATATATATTAATACTAAGTATAGGAGTACCTAGTTTAGTATTTTTTAGCTATTACTATATTTTTTATCTAATAGTAATTTTTCTTATAAAGTAATTTTCTTATAAAGCCTCTATTTTATTACTATTTACTAATTTAATATCTTAGTATAGATATAGATTCTTTAATCCCTATCCTAGTAAGTATAAGACTTCTTAAATTTATTAATAACGTCTAGTATATCCTCCTTAAGTCTCTAGGTAGGCTTATAAGTATCCTCTTTATAGCCTTTCTACTTAACTTAATACCCGTTTTACCTACCCTATTTTTCTTTTTAAATTATTCTTTCTACTATAAATTCTTCTTAACCTTAAATAATAATTAGAGATAGTAGGGGTATATCTTAGTTATATAAGTTAACTTTTAATTATTTAAGATAGATAACTAAGATAACTAGGTAAATCTTTATTATACTAGGAGGAAGCTCTAGCTTATAAGTAAGTAGGCTGGCCGGCGACGAGATCTACCTGTACGTGGTACCGGCTACGAACCTTCTAGTATCTCGGTACTAGGAGAGCTAAGAGATCTTACGGTATTTTAGAAGTACCGTCTAGGGTTACCTAGTTATTATGGAATTAATACGCAGGTAGAGTATAGTAATAATAAGAATAGGAACGCTAACGCGATAGAAAAATAGAGAAGATAGAAGGAGAACTCTTAAAAGATTATAGTAAATGATATAATATAATAGAATATATAGATATAAATAAAAAATATATACTATATAAATACCCTTCTACCTCTCCCTAATATAGCCTCCGCTTCCCTACGCGTATTATAAACGCGATATACTAGTAATACTAGTAATACTAGTATAAGACGATAGAAATACTACCGATATAAAACCTTTATAATATTACAGGATATATATAGTACTTCTATACCTATACCCGCTACAGGGTCTCTTACGAGGCCACGTCCTTATACTCCAGCCGATTCCGCTCCGCGCGGTCTAGGTAGCCTAAGTCTACCTACCTTAGGGTAGTTATAGTATATATAGATAATGATAGTATAATAAAAAGATAGTAATACTATAAAGCTAGCCCTTCCTTCCTCTTAATAATCAAGCGTAAGCTAGATAGTATACCGGGTATATACTACCGCCATTACTACCGTATAGCGGCGAGGATACTCTAGTCCCCTTCCTAGGTAGTCCTTATAATACGGCTATAGGTAGTAGGTACCTAACCTGAAACAGGATATAGGTATTAGACTCCTCACCTAATAGCCTGTAAGCGCGATAGGGCCGCCGGTCTAGTTAGCTAACGGTACCTATTATCTTCTATACGCATATACCTTAATAGTAGCGGCCGATATAACCGCGGTAAATATACCGGGTATCCGCTACCTTACTACTATACGGCGGGGGGATACTTAGCCGTACCTAGGTAGTCCCTACGGTATAATAGTAGGTAGTAGAGGCCTAACCCGTATAAAGATACGTGGATATTAGCCTTCCTACCTAATGGTTTATAAGCACGCTAGGGCCGCTGGCCTCCTTACCTAGTAGTGCCTAGCACCGATAGACTAGTAGGTAAGTACTAGTTCTATCACCTCCCTTTACGTATATACCCTCCCTGTTATAGACGTTATAACTAGGACTATAAGAAATTATCTATTATAAGGATTTATCCGTTACGCTAAACGGATTAGATTAAGAATAGCCGGTAGAGATAGAAAAGAGAAAGGGGCTAGGCCCTAGATAAGGAAAAGGAGTTTCACTTATAAACGAAACTTTAATGTAATAGGTAGTAAACCCGACCCCTCTACTACCTCCCTAGTAGTAGGCCTACTAGGGGGGGGAGGGAAGGAGTTATAAATAGTTAAGAGAACCGTAATTATCAGGTAGAGTTTTTATCCTTATAGTAGGGTTTCTCCCCGAATAATATATACGTAATACGTACCCCTAAATAGCCTACCCTTATTAGCTTTTTAGCTAGTATAGGAGTATAATCAATTAATTAATCAATTAATTAAGTAAGTAGGCTTATTTTTTTATAGAATTCTATAAGGCCCTACCTTTTTAGTAGTAAGGGATAAACTTTTAGGGATATAATACCTAGTATCCCCTATTTTTACTAGTTTTAAATAAGTATATCTAGATAGGTTTAATATATAATACTTTAAATCCTACTTATAAGCTATTTTAGCCTAGGCTAATTTAATAGTATTAAATATATTATTCCTAATAGTTTCTTAATTATAAAAAGAATTTCTAGTTATAAAGTTAGATTCTAATATTATAAATAATAAGAATCCTCTTAGCTTTACCTTATATAAAACTTTAAATAGTATTATAATTATACTAGTATTCTCTAAAGTATTTAACGCGTACTTAACTTCTATTAAAAGGGTATCCTAGTTTTCCTTATATTAGCTAACTAATAAGTAATATAAAGCTATCTCTACTATTTAGTTTATTTATTTAACCTAGCCGTTAGCGGCGGGATAGTATATAATAGTTATTTCTAGGGAAACTCTATATCTAGTAAATAGGGCTTTCTAGAAGGTACTAGTAAATATTAGGTCTCTATCTAAAATAAGATAGCTAGGTATACCCTAAGTCTTATAGATATTATTAAAGTATCTATTAGCTTAGTCTTATATTAAATTAGTTTTATTACCTAGTACTAGATAAATAAACTTAAAAAACTTATCTATTATTATAAGTAAAGAAATATAGCTACTAGTAGTTAAAGGAAGGCTGATAATAAAATCTATTAATAATTCTTCTAGTAGCTACTAGAATACCCCTACGGGTTAGAGTTCCCTATATAGTAGTTATCTAGAAGGCTTAAATAGTTAGTAGGCTAGATACCTATTAATATAACCTTAGATAACCTTATATATCTTTAGAAAATATACTAAATTATATAGGCGGTTATATATATAATAAATACCTTTATATATATAGTAATTATATCTATATTCTAAGATTTTCCTTATAAGTTTTTTAGGAATATATAAGTAGTCCGGTCCTAGATAGTTAATTATATATAATAGTTAAGAATTAATATTAAGCTAGTATACTTAGTAAATAGTCTTTAACCCTATTTCTAGTTATTAGGATTCCTAGACCTACTTCTAGACCTACTTATAAATCTACCTGAAATAAGGGTCTTTTTAGTAAGGTAGACGCGATTTCCTTAAGAAAATCTTATTTAGCTTAGATAACTACTACTAGGAATATATTAGTTAGGTTAGGTTTCTTAGTAGAAAGTCTTAAAAGGCTATTAGTATTTCTATAGGATTTCCCTACCTAGTAGATAATTTTTATCCTTAGTTAGAATATTAATAAATATAGCGCCTATTTATTTAGCCTAGTAGACTACTATCTATTTATCTTATTCTATAATACTAATTTTAATATAGTATAGTTAGTAATAATAGTAAAATTACTATTATTAAAGAATTAGGGAAGCTTTATAAGGGCCTAGACTAGAGTACTAGCCTCTAATTCTATAGCCTAATATCTTATTTTAATATCTAAAAGGTCTTTAGAAAGAAATAAGATTAGTTTTTCTACCCTATTAGACCTAATTTAGTATAGCGTAGCTTTATAACCTTTCTCTTTACTACTATCTATATAAAGAATAAAAGGCTTATTAAAGTTAAGGAATACTAAGGTAGGGGCGTTATATAGTTTATCCTTAAGTATTTCTTATACTTTATAGTATTAGAGGCTAGCGTATAACTACCTAGATTTAAACCTAGATCTTTTAGGTTCTTTAAGTTTATTAGGGTTTATTATTAATTTTAATAGTAATAACTTTACTAGTAAAGGGCTAGAGGTATCTACTAATAGATGTTTCTTTTATATATAGTTCCTTCAAAGGTAACCCTTATTTAAGCTACCCTTAAAGCCTTCTATTTTTAGTCTAATAAGAGGTCGAGCTATTATAGTATAATATTTAATAAATTTTTAATAGTAGCTAAAAAAATCCTAGTCTAGTTTTAAGTTCTTAAAGATTTATTAGGAAAGTTATATTTTAAACTACTTTAACTTTCTCTTTTATAGTACTTAAACCTAGTCTAGAGATATAATATCTTAGAGTAGTAATACTAGGATAAGTAAAATAATATTTTACTAGGGATAATATAATACTACTTTTCTTTAGTAGCCCTAGGACTTAGTCTAAGTACTTAAGATAGTTATTAAGAGTAGTTAAAAAGATTATTATATTATTAATATATACTAGAATAAATTATTATAAGTATAGGGATAGGGGTATTTCTATCTAATATTAGAAGAAACTTAGAGTATTTACTAACCCTATTATAGAGACCTTTAGCTATTCTTAACCCTAGTAAGGGCTAATAAATATTATCTTCTACTAGTTTAAAGGATATATAAGCTATTAAAAAAACCCTTTTATAAGGTTAATAAAAGAGAATATTATTAATCTACTAAGCGCTCCTAGGATTATATCTTATTTTAGGAGGGGATATATATCTAGGTAGAGCTTAATATTAACCTTATATAAATCTACTACTACTCTTAGCTTCCTATTCTTTTATACTATAAAGGCCGGTAATAATATAATAAATAATACTCCTAGAGGAACCTTTTTAATTTAGCCCTATTCTACTAGGGGGTCTAGAATTAAATCTATAACCTTATAATCCCTTTAGGAAAGGTTATAAGGGTTCTACTTTAATCCTACTATATTAGATTTATCCTTAAAAGGTATTAATATCTTAATACTATTATTAAACTTTTTTAGGCTATTTTAAAAAAAAATTATACTTTTTAAGTACCTTTTTAATATATTCTTAGTATTTAGGCCCTTAATAGGTAGAGATATTTACTTCTAGAATTACTACCTCCTCTAAGAGATCTACTATATAAGGTATATTAGGTTCCTCCTAGAATTTACTAGTATAAATATTAGTAAAGTAGAAATCTACCTCTATAGGCTTTACTAATTCTTATAATATTAATAGTCTACCTAGTAGCTATCCTTTATAGATTTTAATAGAGTATTAACTAAAATTTACTATTAGGTAGGCTTAGGGATTATTATTAACTACTACTTAAATACCTAATATAAAGGTTCTTAACTAGAAATTAACCTTTAATAGAGGTTTAAATAAGTAGTTATAGTTTATTACTAACGGGCGGTATTTAATTAATATATTTTATCCTATCTTAGAGTCTAGTATTACTACCAAGTTAATATAAATATTAACCTTTTTATATTTTAAGACCCTTAGCTATTTTAGTTTAATTAATAGTATTAGTATTATTATAGATTTTTAGATATTAGTATAGATCCTTAGAATTAGATCTAATTTAGAGGTAACTCTAATTAGAACGGGGGTTTAGTATATTATAATAAGATCCTAGTATTTACCCTATTAAATATTAACTATATTTAGTTTTATAATATCTATATTAATAATTATATTATATAGGAGTCTTAAAAATACATAGATCTCTCCTAATATTTTAATAGGTTCCTTAGTTAGACTCTATATCCTAATATCTACCTTAATATAATCCCGTAATAATAACTCCCTAGAACTAACTCCCCTATATTAAAGCCTTTTCCCTTTAGTTATAAGGTAGATATTATAACCTTTAAAGAATACTAGATAGTAATACTTAGAAATAAGGGATACTAGGGATCTAGTATTAAAATAAAACTTTAATATTCTACTATCTTTACTAATATACTAGTATATAATGCTAGAGAATTTCCTAAAATCTATATTAACTCCCGTTAGTATAATAGGAAAAGGAAAAATACTAGGTTGTAATCCCCCTAGGGATAAGGACGAAATAGTAAGGTTATTAAGATAAGATAGTTCTAAAGTTTTTCCGGTAGTAATATTTAAGCTATTAGTAGAGTTATTACCCTCTAGTAGGCCCTAACTACTAGTTAGGAGCCCTAAGAGGCTTCCTCTTATAACTCCTTATCCGTAAGGATCTTTAAAGTTATATAGGTCTTTAGATTATATAGATTAAGATTATTATCCCTATTATAATAATCTTTATTAATTAGGTTAATATATATCTCCTCTTTTAACTTAACCTTTAAGGAATTTTTCTCTTTTTATTATTATAATTACTATCTTAATAATTTCTATTATAATATTAGTAAGGATAAGGTAGGGTCCTTTTAAGTTATTAATTATTAGCTATTATCCTTTTTAAAGGATATCTTTTTATCTTTATAACCTTAGGGTTAGCTAACTAGATAATCCCTTTAACTACTAGATTATTAAATAATTACTAGACTTAGGCTAGGGATAGTACTTATAATACTAGAGTTACTACTAGTTTCTAATAAAGTCTATTTATCTTATAAACCCGCTTAGCTACTACCTTATTATTTAAGACTTACTTATTAAAGTTTTCTATAGTATCCCCTTCTTCCTATATTAGGGTTATAAGTACTAGGTTTAGCTTAAGGCCTTATTATAAATATTTAATAATTATATCCTTATTATTAATACCTATATTATATAAGTAGTTAGTCTTTTAAGTTAGATATTAACTAAGGGTAAGTAATAGTTAGTTAAAATAGAACTTTATTTTCTTAGCTTCCTTTATTAATTTAAATTAATTAGGCTAATATTCTTAAAGAAGTTTATCTTCTTAAATAGCTAAATTATAATTTATTTTATAGCGGACCCTTATAGAAAGGCTATTATACTATTTTAAAATATCCCCTTTTAAATATATTAGGAGTACTTTAAGGACTAGACTACTACCTTCTAGTTCTATTATATAGTAAAAGCGGCGGATAAAGAAGGCTATAAAGTATTTTTTAGGATTAAATATTATAATTTCTTAGGGTTAAAGGTTTTACTCCTTATACTCTCTTAGTTAGGGTAGATATTTATTAAGGTCCTTATATTAATAACAGTTATAACTATTAATATAGTTTTAGGGTAGGTCTAGTTAAAATTCTTAGGGAAAGTCTTAAGGAGGATTTAGATATCTAGCCTTAAGTAGTCTATTATAATACCCTAATATTAACTCTAACTAATAATTTTCCTAAGAAATAAACCTAGGTTCTAGGCTAAGGTTATAATTTTAATTATAATAGAGTTCTACTTCCTATTAAGTAACCTTTACGGGTAATTATATTAACTTATTTTATTTTATTAAAAGATATTATAACTTAAGTTCTTAATAATAGTAGTTAAGCTAGAATACTCTAGGCTAATCCTTTATAAAAGGTTAGTAAGGAATAAAAGTCTCTGGCTAGGTATCCTAATAAGGTAGTACTAGGGTATCTTAACCTTATAAACTAGCTATAATTAGTTTAAAGCTAGGAGTAAATAGGAACTTATTATATTATATTTTTATTAGATCTTCTTTAACTTCTTAATTAAAAGGGTCTTTTTATTCTTAATAAGCTCTATTTAATACTAGATACTAGATTCTATTAACTTATAACCCTCTTCCTAGAGGATAAGCTAGCTTATATTATATAGGTAATAGATAATAGCTAGAAGTAACCTCTTTAATTACTTATTAAGAAAGATTAAGATTACCCTATTTACTAGGCCTATTATATAGTTTATTTAGCTACTCTTAGAATATTTTATTATTTTTAATAATAGAGTACGGGTAGCTAAGAAGTTATTACTTAGCTTCTAATTAAAAAGACTTCTTCTTAGCTTCTAATAAGAATTAGTAGATAGCCTAAATAGCCCCTATATTAATATTACTAATTAGTTCTTAAAGGAATAGGGCTTTATATCCTAGGGTCCTCTTTATTAATTATCTTATAATAATTAGTACTATAATATAGTCTTATTAATATACTATTTTTAAATACCCTATATTACCTAAATTCTTCTAGATTCTTATAGCTTCCTTAATCTATCTAGAAATATATTCTATAATACCTAGACGAGGTATAGCTTATTTCCTAGCTACTACTAAGGATTTACCCTAGGCTACCTCTATAGATTTAGGTAGGTTAACTAGATTATTAAGGCCTAAATTATTTCTCCCTAATTTAATTTAATTAGCTATCCTTACTAGGGTTATTCTAGAATCTAGGGTTATTCTAGAATCTAGGGTTATTCTAGAATCTAGGGTTATTCTAGAATCTAGGGTTGTTCTAGAATCTAGGGTTATTCTAGAATCTAGGGTTCTAGTAGATAGCGGGGCCCTTAATAAGCGCTAGGCAGTCTTAGTACCTCGCTTAAAATCCTATAAAGTAGCTAGAAATATCTCTAGCTCTAGTCTAGACTACTAGGATTCCGGCTAGGCTGATCTTTTAAGATCTACTACTACTCTTAAGCTATACTAAGCTAGTCTAAGACTATTCTAAATAAGATACTTAATAAGGTACTAATTAGGATAGTTAACTAGGTTTACTTATTTAGGTTCTATAGGGAGGAAATTATATAAGTAGAAGGTAAGAATAAGAGTATTATAATTAGTTATAATAGTAGGTTAAGCTAGGTTAAATATTATAGAGGGCTTTCTAGCTCTAGTTTTTTAGAAGAAGGATAGGGAATAGAATAAAGAAGAATAGAATTATTAAGGCTAATAAATAGAAATCTTTTAATAGGGTAATAGGATAGAATAGAGTAGAAGCGACTTTTATACCCTATAATCCCCTTAAGAATAGTTAATTACTAATAAATAGACCTAATTTAAATAGATAACTTAATATATCTATTTAGAATCTTCTAGTATTACTACTAGATATTATAGTATAAATAAACCGGTATAATTTATAGGTTATAAGAGCTATTATTCTCTAGACGTTAAGACGTCTAGTCTACCTATCTAAACTAAGTTATATTAGGCTTAGCGCTCCAAGTAGATTACGCTAAGCTATATTATTTACTAATGAAAGTATATTATAATAAATAGGATAAACTATAAAACTCTATTCCTTATATAGCTTATATCTTTAACCTTATAATATAAGACTTTATTAATACCCTAGACTTAAAAGCTTTAAATAATGTTATAATATTATTAAAGGATACTTAAGTTAAAGATATCTAAGTAAATATAAGTCTATTAACTATTATTAAGAAGATATAATATTATAGGGGTAATATAAATAGGTAATATACTTACTAATATTTTAAATAGATCCGCGCTCTTATAATAGTAATTAACTTATCTCCTTAATAAAAGCTTTATTTTTTATAGTTATAAGAAAACTTTAGTAGAAGACCTTAAAAACTAATATAAGATAACTATATTTATTAGAATTCTATATACTTAATACTTTATTATATATATTAGTAGTAGCTACGTGACTTTATTAATACTTAGGTAGATAAAAATATAACTAATCTAAAAATTAGTATAATTAGCCTTAATAAATATAAATAGTTAATTATATTATTACTTAGTAATATATTAAATCCTATTTATTAACTTACCTTAATAGTTTCTTAGATAATAAATATAGGTATATATTTAGGATTCTAATTATATAATACTCTTTTTAAATATTTTAATAATACTAAAATAATAATATATAATAATAAGGTTTTCAGTAAAGTAAGTATTATTTATACTTATAAAGTAGCCTTAATAAGACTTATTAAATATTATTCTAGAATAGAAGGTAAAGGTAGATTAATATATAACTTTATTAATATTCTAGACCCTTTTATAAAACTAAGTCTATATAAAACTTAAGATAAATAAGAGGAGTTAAATAATAATATTACTTTAACCTCTTATAAAGAGAGGTATAAAAATAAATTTACTAACTACTTTTATAAGTATTATAAGATATTATTACCTTAGTTATTAAAAGGACTAATATATAAGATATATAGAATATTATTGATAAGGTAATATAATATAGTAATATATTTAAATTTATATTAACTAGTAATAGCCTTTAATAAGAGTAAAGAGAAGTTTACTTTAATATCTAAATTATAAGTCTTTATTATAAAGTAAAGCTATTTAATACTTTTATTCTAAAAGTCTATTAGAGGATATTCCTATATAGGAGTACTAGAAGGATAATACTTTGACTTATTTAAATCTAATATAAATAGCTAAGGATATCCTTTTATATCTAATATTATTTATAGGTATTAAGAGAGTTTTTAGTCTTATTTAAAGAGTATCTTTATAAGATTATATATAATTAAAACTAGAGTTTATAAAATAAGTAATACTTTTAAAGTATTATAATTATATTATAAGTTTAGACCCTAATAAAGCTCTTACTAAGCCTTAAGATATTCTTTAAAGGGAAGAAGATACTAATTAAAGTATTAATAGAGGTAAAGATCCTTTTAAGTTAGAATTAATAGATACTTTAAGATAAATAAATTAATAATTATAATTTTCAAGTTAATTAATAATTAAGTAGTATATTTATAAAGTAGGTTTAATTTCTATATATAAATATAAAGGTAATATAAGAAGGTAATATAATTCTTTATCTTACTAAGAACGCTATAATACTAGGAGTATTATACTATCCTAGACCTACCCTCTACTCCTAATACTATAAAACTATTACTACCCTTAAGTACTAAATAGTATAATACTAAAGCTCTTTATTAATTCCCTTATAAGTTATAAATCCCTTTATATAATAGTAATATATTTAATATAAATATAAAGTAGATTTAAATTTATATTATAAGATATATTAGTAAGTAACTATTATAAGGATTAAATAATAATATAAAATAGTAATATATTTACTGAAGAGAAAAGATATTATAAATACTTTTATAATATCTTATAATACTTTTAAAGCTAAACTTTAGATTTAATATAAGTTTATACTAACTCCTATAATATCTACTATAACCTCCCTTATAATATAATTAAATAGTAGCTTTAGGATAAGCTTATTAATAGACTTTTAATATTATCTTATCTCTTTTAAAGCTTTAAGACCTAAGTTAACCTTATACTTTTATCTTTTTAATATTAATATTAGTACTACTAACTATAAAGGATTAGCTAATTATATTTTAACATATTACCTATTTATATTACCTTTCCCTTCTTATATAATAGCTTACTTATTCCCCTATCTTATAAGGGTTTATCCCCTCTAGCTAGTAATTTTAGTATTTTATTAGCTAATTATACTATCTACCTATTAGTATATAAAGTAAGAAATAAATTATAAAATAATATTATAAATCTATTTAATGTAAGCTATTATTAAAGTCGTTAAATATATAAGATAATAGATAAAAGAAGGAATATAAGGTTTAAAAGTTTTAATATAAGGTAAAATAATATTAGGCGGAATATTCCGCGTAATTATAAGTATAATTATAAGTAGAATTACGCTTTAAAATCTTTTTTATAACTCCTCCTACCTTTATATACTTAAGATATTATAGTAAGATAGGTTATTAATATAATAAATATTTATTACTAATTATATTACTTAAATATATTATTAAATAGATAAGTTAATATAATATTATAATAATATTAAGTCCTTATAACTAGAATCCTAAATTAATTATAAGTAGAGAATAGGTAAAAGACTAGGATAATAATAAAAAGCTATTATATATAAAAAGTATCTAATATCTATATAATAGTATTAAAAAGGATTAAGAAGTTAAAGGAATTAGATATATAAAAGATTGTTATTAAAGAGGATTATATAAAATTTATAATTAAGGTTAAGGATATTATAAAGGAGGAAAGATATAAGAAAGGGATTTATAATAATATAATTAAGTAAAATAATACTTCCTAAATAGTTAATACTATATAATAGAATATTTTAAGATAGAGTTATACCTTAAAGATAATAAAGAGGCTATTAAGGAATAAGCTAAGCTAGATAAACTAATAAATTATATAAATAATATAAATAATATAATTAGTTCTATAAAAGAGGTAAATATATAATTAGTCTTTAATCCTATCTTCTAATTAACTTAACTCTTAGAATACTTTTAAAGAAGATATAGATACTATTAAGCTAGAATTTACTAGATTTAATCTATTAATTATATAAATTATTAAGTAAAGGATTATATATTATAAGGGTTTAAAGGACTTAAAAGATATATAAGACCCTAATAGTATAAATACTAATATTAAGTTTATATAAGAGTATACTAACGCGTTTAATATAAAGGATTATATTATACCTAACCTTATAAAAAGGAATTAAGATAAGGAGGATATTTTAATTAAAATTAATACTAACAGGAAAGAAATTAAGTATACTACTAAGGAGGATAAAGAAGAGGATAGGGAATATAAGTTAAAAGATACTAGTAAGACTAATAGTAATAGTAAGGATAATAATAGTAAATATAATAATAGTAAGGAGGATAGTAATAAATAGAAGGATTATAAGTATAAGATTATAGAGATATTTAAATAGATAGATAGATAGGCTATCTATTAAAAACTCTTAAATAATTATATTACCTTTTTATATTATTATAAAGTATTCCTAATATTATAATCTAGTAAAATACCCTTACTAAAATTAAAGTCTTAGTAAGTTAGGTTAATACTTTAATACTAATACTTAGTACTACTTTATAGTATTAACTTAAATACTTAGTACTAACTATTAGTATTAACCCGAATACTTAGGCTAGGAATTTAGTATTAACTCGCTAAGAGTTAAGTTAGGAACCCGACTCGAGTTTAAAGTACTAACCCGACGCGGTTAGTCTAATAAGGCTATTAAATAAAAGCTAATAGATAGTAATAAGCTTTATAAGACTATATTAAGGCTAGCGATAAGATCTACCTATATATAGTACTAGCTACGAACCTATTACTTATTAATAGAGCTAAGAGGTCTCTAATCTAAACGTAGTTAGAATAAAACTAGGATATTACGTATAGACTAACCATCGAGTCGGGTTTCAGTACTATAGATTAGTACCGACCCGAATACTTAATACTACCTCCTAGTACCGACCCGAATACTCGGTACTAGTTTCCGGTACTAACCCGAAAAGCCCTCGGTACCTTAGCGAGTCGGGTTAGACTAACCCGACTCGCCAAGGTATTACTAAGACGCTAAGCCCCTAATAAAATAGTAAGGGACACTAAAAATTTCTAGAATTACCCCTATACCAAAAATAGAATTTTTTTTAATTAGAAATTTAATACCCCCCTTAATTCCCTAGGTATATATATTACCTTTTTATTTTACCTTATTTACTATTAAGAATTACCTAGTTAGTAATAATAATAATACTTAGTAGTCTATTAGTAACTCTTATATATAATACGAAATATTAATAAAAAGAAAAAATATTCCTAATATAATAGTCTTAGTAAAATAATATAGTAGAACTAATATCTTAGCTAGTTAGGTTAATACTTTAGTACTAATACTTAGTACTACCCCTTAGTATTAACTCGAATACTTAGTACTAACTATTAGTACTAACCTAAATACTCGGGCTAGGAATTTAGTATTAACTCGCTAAGAGTCGAGTCGGGAACCTGACTCGAGTTCAAAGTACTAACCCGACGCGGTTAGTCTAGTTACGTAGTAGTAGAGCTTATAATATAAAGTTTTCATACGCGCGGCGAGCGCACCCTTAATATACGTGATAATACCTACCTTAGTTCCTATTAATAGTATTAGCTTAATATATAAGAGACTCTAGGTTAAGAGATAGAAGGTATATTAAGTAGAAAAGATGGAATAATAGGCTAGGGCTCCCCCCCCTAGCTAGGAGAACTATAACTACGCGTAAGAGTAGGAGTAGTAACCTTATAACTATAAAGGTATAGCTAGCGGGATCTATAATCTACTTTCCCTTATAAGTAGATTATTATACGGCTTAATACTAGGAAGTAATAATATAATAGTAGTAATAGAGTATATCTATCCCTCTAATAACTATAATAGCTCCCTCCTACGTATTAGGAAAGATACGTAGTAATTCCTAATAAGGGTATTATAGGCCTTCTACTAGGCTACCTAGCTAGGGAGTATAATAGTAATTAAGGCCCTTATATTATAAGTTAAATAGATAAGGATACTATGATACTAGATAATATAAGAAAGGAGTAGCTAGGGTAGTAATAATTAATAGGAGGCTTAGGGGTACTTATATTAATTAAATTATATAGGGAAGAGTAAGAGAGTAATAGAGGGGGATAGACCTAGGAGGTACTATTAGAAAATAGTATAAAGGAAGGGGGCGAGGCCTTAGTAAGAGAAAGAAGTATATAGGTATTAGGATCTAATACTATAATAGTTTAAAGTATAAGGGAGAGGATAGTATATAGTAGTTAGAGGCTTTAAAGTATTATAATGAGTAGGGTAGGTAAGAGAGGGTTTTTTCTATATATTATAGTTTCCTCTTAATAAACTAGAGTTAGAACGCCCTTATTAGCTCTAAGTAGCTAGATAGTAGAGTATGAATTTAAATATAAATATAAAGACTATATTAATAGAATTTTTTAATATAAACTATCTTACTAAGGAAGCTTATAATAATAGTTAGTTATTACCTTTTATAAAATAGAATAGGAAATATCCTACTATTATAAGGGATCTACTTAACTATTTATATATAGATTTTCCTAAGGTCTTTATATAGAATAAAAGAAATAAATATTAGAAATATATAAAAAGGGGGAGACTCTTAAGTATATTAATTTTATTAGTCTTAAAATTAAGGATCTCTACTATTACTAATTACTCTTCTATTATATTAAGAGGGCTATATTATTTAATAACCTCTAGATAGTAGACGGCTAGCTAATAAGATAGAAGGAGGCTTATATAAAGCTTAAGTTAACTAAAAATAATAGATATACTAATAAGATCCTTAATAAGGAAAGGATTTTTAGGGAGGTTATAAGTTATATAATCTATTTATATTAATATTATTTAAACTCTAACCTATTAATACCCTTATATTATAGAATAAGTATAAGGAGTATATCTTAAATAACTACTTATACCTCTTATAACGAGATTTTTTAATACTTTAAATACTAGATAATTATTATCTTCTTACTATAATAGATAATACTAGAATTAAGACCCTAACCTTATCGCAGCTTATTAGTTAGTTAATAAGTACCCTAATTACCCCTCTAGGACTAGCGCGAATATTAAAACTCTAATATTTCTTCGTATTCTACCTATATATATACCTACCCTTTATAATATTTTCTACTTAAATAAAGTTATATAGCTTATTTTAGCCTACTTAATACCTTAAAAATAATAAAAATCAGTGTAATAGTATAAAAGATATATTAGAATAAGTAGAT
>JAABUM010001030.1_pt1 | contig 43797 bp, 65 predicted proteins | sample 5559161 | NCBI WGS metagenome assembly JAABUM01 (sample SAMN10711868, study PRJNA513369) | rock metagenome | isolation source: Antarctica rocks | place: Antarctica: Victoria Land, Siegfried Peak nord
TTTTTATGCCTACAGCGGTGGTGCCCCGCGGCACGGATTTCAGAGCAATGAGGCCCTGGTGGTCTTTGAAATCAGATAGCAGTTCGAACACACGTTCATGGAGCAGGGCGCGGCCGCCGCAGCACTCGGGAGGGCCATGCGGTTTTCTTTGAAAGTTGATAGCGCAATGGTCGTAGTTTGCACCTACAAAGTAAGCAGAATTTACACCGTTGTGCCCGCCTCGTTGCACAGCCACCAAAGCAGAGCCGTCAGCGTAGTGACTGAGGTCTGTACCACAACGCTCTGGCTTCTCACCTGAAGACGGTTTGGCATTGAGACGGCGGTGCCCGCCTCGTTGCACAGCCGCCGCAGCACATCTGTTGGGGCGATGAGGCCCTGGGGTGCTTTCAGAAAAGACACCCTGTATGATGACACGAATCACCTGCAGGTCTAGACGGCGGCGCCCGCCTCGCTGCACAGCCGCCGCAGCACGTCTGTCAGCGTGATGAGGCCGATGGGCGCGGTGTCCTGGTCCACCACGTACAGCCGGTGCAGCCGGTGCTTGACGAGCAGCTGCAGCACCTCTGCGGGCGGCGCGCACACACAACATCACGAGTCCGCAGGCCAAAATCTGAAAAGCTTGTCCTCAGGATGCAGATCCTTCGCGACGTACAGCCGGTGCAGCCGGTGCTTGGGTCAGCAACTTGACAGGCCTGTGTGGGCGTCAAGAGAAAGAAAACATCAGGGGTTGACAGCGATGCTGAGCAAGTAGTCGTCCAAAACGCACAGCCGTTGCAGCCGGTGGCTGGTCGGCGTGTCCTGAAACGAGGGAGAGAAGCTCAAAGCAGACAGAAATACGTGAGCATCGTGTCCTGCCGCCGCCCGCCTTTTGACCGCCCGCCGAAGGGCGCCGTGCCTCGGCCCAGTAATTTCATTCCAGAGAGCGGCGGTGGCTGTCGTCGCGGGAACTGTCCGAATGTCGGCACCCCACGAAGGTGGTGTCTGGGACGCAGCATGTGGACTACTGGTCGACAGTCAGCAGATCAGGTGGCAGAAGCCATGGCACACCCACGAAGGTGGTGTCCAGATGATCTGCTGGCCCGCTTCCCGCCCTGGCGCTGACCGCGTTTCTGGTCACAAAATTGCGAAATGGCAGGAGAAACTGCGCCGCACCCGCAAAGGTGGTGTCTGCCCCGCAGCAGATGATCTGCTGGCCAACCTCCTGCCCCGGCGCGGCGCCGCGCTGCTGCCGGTCCTTGGCCCACTGTGCGCCTGCAGTTTAAGGGTTCAGGGTTTAAGCTTGATTTCAGGCACATCCTCTGGTGTAGATAGACACACCAAGCATGAACGCGCCGCGCCGCTGCCGCTCCTTGGCCTGCTGCGCGCCTGCACGACAACCGGGTGTATTGGTGACGGGCGCACGTACGGAGGTAATACTGATGTTAGCACACGTATCAAGCATGAGGAAAGGTGCTGCGCCGCGCTGCTGCCGGTAAACCCTAAACCCTTGACCCGCCTGCGTGCTCGAATGCGGACAACACTGTGTTGATGTCGTACAGGTGAACTTGATCGAATGGTGAAGAAAGGACAATGAGTTGTGGGGCCGCACCGAGCGTCAACCAGTTGCACGCCTGCGCTGTGTTTCTGGCCTTTGACACAGCTACAGGTACGACCAGCATACAGCAACAAGGCATGGCTCGCTCACGGAGGGAACTCCCATAGGAAAGTCGATTCGGTTGCGTCACAGTGCTGAAGCGCGCTGGAGAGCTCTGCGTTCTCAGCGGCGCCTCATTGTCCACTGCACACGCTGATGCGAGCCGAATGCCGGGCTCACTGCACGCTCGCTGCACGGCACAGCCCCAAGCCCTAAACCCTAGAAGGTGGCAGGTCACAACGCTGTCCAGGCTGCATTGCGAGCCGCACCTGAGCTGCTCTCGATGCCCGCATCCGACTCCGAGTGCGCGATGTAGCCTGCGGCAGCAGTCATGCGCCTGGTGAGAATATGGCCATATATTCATACATGATATTCATATATGATATTCATATATGGTATTCATATGTGACATTCATCCTGCTTTCACTCGTGTAGTGATTGCGCAGCGATGCTGCCTGCGGCTGCAAGCAAGGTGACAAGGGGTGGCAAGGTGACAAGGGGTGGCAAGGTGACAAGGGAGAGACCCCAGATTATTTCGCGGTATGCTCAGCACACTTTGACTGCGGCATCGGCAGCTGCGAATCTCGAAATGAGCTGCAGCTCTGGATCGCGCGCGGCGCATCTGCTGGCAGGTGGGCACCACATGCGCGGCTCGGTTGTGCCCCCCAAAGGAGACGTACAAAAAAGAGGCAAAACCGTGCAAAGACATACCAGATAAAGGCAAACCGTGCAAAAAAAACCAAGGATCTCGGAGGAAGCGCACCGTGGTATTCGGTGCCGTGCTCCAGCGCTAGGAACTCGCCGACCTGCGAACATGCAACTCAGGGTTTAGGAGTCTGGCATCGATGGTTGTGCAGCATCGTGTGTGTCCGTGCCTCTCAGGCTCCTGTCAGATGCCACCAGCAGCGGTTGGCAGCGAAACAGGTGCGCGCCGCGCGGCGGACAGCGTGTCAGATTTGTCCATGGCAGTGTCGGGTGAATGCTGTACACTCACCGGCAGCGCCAGCGAGCCAAAGTGGTCCGCCATGATCGTGCGTAGCTCGCTGAGCGAGAAGTTGCCGATCAGCTTGCCGGTGTCGGAGACGACTGCAAGCGCTGAGATGCCCTTCTCCGACATGCTCAGCATCGCCTCGAATGCCGACACGTCCGGCGCCGTGCACAGCACCTGCATAGATCGGAATTCGAAGGCCAGGGTTTAGCGGCGGCAACACCAGCGCCAACGTGCCCTTCTCCGACATGCTGAGCATCGCCTCAAAGGCGGAAACATCCGGCGGAGTGCACAGCACCTGCACCAAACATGGAATGTATGTGAATGCAGAGTCCAGAGTTCAGGGTTTCGTCGAAGGCGACCGCCGACGACCGCCAGCGCCGAGATGCCCTTCTCCGATGTTATCCAGGGTTTAGCACAGCAAAACTTGCTCAAGGATTCAGGGTTTAGCATAGCAAAACTTGCTCAAGGATTCAGGGCATAGCAAAACCATGTTGTAAGCCCTGAACAACCCCCCAAAACCCTGGCTGAAAGAAGGGCACCTCACGCTCCGCCCAGCCCACCTCTTCGGTCGTCTTGTCAACAGAGTTCACGTGACTCCATGAAGCTCTTTAACTGATGAAACCCTCAACCCTGGGCAACAAATGGCGCACCTCCCGCTCATCCCACCTCCTTAGTCGCCGCCCATCCCACCTCCTTAGTCGCCGCTCATCCCACCTCCTTAGTCGCCGCCCATCCCACCTCCTTAGTCGCCGTTGTAAAAACTCGTGTGCGAAACTCCAAGGTTTCAGCCCTGGTGGAATCTCAAAGCCCCGGAACAAAAGGCCGCACCTCCCGCTGCGCCCACCCCAGCTCCTTGGTCGTCTTGTCCACCAGTGGGCCGAGCTCCCCGGCGCGCTCCGCGATATACCTGCGTGTTTGAACGGACACGAAAATCTGTTGCGTTGAACCTTTTGAACTGGTCTCGAACAAAGAAATTGCTGATGAATTGCTCCTGCGCAAAGAGGGGGACTTTCTGACGGACCTAGGTGGAGTTCATCGCCACATGGCACCATCCGATGCCATGTACAAGCCGACCAGCCAGGTGCAGGGAGGCACTGGCCAAGGCGCATGCATGCAGCGCTTCTAACCGCGTCTGCCCTTGTGTGCGGAAGCAAGGATTTCCGAATGCGGGCAACTGTGCGTGTGCATTTTCCTTCTTCAAGCGTGAGTGTGTGCTGCGGCCGCTGACGTTCGAACGCAGACCCTGACGCCTGCATCTGATGAGTCTGACTGCGACACCTGCTATGTTTTACAAGCACGAAGTTGGAAACAGCTGGCAATGCGTGCTGCGGCCGCGACGTTCAGGCGCAAAACCTAACGCCGCACCTGATGACGTCTGACTGCGACACCACCGCCTCCACCTCCCCCGCTTTGTTGAACACCGCCAGCCGGTGCACGATCTTTGACGACCGCCCGCCGCCGTGCATGCCCCTGCAGCATCAAACCAACACTTTTGCAGAATCTCTGGTGGCCAAAGCTCTAAAACCCTGATTCTCCTGCTGGCACACGGCCTCCGGAACCCGCCGGCGTCGTGCGTCCTCCCCCCCTGCAGCGCGTGCAGCAGCCCTTCCGGACGGCATAGTCAGGGTGCAACCATGGGCCGCACCATCTTGTGTGGCAGCCTTGCAGTCTGTCAATCGAAAATGCCACAAGGCAGCCTCCGCAGCTGGATTCGAGCGGTGAAGTGCAGCTGGGCAACAGGCACTTATCCAGGCCGGTTTCTCTGGCACCTTGTCACTTCTGGCAGACCCAGGACGCACATTGCAACTCACTTGCGGGACTCTTGTGGCGCAAGGAAGCCGTCATAGATGAGCTCCAGCAGGCTGAGGGACTTGGTGCGGTTGGCATGCAGGAAGCCGCCTGCGGGCAATCGAATACAGACGGTACCAGGCATCTGTTGACGCTCGCAGACAGGGACCCACAGGCTGAGCGATCTGGTTTGGCTGGCGTGGGCCGTGAGCTTGGCAGAGGCACAAACCCTCACAAGTATCCACTTGGCACTGCTGCTCTCCAGGCCTCTCCAGCGCTGCCGCATCTGTCGGGAGTCTACACACAACGGAACTACCCCAAGAACAGGCTCCCACAGTCGCAATCGGTGACACGTCCCGCATTGGCTGCGTCCCTCCCTGCTTTTCAGGCCTGTCTCTCAACGCCGCTGCCACGCTCACCGAGTGTCCCGCAGCGACTTACACGCAGATGCCGACTGCCCTCCTCTGAGCTCGCATGGTCTCTGCGGTTTGCTGCAGTGCCTGCTGCCCACTCGTCACTGTCGTCCTCGCCGAGGTCCCGCGGCGACTCACGCACAACGCTGGTGCTGCCTGCTGGCGTCACTCCCAGCTTACATATAAGAGAATGCTTGCTGTTTCTTGTTTTCCGCCACCCACTGTCGCTGCCACACTCACCCAATTCCCGCAGCGACGTGAGCGCCAACGCCGAGGTGCCCCCCTCTGTGCTGACATTCTCTACGGTTCTGTGCTGTACGGGTCTGTGCGGAAGTCTGCGGCTCACCGTCGCTGCCGTGCTCGCCGAGATCGCGCAGCGACTTGCGCGCGAAGGCCGAGCCGCCCTCCTCCAGCATCCGCATCTTCGCCAGCATCTTAGACTCCTTCAGCTGCGCCACGTCCGCATCTGCAGGCGTGTGCGGATTCCGTGGCTGATATGGTGGCACTTCTTGTGCGCGCCGGCGGATTCAGGGGGCATGGAGGAAGGGACCGCCGCAGGCGCCAGACGGTTTCGCGCGTGGGAGGTGGACAGGACATCTTCTGCCCGTGTTGCAGCACCAATGCTTCATCACGCGAGCACACCGGGTGACGACTCCACAGTCAGCAGACGCAAGCAGCAGGACAGTGCAATGCGCTTGCCCTGTCAAATGCGCAAGCTGTCGTTCTGACTTGTGAAAGAAGCCACACCTTTCAGGAACGCCGCAAGGATGTCGCGGATGTCGACAAAGCCGAGGACTTCCCCATCTGCTGTCACAGGCGCGGACAGGATGCGGTGCTCCGCCAACACCTACAAGAAACGAACACAGTCGAAACCGTTTCCGGACTGGTACTCGAGCAGGAATACTCCGCCGGAATGCATTGGTGCTTTGAGCTCTGGTGAAGCCTCCCAGGCCGACAGACCAGCACCGGTAAATGTGCACAGCTACTTTGCATCAGCAAGGCATTCTCAGATTTCAACGCTGAACTCTGCTGGCGTCACCTGCAGCGCCGAGTCGACGGTGCTGTCCTGAGGCACGACGATCACGCCGCGAGACCCGGGCTTTTGCAGGACCTCTGTCAACCGCGAGCCCAGCAGCATTGATCTGACAGGAGACTGCGCCATATTGCAGCCCGTGTCGCAGATGCTGTATGACGCCGATGAGTGGTTTCGACAGCTTCAGATTCCCTCGTCCTGCAAGCTGTAAACAGCACAATGCACAGTTTGCATGTCGTTGGAGAAGCTGACTGGAATTGCTGACTCCTTCTGAGAGACCCCTGGTCACGTGGCAATTATCGTACAAAGGCTGCCTTGTGGCCTCAGCGCCACTTTCGCGAACTTGCAGCATCATCAAGAAATACATAAGCCGGTATAGATATCAACCTCGGATAACCATCGCCATACATCAGAAACCAGAAAGGTGTTGTGCGTTGTCATTTTCGTGGCCCATTCGCGTGGCCCGCTCGAGAGCGAAAGTGTGCACTGTGATGCAGACACTGCACCGCAGGGTGGAACGCAGCTTCAATTTCGACCTGTACAGCCCTGCGCTCGCATCCACACAGCCAGCCGTTGTACCCTGCCGCAGACACCGGGCTCTGCCACCAAGGAGCGGCAGTGGAGGCCGCATTGCACGCCTGCAGGCCGGGAGGCGGTGCAGCCACTTCCAGAGACGCACCTGTCGCCCATGTGAAGCCATGGCGCCGACAGCACAACAGGCAGCGGCAGCAGCGGATGGACCAGCAGGCTCCGCCGCCGCCGCCAGCGATGATGTCATCACCCCGCAGTCAGCCTGGGTGCAGCGCCTGGACAGGCACAGCGAGAGGTGATTATCTGTTTGCATTGAGACTACCTGCAGCAGCACAGCAAGCAGCTCGTGTATTCCTGGTGCTGTAGCTGGCGCAGCATGAGACACCTGCGGCGCGAACCTTGATTTGAGGTCGACCGAGCGGCTTGCAGAAAATGGACCACGTACCAGGGGTGGTGGACGATGTACACCGGCGCAGGCACCGACAACATGCTGCGGGAATACCCCGCCATACGCTGCTTCCGCCGGGCAGGTAACTGGCAGCACCATGTTCCGACCGCCGCACATGCATCGCCAGTGAACCGGCTTCAACATGGCATCGAGGGGCAGATGCAAATGCAGCTGAGCGCATGCAGTACTGAAGATGCCACCGCAAGCCGTCCATGCGTTGCTGGACCCTCATAGCGCAGTCCGGCTGCAGGGGAGGGCGGGCAGCAGCTGCTGCATAGAAACCTGATCGCAGCCAACCTGGGATTCGGCAGCCCTGTGGAGCGGCCGGACGGTTTCTGGGAATCCAACGTGTCGTACTCGGTGAACGACGCCACATACAGCGTGAGTGCACCGCATGGTATCCAAAGCACCTCTGTGACACTTGTATGTGCAAGTTGCTTATCGCCCCTCGTGCCATGTCCTGGGCATTGCCGCTGCTCGTCAAGCATGGAAATTAGGAATCCTGTCGCTTTATTCACGCCTGACGCCCTTCTAGGCGCCCACGGCGTCAAACTTTCAACTTTCAAGCATGACTGCGGCTCCAAGCCATGTGGACAGAGCGCACTGCGCATCGAGCTTCGATGGGTGCCAACCTGCCACCTATGATGGCAGATGCGCGGCGCTGGCGCTGGCTTGCTCTCCATGACAATGCACGGAGGTCCCTCGAGAGACAACACATGCTCTGCGGCAACCTCCTCGCATTCATAGCCGCGTGTTGCGACTGCTGCAGTGCAGCACGCGGCCGCACAGCGGCGAAGAAGTGGAGAAGGGCTTGCTGCCACACATGTACCGGCGCCTGACGACGGCCACGGCGGACGTGCGCTTCTCTACCTGCTGGGATGTAATGTATGCTAATTGTGAAATGCCTGACGACATGACAAATCTTGCTGTCAGCCAACTGCTGGCACCTCGCGACAGTGAGGCAGGCGTGCGATGCCCTGCAGTGGCGATTGCATGCTGTCAATGCCCGTGCATGGAGAAGTTTCAAAAGGGAGGCTACCGGTCGACTACTGGAATGCAATATATATGCGATATATATATATATATGTATATATATATGCGTATACGCATATTGTATGTCCTGCGGCGCGGCTGCTGCTGGGTGGGAACGGCGAGGGCTCAAACAATGTTGTGCCGCGTCTGAATCACGTCTTTGGTGGCGATGGCTGTACAACACACGATATCTGGTGCACAGGCGTACCTTCTCAGTCCGATAGCACTGTCGCACCGCCGCGCTGCCGCCACAGACAGCAACAACCAGGCTGAACCGCTGCAGTGCTGCTGTATTGCTAAGTTTCTGATACAGTCTGACCTATGAATCGACGGCGCGCAGGCTTACCTGGTCAGTCCAGCTGCGCTGCCGCCGCCGGAGCGCGAAGGCGAGGCCGCGGCATCGGGGGGCGGCCCCGCCGGTGGGTGGTTTTACGAAGCGTTTTTCGAGGCGAGTAACCGTCTTAGATCCGTGCCAGTGCTCCCACATACCCAACAGCGGCTTGTCTTTTTAGATTGCTGTGCGAGGCGTCGGACCGGCTGCAGCTGAGCTCCCTTTCTCACGATTATTCTGAATCGCATGCTTGGCCATGCAGGACGACAGTGGCAGCCGCTGGAGCATGGGGGCTGGCTATGAGGCGTCGGGGCGGCTGCAGCTGAGCTTCTTCATCCGCGAGTACGCTCTTGCAGTGGACCCCGAATCCCACATCGACCCTGACAGCCTTCCGATCCCGGCAGCGCGGCCCAGGTGTGCACCTCAGATACGGTTGAAAAGTCTCTGCGCCCTACATTTCATATTATATATCATATATTTCATTGTTTCTGCTGTGTATTGCTCCATGCAGCCACCCTCAGCTGCCTTGCAGCCACAGCAAGTTTCAGCAGCAACGTCAGTAGGGCACCCTTGTCTGTAGCCTTGTTGTCACCCTGGTGGTGTGCCACCTTGCAGCCTGGGTGACGCTGCGGCAGCGGCAGGCCTGACTGCGGGGCGGCGGGGCCGACTCACGGCGGTGCAGTACGGCGGCGATGGCCTGCTGCGGCGGAAGCAGGAAGCTGATGGTGCACCCGCGCCGCCGCTCGAGGAAATTCCCGGCCACATGTGAGTTCATATGTAGCGAGGCCGCCTGCGTCATTTAGTTGGGGATGATATGGTGGCAAGAACCGAATGTGCGGAGCAGGCATCTGTTCGTTGCATTGCTGCGTGCCAGCCCCCGGCGCTGGGCTGTTGGGGGCTGCGCCCTGCGGCAGCGGTCCACAGTCAGCGATCAGCAATCGGCAGTCCGCGCGCCGCAGTGCATGAGCACTGCGAACATCTGAGCCCCAGTGTCTCCCGACGGCAGCCTGTTGCGCTACCCGGACGGCATGTATGCGCACATCCCAGAGACGCTGCCGCGAGCCGGCGACGGCGGCGCCGGACCCGTCACCTTCAAGTGGGGCGGCAAGATGCGAGCGTGCGTTCCATCACAGCTGTACTTCCTCTGCCAAGATCAATGGAATGGTGCACTGTCAGCGGGGCACCGCCTAGTCTGCTGCCCTGGCGCCCTCTTCAAGATTACGCTTGGACCATCAAGATCACCTGCGTACGTGTATCTCCTGTGGGCAATGTTGGCAAGCTGTGCAAGTCCCAGCAGACAAACACACAGTGATCCGGATATTCGTGTCCGTGCTGCAGGGGGTCAGTGGAGGTGCAGCAGATGACGGCAAGCTTCGCGGCGGACAGCGGCGCGCTGCTGGGCCTGACCAGCTTCGCAGGCTGAGGCACCGAATGAGTCGCTGGGATGTGAAGGCTTCGCTATGGCTCAACCATGACTCGGCAGCAGCTCTTGATGGCGTAAAACGGGTATTTTGAGTCCAGGCTGGTGCCGGTGGCGACAGGCTACCCGCCTGCAAGGGTAGCCGCTGCAACAAGTCTCAACTGCAGTTTTGTGATTATGCTATCAAGCCTGAACATCGAATTGTCAAACAACTTGCACCACACAGAACGACTTGACAAGGCAGTCATCGTCGACGATGAACCAGCAAATGAGGCTCGGACTCAACTGACATTGCGTCTTGAATTGGTTTCAAATTGAACAGGACTTCTCAACACTGCGCATCGCACGCATGCTTGCACTTTCTGTGAACACGCATGTGGCCACGCGTGCCTAGGCTTTCGTCCTCAGGTGTACGACAGATTGTGCACAGTCTGTCGTACACCTGAGGACGAAAGCCTCGAATGTTGCCTGCAACGGCTGCGTGTCCAGGTGCTGCAGCGCATAGTGCCTCAATCATTGTTGGTAGCTGCCTCGTTTGTGTTCCAATGGGTGCAGCATGTAAGCCTGGTACATGTTGTATCGTCACGAGACCGACCTGCTGGTTGGCTGCAGCCGCAACGCACACCTACGATATTCAGATCAGGCTCCAGCATTGACTGGGCACGCAAACGCTGCTCGAGTAACCCTTGCCGAGCATCGCCACCACGGATCACAACCCGGCAACACCACTGGTGGCACCAGCAAGGACATCTCCACCAAAGGCTCGACTGCAGAGTCCAAATTGAACGCAGGCAGTAGATCTAAGCGTGTCGGCACATATTTATTCTGCACCGTCACAGCAGTTGGCGGCGGCGCCAAAAAACGCTGCAGGCGGCCGCGGGGGCGGCGCGGGCGGCAGCGACGGTGACGATATAACTCCAGAGGCAGCCTGGCGGCAGCGGCTGCACAACATCGGTTCCAGGCGAGGACGTAGCAACCGTACACAGCCACATGTGCAACAAAAATTGCCCAATGCTGCCGTGGCACATTGTGTGTAACACACCTAGCCAGCGCATCTGGCCAATGCATCATCAGTGCCTTTCTTGCAGGGAATGGACGACGTATCAGGGCTGCTGGACACACTAGCCAGCGCATCTGGCCATTGCATCATCAGTGCCTTTCTTGCAGGGAATGGACGACGTATCAGGGCTGCTGGACGCACTTCAGTGGTACGAGCGCGGGCGGCGTGCTGCGGGAGTATCCAGGCATACGCTGCTTCCGCTGGGAAGGTACCGTCCGCTCATGCGTCGGCAGCGGATTACGCCCCTGTCTTTGATCAGCTGTGGGAGGTTCTACAACTTGCCGCTGTGCATCAGGACGGGCGACACAGCTTTCACACTAGGTCCTGGAATGTCCACCGTTGCAGGACTAGTCCTGCAGGGCCCGCAACATTTTTCCCAGGTGCCGTTCATGCTCCTCCACCGTCTTGCTGAAGATGAGGATATCATCAAAGTATACGATGATGAAGTCGTCCAGAAAGGGCTTCAAAATTCCGTTCATGAGGTGTTGGCAGGTGGCGGGCGCGTTGGCCGAAAGGGCTTTACCAGATACTCGTAATGACCATAGCGAGTTCTGAAGGCGGTCTTCTCGACGTCTCTTATGTAGATTTTCACTTGGTTGTAAGCCTGACGGATGTCGATTTTATTGAACACCTTGGCGCCGTGCAGGCGGTCCATCGTGTCGTCTGTGCGCGGCAGCGGGTACCGGTTTTTGATGGTCTTGGAGTTGAGGCCTCTGTAGTCGATGCACATGCGCATGGTGCCGTCCTTCTTCTTCACAAACAGCGCTGGTGCTGCCCATGGCGACTTGCTTGGTCGAATGATCCTTTTTTCGAGGCAAGTCGTCTGGCTGCTTCTTCACCTCGCCCAGCTCCGAGTATGACAAACGATTCAACGCATCTCGAGAGCACTGGTGATGATGGTGGTGGATGTCAGTCTGAGATTTGCTCGACAGAGGGTTGTGACGAAGTGAGATGATGGTTTTGAATTAGGCAGATTCACACCACTCCTTCTAAGAGCCCCAAACAGTGTGCAGATTTTTATCCCCTTCCGCCGCTTCAAAAACTCTATCGAGCTGACGCATTGCCCTCATGGAACAATAAGAGTTACCTCCTGACTGCAAGACTCGGTGCCGCTCACGCTTCAACCCCCGATACCACGACATGCAGTGCCCACTTAGCAGCAGGCGGTCTTGCTTGCAAAAGCGGCTTGCGTGCACTTCTTGCACCAATGCCTCAGGCCCACCGGCGTTCCCTTGTCTGCCCAGAACTCGTCGGCGGGTTTGGTCTCCTCGCACTTGCTGCAGACCTGCCAATGTGGCAATACCTGCGGCGCCCCGCGCGCCAGTGCGTACCTGCGCTCGCGAGCCGCATTGCACCGCCTGCAAATGTGAAACAGGCCGTCCGGCGCCCGGGGCGTCCTGTAGAAGCTGCTCGCCTCCAGCTCGCGCATACATTCCGCACACTGCTTGGTTGCCGGCGGCTCTACGCGCTTCGCCTCACCGCGACGCTCGGCGTCTGCCTCGGCCCTGCAGGTCCTGCGTTGGCATGCAGCACTAACCACATGACCTCGTGTGCATTGTGCATTCAACCTCATGCTTCGTTGCTACATGCATATGATGCTGTATAGCTGCTACGCACTGCGTAGCACTGCGTGCTCGGCAGACCACGTGGACACCAACATGCACAAGTTCGGAGGCAAAATTGAACTTTTTCTGCCTGCACAGACTGTGTCGTCCGGTCCTGGTGCTGGATGACAGCGAAAAGTGACTTGCAGACAGCCGCAGGCCACAGCCGCGGCACTGCTGCGGCTCCTGCGTCGCATCGTGGCCTTGGGCGCCGGCTTTCCTGAGCCACATAATCGCAGTGGTGTGTGCACGCTTGGGCGCCAGCCAAGCAATACGTACAATATATCTGGGGACTTGGGCAGCTGTTGTCCAGAGCAGGACACACACCCGCTTCGGCCTCCGGGGAAGCGCTTCATGTTTTGGGTCGAGCAGCACCCACGGCACAGGATGTGCCAACCGTCAGGCTGGCGCCTGAGCTTCCCAAAGTAGCGCACAGGGAACCGCAGCCCGCAGGCGGCGCACTGCTTGGCGCCCTGCATGAGTGATGGGCAGGTGGATCAGACTCTCAGCAGATGGAGTGTGCCTAGAAGGGGAGTCTTGCAAGCAAAACGTGGGCACGTGTCATGCACACGGGCTGGGAGAGTACTTGCCGCCTGACGCGCGGGTGTAGGTGATCACCTCGTCAGGAGATGCCCAGTCCGGCGTCTTGCCGTCTGGACCTCTGTCTTCTGAGCCTGCTGTTTCTGATGCCGCCACATCTGCTGAGGGCGGCATCGGAGTCCTGCTGGTGCTGCAGACTGAAGCGGCAGTATGCTGCGCGGCGTCGAAACTGAAGGGGCGAGAGGCGTGGCACCGGCCTGCTGATGCGCTGCGGCAGGCTGCTCTGCACATTGCAAGGCAGCTGCCGGACCGAGGTGCGCTCTGGCGCAACTGCAGCCTGGTGATGGCAGAGTGCACTGCGCGTTCGAACTGCGACCTCGTGCTGCCGCCTGCGAGCATGCTGCCGGTGTTACACTTGCCTGGAGGGTCAGACAAGCTGCAAAAACGGTGCTGGCTGGGAAAAACAGCCACACAGCGCTTGCACCTTTTCTGCACTTGTGTCGAGTGTACGATGTTTTGTTTGGGCAGATCGCCAGTCTGGCGATATGAGCCTAAACCCAGATCACTGGTCATCACGATTGGCAGAAGTCCAATTGAATCTGTCCGATTGCGCAGCGATTGGCCCCAGATTGCGCAAGCTCACAACTGTTCGTTTCCAGCTGCGCTGTCATCCTGACGAAGCCTGTTTCAATGTACCCGACCGTGTGCTCGCTCAAAAGTGAGTTGCTGATAGCGCTGCAGAAGCCGCGGTCGCACGGCAGAGCGTGAATCTGTCCCGCGAATGCGTACGTGAGCGACGATCCGGACAGCAGTAGCAGCATTTCATTCGAATCCTTTGCTCTTTTGTCTGACTAAGTGAAGCGTGACGGTCTGATATTAGTGTTGGCATACTTTCGAGGCATGGTACCTGTTGTCAACACCCCAAGCATTTGCTCGCTGCAGCCAGCGTTGCAGGCCTGCTGATCAGACCTTGTTGAGCTGCCCAAAATGAGACCCCAAGACCCCAGCCATACGCGTGGCTCAGTAGGGAGCACGCCTGGAGCCACACCGCTGCAATACCGTGGGAGCGCAACGCAGTAAGAATCTAGCTCGGACGGTGGGTCGACCAGCTCGGCAAAGGTTCGGAAGTTGGCTTGGTATGAAGGTGGCGGCGACCACGGCAGCCACTGGCTCAGCTGATGGCATCGACAACGGCGGGTTTGCTGGCGACGGCTACGACAACGGAGCTGGGCACGGCGACGGCTATGCCGGGCAGGCGTACAGGTTCGACCATAATGCGGGCGGCAGCAATGGCAGTGGGAGGGACAGCCCTTTCGGCGGCGCATTCGCAAACATGCCATCCCCATGGACCCCGAGGCGTCGCATGTGGACGCCAAGATGCCGACCCCTGCGGCACGCGATAGGTAGGGGATTCTTTGCGGACTTTCTGCCGCCCTGGCAAACCCTCAGGTTGAGACAAAATTCGACGGAATCGGACTCGCCTCGGCGGCTGTTTGACGAATGTGGGGGGAACCAGCTCGTCTGTTCTGGAAGGGGGTCCACGAACGCAGGCGCACGTATTGGCGCTTGTCCAATCGACATGCTCGGCGTTTGGGGCGACTGGCTGCAGGAACGTGAGATAAACCTTAAACCCTAAACACACAGCTTTTCCGCGCTGGCGCACTGCTCGTCTCGCCGCTTGACCCTGCTCGTCTCGCCGCTTGACCCTGTGGAAGCAAGCACCCTGTGCACACTGCATCTGGCCCACAAGCACAAAGTTTCTTAGCCCTCCACACGCTTTACGCAATGAGTAGACAACCCCCCACGCCCAGTGCCACTCCTACGGCGAGGGTGATGGCAGCGCCGCAGCAGATGCGCCAATCTGCCCTTGTCACCGTTTGAGAATCGCACCAGGCACGAGCGCAGACAGATGGATTCTTGTTGCCGCGCAGCCTGGAAGATGCTGCGGCAGCGGCGGCTCTGACGGCCAGGCGCGTAAGTCTGCGATCTTCTCACTGTGCTATCGATGTGACATTTGAAGATTCATTTTCCGGCAGGTGATGCATTCGGTGCGGAAGGGAGGCACCACCTATGCCTATGGAGCGCTGGCGGGCGATGCAGCGCACGTTAAGATCATGATCTCATGATCATGGACCTGATGCAGGCCAAGCGTCTGCAGGTGAGCACAATCCATATGCTGCGATTCTTCATGTTGCCGGCTCACAGTGGTGCACTACGGTAGTGACGGCCTGCTGCGGCGGACACGCGATGGCGAAGCTGCGGCTGCTCCACCGCTTGAGATTGCGTCCGGCCACATGTGAGCCTATCTAGACTGTTGGCAATCATGGCCCTATCACAGACCCTGAAGTGGACTTGCAGGGTTTGTGTCCGCCGGGAGCGCCGCCGGCAGCAGCACAGATAGTGCGTCGTGCCCTAAACCCTAAACCCTATACCCGCCTGTGACGTAGACATACCAAACATTCGCTCAAGTTTCCCAAGCATCAGAAACAGCGGCCCAGCATAGGTTGCGGCAGCGGCCGCGACCGGTCATGTAGCTGTATGAGTTCGATTGCCATGCTTTACACTCTGCTGCTTGCGCGCAGTCTCCTGCGGTACCGGGACGGCCTGTATGCGCACAGTCCGGAGGTGCTGCCCCGGGCCGGCGGCAGCCGGGGCGCCGATGGCGGCGGCGCTATCACCTTCACGTGGGGCGGCAGGATGCGAGGGTGCGCTTTGTGGCAATTCGATGAACGGGTTTCTTTGTGACGTCAACTGTATCCAGCCGCAATCTGGAGCTGCAGGTTCGGGAGCTGGCAGGCCGTGGCGGACGGCAGCGCTGTGCTGCACGGGTACGTGTCCCGAATCTTCCATGTATTTCTATGATTTCATGTTGGGTAACCTGCTGCAGGGAGGAGGCAGACGTGCAGCAGATGATGGCGCGCTATGCGGCGGACTGTGGCGCTGCTGTGTGAACCAGAACAGTCAACAGCAGATGATGGCGCGCTATGCGGCGGACTGTGGCGCTGCTGTGTGAACCAGAACATTCAACAGGCTTATTCTCGTCAACAGCTATTCGACTGCCCGCCTGCAGGAGGCGAAGGTGCAGCACATGACGGCGTGCTACGCAGCGGACAGCGGTGCGCTGCGTAGGCCTGGCCTGAGCAGCTTTGCAGGCTGACAGCTACATTACACGCATCATCAAGTTTAAGCACACGTTTAGATACCTACCTGTTGAAGTTGTGACTGACCTGTGCGGCTGATGGCAGCGCATCATTGGACCTGAACATGCCTACAGCATTGCGCTGGACGATATGAGAGCGAGCACAGAGGTTGAGATGTCAGCTCGCCATTCTTGCCAGTGCCTGACACTGTAATTGCTATGCAATTTCGGTTGATACATGAGACATCAGTACACAAGGACGCAGGAAAGGATCGCAAAGATGGGACGATATGGCTAGGTTTGGGTGTCAGCTCTCCAATGAGGCCAGCTTGGGTGGGAGGAAAGTGTGGTGACATTTGCTTTTACAATAGAAGCTGACAGGCGACACAAAATAAACAATGCTGCTGTTGGAACAAACACTCGATTGAACTCGCTGGGTGGGACTGTAACGACAGCAGCTGCGCTCAAGTGTGGACTTGCCACTGTGCCTTGGTGCGGGCTGCCAAACCCTTGGGGGACGCAAAGGGAGCTCTCAAACCCCCGCCGCCGAGCTGAGCACACTGGCACTCAGCCCCTGAAACGTAGGTAGGTACGCGGGTACGGAACGAAACCCAATCGGCCCGACAAACATTGCGAGCTGGAGACGTGTGCAGATACCTCGGATCCCCAAATTGTTTTGTGCAGGGCCACAAACTGTACGAAAACGGAGAGGCCTCAGACTGTGCGGCGGGCCCAAGCTCCAGCGCAGGAAGCGCGCCGCCAGGCAAAGGATCTTATAACCCCTTGAGAGCCCGGCAGCAGCGCCGCCTTGCGCCTCGGATGGAGCTTCCGCGCATACAAATCAGACTTAGGACAGCAGGAGCGCCGGCGCAGGGCAACCCGGCGGGGTGGAATAGGGTTTTGGCAAACCCTGTTGGGGCCTCGCCGGTGCGCCGGCGCAAGAATCGGAATTGGTGGGGCAAGCCGCGGGCGATGCGCTTGCGGCCGCAAGAATGGTGCAGTGCTCGCAAACGGAAACACGCATCGTGTTGTCATCTGCTCCTGCGAGGCGCGCCGATGTGGCAACGTGCCGCAGTACACACTATGTATTGAATCTATCCTTCCAGATGCACAAAATCCCATCTCAAATCGCTCCCTCGGCAATGCCGGTTGTTGCCGCCTGGCGCAAAAACGGCTGCCAGGGGCTGTGGCGCTGTAGGGTCGAGGCGGCCGCCGCCACAGCGGAACAGGGCGCAGCGAGAGGCCCGAGGTTGCTGCAGGGCCGCCGGCGCTTCCCCCTCTCAAGAACAAGAGAAGGGCTCAGCGGCCGGCAGCGGCCTCCGCTTGGCGGGCGGGCGCCCATGCCTGTCGCCACACGGGGTGCGCCGCGGCCGCCATGTCATCGCCAACCTCAGCCATCCTCATGTAGAGCGCAGGCGGTTGTTGTAGGCGAAGCACGCCTCCAGCTGCTTGTGCGTCTCCTGGTTGGCCGCCAGCCCTGACTCGCTCATGATGTCCACCAACTGCGCAAGCGGCAGAATGACAGATCTGAAAAAAGGATGCAGCAGCAAGCAGCGCAACTCGCAAGTGCCACACTGGAAGCTAGATGTTGCATGTTGATTACATGCTGAGAACACCCTGGTTCAGTGGCGCATACATGTCTCCAGCTTCACCTGGAGCAGGGCACATGGCAGACCGGGCAGCCCGCCGGCTGGCTGTCACACCCATGGCACAAGTGCAGGACTGTGCTGTGGCAGAGGCAGGTGCTTCTGACGACGCCCTCAAACATCAGCCTGGCTGAACCACAGCACGCCCGGCACGCGCCTGGTGCACAGTGTCCATCATGTCGGGCTGCTTGGAGCACAGTTCCAGCAGCTTGTTGAAGGCCGGCACCGGTGGCGCCATGTGACTCTGCGGCACAGCAAGACGTCACTTCAGATGAAAGTGATGTATGGAAAAGTGATGTCCATCATGTCAGCAGAGGATGGCATGCAAGGTGCGTCTGCAGCGCATGCGCGGTCCCGGGGCGGTTATGTACGACTGCTGACACGACATGCTGAGCTGCCACAGCAGCGCTGGAAACGCAGAGCGGGCTTGTCAGGCTACTGGGAACACGCAGAAGGAATCGCACTCGGGGGTCTATTGGTTGGGAGATCACCACGCCAAGACAAGAGCATGCAACGCCTGTGTCAAGTTAAGACCTGCCAGCCAGTTTCAAACACGGGGGCGGTGCCTCAGTGTGGAGATGGGGCCACAGTGTACAAGCATGATGCATGAGTGCACCCGTGCAATGCAAACCGCGCAATGCTAGTACTAGCTATACTAGTGTTTCGCCGTTCAGACAAGTGACCGCGGGTGACAGGAATGCAAGGAGAGCTACTGAGAGTGGACAGCAAAGCTATGCACAGAACAAATGGTCACCTGTTTGTAGGCGGCGTGCAGCATCGCCACCGTGCTCCGCAGCTGCGCTGGCTCCTCACGGCAGGCCGACAGGATCTGCAATTTGAAAGCACAATGATAGGTCAGCAACCTGGACGCGAAAATGACTGCAGGCGCCGCGCGTGTGAAGAATAAGGCAAGCGGGATCAAGACAAGGGCCGCAGTCATACCAGCCGTCACCAGTGCAGACTGCAGCGAACCCAGCCAGGAAGGCTCGCAAGCTTGCTGCTGCACCAGACTACGATGAAAAACACACCTGGCCCCACACAGTCGTGGGCTCTGCCACCGGCTTGACGGTGGAGGCGCGCGACCAGTCGCCAGAGTGCGTGGCGCTGCCAATCCAGCGCGCCTCCATCTGCTCCACCGGCTTGCGGACGCGCTGCTCCGAGGCGCGGCTAATGCGGGAGCCACCGTACAGGATGTGGCCGCCCACCTGCGGTTGCAAGAAGATGTGAAAAGTTGGCGGAGTGGGAATAAAGCTGCGAGCTGGCTGCTGAGGCTGCTGCTGGCGCGAGATAAAGTGCGAGGCTGGTCTCCGATAACGACACGAGGCAATTTGGTGCTGGTGCTGGCGGAGTGGCCAGCCTGAAGGTGTCCCGCACCCATCGACGACCAGAAAGGTATTCTCGGCGCAGGCAACGGGCAGCCAAGCAGCTGACAGCAGCACCTGTGCGACTGCGACTTCGTCATCCTCGGACTCCGACTCGCTGCCGTGGCCGGCCACAACAGCGGCGCTGGAGGCGAAGGATGGGGCGTGCCCGAAGGGCGCCTCTTCGAAGTCGGAGTACCCTCCGCCGGCCGCCAGGTTGCAAAAGGGCGACGGCGAGGTGCTCATGGCGCGCCCCGGGCTGGCAGGCTGCAGCATCGCCGCGTCTGAGGCACATCGCAGACCGCCCAGACTGCCACTTGGCTTGCCGTCGGTCGACGCTGGCAGCGACGGGACAGCTGCCTGGGGCACGCGGCGAATAACGAAACAGCCACCCGCAAGCCCCGACCCTGCGGCGAATCCGCGGGCGCCAGCCAATGGCGAAGGCTGCTGCGGGGCGTTATACAAAGCGACGGCCTGTGGCTTGGGCAGTCCCGAAGCCACTGCAGTGTCGAGTGCCGGCAGCGTGGCGCGGCTCACGATGCCGCGCTGCACCGACAGCAGGCTGCTGAGCAGGCTGAGGCGCCTGCGACCTGCGCGGCGGGCGAGGACGGCTGCGGACATGCGGAAGCCTGCGAATAGGGAAGGGGGGGCAATCAGTCGAACGTATCCTGCACTGGGAGGCGTCAGCAGGAGTCTGGGCGCGTCAAGAGGCGCAACAGACATTTTTGCTAGCGATGACCCGCTCTTGAAGCAGTGCACGAGGCGCGAACACCACCTGAACGACTCAAGTTTGTACCTCGAGTGGAACTTGAAACAATGGGCTGGTCGAGCGATCCGGCAACCGACGACCGGCGCAAACGCTGCCCTGGGATGGTAAGAGAAGGATGACAGGCGTGGGCAAGCGCCGCAGCAAGCTTGGATCGTGTGAAACGTTGTTGTAGGCTTGGGATTGGCGAAGAGAGAGAGGGTCTTGGTTGCTCACGTGAGCGAATCTAGTGTTCCGGAAGAGCGCGTGTTTCCTTTCCACTCTCCAGCGCGCTGGAGACTAGCTGCTCCAGTAGGCAGGTTCCACAGCCTCACTTCCATTTGCATACGTCAATCATCTATTCCTCGTGCACACATCCAGCTCTGCGTGCTGCGAGCTCTCGAGCGGCTGACATCACCTCTGCCGCTTCAGGCGTCAACCTTTTTATCAACATTTTCAAGCAACCGAAGAGTGTCCAGGTGCGTGCCTGTGCATGAGCCACGTGTGTTTCAAAGCACGGAGTCAACATGCCCGCATCGCATTGTGCTCCAATGCGTGTCACAAGGGAAGCAGATGCTTGGTCAGACCACTGCACCGAATCCCTGCTCTGTGTAATGTGCCTCGTAAACGTGGGACGGACATCTAGGACCTGTTATACTGCTTCACTGCTTGCATTTTCAATCACGTCTTCAGGTCTTCCAGTGCAAAAGATGCAGCGAAAGCCGCTGCGTTTCCGCATGCGCTATGCTCATCGCTGCTGAGGAAACTGACATTTGATCCCGTGCTCCCATGCGTAAGGGCGCTGCTGGAGCTGGAATTCTCTCACAGCCAAAGCCTCGCGGAGCGGGACGTGTTGCTGTACCTCTGCGGACGGTTCAGTGCCACAGCTGCGGAGCAGGCCGGCCTGGCTGTTCTGCCGGCAGCAGCATCTGCGGCAGGGCACCATAGCAGCACAACATTGAGCGCCGCCGTCTGCACACGGACTGCCCCGCGTGGACCGCGCTGGCCTAACGGCAGGTAGTCACCGGGCAGAATTCGGCGGCGGCGCCGCCGCATGCCGGACCTCTCGGACCAGCCGCTGCGTTAGCTGAGGGGCGTCACCGGCAGGAGCGAGCCGGCGCAGCGCACGGCCGCTCCGACAGGCGCCGGTGGCGGTGGCGGCGCGTGCTGCCGGGGTCAGCGTTGGGGCGGGAGGCGGTTTGCCGCCCAACCCTGAAGGATTGCCCTGCTGGACAGAAAGCGCGGCAAGGTGGAGGCGCTCGGGGCGGCGCTGAGTCGCGTCGGCGGCATCCTGGGCATGGGCGGCGGCGCCTCCAGGGACCGTCTGCTCCAGGTAGATTCAGATGCACCTGGTTCGCGACATTTTGACGACATCAGCTCGATATCAAGCACTGGCATGGGCAGTGGCGCCTCGCGGTCCCCCTGCTGCAGGTGGGCGTTTGTAAATCGATGCTGAAACTGACCATAATGACCTCCAACCCAATAGACCCGTGCTTGCGGGCGCTGATGTCGGAAGGGAGACGCTGCATCGGCCTTGAACTCAAGTCGTGCAGAAAGGTCACGTCAGACAAGCGCCTGATGTCGAACAAACCAATATTCATCTGCCCCTGCTGCAGGCGCCGCTGCCGGAGGGGGAGCGATACTTCGGCCTGGAGAACTTCGGCAACACCTGCTATGCCAACTCCGTGTTACAGGTGAGCGTCTCACCGCTGTGCTTATCTGGCTGGCAACTGGTGCCATGATGCATGTGCTCATCCAACATATTGATTTCTGCTTATTTGTGGATGCCTGGTGGTGAGCCAACAAAAGCCAGCCGCGCTGCAGTACCTATGGCTGGAGCAAGGGTGCAATCTTGAGCTTGCCAGCAGGTCCAAAACACGTTTCAACACTACCAAGCGTCGCTCGGCGCGCCGCAGGGGCTGTACTCGTGCCGGCCTTTCCGACAGCGGCTGCTGGATTATGCGGCGGCCGGCGGCAGCCCCAAGGCGGCTGAGGACAACATCCTCACCTGCCTCGCGGAACTGTTCCTTCAGGTGATTCAATGACAGCCTGCCCTCTTCAGGTGAGTCACTGACAGCTTGCCCTCTTCAGGTGAGTCACTGACAGCTTGCCCTCTTCAGGTGAGTCACTGACAGCTAGCCCTCTTCAGGTGAGACACTGACAGCTTGCCCGACCTGACATTCCGATATCTGTTATGGATCGTGGGCAGTGGCACTGGCGCCGACACGCAAATACGCAGTTTCGTGCTGCCGCCAGCGCAGCGTGGCGCCATTCCGCGAGCGGCGCCGGCAAAGCCTTCTGATGTCATGCAGGGCGTACTGGCCCACGCCGCAGATCAGCTCAGCATGTGGTGGGTGCACAACTCTGAGCCGTGTCTTAGCAGCTTCTCCTTCTTGACAATGTTCCTTTTCCACGCTTCTGCAGATCAGCAGCCAGCGGAAGCGGACAGGGGTGGTCTCGCCAAAGCGCTTCATACAGCGCCTGAAGCGTGACCGCGAGCAGTTCCGCTCCTACGACGAGCACCAGGTGCCAACAATCTGGGTTTAGGGTTTAGGGTTTAGCGTTTGTGACATGAAACCCAGCATGTTCTCGTTGGGCTCGTATCAGGAAACGGCCTTGCAACCCCCAGACAGCATTGCATCCGGCAGCCAGCTCCCAGAGCAGCAGCAACACGCAGCAGCTGCTGCACACCGAAACAGCAGTTTATCGCCTGCCCTGCAACACAGGACGCGAGGAGAGCTGCTGCTAGATCCCATGTCAGTGCCATGCCGATTACCTAGCTAGCATATGTATTTCAACGCCCCGGGACGCACATGAGCTGCGGCTGGACCTAATCAACAGCGTCAGCGACCTGCTGGATCAGGCTGAAACCTCGATCGATCAACTGATTTTCATATTGACAGATTACATGGATGTCCGAACCACAGAATGCGCACGAGCTGCTGCTGGACCTAATTAGCAGCGTCAGCTGCCTGCCAGAGGCGAAGCACGCACATAGCAGTTTATCGAGTCTCGGGATCAACACATCAGCCAAATTCCACAATTTTTGCAATACTGCAGGACGCGCACGAGCTGCTGCTGGACCTGATCAACAGCGTCAGCGACCTGCTGGAGGCGGAGGAGAAGGCGCGGCAGCAGGGTTTGGGCGGCCAGGGTTTGGGCGGCGCGCGGCAGCGGAACGGCTGCGCCGGCGCGCCAGCAGCCGCGGGCGGCAGTGACGAAAAGCCGCCGCCGATACGGACCTGGGTGCACGACCTGTTTCAGGCAAGTGTCTGGGGTCATCGTTCGAGGGTATAGGTGCAAGCACATCGCGCGATGCAGAGCTTGTCCCTTGGCAAGCAGATTGCTTCCTCTGTTCGCGGCGGTCATGGAACGCCGCCATCACTTTTCAGCTTTGCTCCGCGGGCCGATGTCTTTGCTTCAGGCAGGATAACACCAGTGTGCAAAGGTGGCAGACGAAACTTTCGTGTTTTCAATGGACGCCGTTCATGCGGAAACTCTTCCAATGTGCGTGTGGCGGTCAGAGGACCAGTCAGCGCGCAACTTTGCATCTGCCAGACCATGTGTACCAGAGGCGCAGCGCGCTTGCTAAACCCTTGCTAAACCCTTGGCACAAGCACACAGAATCAAATCTGTGCAGGCTAGCGCATTGTAGCACGCCACATGGCGTTCCAACCAATCACTGTGTCCGCCGCTGCAGGGACATGAAGTGCATGCGATGACTCAACGGGATGCGCTTTTGTGATGCAACACCGCGGCCACCTGAAATCAAACGGATCCGTACCAGCATGACACGCAGCTGCAGGGGCACGGATGTGTACAGACCGCAGTGCCTGGGCCGCGAGGCAGAGGCGCGTTGAAAAGTGACGCCTGTTCCAATGACTCACAACCCCGCTGCAGGGCGGGAGATACACGAGACGTAATATCTGGGCTATGAGACGGTGACGCGCAAGAGGGTGTGGTTCCACCACCAGAACCTTTCAGGATTCAAAAAGTCCTATTGGCACAGGGGCGGGTGGTGCACGAGCCGTAGGGCCTGGGCTGCAAGACGGTAACGCGCTGGATGCTTAACCCCTAAATCTTGATGCTCTCATGATTCCCACACAGGGGCGTGAGGGGAGGTGCACGAGACGCATTGCCTCGGCTGTGAGACGGTGACGTGAAACAAGGTGGTGTTCTACTGTTATACCGTGCATCATGATAATATCAACAGCTTGGTGCAGGGCCGGGAGGTGCACGAGACGCAGTGCCTGGGCTGCGAGACGGTGACGCGAAACGAGGTGGTGTTCTACCACCTCAGCCTCGCGATCGCGCAGCACAGCTCCCTCACGCACTGCCTGCGCCAGTTCAGGTGGGCTGCCTTTCGATGCAGCGGGTTGTCAGGTCGTTGTGGGCATGCTCTTTGTGCATGCATGGCAGCAAGGCGGGTCTGGAGCAAAGGAGATGCATATACCTCAAAAGACGGAGGTATTTTCTGCGGCGCGTGCGGCTTTCACCAGGCGCAAAACCATTGTACAACCAGTCACTTGAGAAACGTGGTGGCAAGACTCTTCGTGTATGTTGCTGTTCAGCGAGGTGGACACGCTGAAGGGGGAGGAGAAATTCTTCTGCAATGCGTGCGGCACATACCAGGAGGCGCAGAAGCGGACACGGCTGAGCGCACTGCCGGATGTGCTGCTGCTGCACCTCAACCGCTTCAAGTACACAACCCACATGGACCGGTAAGGCCACCTTTCGCAACCTGTGCTGAAAATTTGCAGTCTGGCGCCCCTTAGTGCACTGCTGCCGGATGTGCTGCTGCTGCCACCTCAACCGCTTCAAGTGCACACGGACCGGCGCGCACGACTGCAATCCACAAGCCATCACAGAAGCTCAGCTGCGAGATTCTAGAGATGGTCACAAATCCCGGAAGGCCTGACCCTGGGGATCCTTGCAGGGATGGGTATGTGCGGGTGGTGCGATCCAAGCTGATGTACCGCGTCGTCTTCCCCTTCGAGCTGAAGCTGGGCAGCACATCCGCCGCCGACGGCGCCGACGGCGCCGACGCCAGCTACCAGCTGTTCGCCGTCATCGTGCACGTCGGCAGCGGCCTCGACCACGGTGTGCAACCTTTCTCACTTGTGAATGAGACGTCCCTGCACATCTCCTAAACTTGGTGTGTCGACGGCACCAACGCGGATTTACCAGCTGTTTGCCGTCAATGCGCACGTCGGCAGCGGCCTGGACCACGGTGGGTCGCCTCTGGCCTTCCCTCTGGAATCCCGCCCGATCTGTCTGTGTCTTGATGAAAGGAGACCAGCAACCAAAGCAGCAGGCGCGGACGGCGCCGACGCAGGCCGCCAGCTATTTGCCACCATCGTGCATGTAGGCAGAGGCATGAACCGCGGCGAGTCTGCTCATCCTGCTCCATTCCTGCACTATTGCAAGGGCGTGAGAGGAGCGGCGGCGTGGAGAGCGCCGACGCATGGCTGCTGTGCGCGCGCGATCGCGTGCAGCCGGCTCATAAACGGTTTTCTGCCTGTCGCCTCCTTTTGAACCGTACTCCTTTGTGTCTCGTCTTCAGATGTTTCTTGACCCTTGTGCGCAGGGCACCATCTGGCGCCGGTCATGTCAGCGGACGCGTGGCTGCTGCACGAAGCCGGCAGCGCGGTGCCGGCTGGCAGAACTCTTCCAACTCCACTTCCGGCAGTCCTGCCGACTAACCTGCGACCCTTGATTCTGCCTCACATTGCAGTGTGTGGCGCTGGTCAAGTCGCCGGACGCGTGGCTGCTGTACGAGGAGGACAGCGTAGCAAGAACTGAGGGTTTGCCAGTGTGCCTTTCGAGTGTCCCTATCAATTTTCTGCCTTTCATTTTGGGGCCCCAGGGCACTATGTGGCGCTGGTCAAGTCGGCGGACGTGTGGCTGCTGTACGAGGATGATGCTGTGGAGCCAGTGGCAGAGTCGACGGTGCAGCAGACTTTTGGTGCTGCTTCCGACTTCCTGGTGAGACATGGCACGACTCTGTTCCCAATTCAAACAGAACTTTTAAGCAGAGGATGCTCCTGTGGAATCGATGGAGTCGATGATGACGCAACAGACCTCTGGCGCTGCATCCGACCTCCCGGTGGAAACTGATAGAGTCTCTGCTCCCGTTGGTCCAATGAAGCTGTGGTCTATCTGCGATAGACTTTGTCGAGCTGGTGGCAGCGTTGCTCCAGCGGACCTTTGGCGCCGCCTTCGAGTTCCTGGTGAGGAGATCCGCTTCCTGCTTGCAACGGTGTGTCCTCCTCCGAAATCCGAAGCCAGCAGGCAAGCTGTCAATCCAGTGCCATGACCGACGCACGCACTGCCGCCTCACTACCGCAGCACCAGGAGCAACTCTTTTCAGCGCATGCAGACGATACTGGCGCAGGCGTGTCATGGCGCTGATGTCGGCCAAGGTTCTGATTCGATCAAAAGAATGCCCTCGCAACGAGATCCTTTGCTCCTCTGCAGAACCATTCGGGGCACGGGTACATCCTGATGTACCAGCGGCAGCGGGACGGCGACGCCGTTGGCGCTGCAGGCTCGGCGGCCACTTCAACGCCCGGCTCACACATGGGCACATGATGTTCGCCGAGCGCTTCAGACGGCTTTCGACATTTTGCGCAGCAGGCTTTCAGCATTGGCGTGGAATGCTGATCGTCTGCTATCTAGAACGCCACTCGATGTTTGTGACATAGAAGTCATAGTAGCAAGCAGATTGCAGGCACAGGCAAAGTGCGGAAGGCGAGACGCATTCCTACCACTTGTACTGCCAACATAACCGGCCATTTTCTTCACGTACCATACGCGTGCTGCCATCCTCATGCGCGGCAGTCGGGAAGCATGCACGATGCATGAGGGCACAACGATGACATAGCGCACTCCAACGCCGATCATTCAGCATAGGATAGTGCCATTCAGCAGGTTCCTGTCTAGACTCCTATACACATCCCGTCCTCGGGTACACTCTAGCATGACTGGGAATCATCGTGTAGGTCGTGCTGAAGCACTGCTGGCAGTGGCAGCGTCGATCACAGCGCTGCCGCTGCCGCCACTTCCGGTGCTGCCGGCAGTAGGAAGGCATCGCCCGAGTGGCCGCGGCACCGTTTGACCCTGTGGGTTTGATGCCCGGTCCGCCCCAGCCGCGCATTGCTGCCGCAGCAATCAGTCGGCCTTCCAAGGGGATAAAGTTCTCATCTCTCCGATGTCTCGAAGCCCCGGGGCGTCACAGGCGGCCCTCCTCCAGATCGGACATTGCCACGCTGCTGTAATCCGCACCATCGTGCGTCTTGACGCCCCCTGAACAGAAAGAAATAGAACACACTACAGCGTTATGAAATCACTCCGCCCTTTTGGCCCCCCTCTCCATCTCTGCGCCGCTGTGCACCTCCACGCCCACAGCACAGCTGTTACTGGAGACATCAAAACCAAAATCAAAGTCGTCTGTGTGTTGGCAACATCAACCTTGCAACGGACTTCATGTCGACAGCAGGGGGCAGCTCGCACCCAGGTACAGCTTGCTGGGCGGACCCCGCCCGCCGGCGCCCTCCAGTTCCGCCGCCCATAGCGCGGCGCCCGCTGCCGACAGCACGCTCAGACCCCAGCCCACCACCTGCGCACGTTGTTTACTTGGGTCATCATTTGACGGTGGAGTGGGAGCAGCATGGAACGAACGCAGAGTGCAGTATCCGCCAGCTGGTGCCGTGGCACGACATGCAGGACTGTTTGGCTGGCGTATTGCAGCTACTGACGCCAACGTAAGCACGCCGGTGGCGTGTGTCATCGGCGGCGCCAGGCTGGCGCAGAAGTGGTGCAGTTCGCGCCAGTCAGTACGGCGACTGAACGAGGGGTTCGGATCCGCTGCAGGGCCGCTTGGCAATGACACAGCACCCCTGACACGAAACCGGGCCCCGCCGCCTGTTCACGCCGTAGAAGCTTTTAAGGTTTAGGGTTTAGGGTTTAGGTTTTAGAACTGTATTGCTTGTGAGGCCGATGGCCGGCGCCCGCAGTTCAAACTTGGGACCGAGAACTGTTCGTACCGGCACGAGGCTGGGCAGGAGGCGGCTGCGCCGAAGAAGTGGTGCTGGGACACGGAAAGGGTCGTCAATAGAAACAGAAATTGTGCGGGTACAGGAACTGCATTGCGCGCACCGGCACGAGGCTGAGCAGCATGGCAGCCGTGCCGAAGCGCCGGTACTGCGGCGCGCGCGATGCTGCCACTGCCTCCTGCTCCTCCCGATCATTGATGCCCTTCGCCTGGAAAGGGAAGACCAAACATGCTGTTGCCTTCAGGACTAGCACCGGTACCGCGGCGCGTGCAATAATGCCACCGTCTCCTGCATCTCCCGGTCGTCGATGCCCTTCGCCTACATAGAAGAACCGACATTATTCCCTTGCTGAAACGAAATGTTATTACTGCGACGCGACGCCACCACCGTCTCCTGCTCCTCCCTGTCGTTGACCGCTTGAAGGGGAAAAGCCAAGTTGTACTTGCACCAAATCAAAATTGGTCACGAAACGGCGAGCGTGCATGGGCCGGCAACGACTCTGCAAAGAGTTGCAGGTGACACGCGTTCATTCCAGCGCATTCATAGCAGTCAGTCAAGAAAGCACACCTTGTAATTTGCGACGTAGTGCGACACGCCGGTCGTTTAACAGTAAGCCAACAACCGAAAATATCGTCAAGTGATGTAGAAGGAGGATCTGGGTTAATGATGTTCAGGACGGATCATTCATGAGCACCTTGTAGTAGACGACGTGGTGCGAGACGCCAGTTGCATAGCCGTTGAGCAGCGCGTACGCCGCCGGGCCGTACCTGCGCCACCAATAAGGACAATCAAAGAGCCGCGGATGCTTTAGCCTATTGCAGAGACGTGTCTGCGTGTGTGGTGACAGCCTTGTCCGAGTGCATGCACAGTCCAAGTGCATGCCTCGTCCAAGTGCATGCACTGTCCAGGCCAGCCGTTGCAAAACACTCGCTCGTACCAGAATGCCAGGCTGGCGTGCATCGCCGCAGGGGGAGGGACTGCAGCGCTTGAGGCCAGAAGAGCAGCAGCGGCGCGCGCTTGCGCGTGAGGCGCGCCCAGGCCGCCTTTTCAACTTTCGTGCACGTTTTTGTTCCAGAATGTTGGTTCAGGCGCATTCGTTTCAAGGCTTGGAACGCACGGCCAGAAGAGCAGCAGCGGCGCGCTGAGCGTGAGGCGCGTCCACGCCCGCACCGCCGACTCTCCCGGGCGCCCATTGACCAGGTCCTGTCACGTGAAAGACAGAGTTGACCTGGACGCCAGGCTGGAATCAGTGACTGCCCACCTGACACCACCCTAGAGTGATTTGCCTGCTGTTGCGAGGCTGACATGACATGGCGATCGGCAGAAATGGTACCTGGCTCTGCAGCGCGGCAGGCATGGCGCATCTCAAGCCGTTTTGGGTCTGAAGTTTCGGAGCCTCTTTGGCCAGCGAGCTGCGTGGTCGCAGTGCGCATGCAAAAGATACCAAACCGAAGTGCAGCCTCATGATGTCCACGTGATGCTGTGTGAAGACGAGTCAGCTCACCCCCAGCAGCTGCGCGGGCGCGGTGCAGGGCGCGGCGGCGCCGGTGAGCTTCGCCGCGCGCGACCGCCGGCGGGCGGCGGCGGCCTGTTGCAGCTCGTCACGTTCCGGCACCGACAGCGGCGCCGGTTCTGCCACGCCCACCTCTTTCAGCACATCCACGAACAGCCTGCATTGCAGACGCCGAGACTTTCAGGGGCCTGGTGGCAACTGCGAGCCGTCAGTTGACGGCAAGAGCGGCGCCAGTTCCGCGACGCCCGCGTCCTTGAGCACATCCACAACCAGCCTGCGCGCTGGTGTGTTCACGATTGAGACAGTGTCGTGCTCTGTCAGACTGGACTGACACAAACAACGAAAGCGGCGCCGGTTTCGCTTCGCCCACCACATCCACGAACAGCCTGGATGCCTGGATGCCTGGATGAACAGCCTGGGACATTGACACGTTGAGCATTGAAACGGTTGGCATAGTGGCAGATGTTGACGAAAGTCACGTTGAAGTTATGGAACAACGCGACGCCGGTTCTGCCATGCCGACCTCCACGAGCACAGACAGCCTGCGCCGCACAACATGGATCTCTGCCACAACATGGATCTCTGCCACGTGGCAATCGCAGCAGCCAGGTGACGTACAGCAACACCCATGCCCATGCCACCGCCCACGCCACCGGCTACCGGGATCATGGCAGAAGCGCACCCGGTGGTGAGGTCGCCCTGCCGGAATCGCAGCAGCAGGTACTGCGGCCAGGATGCCCTCGCCATGCGACCATGAATGAGTTTTAGGGTTTGGGGTTTAGGGTTTAGGGTTTTAGAGTTAGGATGAGTTCTCACAGCCTCTGCGAGCTGGACCAACCGGAGTTGGATAGACTTCTGTGTTGTAAACGAGATATTCGACCTGGAACTTACCCGGTGGTGAGATCGCCCTGCCGGAACTGCAGCAGCAGGAACAGCGGCCAGGAGGCCTCAGCGAGCACCGCCCCCGACGCCACCTGCCACGCCAGCCAGGTGTGCCCCAGCAGGCTGCGCGGGATCCAAAGAAAGGTATCAGGAGTTGTCAGAACACGACAGAAGAGAAAGGGTCAGAATGTCCGGAGCACGGCAGCCGGTGCCACCTGCCACAAGCCGGGTGTCGCCCTGCAGGCTGCGCGCAGCTGAGGATGGAAAATCAGACAGGAAACAAGAAGAATGGACACCGATCTGAAGTCGCGAGCAACGTCCCTGGACAATGTTCAGAACTCAACGGGAAGTCTTACCGACACACATGGCTTGCAATTCGATTGTGATGTGGGTCGTGTAGCAGGGGGACGGACTGTGCAGCAGCTGGCAAACCTTCCTCACAGCATCCAGGCCAGGTCCTTGTTGAGACAGCCATGGCGTCACAGGCGCACAGGCTCCTCAGGATTTCTTTTGACAGAACGAGGGATGAAACTGTCTCACCCGACGAGCAGCTGGTGCTGCGGCTCAAACAGCAGCGAGAACGCCAGCGCCAGTGTGGCAGCGGAAACTGCGGCGTACACCGCCGCGGCCTGCATCATGAGTACAGATACAAGTTCGAAATCGCGGTGCAGCGAATTCAGCAGCGAGGCCAACGCCAGCGTCGCCACTGAAACTCCACGTACAGCGCCGCGGCCTGCGCGCAATGACGGAATGAGGCATTCACAAGCAATGGAGTGGAGAGTTCAAAGTCCGCCAGAAATAGTACAACGGCAAGGGCGCTGGCTCCAGCGTCGCCACTGAGACGGCCCGCCGACACGGCGCCGTCCTGCAAGTCAAATTCTTATTCGGACAGCAACGGGATAGCCGGCGCCAGCGACGTCGCCGCTGTGCACAGGGTCGCGACCAGCCGCGCGGGCAGACGAGTGACTCGCTGTGGTTGTGCTGCAAGAACGAGACGCAGGCGCGGCCTGGTGATCTCAGCATCTGCCGTCGCCATCGCCGCCAACACTCAACAGCAGGCACCATCAAGCTTTCAAAGCGTCAGCTTGGGCACTCGATAGTGTTCTGGAGGTGAGAACTTATGACATCTGGATCGCAACTTCAGCCGGTCTTTCTGATTCCATAATGTCCGACGATCATCTCAAGCCAGGATATCACGGAGGCGCCATGCTGCAGGGTCCCCACCTGCCAAAAGCGGCGGAACGCTGCCGGCCGGGCGGCGACAAACGCCAGGCCCTTGATCGGCCACCAGAGAGGCGACGCCGGCGGCCTACCGGACGGCGACGAGCCCATCGGTGCTTGAAAGTTCAAATTCCGGGCTCACAGGCGCGCCGCTTGACGCACGCGCCGCAAGTCTGCGCAAGCAGTGTAAGGGGCCCGCGGACTGTGGCGTCGGATGCGCACCGTTGACCTTTTCAGCACGCAGTGAGTTTGCTTTGCAGTTGTGGTCTGAGCACGTCAGTGTGTATTTGATCACTGGGCTGTTTCCTGGCTCTTTTCGAAGCGTGTGTCTGATTTAAACGGCTTGTGCGCTCGAGCTCAGCTCAGCAACACGCGCGCGGGCACTTTTGACATCGTGTTGCAGCAGCTTGATTGAGGGCAAGCTTGCTCGAGATCGAACTCACTCAACTCCAGCTGCCGCACAGCTTCATGGGCAAGACCGCCCAGACGAAAACCCCCGGAGCCGGTTAACGTAATCCGCCACGTGCCGCAATTGGTCCAGTGTCTTCTCTGGGTCCAGACGGCCAGTCCAGTTGCCTGTCACTACAAACAGAACCTACAGCATTCGCAGTATCCGTTTCCGTTCCTTGCACGCAGCGCTCCCTCCTTCGCCACCAGGTGCGGCGCCTGACTGCTAGCTGTGCTTGTGACGTCTGTTGACAGACCCTCGACTAATTACTAGTCGGTGTGGACGGCGCAGGCACAGAAGCCATGCCGGGACTTGCAGAGGCTGGCACGGGCAAGGTCTCGGAAATTTCAACCGAGGCAGAGTGGAAGGCCGCCCTCGAACACGATGTGGTAAGTCATCGCAACTGACGTCACATGAAGGCTGCTCCAGTGAGGGCTGCGGGCTGTCGCTGCCTTGGACTGTATTCTTGCTTTGTTGCTCCGGCAGAAGGCGCTCTGCAGCGCGGTCAGCCATGACAAGTTGCGAAGACCATACCTTTGGGGTTTCTGATCTGGACTGGCCAGAGCTGATAGCCGCTATCTGCCGGCTGGTGTCGATTTCTGACGTCTTTGACGGGTCCAACATGTATGCATGCAGGTCATCGTGGACTTTTCAGCAACGTGGTGCGGGCCCTGCAAAATGATCAGCCCCATCTTTGAGAAGCTGGCAGAGAAGCACCTCAACGCCTTCTTCATCAAGGTGGGCGCGCTACATGTCGCCTCAACACGTGATGCCTTGGCAACCTGTTGTGACGCCAGCGACCCTCCTTGTGCAATGCATCGACCGGCTCGTACGGCAGGCGGCGGTGGCGGCAGACCGGCAGAAGTACAGCGCCTATCATGGTCATGCATTGAGCACAGGTTATGTGCTGTAGTCATTAACCCTCCAGACCACCGCTTTGCGGCATCCATTCAGGTGGATGTGGACGCCAACGAGAAGGTGGCGGCAGAGGCAGGCGTCAGCGCGATGCCCACCTTCCAGTTCTATGTGGTGCGCTGCCCAACTGCCCTTCGCCTGCCATTTCGAAGTTGATCGCCATAGCCAGTCCTGGTCGAGGGCACAATATCAACACGTGCAGTTGCTATCACATGCTGCATGGCGACTGTTTGCTGGGCAGACATGCGCCACTGACCTTTGCACCACACAGGCTGTTGATTTCTGATGTTGAACCGTCAACGTGCGACACTGCAGAAAGGAAAGAAGGTAGAGGAGCTGGTGGGGGCGTCCCCCGACAAGCTGCAGCAGCTGATCGCAAAGCACGCCGGCCCGGCGCCGACGCAGGACTCGTAAGCAGAAATGGATTCAGATCATGCGCTCAAATGCGCCAGGCGCGCTTCGAGAGGGAGCCGCAGAAGCCCACCCATCGGCGGTCCTTCAGTAGCTTGCACATTGGGTTTTGCATTTGGCGGCGGAGCGGCAAGCGCCCCTGTGCAGTCCCGTCACTGTGTGTCTGTAGGATGATCGCAGTGCATCAAACGTATGTAACACTTTTGCTGCCAGCGTTGCGCATGCACTCTGGTCAATGCCTTGATCCCCATCGGGGCTGCTTCTGCCAGGTGGCTACATATGCCGCGGTGCTGCAGCACCTCCTGAGGGGCCGCTCCTGCACATCGCCCGCGCACCTGCCCAGGCACACGATCACGACCCCTTCCAGTTGGAGACCTCTGTGGAACACTCGGGTTTAGTCGATGTCATGCGCATAGCGAATAAATTTCAGAGGCTAAGCAGAGTACCTGCACATGCATATGTTTGAGGCATGTTGGAGTCAGTGGTATAGCCACCACATGGCTGCTGATTTAACCATCTGTTGCCACATGGCGGCGACGGGTACGCAGCAGTGCGTAGCACCACCTGCGATGATGGACGAGGTGTCGCTCTTCAATTCGGTTGTCAGGCAGGTGTTCACCTTGGCGTCTCACGTGGCAGTTTACAAGTGCCAACTGGCAAAGGCAGCATTTATCTGTGGCTCTCGAGCAGATCAGGCGCACACAAACAATCGATATGGCAATGCCGGGTTGCCCCCTAAATACACGATGACCATCGCCGGATGTCAAGAAAGTCCTGAACACCAAACAAGTACGCACTGAAGCCCCGCAGATCCCCCACTTTTGCCCATCCCCGCATGAGAAGTGGATACAATGCAACCGCGCAAAGTCAAAGCAGACAAAACCACACGCCGATACCTGATGCAGCAGAGTATTAGGCTTTGCCTTTGTCGAGCTTTATGTGTTTCCACATGGCCATTGCCATTGGGGAATTCGGAGGGCTGCGCTCTGTTGCAGCAAGCGCCCACACACGCCAGTTTCGAGTTTCCGCATCTGACAAATCATGGCAGCCCGCCGAATAATTCAGGCCACGGTGCTGACGCATCTCAGGCCGCCGCAGCGGACGCACCGGACGCCGGCCGGCCGCCGCCGAGCGAGCACAGCCACGCCCACATCGCAGCCAGCACACGCACCGGCCACTGCAGCGGCGTCTGCGGACGCAACGTGCAAGTTTCACGCACACCCAGGGAGTTGCACAACGGGGCTGGGACAGGTAGGCGGAGCATCACGGCAGTAGCGGAGCATCAGTGCAGCTTGCGCCATCATATCTAATCCTAGTTCCCGCTGTGCTGGCGCCGCTGGCTGCAAACTGCAGCGCGCTGCACAGCGCCTGCCGCGTGATGCTCTCACCGATGCCTGGCCCCAAGTATCCGGCACCACTGGTGGGAACACGGCGTGTCACACTACTCTGTAGATCCTGTTCACCAGCAGGGTCGCCAGCACCGAGCGGCTGGCCTTCTGCGCCTGCAGCGCCGCCGAAGGCTCCACTTGCAGCTCCGCCGCGGCCGGCGCGATCTTCTTGGTAGCGGCCGCGCGGCTGATGAACTTCTCCACCGGCTGACCCGCACGCAACATCATCGAGTCAATGATGCATTCCATGCACACACGCCCTACATATAGACCCTTGACTTGCAGACTCGATACACCCATTCGCTGACTTGGAGAAGTGCCCATCTTTTCGCTGACTTGAGCATCATAGACCAGGAGCTTCGCACGGATCACTGCATGGGGCAGCAGCTGGTCACGGCTGCAGACACCGTCAAAGGCAGAGCGGCATGCAAACTGCAAACTGTACCTGTGGCAGGTTGTTGGCCGCGCCGTGGCTCTGCTGTGGCGCATGTGCCACCATGACAATGGCGACGGGCACAGCAGCCGCCGCCAGCCGCAGGGAGCGCGCGCGGTCGCCGGCCATCAGGATGGGGGCCGCAAAGCTACCTCCGCTTGCAGGTTTTGGCGCTGCGGCCCCTGCGCCGTTCGTCACAGCGACTGGCGCCACCGTCGCACGCGCCACTGAAGCCGCAGGCTGCACCTCCACCTTGATGACGACAGGCGTTGGCGCTGCTGCAGCTAGAGCGGCCACCGCTGTCGGCGCGGCCGCCGCAATACCGTTGCTGCTGAGGGCAGCGGGCGCCAGCGCTGTGGCCTCCAAGTCGGCAGCCGGCGGCTTCGGGCCAGCGGGCTTTGCGGCGGTCTCTGTGCCAGTAGCAAAGGCGGCGGCAGGCGGAGCGGCCGCCGATGCAGGTGCCGCGACCGCGGCCGTGGGCGCCGGAGCCAGCTTGGTCTGCGACGCAGCTGCGGCGGGCTCGGGAGCAGCGGCAGCAGAGTCAACCTTGAACGCCCGCGGCTTGGCGGAGACGGCCGGCGGCTCGGCCGCGGGCGGTGCGGAGCGACCGGCGCCCGCGCTCTGCGTTTCGACCTGATAGGAGCAATCCCATAATGTTGATAATGCGGCCGTGGTGCTGATATCTCATCTCCGATAGATAGATAGATTTCACCCGCCAGCCTCGCTCAGGCTGATAAGGCAGCAAATCACCATTCAACTATCATGTGTCATCATGTATCCCATTATGCGAGTGATCGACGAGTACGATGTCCCAGCCAAGATGCATTAGACAAGATCAGCTGACATCAAAGCGGGACCAGCTGAGTCCGACGCCAGCCTGAATCATGCCGAACTTGCATGAATCATGCCTAACTTGCATGCAGAGGAGGACGCACCTCTGAGCCCGCGTTTTGCGGCATGAATGCCTGCGCCGCGGCGACGGCGCCGCCGGCAGCCAACACCGCGAGCGCGGTCACCTTGTGCGGCGCGAAGTCGGCGGCGGCGTCGGCGGCGGCCGCCAGCGCCTGCGGCGGCAGCAGCGCGGGCGTCAGGAGCAGCGCGGCGGCGGCGGCGCGGGCGAAGCTCGCCAGCCGGTCCGCGGTCATGACATTCTGCATCCGGAGAAGGCATAGTTCAAGGTATGGTAAACGGACCGGCTGGGATTGTGGCCAGTGATGGCTGCATGCGACGCTCTGAACAGCGGCGCACGCGCATGCTGTGTCAGCGAGCGCAGGCGCAGAATCCAGAACACCTTCAGCTCGGGCTTAACGACGAAGTTCAAAAGGTTTCATGCTTGAGCTGCAAGTGGCCCTGTCTTCAGCCGCAAACAACAGCTCAGTTGACCTAGGCGCAAAGGCCATCAGGAACAGCTTCCATGAATACGTGCCAACACCGATCTCATTGTGGCAGAAATGCCTGCATATAGCGGTCCTGTGGCGCCACGCGCGTAGCGCAGGATGCATGACACTCGAACTCTGGCAGACGACGCGATGCTGCGTTCAAGGTCACACGCCAAAGAAGCCTCGCGAACATCATGCGATGTGCTCTGAACAGTCAAAAAATAAAGCCATGGAGCGTCACAAGGCTCTCTTATTTCGCAAGAAAGCCCGAGGGCTACAATTCCATCCTTGACTGACCTGCTGCTGATGGGAGCAGACGACCGGGCGGCTGCGCGGCCGCCGGCAGCAAGTCGCGGGTATGACTGACGCTGAGCTCCTCATTCGGTCGAAACCGCAAGACGGGCCGCCCAGGGGCCGCCGAGCAGCAGCGACATGGCCCTGCATCGTCCCAACGACAAAAGGCAGCGTATCTTCAGGCTGTGTCGCTATGGGCTTGACCCCGCTGCCACGCGCCCGATAGATGAATTTCACGGCGGCTTCGGACAAGACTTGTGGTGCTGCGAACAAGGTCCGCGTCGTATGCGCTGCCCAGCGCAAGACACGAACAAGTTGGGAAGTTCATCATCGCCCTTGACTGTCGGATCAAGAGATCTAACAAGAGTTGCCATAGCTAGGCCCGGTTAGTCGTTCCCCATGGCACGTGCGAGCCGATCTCCTGATGTGCACACCTCTCATGCGTCGCGTTTGTAGGCACACATTCGTGACAAGCCTTGCCATGTAAATTAGCTCACGCTTCTGCATCAGCGGCGCATTCGGAAAGGGCTGAATCGACCACTGGAATGGCGGCCTGCACTGTCCACCCAAGTGGTCATGCGACGGCCCGCGAGGCCTGCAGGCCCTGCACATGCGCTACGATTCATGCACATGCCATGAGCCAGCCTGCTGCTGCGGTCGCGGCTCACAGCCGGGTGTTTAGACACGCCAGCATCCGGCACGGCGCGGCATGCCTCACCATTAGCAGGGCACCCTCGCAAAGGCGCATGTACGCCATGGCAGCAGCTGCAGGCGGTTCTGAAGCGCAAACGTCCCTTCCGGAGCCGCAGCCCGTCGTGAATGGCGATGGGCGGCCGACGTCGTTCCCACCTACGCCAGGAATCTATGCAGTCTACAATGCAGAGGGCGCCATCCAATACGTCGGCATGTCCCGCAAGGTGCCGATTGTTTCGTCTTCTTCTCCAGGCGGCCGCACTGCTGCCGTGACGCATGCAGCATCGTGGTCCTACTCAGCATGCGCAGCCATGGCCTGTGCGGCATGCTGGGTGCATGCGAGGGTCTCCGCCTGTCACACAATCGCATTGCACCGGGCTCAAGACTCATTGTATATTGCATGACGATTCGCGGCGCAGGTGGCCGTCAGCGTGGCCAACCACCGGCAGGACCTGCCGGATAAGGTGCACTCGGTGGCAGTGGTGCCTGTCACCGACGCGTCCCGCGATGCGCTCACGGCGGCTTGGACCAAGGTGGTACAGGAGGCAGGTACTGAGCATTCGACCCCTGTGAACAACTTTCAGATCGTTGGGAGTTGTGGGGTCAGTTCCCGGCGCGCTCGCATTCCAGCGATGCACACATGGCTGCATGGACAAAGGTGGTGCTGAAGGCAGGCGAGGCCCACGAAGCTGTGCCCAGCTCGGAAGGTCGGACGCAGCGTGGAAGACAGCTGTGACGGTCGCACAGCGCGGAGGCGACTGTCGTCCGCCGCAGCGGTCTGCGACGTGGCCATGCATGCAGGGGCATGGCCCACGTCCTGTGCTGCCGTGCATGCAGCTGCGGCAATCGGGCAGGTGCCAAAGGCCGAGAGGTCACGAAGCCAGCGGTGACAGCCAAGTTGCACATGGGTGAGGACACCAACATGCTCGGTGTGAACTGCTGTCGGCAGTGGCGGTGACGGGGCAGGTGCCGCCGGGCAATGCCAAGGGCGAGAAGTCGTGGAGCCAACGGCGGCAGGCGACTAAGCCGGAGATCCGGCTCACGCCCGGCAAGGGCATTAAGGACCTTACTGTGCCGCTGACAGACATCATCCAGCAGGTTGTCACCCAGAACCGGGTGAGTTTCTGTCCACACGCCACAGCGTGATGCAAACTCGTGTTTCGAGCCCCAGGACGAACCCGTCTGTGCCGCTGCGCCGCCACCTGATGGTCTCGTAGGACCTCGCTGTCGTGCTGAGAACCGATGAGAACTTGCTGCTACTTGACAACGTTTCAATTGACAATGTTTCAATTTGCCCGCAGGTGGTGGCATTCGTGAAGGGCACGCGGACAGCGCCACAGTGCGGCTTCTCACACCGTGTGCTGACGCTGCTGAACGAGTCGCGGGCGGAATACGAGGTATTTGATGCCTCTTGGAACCAGAATCGATATGCCGAACAAGCTGTAGTTTGCTAAACCCTGGTGCGGCTCGTCACATGGCGTGCTGACGCTTCTGCACGAGTCGCGCACGGAGTACGAGGTACGAGGTTCTGGCAACACTTTGAACATTTCCGACTCATCTTCAACGCAAAGGCATAGATCAAGTGAGTCTTGAGATACTATGCACTCAGTGCTCTGGCACAGCACCTTGCCTAAACCCTAAACCCTAAACCCCTGCTGCCTGCTTGCAGTCCCTGCCACAGCGCATGTCAGCAGGCAAAGGACGCTGCAAATTGCTCATTCTTGTCCGGGGGGTTTTTGGGGAATAGCGCTGAGCATCCGTGCATGGATGCTGCACGGCTTCCGCCAACCCTGTGTCGGAGCTGTGTCTCAGCTGCTGCCCGCGCTTTCAGGTGGTGAATGTGCCGGCTGGACGGCGAGCACAGTCTGGGGCTGCTGGATGAAACCTTAGCTGCTGCTTGCCTCAAACGTCAAACCCTAAACCCTGCGCAGGTGGTGAACGTGCTGGATGATGTGCACAACCCCGGGCTGCGGGAAACCATCAAGGAATTTTCGCAGTGGCCCACAATACCCCAGGTGCGGGTTGAAGGTGGTTTCTAAAACCCCAGATGATTGATGGAGCGCCATCTGCAGACTATGCACTGCTGTGCGGGTATGTTTGCCCACGGTTCCTCGCAGCTTGTCCCTGTGCACTTGCAGAAGCTCCCGCATGAGGCGGCTCCAGCTAGCAGCAACCCAGATAGTAGACCAATGTTTTCAAGTCAACTTGTGTGATATCCAACTGATGTCCAATTGGAACTTGTGCAGCTGTACGTCGACGGGGAGTTCGTGGGTGGCGCCGACATCCTGGACGAGATGGTGGGCAAGGGCGAGCTCATGCCGCTGCTGCGCGGCCAGCCGTGACGCCGCTCGACATAATGCTTGCGGCATGGCGGCAGGGGCACGCCTGCAGCAGCGGCAGCAAAGCTGCCCTCGCGCCGCCGGCAGCTCAAGCGAGACGGCGGGCCAGGGCAAGCTCCTCCTACTGCTGCGCGGCCAGTCGCGATTGCGCTGACGGCGGCAGTGGGCTTGCAGCTGCTGCGCCACCAACCCACACGAGATGGTGAGCAACAGCGAGCTCACGCCGCTGCTGCGCGGCCAACCATGACGATGCTAGCGGGCGGCGTCGCTACGGCCCGCTGCTGTTGCGGCCTCGCCGCTGCGGCGTCAGCAGCTCAGGCGAGATGGGCAGCAGCCGCTGCTGCGCGGCCAGTCGTGATGGCGCTGGCAGTGGCATGACTACGGTGCGCGGCGGCGATGGGATCGTCGCTGCAGCGCCGATGATTGAGACGAGGTGGCGGGCGAGGGCGAGCTCATGCCGCTGCTGCGTGGCTGGTCGCGTCTACGCTTTTGGGGCGGCAATGCCGTGCGTGGGGCCGCCATAGGGCTGACGTCGTTGTGAACCTTTGCACCCACACGTTTGCCAACCTTCACGTAACCAATCGAGACGCATTTCGTTTGCAATCCTGTGCATGGTGGGGGTGCGCGTTTGTACATCCGAATTGTGGAGCACATCACATCGCTGTTTTGAGACCAGATTCCTGTGTACGGGCACTCAATTGTCGTTGCACACAGACAGAGACCAGCCTCTAGACCTTCTTTACGCCTTCATTACGATGTTGAAGATGACATGCAGCAGGTTGCGGTTCATCTCGTCCCGACACCCCGCGTCCGGCGGCACCTGCAGTTCACGCAGCTGCATCAGGCAAAAGGGTCTGCAGACTTTGGACGTGCGGGGCTTAGCTGAGCTTCCATGCAGTGCCACAGCAGCCAATGTATAATCACGTGTGCCGGATGCACAGTTTATTGCATCTCCAGCTCGACGATCCAGCGCCGCCAGTGCATCTGGCTGAGCCGGCCTACTGCGCAAAACAGAGCCACGCGATGGTCTTTTGTAGTGGCGACTGCTGGATGGATTTGGCGCGACAAGTCATCCAGCAGTACTCAAGTGCGCCAGGAGCTAGAGGGCGTCCGGGGGCTAGAATTGCAGGTCCTACCTGCAGCGCAACGACCGGCGTGCCAAACCGGCGGTCCCGCAATAAATTCATCCCTTCGTAATGTTCCGGGTGTGCCGTGTAACGCGTGTAGCACATGTAATGCGTGTCATGCACCTGCGCCAAGAACCCGAAATCATCAAAGTTCGAGCAAAGTTATGGTCCCTCTTCATCTGCCTTGCATCACAGGTCTGATTTCCTGGCATGATGTGGATGTGTGCATAGTGTGCAAGACTCAGACTTCAAGTCGAATGCTTGCTGCAGCTCATCCCGTTCGCGAAACCACTGGTGCAGGTATTCGAGGATTTAAGAAAGCCAGATGTTCAAATTGTGCACCAACAGCGGCGGCGCATTCGCGTCGCGGCTGAGCGCGTCGAAATCCACAAAAGCGGGGAAAAGCGCCCCAGGGTCTCCCGCCGCCCTCCGCGCCACCGCCCATGCCCGCATCGCCTCGTTGCGACTTTGGTATGCCTCCACAAACTGCAAGCCAGACACCGTGTCTGCTGAATGAAGTCCGACACACACCCAAACACAGGGAGGCAGGTTCGACTGGGAGACGGCAGGTTCGCGTGTGCCTCCGCAAGTTCTGGCAGCGCAACAGAGGTCGGAACAAACGTCGCTGCCGCCACCAGAAGCACAGGAGTTCGTACTTCCAAGATGGCGCTGGCGACCGGATTACTAGGGTTTAGGGTTAGGGTTTAGGGTTTAGTGTGTAATGTCTGCTCCAGAGTGGATAAGAGCACAATGCTCGCCGCGCACGCACACAGTGACAGGAAGATGGCAGTGAATCTCGCCTCCGGGTGTGTCTCCGCTGCCTTTGTGGCCGTCGCCACATGCACGACCTGCACGCCTTTCTCCGGCAGAGCGTCCAGAAACTCCAGGTACTCTGGCGGCACCTCCGCCCCCTTCTCAAAGTTACCGACGCCCACGACCAGGATCACTTTCTGCATCCATTGGAAAGGGGCACCGCTGTGAACAGATGCCATCAAGAAGGGCTGTGAGAAGGCCCAGGAATGCTTGAGGCACCTCTGCACCCTTTGTCGACAATTGCAAATGCCTGAGGCACCTCTGGCCCCCTTCTCGACAGTTGCAAATGCCCAGAACACCACAAAGCAGCATGCAGGAACTTTGGATCCCATGCACCCGTAACAGCAGGCGCAGGTGCTTGCGCACAGTGACCAGATGCGTCCTGCCGCAGGTCATCAAACCCTTGAACCTGGATCGCAATCCCTATATGCACCTGGCCCGGCGGCAGCAGCAGCAGGAAGTCACGGATGCCGTCATCTGCATCCGAAAGAAGGCCGCATAAAGCGGATTGTAAAACCCCAAAGCCTACACGCACCTGGCGCGGCGGCAGCAGGCGCAGGTACTCGCGCGTCACGTCCATCTGTGTCCGGAAGAATGTTGCATGCAGCATGTCGGCCGTGAGCGGCGCCCGGCGGCAGCTGCGCGGCCACCGCGGCGGCGCTCGCCCGAAGAAGGTCGCTATGAGCGCTTGCTGCGCCGGCACAGAGACACAGAGGTTACCCAAGAGTTCTGGGCACTTGACCCGTTCAACGAGCGTGGCGGGGAACTTGCGTGTGGCCACAGCGGCGCGGCGCTTGCAAAAACAGCGCCGCTGCGGCCGCGGCCGCAAGCGGCGCTATCACCGCTTGCCATGTGGGCAGAGAAACGCACACTTTGATGCGTCATTCCGTGGCGACCCCTGACACTTGCATCGCAGCTCTTCAGCGTCTTGCAGAGGGAAGCTTGATTCGATTCCGAGCTTTTGATCAGGGTTTAGGATTTAGGGTGGCTTTCGATTGTGGCTTCTCACCTGCACGGTGGCATTGAGGCCCCTGACCCGTGCATCGTAGCTGTCTGGCGCAATGGACACCTCATCGCTCTCGTGACACACCTGCGTCCCAGGATCTAGTTCTCGACTGTTCCATACAGCAACTTCCATGCGCTGAACAGATGTGGCGCAATGGACACCTCATGGCCCTCGCGGCACACCTGCGCCCAGATACCACATTTCACGCACGGAATCGGATAGAGAAACTGCAGATCAGCTCGGAGAGGACGTCGAGCTGCAAACGGAGAGCTTCCGAACCTTGTACTAAACTCACAGCTTGCCGAGAAATGTGCAAGTGTGAAGACACAAAAGTCGGCCGGCGCCGCTGCTCCTGCACTGAACCGCGCAAGGAATGTCTTCAACTACCAAGGCGCAGGCTCAGAGCCACTTCTGGCTGATCATTGGCTGCTCACCGAGTAGCGGGCATGCGTGAAAACGCGGAAGTCGACCGGGCGCCGCTGCTCGCGCATCAGCGCGATGAGCCGCACCCACAGCTGGTGCAACAAACTGTCGCCCACGAACACCAGCCGCGTGTCTGCTGCTGAAAGCCGCTCCAGCACCTGTACATGGCACGAGTCTGTGGTCTGGCGATCACGCTGGGTATGCAACTGCTGCAAGGTCTCAAAACACGGTTTTCGAGTGTGTCTTGGCGCAGCCGGCTGTCACCCACACAGCTCAAGCTGAGGTTGGGAACCCACCTCGGCGCTGCTGTAGTGAAAATAGGAACAGCCCGCCTCCGCCTCGTCGGCTTGCCTGTGCAGCACAGCCAGCATCCTGAGCAACTCTGCTTGCACTCTGGGATGATCACAAACTGCTATGATGTTCACGAACTACCCCTTGCAGTGATGACGCCTCGACCAGGCAGCCGCCTTGTGGGCGGCGGCACCACCATGTGTGCACCGCAGTCGTGTCAAGTCGGGATTCTCACCACACATAGCGGCTGCCGTCCCCTGCGGGACGGTAGAACCTGCCGGGGGCGTCGCCTACGCAGCAGGAGCTGTTGCAGGTGGGCAGGATGCGCTCCGTTCCCGGTATCTCCTCCCCGCCAACGTCGCCTGTGTAGTATGCACAGTCATCAGAGAGTGTTCAAACACGGGCGAGCAGGAGCTGTTGCAGGTGGGCGGGATGCGTTGGGCCGGGCGGGC
>JAABUM010001031.1_pt1 | contig 43785 bp, 43 predicted proteins | sample 5559161 | NCBI WGS metagenome assembly JAABUM01 (sample SAMN10711868, study PRJNA513369) | rock metagenome | isolation source: Antarctica rocks | place: Antarctica: Victoria Land, Siegfried Peak nord
CGCGGTAGCGCTGCGCGAGCGGGCCGATGATCAGGCGCCACGACCACCAGTGCTGCGGCCAGCCGTGCACCAGGACGAGCGGCGGCCCCTTGCCCGCCTCGGCGTAGTGCAACCCAACGCCTCCGACCGAGACGACGTGATGCGCGACGCCCGCGACCGCGGGCATCGCCAGCCCCGCACTTTGGACATCGTCGGCCCGAACAGGACCGGTTGCGAGCGGGAAGACGTCCACCCCGACCATCATAGCGAGCGCTCGCTATCAGACAGTGATCCCGAGCCGGAGCTACGGTTCGCTCGTGCCCCGCCAACCCGCCGTCGGCCCGCGACGCACCGAGACGCGCCGACGCTTGGTGCAGGCCGCGATCGAGGTCGTCGCCCGCCGGGGATTTCACGCCGCTTCGGTCGACGACATCGCCCGGCGGGCCGGCCTGTCGATCGGAGCGCTCTACGGCAACTTCGCCGGCAAGGACGACCTCCTCTTCGCCGCCTTCGACGAGCACGTCACATGGTTCGAACAGCGCCTCCACGCCAGCGCACAAACCGCCGACCCCGCCGCCGCACTCGACGACTGGATCGGCTCACTCGCCCGCGACCCCGAGCAATTCCTCATCTTCATCGAGTTCTGGGCCTACGCCGTCCGCAAACCCCGGGTTCGCGACGACTTCTCCCGCCGCATGAGCGAGATGCGCCAAGCCGTCGCCACCGCCGTGGACCGGCGCCGCGAGCTGACCGCCACCACCCACGTCCAACCATCTCCCGACATCACAGCCCTCCTGCTCCTCGCCCTCGGACGGGGCCTAGCCCTCGAAAAACTCGCCGACCCCTCCACGACACCCGAGAAAGCAGCCGCCGAGCTTCTCGCCAACCTCCTGCGGTGAACGCTGCTGCCGAGGTCACCAGCGCGCTCATCGGACGCTCAACGATGCGCCCGCCGCCGCCTGAGACCGTCGACCTGGGTTCATCTAAGCACGAGAGATTCGCCGTCTTCCTTCAGTACCTACCGATGCATCGCGGACGGCTCGTGCGCGCGACCATGCGCTACCTCGAGTCCATCGCCGGCGTTGACCGCGGCTGGCTCGCCCTCGCCGATAGCACAGGGTTCAGCCTCCCGTCGGTCGGCTACTAAAATCAGCGTCGCGCGCGCGGGCTGGGGGCACCGTCGCCGTCGCCGTTGCGAGACGCCCGTGGCTCCGTGGGCGTACAGTCCGCGCGGATGCAGCCCGCCGACGTCCGCGCCCTAGTCGAGCAGGTCGCCTGCGGGGACGTCGCGCCGGGTGTCGCGGCCGAGCGGCTCGCGGTCGCGCCCGTCCTTGACCTCGGCTTCGCGCGGCTCGACACGCAGCGCGAGTTGCGCCAGGGCCAGCCTGAGGCGATCCTCGCGGAGGGCAAGACGCCGGCGCAGGTCGCCGCGATCGTTGCCGGGCTGCTCGCTGCCGAGGGCACCGGCCCGGTGCTTGTGACCCGCGCCGACGCCGTTGCGCGCGCGGCGGTGCGCGCGGTGGCGCCGCAGGCTGAGGAGGACGTCGACGCGCGGCTTGTGTGGGTGGCGCGCGAGGTTGCCGCGGCGCGGGGGACGGTGACGCTTGTCTCGGCGGGCACCTCGGATGGCGTGGTGTTGCGCGAGGCGGTGGTCACGGCGCGGCTGTCCGGCTCGCGCGTACGGGTGCAGGAGGACGTCGGGGTCGCCGGGCTGCACCGTCTTGCCCTCGCGCTGGACGACTTGCGAGCGGCCGACTGTGTTGTCGTTGCCGCTGGCTGCGACGCCGCGCTCGTGTCTGTGGTCGGCGGTCTCGTGGCCGCTCCGGTCATCGGGGTGCCGACCTCGACCGGCTACGGGGTCGCCGCCGGCGGCATGACCGCGCTGCACGCGATGCTTGCGTCGTGCGCGGCGGCCGTCGCGGTTGTCAACGTTGATGATGGGTTCGGCGCGGGCACGATCGCCGCTCGGATCGCGCGCGCGGCCAGCGCCGCGTGACCCAGCTGCTTTACGTCGACTGCGTCGCCGGCGTCGCGGGGGACATGCTTCTTGGCGCGCTTCTCGACGCCGGCGCGTCGCTCGACGCCGTCCGTGGTGGCCTTGCGCGCCTCGGCGTCGACGGGCTCACGGTCGCCGTCGAGCGCGTCGTGCGGCACGGCATCGGCGCCGCGCGTGTCCGCGTGACGGCGCCTGAGGCGCAGGGGGTGCACCGCGACTGGGCCGCGGTCCGCGGGCTGCTCGAGCACGCCGCGCTGCCGCCGCGCGCAGCCGCGCTCGCCCACGACGCGTTTCGCCGCTTGGCCGAAGCCGAGGGGCGCATCCACGGGGTACAGCCCGAGCGCGTGCATTTCCACGAGGTCGGCGCCGCCGACGCGATCGCCGACGTGTGCGGCGTGGCGCTCGCGCTCGATGACCTTGGCGTCGAGCGCGCCGTGTGCTCACCGCTGCCGGTGGCCCGCGGCTTCGTCCGCGCCGCCCACGGCCGTCTGCCGCTGCCGGCCCCGGCGACGCTTGAGCTGCTGCGCGGCGCGCCTCTCGTCGGCGTCGACGGCGACGGAGAGCTCGTCACGCCGACCGGCGCCGCCCTTCTCGCCGCTGCGTGCGACGCGTTCGGGCCGGTGCCCGCGCTGACGCTCGCCGCCATCGGCTACGGCGCCGGGACCCGCGACACGCCCGAGCGGCCGAACGTAGTGCGCGTCTTGCTCGGCGAGGCGCAGCCCGGGGCGTCGCGTCGCGACGCCGTGCTTGTCGCGTGCACGCTGGACGACCTCACCCCCGAGCTCGTGCCCGACGCCGTCGCCGCGTGCACGGCCGCCGGCGCGCTCGACGTGTGGGTCGCACCGGTGCAGATGAAGAAGGGGCGTCCCGGCGTCGTGCTCACCGCCGTCGCGCGGCCCGCCGCCGAGCCGGCCGTCGCCGTCGCGATGCTGCGCGCGACGACGACGCTCGGTGTGCGCGTCACGCCCGTTACGCGTTACGAGCTTGCGCGTGAGCGCACCCACGTCGACATCGACGGCGAGCGCGTCGGAGTCAAGCTCGGCCGGCTCGACGGCGAGGTCGTCAACGCGGCGCCCGAGCACGACGATGTCGCGCGCGCCGCGGCCGCGCTCGGGCGACCGGTCCGCGCCGTGTGGGCGCGTGCGTTCGCGGCGGCGCAGGAGCGCGTGGGGTGAGCGGCGCTCCTGCCGCCCTCGAGGCCGCCCTCCTCGCTCGCCTTGCCGCGCTGGACGGCGCGGTTGTCGCGTTCTCCGGCGGCGTGGATTCGAGCCTGGTCGCCTCGCTCGCCGCGCAGGCCCTCGGCCCCCGCGCGGTCGCCGTGACCGCAGTTTCGCCCGCGCTGGCCACCGGCGAGCTCGACGGCGCGCGCGCCGTCGCCGCGGCGGTCGGGATTGCGCACCGCACCGTGACGACCGCAGAGCTCGCCCGCGCGGGCTACGTCGCGAACGGCGCCGACCGCTGCTACCACTGCAAGTCCGAGCTCTACGACGTGCTCGCGGCGCTCGGGCCGATTGTCCTCTCCGGCGCCAACGCCGACGACCGAGGCGACTGGCGCCCGGGGCTGACCGCTGCCGCCGAGCACGGCGTGCTGCACCCGCTGCTCGAGCACGGCGTCGGCAAGGCGCAGGTCCGCGCGCTCGCCGCCCGCCGCGGCGTGTCGAGCGCACGCAAGCCGGCGAGCCCGTGCCTGGCCTCGAGGGTGCCCTACGGCACGCCGGTGACGTCGGGCACGCTCGCACAGGTCGACCGCGCCGAGCGTGCTGTCAAGGCGCTCGGGTTCCCCGAGCTGCGTGTCCGCCACCTCGGGCCGCTCGGGCGGATCGAACTGCCGGCCGCCGACCTCGAGCGCGGCCGGGCGCGGACGGACGAGCTGACCCGCGCCGTGCGCGCCGCGGGCTACGCCGTGGCCCGAGTGAGCGAGACGCCGCTGCGCTCGGGTTCCCTCAACGACGCGCTGCCGCAGGCTCAAGCGCGGCGCGCAGCAGCGCGATAAGCGCCGCGCGGTGACGCGCGAGCACGGCTGCGGCAAGCGGCTCTTCGTCCAGCAGCCGCGCCCTGAAGCGCGCCTCGGAGACGTAGGTCATCAGCGTCGCGTAGCAGACCTGCAGCAGCTCGGCCGGCGCGTGCGCGCGCAGTCGCCCGGCTGCGACCTCCGCCTCGAGGAACTCGATCGCGCGCTCGACGAACGGGCGGATGAACGCGACCACGGCGTCCTCGAGGCGCCCGCCGCCGGCGAGCGCCTCGTGGCGCCAGATTCGCACGAAGTCGGCGTGGGCGACAAGGAACCGGTACCCCGCTTCGACAAGCGCGGCGACCTGGTCGAAGCCGCGCAGCCCGGTCGAGATGGCCCGCTCGGTTTCGGCCGCCCAGTCGGCGAACGCCTCCTCGATGACCGCCGCGTACAGGCCCTCCTTCGAGCCGAAGTGGTACAGCAGCGTCGGGTGGCGCAACTCCGCCGCGGCGGCGACGTTCTGCAGCCGCGTGCCGTGGAACCCGTGCTCGGCAAACGCGCCGCGCGCCGCGGTCAGGGCACGCGCGCGGGAGCTTGAGGCGTCGGCGGCCATCGCGCGGACGAACTCTACTGACAAGTCAGTAGACGACCGGGTAGGGTCGCGGGGTGGCCGCCGCCGTGGCAGAGCAGGAGACCGTCGCCGCCCGCCTGGCCGGGCGCCGGCTGCTGCTGACCGGCGCGACCGGCTTCGTCGGCAAGGTCGTGCTCGCCGCGTGGCTGCGTGAGGTCCCCGACCACGGCGAGCTGCTCGTGCTCGTCCGCGCGCCCGACGCCGAGGCCGCTCAGCGCCGGCTCGCCGAGCAGGTTCTCAGCGCCGCGCCGTTCGCCGCGCTCAGCGACGCGACGGCCGCGGCGCTCGCCGATGGCCGTCTGCGCGCCGTTCCCGGCGATCTCGAGGATCCCGGGCAGCTTGCGTCCGCGCAGCTTGCCGGCGTCGAGGTGCTCGTCCACTGCGCCGCCTCGGTCTCCTTCGAGCAGCCGCTCGACGAGATCCTCGCCTTGAACGTCCTTGGCGCGGTCGGGCTGCTCGACGTGCTCGCCGCCGCCGGCGCCGAGCCCGATGTCGTGCACGTCTCGACCGCGTACGCGGCCGGGCGGCGCACCGGCCTGGTCCTTGAGCGCGCCCACGGCGAGGCGCCGGCCGAGCCGGTCGTCGACTTCGATGCCGAGCTTGCCGCCGCCCGCGCGTGGCGCGTCGAGCTTGAGGCCGCTTCGCGGCTGCCCGGGCACCAGCGGCGCTTCACCGCGGAGGCGCGCGAGGAGCTCGGCCCGGCCGGCGAGCTCGCCGTCGGCGCGCGGGCTGAGCGCGGCCGGCGCGCGTGGGTGCGCGAGGAGCTTGTCGAGCGCGGCCGCCAGCGCGCACGCGGCCTGGGCTGGTCGGACGCGTACACGCTCTCCAAGGCCCTCGCCGAGCGCGCCGTCGCCGGGCGGGGCCTCGCCCGCCTGACCGTTGTGCGTCCGTCGATCATCGAGTCGGCACTCGCGTTCCCGCACCCGGGCTGGCTTGAGGGGATCAAGGTCGCCGACCCGATCATCCTCGCCTACGGTCGCGGGCTCGTCCCGCGCTTCCCGGCCGAGCCGTCAGCCCGCCTTGACATCGTGCCGGTCGATCTGGTCGCCCACGCGTGCGTCGCCGCCGCCGCGCACCCGCCGCAGGCGCCCGCCGGCGCGCCGGCCCGCCCGCGCGTGCTTCATCTCGCCAGCGGGGCGCGCAACCCGCTGCGCATCGGCGAGATCGCCGCGATCATCACCGAGGAGCTCCGCGCCGCGCCGCTGCCCGACGAGGACGGCGTCCCGGTCGAGGTCCCCGACTGGCGGTTCATGAGCCAGAACCGCGTCCTCGGCGCCCTGGACCGCGGCGACCGCGCGCTCGCCGCCGGCCGCTGGCTGCTCGATCGCGTCGCCGTGCCCAAGACCGACGATGTCGAGCGACGCCTGCACCGGGAGCGCCGCTCGCTCGAGCGGCTGCGGCGCCTGACCGAGCTGTACGGCCCGTACGTCGAGCTTGACTGCGTCTTTGACGACCGCGAGGCGCAGGCGCTCGCCGCGCGCCTGGCGCCGGAGGACCGTGAGCGCCTGCCGTTTGATCCGGCGCTCGTCAACTGGGATGCGTACCTGCGTGACGGGCACCTGCCCGCGCTGCGCGCGCTCGTCACCCCGCCGCGCCCGCCGCGCGCGACCGGCGCCGCCCGCGAGCGCCGCGACGCCGCGCTCGCCGCGCTCGCCGATGGCGCCGCGCCCGCGCTGGCCGTCCTTGACGTCGAGGGCGTCGTGCTCGACACGACGATCGCCCACGCCTACGCGTGGCTGCGCGGTCGCACGATGCCGCAGGTCGACCGCGCGCTGTGGCTCGCCGTGCTCGCCGCCCGCACGCCGGGCTGGCGCGTGCTTGACCGCTCGTCGCGCGCGGCGTTTAACCGCCGCTTCTACGAGCAGTACGCCGGGCTGCCGGCCGACGAGCTGCGCGAGCACGCGGGCGACGTGCTCAGCGAGTTCCTGCTCCCCCGCGTCCAGCAGGCCGCCGTGCGCCGCATCCGCGCCCACCGCCGCCGCGGCGACCGGGTCGTGCTACTCACCGGCGCACTGGATTTCCTCGTCGCACCGCTCGGCCACCTGGCCGACGCGGTCGTCGCCGCGCGCTTGGTCGAACGCGAAGGGCAGTTCACCGGCGAGCTCGCCGAACCGCCGCTGACCGCCGACGGTCGCGCCTCGACCGTCGCCGCGCTGGCCGAGGCGCACAGCGTCGAGCTTGCTGACGTGCACGCCTACGGCGACGCGGTCTCCGACCTGCCCATGCTCGAGCTCGTCGGGCACCCGCACGCCGTCAACCCCGACTTCCGCCTCGCCCGCGAGGCGCGCCGGCGCCGCTGGGAGGTCCTCGAGTGGCACCGCGAGCCGGGCGCCGCACGCACCCCGGTCCCCGCCTGAACCGGCCGCCCCGTGCTCGCCCTCCAGTTCACCCCCTCGGTCGCCCGGCACCTCACCGCCCGGGTCGCCCGCCGTCCGCAGCTCGGCGGCCTACGGCTCGTCGAAACCGATCCGCCGCTGCCGCCGGCCGAGAACTGGGTGCAGGTCCGCCCGATCCTGGCCGGCATCTGCGGCTCGGACCAGGCGCTCGTCACCGGCGACGCATCGCCCTATCTCGGCGCGCTGACCTCCTCGCCGTTCGTTCCCGGCCACGAGGTCGTCGGCGCGCTGCGCGACGGCACCCGCGTCATCGTCGAGCCGGCGCTCGGCTGCCATGCCCGCGGCGTCGCCCCGGCGTGCCCGGAGTGCGGAGACGGGCACGCGGCGCTGTGCCGCCACGTCGTCGACGGTGACGTCGCCGCCGGCCTGCAGGTCGGGTTCTGCCGCGACACAAGCGGCGGATGGAGCGAGGGGCTCGTCGCGCACGGGTCGCAGGTGCACGAGGTGCCCGACGCGCTGCGCGACGAGGACGCCGTGCTCGTCGAGCCGCTTGCCTGCTCCCTACACGCCGCTCGGCTGGCCGACCCCGGGGACCGCGATGTCGTCGTGGTCGTCGGCGCGGGGACCATCGGGCTGCTTGCCATCGCCGCCGTACGCGATCTCGCCCCAGGCGCGACAGTGCTTGCCGTCGCCAAGCACCCCGGCCAGCAGGGCACCGCGCGCCGCCTTGGCGCCGACGCGGTGTGCTCGCCCGACGCGGTGCACCGCGAGGTCGCCCGGCTGACCGGGGCGCGCCGACTCGTTGGGCGCCTCGGCGACGAGCTGCTGCTGGGCGGCGCCGACACAGTGCTCGACTGCGTCGGCTCGAGCGCGTCGCTGCAGGCGGCGGTGACCGTCACCCGGGCGCGCGGCGCGGTCGTGCTCGTCGGCATGCCCGGCCGGGTCACCGTCGACCTCGCGCTCGCCTGGCAGCGCGAGCTGAGGCTCCTCGGCGCCTACGGGCCGACCGGCGCGTTCCCCGCGGCGATCGACCTTGCCGGGCGCCTCGGCGCCGGCGACCTCGTCGGCGACGGGTACACGCTCGACAAATACGCCGACGCGTTGGCCGGTGCGCCCCGCGCGGCGCGCACCGGGCGCGTGAAGACCGTCTTCGACCTGCGCGAGCCCGCATGAGCCTCGACCGCCCCGCACTGCCCCGGCGCGCCGTCCTCGAGCGCGCCGCGCGCCGCAACGCCGCCGTCCGGCGCGGCGCGTCCGTCATCGAGGTCACCGAACACTCGCCGCCGACCGTGTTCCACTCGGGCGAGCAGCTGCGCCTCGAGCGCCTGCCCGTCGGCGCGCGCGTCGTCCACGCGCCGCCCCCTGTGGCCGCGCTCACCGACGTCGAGGCGGCCATCGCCGACGCACTGGACGAGCCGCTCGGCACCGACCCGCTCCACGCGCTCCTGCGCCCAGGCATGCGCCTGAGCATCGCGTTCGACGACCTCTCCGTCCCGCTACCGCCGATGCGCCCGCCCGACGTCCGCGGCCTCATCGTCGAGCAGGTCGTCGAGCGGGCCTACCGCGCCGGCGTCGAGGACATCGAGCTGATCGCCGCACGCGCGCTGCACCGCCGGATGACCGACGCCGAGCTGCGCCACGCGCTCGGCGACCGCGTCTTCGACGCGTTCTGGCCCGATCGCCTCTCCCAGCACGACGCCGAAGACCCCGACGGCAACGTCGTCGTCGGCGACACACCGCACGGCGAGCCGGTCACGCTCAATCGCCGGGCAGCCGAGTCAGACCTGCTCGTCTACGTGCACCTCGTGACCGCGCCGCTGCAGGGCGGGCAGAAATCGGCGGCGATCGGCCTAGGCACCTACCGCTCGATCTCCGCTCACCACACCGCACACACGCTGCAGCACTCGCGCTCGTTCATGCATCCCGAGCGCTCCGAGCTGCACCACTCCTCGTTTCGCCAGGGTGATCTCATCGAGCGCGAGCTCGCCGTGTTCCACGTCAGCGCAACGACCGACAACCGCATGTTTGGCGCGCCGCTCGGCTTCCTGGCCAAGCCCGAGGCGCTGTGGACGCCGCGCGAGCAGCGGACGTTCGGCGCGGTGCAGGCGGCCGTCGACCGGCTGCCCACCCGCCCGCGGCGCACCCTCTTCCAGCGCCAGCTCGCGCCCTACGGCGTCACGGGGGTCAGCGCGGGGGAGAGCGCAGCGGTGCAGGCCGTGGTCCGCGAGCGCCTCGCCGAGCAGCAGGCCGTGCGCGTCGAGGGCCAGAGCGACGTTGTGACGTTCGGGCTGCCGCACATCGGCCCGTACAACGTCAACTCGATCCTCAACCCGGTGCTCGTCATGTGCCTCGGGCTCGGCTACTTCTTCAACCTCTACCAAGGCCGACCGCTCGTCCGCGAAGGCGGCGTGCTCATCTTCACCCACCCCGTCGAACGCGAGTTCCATCCCGTCCACCATCCCTCGTACATCGACTTCTACGAAGAGGTGCTCCCCGAGACGACCGACCCGAGCGAGCTGCACCGCTACGAACGCGCGTACGCCGAGGACGAGTGGTACCGGCACCTCTACCGCACCTCACACGCCTACCACGGCGTCCACCCGTTCTACATGTGGTACTGGGGCGCGCACGCGCTGCAGCACGTCGGCGACGTCGTCGTCATCGGCGGCGACCCCGACGCGTGCCGGCGCCTCGGGTTCCGCCGCGCGTCGACGCTGCGCGACGCGCTCGAGATCGCCGAGCAGACCGTCGGGCGCGACCCGACGATCACCCACTTTCACTGCCCGCCGCTGTTCTACGCCGAGGTCGTCTGAGGCGCGCGTGGAACGCTGGCGCACGCAACGCTGGGCCGGCTCTGACGCCTGGGAGCGCGCCGCTCCGGTCGATGACCCCGCCTGGGCCCGCGGCCTCGCGGCCGGTCGGGTGCGCGAGGCGCTGCAGCAGGGGCTTCTGTTCCCGACCGCGCGGTTTCTCGCACGACCCGCAATCCACGGCGCGAGCGACCTCGAGCACGCACCGCAACCCGCCGTACTCGCCGCCAACCACGCGTCGGACCTCGACACGCCGCTCGTGCTCGACGCGCTACCGCGCGCGTGGCGGACCCGCACGCTTGTCGGCGCGGCGGCAGACCGCTTCTACCGCCAGCGCCGCTACGCACTCGCGACCGCGCTGTGGATCGGGACCTTCCCGTTTGACCGCACAGGCGACGGCCGCGGCCTCGCGCGCGCCGCGGCGCTACTCGGCGAGGGCTGGAACCTTCTGCTCTACCCCCAGGCGACGCGCTCGGCGGGCGCGCTCGGCGGTTTCCGCGGTGGCGTCGCGCGGCTGTGCGTCGGCGCCGCCGTCCCCGCAGTTCCCGTGCACGTCGGCGGCACCGCGCTGCTCATGCCCAAAGGCCGCGGGATCACCCAGCGCGGACGCGCGACGGTCACGTTCGGGCGCCCGCTCGCGCCGCGAGCCGGCGAAGAGCCAAGCGCGTTCGGCGCGCGGCTAGCCGACGCGATCGCCGCACTGGCGCCGTAACCACGCTGCTCGGGCAAAGCCCGCTGCAATCGAGGACCACCGAAACGCCGCTCGGCCCCGACAGGCGACCGACGCGGCACCCGGTCAGGCGTTCCGGCGACCGGAGGACGGCCTATCAGCGGGACAGCGGGCGCCCGCTGATGCCAAGCCGGTAGTGCTGGGGTCGCGCGGCCACGGTCGTGGAGTCGAAGAGGCTAGACCGCCCTGCGGCCACCTGCGCATCGTCGCCGCCGAGGACTCCAGCCTCGCCCCCCTCGTCACCGATCCCGTGCCGCCGCTGACACCCCCCGCGGGCGCCGTCCTACTCGCCGCCGACCCGGCCGCCGGCCCGCCGTCAGACCCCTCCCGCTCGCCGAGTTGCCGGTCGGCGCGGAGCTCGACCCCACCCGAGCTTCGCACACCTGCGGTGTGCGCCCGGGGCAGGGATCGGCTTCGCACCCGCGAGGCCAGCGACCCGAACAGGGAGGCCAGTCGTGGCCCGAGAGAACCGCCCGCTATCCGACGAAGAGCGCGCCGAACGCCGCCGCCAAGACCGCGAGACCGCCCAGAAGGCGATCGAGCGGCTGCAAAGCAGCGACGGGTGGCAGGAGTGGCTCTCCTCGCGTCAACACTTTCGCTCCTACTCCTTCGCCAACCAATGCCTGATCGCCATGCAGAAGCCCGCCGCCACCCGCGTCGCCGGGTTCCGCGCGTGGCTGAAGCTCGGCTACGTCGTCGCCAAGGGCGAGAAGGCGATCCGGATCTGGGTGCCGATCACCCCATCCAAGCACCAGCTCGAGGAGTGGCAGAACGCCGGCGCCAAACGCGAGGAGAAGCCCCGGACCTACTTCAAGCTTGGCCCCGTCTTCGACCGCTCGCAGGTTGGCGAACTCCCTCCGCCGGCGGAGCCCGCGCCGCTGGATCCGCCCCACGTGCTGATCGACGGCGATGAGCTCGACCGGGCGCTCAAGCCGCTCACTTCCCTCGCGCGGGAGCTCGGCTGCACCGTGCAGCTCCAAGACCTCACCGACGGCAAAGGCGGCTACTTCCGACCCCAGACCAAGGCGATCGTCCTCAACGCCGACCGGCCAGTCAACCAGCGGGTCTCCACCCTCGTGCACGAGCTCGCCCACGCCCTCCTGCGCCTCGAAGGCCACGAGGACGACCCCGCGCTCTCCTACGCCGAGGAGGAGCTCGTGGTCGAATCGGTCGCCTACACCGTGTGCGGCGGGCTCGGCGTCGACACCGCCGGGTTCGCGATCCCCTACCTCGCCTCCTGGGCCCAGTCCGCGGAGCCGGCGACGATCGAGCAGACCGCTGGGCTCATCGACCGGCTCGCCCGGCGGATCGAGCACGCGCTCGAAGGCGACCCGCGCCAGCAGGCGCAGAACCAACTGGCCGCCAGCGCGGGCAGTGAGCACGTGCCCCAGGCCGCATAAGCGAACGCGGTGGCCACGGCAATGGGCGGCGGCTCCTGGGCGGCGCTGGCGCCCGGACCCGAGAGAAGCGACACCAGATGCTCCGCCTTTCAACTGCTTGGCGGTGGCGCTAGCCGTGCCCCGGGCTTCCGCTCGCGAGCGGAAGCGGCCTCGTGCCCGGGCAACGGCCATCTGGCTCAGTCAGGCCACCGCGTTGACGTAGGCGCCCGCGAAGTCGAACGGGAGGCAGCCCACCCGTCGCCCCGAGCCGTCGGTCACCGTCCACCGGGTGAAGACGTTGCCGGTCGAGATGTTCTCCGTCACCGAGCCGCCGGAGCGCAGCGGATCTGAGTAATCGAGGTGGTGGCAGGCGTCATCGTCGCAGCGGTTGAGCACCACGTCGGACGCGGTGTCGTTGACGAACGTGATGGGGAACGAGTCGGGTGGGATGCTGCAGCCGCTCGCAAGTACGCCCGAGGCGACGAGAACGGGGACTAAAAGGACTCGCATCCCGGAGGTGACCGGTTCGGCGAGCGTGGCGGCCGACCGCAGCAGGAGCCTCTCGAGCGTGCCAGCGGCGAAGACGGTCATCACGCCACAACGTTCCGCATCCGAGCGCCAGGCAGGGCCTCAGGGACGGTACTCGGCTAGGACCCGACGTTCGACTACCGCAGGGGATCGGCGTCGAGCACCGAGCGCCAGCGGCGAAGCAGGTCGCGCGCCTCGTCGGTGTCCTCGGGGCCGAAGTGCAGAAGGGCGTGGAAGAGCTCGGTGGAGCTCGTCCGGTAGCCCTCGTCCTCAAGGTCGCGGACCAGCCGCCGGTAACGGGCGTGCAGCGGAACCACGACCCGCACAGTCAGCGACGTCGTGCCCGCCCCGGTGTACGGGTTGACATCGGCGCCGGCCTTCTCGTTGGCGGTCGCGGAGGGCTTCGCGCGCGGCGCGCGCGAGCGCCTCGTCGGCGCGCTGGGGGCGGTCACGTCCTCGGTCCCTTCCGCTTCGACAGCGGTGCGCTCCGGCCTCTCTAGCGCCTCCTCTTCGACCGTCGCCGCGCGGTCGGGCGCCTCGCGGGCCGGGGAGGCGACGGCCATGAGCCCGGGCGCCGGCATCTCGGCCGACTCCTCGAGGGAGGGCATGCCCGGAACCCGGCGGCGGGCCTTCATGGGAGCCCGACCGTCGACCATCACGCCGCCGCCTTGGCCCGCACGGGCGCGCCGGTCAGATGCTCGGCCAGCGCGCGGTAGGCGTGGGCCACCCGCCCGTCGGGCTCGAGCACGAACGTCGGAGCGCCGTAGCGCGCCGCCGCCCCCACGCGGACGCTGAACGGGATCTCCACCGGCAGCACGGTCATCCCCTGCTCGGTCACCGACTCGTGGGTGTCGCGCCGCAGCACCCACCGCCGCTGGGTCTGGGCGACGAGCACGCCGAGCACCTCGAGGCCCGGGTTGAGCTCCCCGACCGCCTCCTCGACCAGGTCATAGACCTTGGCGGCGCCCCCGACGTCGAGGTCGGCCGGCCGGCACGGAACGATCACTTGATCCGCCGCCAGCAGCGCCATTCCGCTGAGAATGCCCAGCCCGGGTGGCGTGTCGATCAGGACGTAGTCGTAGGAATCGCGCAGCCCGTCGAGCACCTCGCGAAGGCGCAGCTCATAGCCGCGGTGCTTGGGAAGCTCGGCCGCTACGTCGGCCAGCTCAGCGGTGCACGGCAGCAGGTCCACCCCGCCGGGCACGCCGTCCGGCGCCGCCGGCGTGGCGCCGGCCAGGACCTTCGGCGGCCGACGCCGATGGGCGCCCGCCAGCACGTCCTCGAGCTTGGTTCCCAGCGCCTCCTCGGCCCCGAAGGACTCCGTCAGATTGGCCTGAGGGTCGGCGTCGACAACCAGCACCTGGTGCCCGAGCTCGGCGAGCGCCGCCCCCGTGTTTGCCACCGACGTGGTCTTCGTCACCCCGCCCTTCTGGTTCACGAACGCGATCACTCGAGCCATTCCCGCCCTCTTTCGCCGCCGGGAACGATGGTCCTTCCCTGACAGCCGCGGAGTCGTACGGCAGCTCCGCGCTCCTGCGTTCCTTCCCCCCTGCTCGACAGCATCCCTGCGGGACCGCGGGCCAGCCGGCCGACCAGGCGGCTCCATTGCTCCCCAGCGGCCAAGCGGCCAAGCGGCACGGCAGTAGATCACGGCACCTGGACGGCGTCCCGGTCGGCCCGCTGGGAAGCCGTACTGCAGTACAGCAGTACAGACTGCGGCCGCTCGAGCGGCCGCGGGGGTGGGGGGGAGCGTCGAACTAAAACCGGCTACCCCTCGACCGCGCATCATGGCGTTCGGCTGTCGTCGCGGGCGGGGAGGGAGGGGCAGCGGCCTCGCAGCGGGACTAGCGCGCCGGGCGGCTGTAATGCGGTACGGCAGTACAGCCCGATGCCGGCGCGCACGCTGCCAACGCCGCCGGCCGCGGCGAGAACGAACGTCGGGATCGAGACGACCGCCGCGGCGGTGCTCAAGTGCCCACCGGCCAGCCAGCGGCCGGGGGAGGGGGCGAGAACTCGTCCGCCGGAACCTGCACAAGCCATGGGAGTATCTCGCCGGGCGCGCCACTAGCCTTGCTTCATGCTCGTTGGGGACTGCGACCGCTGACCGCGCACCGGTCCGCGCAGCGTGGCCGAGCTGGCGGCTACGTGCAAGATCGATCCGGCCGCCGCATCGAAGCATCTGCGTGAGCTCCAGGGAGCCTCGATGGTCCTTCGCCGCCAGGACGGCACGCACGCGATCTACGCGCTGGTGGACGCGACGGTCCTCAAAGTGCTTCTGATGGTGGCGCGGGCCGTGCACGCCGACGCGGCGCGCTTGGCGGCCGCGCTGCGCGTCGCGTCCTGACCGACTCAAGGTCCTCCGTGTGAGAGGAACGCGTTGACCGGCCGATCGGGCGTCGTTGTCGCACGCCCGCCCGAGCTGTCGGCGACTCCTGGGGTCGCTCCTCGATCTGGGCGTGGCGCGCGGTGGCGGCGCCATGACCGCTCTGAGCTTGTTCCTGTCCGTGGAGACCCGGCGTCCGATGCTCTTGTGGGCGTGGCTATTCGCGGCGCATTGGCTTGAGATGCGGCAGCGACTGGTCAGGTGGGTTCTTCGGTCGGGCGTTAAGCCCGTCAGGGCCTTGCTGCGCGAGGACGATTGAGCGCGGCCGACTGTGTTCGCTGGATCCCCGTTGTTCGTGTAGAACGCGAACAGAGCGATAGAGCGAACCGTTCGGTAAAGTCCCGACCATGGGGTTGACCGCGAACTCCGACGATGAGCGAACTGATCTCGTTGATGACACTGTCCGGTGGCTGCAGTCCCGACTGCCTCGCTCCTGGGAGGTAGGGCGGACACGACGTACGTTCGTGGGGCAGGCGGGGCCGGAGGCGCAGACACTCGACGCCGCGATCGACGTGAAGGGAAGCAACGCGACGGTCACCACGCTCGCCGTCGAGGCTCGCCGCTCCTTCGAGCCGCGTGATGTCGATGCGCTGTTGTCTGGGCTTGCGCGTTCGCTGCGCTCGCTGGCGGGCTACATCCCGATCCTCGTCGTGGCGCCCTGGCTGAGCCCGCGCACACGGGAGCGCCTGGAAGCGGAAGGAATCAACTTCGTCGACTTGACCGGCAACGCGCTCGTCGCTCTGGACAACCCGACGCTGTACCTGCGCAGCGACGGAGCACAGCGCAATCCCGCGCCGACGGGTCGTGGTCGGGCGCGTGTGCGCGGGCCAAGGGCGGCCCGGCTCGTGCGGTTACTGGTCGACGTCCAACCGCCGTACGGGATTCGCGAACTGGCCGTCGCCACCGGCCTCACGCCCGGATACGTCTCTGAGCTCGTCGAGGCGCTCGACCGTGAGGCGCTGGTCGATCGCGAGCGCCGCGGTGGCGTGCAGGCGGTCGACGTGCCGGGATTGCTGCGACGCTGGGCGGAGAGCTATGATGTGTTCTCCGCGAACGCGGCTTCTTCCTTTCTCGCGCCCAGGGGTCCCGCCGCGGCGCTGCGCGCGCTCGAGGAAAGGGCCGACGCGGACGGTGTCCTTGTCACGGGCTCGTTCGCCGCGGTGCGCCGCGCGCCGGTCGCGGCGCCCGCTCTGCTCTGCCTGTACTGCCGGGACCCCGCGGCCATAGCGCAGGGGCTGGGTTTGCTGCCGGCCGATCCCGGTGCCGGCGGGAACGTCGTGCTCCTGCAGCCATTTGACGAGGTGGTGTGGGAGCGCGCAGACCGAGACGGCGAAGCCGCCTACGCCGCCATCTCGCAGGTCGCGGTGGACTGTCTGACGGGCAACGGGCGGATGCCCGCCGAGGGCGAGGCCGTGCTGGGCTGGATGGGTGAGCACGAGGACGAGTGGCGGGCGGGTCGCTTGCCGACGAAGTCGGACCCCGAATGAGCGACGCAGAGTCGCCCGCAGGCGATCTCGATCCGCGCTACGTCGCCGCCCGCCGGGTCCTGCTCGATGCCCTGCAGGCCCTGGCGCCGCATGGGCCCGCGGCGATCGTGGCGGGCGCCCAAGCCGTATACCTGCGTACCGGGGACGCCGATCTAGCCGTCGCGCCGTTCACGACGGATGGTGACCTTGCGCTTGACCCCGCGGTCCTGGGGGACGACCCGGCACTCGAGGCGGCCATGCGAGCGGCCGGCTTCACGCTCTCGCTCATAGACGGCCACGTCGAGCCGGGCATATGGATTGCGACCACGGCCGTTGAGGGGCGCGAGATAGTCGTTCCCGTCGACCTCATCGTGCCGGAAGCCGCTGCGCCGCCCGGGGGGCGGCGCAGCGGCCGGCTGCCCGGTCACGACCGCCGGGCGACTCGTCGCGCGGTCGGACTCGAGGCCGCGCTCGTTGACCACTCCACAATGGCTATCAGCGCCCTGGACCCGAACGACCAACGGGTTATCGACGTCGAGGTGGCCGGCGTGGCCGCGCTGCTGGTCGCCAAGGCGCACAAGCTGCACGACCGCCTTGAGCGCGAACAGGTCGATCGTCTCGTCGACAAAGACGCGAGTGACGTGGTTCGCCTCATGCAGACCGACCAGGTCGCCGACGTCGCCGCGACCATGCGTGCGCTGTTGACCGATCCGCGGGCGGGGGCGGTTACGGCAAGTGCTCTCGCTCACCTTCGCGAGGCGTTTGGGCGTCGCGGTCGGCCGGGTATCGCGATGGCGACGCGCGCGCTGCGACTCGCGCTCGCGCCCGAGCCGATCGAGGCGCTTTGCGTCGCCTACATGGCCCAGCTCAGCCACGAACTCGAGTAAGCGAACGGGGGCGGGGCCGCTGAGCGGGGCTCGACGCACGGGCCAAAGCGCTCACCGTCTCCTCGGACCGGGGGGCCAACAACCGGGGAGAAGTTCAGGCGACGAGCTGGAAGCGGCCGGTGCGCTGCCCGAGGCGCTCGACGTGCTCGGAGCGATGAATCTGGGCGAGGAACGTCGCGACCGGGTTCCGGCCGCCGACGCTGTGACCAGCGGTGAGGAGAAGGTCGTACCACTGGCGGTAGTGGATGGGAGCACCAGGACCAACTTCACGACGGAGCACCTCGACGGCGACCTCGCGCAAGCGCTGTCCGCGCAGGCGCTCGTCGAGATCTTCAAGGCGCATCTGCGGATCTCGGCCGAGAATGGCCTCCAGCTCGGCGAGGAGGTGCTCGTCGCGAGTGGCGTTGTCCTCGAGGCGGTCGGCCAGCGCGCGCAGGCGGTCGGCGCGCTCGCGCTGCTCGCGTACTTGGGCGGCGAGTGCGCGGTACTCGCCTTCGAGGGTCGGGCTCGCGAACTCGCTCATGCAGCGCGAGGCTACGGGCGCCTCCGGACGAGGAGGGCTGATCAGAGCTCCGGGCACCAGTGCTCGACGAGCAGGTGGGTGAGCTGCTCGCCGCGGCCGGCGAGCAGCTCGATGGTCTCCTGCTTCATCGCGGCGAAGTCGGTGGGGTAGGCGGCGACCTGCGCGCGGGTGATGAGGTTCGGTGGAACGTGCGGAAGCGTGCTTTCGCGTTGGCCGAGGTAGGGCATGACGAAGCCGTTGAGCTGGCCGTGTTCGACGAGTTGGTGCAAACGGCTGCGGGTGGCGTCCTGCGCTTTGCGAAACGTTGAGGCGAAGCTACGCGAGAGCCGCGAGATCGGCCCGAACGGAACCTGCGGATCGAGAAGGCCACGTCCGGCGTCGCAGGCGACGATGTAGTCGACGTCGTAGACGTTGGTGCTGAATTGCTCAGAGCGCCCCGGCTCCAGGCACGACGTGGCGAGATTGTCAAAGACGCCGCCGTCGGTAAGCACGACGCGGGCGTCGAACTCCGGGCCGCCGCGCATCGGCGAGAAGCGCCAGCGACGATCGAGCGCGGGCAGTACCAGCGGGTAAGCCGCTGACGCGGCGACTGCCTCTGCGACGCGCACGTTGTTGTCGATGACGCGTCCCACGCGCCAGGTGCCGCTCTCGCGGTTGCCGAAGCGAAACGCGCTGCCCGTAGTCAGGTCGCAGGCGTTGATGACGACGCCAACGTCGCCGCGTCGCGCGTCGCGCATCTGCGTCGATCCGAAGAGGCGGTCCGCGAGTACGTCGACGAACGCGTCTGTGCGGCTCACCCAGCGTCGCAGCGGCGGGTCGCCGGGGCTGCGCCAGCCGAGTTTCCGGCCCGTGAACCCGACAGCCCGGGCTGCCCCAGCTGCGGTGCCTGCCACCAAGCGCGTGCCGCCTGCTTGGACGAGGCGTGGGGACAGCAGGGTCCGCCGGGCGATGGCGCCCTGGAGGCCGCGGCGCAGGACCTCACATGTGCGGGCCTCGAAGGTCTCGAAATCGTCGTCTGAGTAGCAGTAAAGCGCGGTGAGCAGTGAGCCGCCCGAGACGCCCGACACGGCACGAACTCGGTCAAGAACGCCGCGGTCGTGCAGTGCGCGCAGGCAGCCGAGGTGGAAGGCCATGGCGCGCGAGCCGCCGCCCGAGAGCGCCAATCCGACGTCACGCGGGCGCGGCGGGGGCGTTTTGGCTAGGGGTACGGGCTTGGTGTCCTTGACCTCGATCGTCAGGCAGTTGCTACTCGCGGTGCTGTTGAAGGCGTAGGCGGAGATGTCTGCGCCTGCGAGGCCGGCGCCCTTGTCGGTGAGCGCGCGAGCGTGGCCGACGATGAGGATGAGGCCGTGGGCGAGCGCGCTGGGAGCGGCGGCCGAGAGCTGGGCCATGCCCAGCAGGTCCCGTCGGCTGGGAGACGAGGCGTGATCCGGGTGGGTGTGCCACATGCCGAGGAACTCGAGCGACCTCCGACCTAGCTTTGTGTTGCTCGCGCACCGCTCGGTCACGCCCTCGGTGCCGCACACGAACTCGGCAGGGGTCTCGATGCTGTCCGGCGGAGCGCCGGTCAGGTGCTCGATCCACACGACGCCGGTGGCCTCGTCGCGCTGTCCGAAGATCAGGCCGCCGGTCTCCGAGGCGGCGCCGAGGCGTCGTGCGGCTGAGGCGATCCAGCCGCGCATCTCTCGCACCGCTGAGGGCGCGATGCGGATCTCGTACTCGTCGTCAGCGTCGTGAGCGACGACGGGCGGTCCGAAGGAGAGGCGTGCGGCGGGGGCGCCTTCGTGCTCGCTGCCCGCCAGAGCGAGCAAGTGGCCGATTGCGGTCGCCGTGGCGTTACTGGCGTCGAGGTCGCGCGCGAGGCTTGTGAGCAGTGACCCGGCGAGAGCGGCGGTCTCGGCGCCCGAGCCGCGGAAGGTGGCGTCCGAGCAGCCCGGCTCGGGCTGGAAGTGCGTGGTCCGCGGGGTGCTGGGCCAAAACTCATCGGCGAATCCGCGCAGCTCACGTCGTCGCAGACACGCCAGTTTGACTGCGCGCAGTACGTCGGCGGTGGCGCCGGGATGGCCGGGTCGCGCGAGTGCGGCCAGCCCGTGTTGAGCGGTGTGTCCGAGCAGCAGGCAGGCGAGATGGGTACCCGTGGGTGAGGTACGCTCGCGGGCGACGAGCTCGAGCTTGGTCTGGACTGCGAGGTTGGCGCTGCAGTCCAGGATGACGTCGGCGTTGTGGTGCCACGCTTCCTCGTCGAGCAGACGCGTGAGGTCGGCGACGTGGCCGGTTACGTCGAGCTCTGGACGGACGGCGCGCAGCTGGTCGGCGAGTATTTCTGCTTTGGCCTTGCCGATGTCCTCGTCGGTGAACGGCTGGCGGACGAGGATGCCGGGCGTGACAACCGCCGAGTCGACGACGATCAAGCGCTTGGCGCCGGCCCGGGCGATCCAGTGGGCGATCGGGGCGCCGAGCGCGCCGCAGCCCCAGATCATTACGGTCTTGCCGGCGAAGGTCTGCATCGGCGAACCGTGGTCACGGCGGATGACGATTTCCGGGCGATCCTCGCGGACCTGGCACCACTCGGTCTTCGCGTCGCACAGGTACTCGAAGACGTGCTCGCTGGCCTGTCGGCCGGCGGCGCGCAGCGCGTCGTTGTCAACGTACTCACCGAGGGCGTGGCGCATCTGGTCGACGACCTCGGCGGGCAGCCGCCAGACGGCGAGGTGCTGGCGGCGCTCGCCTCCCTGCGTGCCCCGCATGGCCGTTCCGACGACGACTAGCAACGGCGCGCCGGGCTCGACGGCCAGCGCGCTGAGCTTGAGGTGGAACATCAGGTCGCCGTAGTCGACGCCCCGCTCGATGAGAGCGACGAGCAGCGACACGGTGTGCTCGGGGTACTCCCAGTTCAGTTCGCTCGGCAGCAGGAAGGCGACGGCGGCGCCGGGCAGAGGCGCGTTGTGCGTGCCGTCGCGGTCGCGGTTGGCGGTCCATTCGCCGAGGTCGACGCGTGCGGTGCCGTGCGGTTGGGTGGCGACCCATCCCACCCACGGGGTGTTCGCGACGGGCGGGGTGTCGCGGCGAGGGATGATCACCGGCGTTCCGCGCGTGCGGTAGGCGACGGGGGGATGCAGCGGCGCACCGGCGGGATCGAGCTCGCCCCGCGCGGCGTGCCGCAGCCACAGCTCGAGCCGCTCGAAGAAGCCGTACATGCCGTCGCTTGGGATCCATTCGACGCTGGGCGCCTGGTAGAGGCAGAGGGAGAACCCCCACTGGACGTGCGGGGTTCCTCGCCAGCGCGTATGGCGGGTGTAGACCTCGGGCTTCTTGAACGGAAAGCCGGGCGGGACGCTGACGAGCAGCCGCTCGCGCTCGCGCATCTGAACGCCGGCTTCGCGCCGCTCGAAGCCGCCGCAGTCGACCGAGACGTCGAGCGTCAGCTCACCGCCGCCGGCGGACGGCTCGCTCACGGACAGGACCTCCAGGCCGCCCGGGCGGGCTTGCGCGGTGGCGGTGACCTGGCGCAGCGCCTGGCGTTGTCCGCGGGAGAGGCTCAAGCGCGCCCGAACCCGACGGGCTGCGCGGCCGGGGCGGCGGCGCCGCGCGCCGTCTTGACCGCCTCGCCGAGCCGCGACGAGCGGCTGCTCGCCGAGGTCTCAGTCGTGCGCAGCGCCACGCCGCCGGAGCTGAGCTCGAAGACGATCGGCTCGGGGGCGTCCTCAGTCGGGTGCTCGCCGGTGCACAGGAAGTGCTCGTTGTCGACGAGTTCGCGGTATCGGTCGGCGGCGTTGGCATGCGGCGGGTTGTCGCCGGGCTTGTTCGTGGCGGGGACAGGGCCGCAGCTCGCGACGATGTGCGCGCCGTCGCGGGCGGCCGCCTCGATGCTCTCGAGCACCCCCTGCTGGCGCTCCTCCTCGTCGCTGTCGCCCTTCCAGTACATCACCGACTTCGAGCAGTGGTGAGGGGCGAGGAACACGTCGAACTCGAGGTCCTCGTCGTCGCTGCGCTCGAAGATCTGGTTGACCGTCGGGTAGGCGAGGTCGCCGAGGACGATCGCCTTGAGGTCCTGGTCGCCATCGGTCAGCGTGATCTGCAGGCCGAAGCTCGTGTCGTTGCGGTCTTTGTCGCCGTCCTCCTTAAAGGGGGCGTGCACGAAGGCCCGGAAGGTCCCGTCGAAGTCCTCGCCGTCGAGCGCCGTGAACTCGCTCCCGGGGACGGTCACTGCACCCTCGGGCAGGTTCTCGTAGATATCGCTGTGCTCCTTGAGCGAGTCGTGGTAGCCGATGATGCGGATGCGGTCACCCGACCCGACCTCGCCGTCGGCCTTGAGCTTGTTGATCCGCCGCTCGGCCTCGTCGCGAAACGCCTTGGCGTCGTCGGAGAGCTCGTCCTGGTCCCAAAGCACACGAGGGGTGAACCACAGGTCGCCGATCGTCACCTCCTCGTCCAGCAGGCGCTTGAAGCCACAGATGTGGTCGGTGTCGAGATGGGTGGCGCCGAAGACCGCGAGGTACGGTTTGCCGTCGCGCGTCGGCAACGAATCGATCAGCTCATCGACGATCGCCACTCGCGGGTCGTCCTCGTTCTCGGCGTCGGCGGCGTGGTGGACGTCGATCTGCACGATGGTTTCGGCATCGACGACGACAGTGATGCTGTCACCGCCGCCCACAGGCGAGAAGACGATGCCGCGATCAGGAAGGGGCAGTGCCATGGGAAAGAACCTCTGTGTAGGAGACGTAGCTACGCGTAGAAGCAGGATGGCGCGTGAACCGGACGGATGGCTCGCGTCGCGGAGCCGCGCGAGCGCCGCCTCGGCAAGTCCGGCATCGTCGAGCGAAGCTTTCGGCTGCTTCGCCCGGGAGCGGCTGGGTTCCCGCCCGGTCTCGACCGGGAGGCCGCTACGCCGCGGCGCCGTCGAGTTCGGCTTCGGGAGGCTCGAATGCTGCCGAGAGCAGTCGCGCGTCGTCGGCACGGCTCTTGTGGTGCAGGTAGCGCATGGTGGTCTTGATGTCGGCGTGGCCCATCCACGCCTGCACTTGGACGATGGAGGCGACGTTGATGGCGAGCGAGCCGAAGGTGTGGCGCAGGTCGTGGAAGCGCAGGCGTCGCAGGCCGGCGGCGTCGAGCGTGGCGACGTAGCGGAGGCGCAGCGCGGACCCGTCGACGTTGGTGCGCTCGCGGCTGACGAACACCAGGTGGGTCTTGCCGGTCAGGTAGCCGCGGCCCTTGAGGACAGTGAGGCGCTCGGCGACCTTGTCGACCATCGGCACCGTGCGCGACCGGCGTGACTTGGTGTGGCCGGTGGTGTTCGCGCTGTAGCCCTCGTAGACGCGGGTCGAGCTCTGCTCGAAGTCGACGTCGGCCCAGCGCAGGGCGAGCAGCTCGCCGCGGCGCAGGCCCGACAGGGCGGCGGTGAGGTAGATCGCGGCGTCCTGCTCGTCTTCGAAGGAGCGCAGCGCCTGCTCGGTCTCTGAGACCGCCGGCCGGTTGGGGTCGCGGTGCGCCCCGGTGGTGGCGGTGGCGACGAGCATGTCGATCTCGTCGGGGAGAAGAAGTCAAAGCGCGCGGCGTCGTGGGACTCGCGCAGGCGCTTGACCTTGGAGACGGGGTTGAACACGAGGTCGTGGTGGTCGACGGCGTGCTCGAAGATGGCGTGCAGCTGGGTGACGATCTTGTTGACGGTGTGGCGGGCGCGCTTGGGCTTGCCGTCTTCGTCGGTCTCCTTGGCGAACTGGTCGCGCCAGGCCTGGATCTGCTGGGAGGTGATCGATTCGATGCGCTTGGCGCCGAACGCCCTGATGAGGTGGGCGTCGAGGACCGAGCGGTAGTCGACCTGGGTGGACCAGTCGCGCGCGAAGCGCCCGTGCTCGAACCCGTCGTCGGCGACGTCGGCGAAGGTCACGCCGGTGCGCTCCTGGCGGCGCGAGCCGCGCCGCGCCGCGCCTCGACGAGGATCTCCTCGAGCGCGGCCTGCGCCTCGCGCTTGCGGAAGGTGCCCGGGATGGGCGCGCCCTGGTACTCGTCGACCCACTTCCCGAACGCCCGCGAGCAGCACTTCGCGTGGGGAGCCATACAGGAAATGGTCCTCGCCGTCGGACAGACCATTGAGGCCTTCGATGGTTTCTTCAACCCTTAGGAGCCGTACCCCCCGCGAAGGGATACTTGCCTGGACGAGAAGCGGTAGCCCTCAGCGCTCCGCCCGTACATGATACGGAGGTGACACGACGAGCACCGGAGACAGGCAGGTCGATGAGACCGCCTGCACTCCCCCCCGCGTCACATGCGGGCAATTCCGAGACAATCCTCGTATCACTAGAGCGGCTCGTGGTACCACCGTGGTACCAGAGGCATCGTCCCATGCGTCCCACGCTCAGTCGAGCCACGACCTAACCTGGTGCACGACTAGGCGCCAACGAGCTCTTCATCACGCGGCGCGGCGCCGGACAGGTGGATCTCGAGGTCCAGGACGTCGCCAGCCCTCGGCACCGCTCCAGGTGGGAGGTTCAGGATCGTCGCGACCGCGTTGTCGATCGCTGCCGAGATGCCGCTGGCGGCGAGACCCTCACGGACCTGTCGGCGAGCCAGCTCAAAGCGTCGGGCGGGATCGAAGAGCAGGCCGTCAACGACCGTCTGTGCGTCTTGGGCGAGCGTCGCGAGCTCCTCGTGCGTTGGATTCGTGGCGTCGTAGGCGGGGATCGGAAGGTCGAACGGGATGAGGTGAAAGTGCCGGGGGTTGTGCTCCCCGCGCGCTTGCAGCGGCCGAACGAGCGCGAGCAGAGTGTCGCTGTTCAGCACCGCGCACAGGTAGCGAGCCTCTGGGAGCGTGTCGACGGCGGCCCAGTACAGGCTCGAGTCGATGACCGCCTTATCGTCGTCGACGATGCAGGCCGCGAGATATTGGCCACTGGTCGTGTAGACGACGCGGAGTGCGGCGGGTGGCAGCTGACTCTCAAGGCCTCGCTGGAAGTTCAGCCGACCGAGGAGCGACATGGTCGAACGAGAGGACTTGTGTCGATCCCAGAGTCTTTCGGCGCCGCGCCACCAGGCTGCCATGCCGGGGAATCCGTCGAGGGAGGAGTCGCTACCTTCGAGGAGCCCGTCGCCGATGCGGGGGATGATTGTGAGTTCCGGGGTGCGGACCTTGTAGCCGACGATCGCGGCGCCGGTGAGCATGGTGTGGACGAATTGGTCCTCCACGACGCCGGTCTGGTCAGGAAGCTGCTTCCATGGCCGCTTCTCGAGGTTCGACCGTGCGCTGCGGACCTTCGTCGTGCCGGCGGCGAGGCCGAGCGGTCCGGCGACCTCACGTCGGACGGTTACAAGGACGCGCGGCGTGAACGTCGCACCTTGGGAGAATCTCGACCGGTACGCGCTGACGCCGCCGGTGTCGGTGGCGCGTGCTACGTCCCCAACAGAACTCACCAATGTCTTGGCGGCTTTGTCCCAGTCAATGTGATGACTTCGGACCCGGCCCCGCCAGGACTTCGTCGCTGGCGCGAGTGCCTTCGGCGTCGTTGCCCGTGTTCCATCGACGACGCACGACGGGAGGGGGAATAGGGTCGGCTTGACGCCAACGTAGTCCTCGGCCTGGCCGAAGGCGACGCTGTTGACGCCGGCGCCCTGGCTGGCGAAGCTGCCGCTTCGAAAGCCGGCGTACTGACGTCGCGACAGGACGGCATAAGGCATGACAAACGCGAAGCGCCCGCCGGGGCGCAGATACTGCTCGATCGCGCGCGCGACGAAAAGGTCGCTCAGGTCCTGATGAGTGGCGTTCTTGCCGCCGAGCCAGAGGCCGCGGGGGCTTGGCCAAGCGTTCGTAGTGGCCTTGAATGAGCTCCGGCATGTGCCGGTAGGCCAACCAGGGCGGGTTGCCGACGAGAACGTCTGCTTGAGCGCCTGTTCGGGTGAACGACAGGGGCCGGGCGAGGTTACGGATGTAGTAACCCCAGACGTGATCGCGCCCGGCGTCGTGCAGGCGGCAGAGTTTCTCGAATACGAGCTGGACGGCTGCTCGGTCTTCCGTTGGGACCTTGTGGCTCTTCAGCAGGCCCGAGATGTCAGCGATCCTCGCAGGCTTCGTTGAGGGCGTTCCGTCCTTACGGCGGGAGGGAGTGACGGTGTCGCGGTCGGGGTCGGCGGCTCTGTCGGCGAGCGCGGCCACGAGGCGGTCGAAGCGGCCGGGGTCGGTCAGAACGCCTTCGGGGAAGTGGAGCTTTTGGGCGAAAAGTTCCATGCCGTCACTGGTGTGGACGGTGATCCCGCCCTGCTGCAGCAACGAGGTGTCCTGCTCCCAGCGCACGCTGTCACCGAGGTAGATTGGGATGGTGAGCTCGCCGCGGTCGGCAAGACGGTCGCGGCCGATCGCTAGGAGGTACGTGACGCGGGCGAGCGTCACGGCGACGGGGTGCAGGTCGAGTCCGGCGACGCACTGGATGGCATGCGCGAGGGCGTCCTTGTTGTTCATGCCGGCGGCGTCGGCGGCGGCGAGCGCGGCGCGGACCGCCCAGAAGACGAAGGTGCCGGAGCCGCAGGACGGATCTAGGACGCGTTCGGTCAGAGGGTCGGTGACGTGCTCGCGGACCATCTTCTCGGCCAGCCAGTCAGGTGTGTAGTACTCGCCGAGCTTGTGCCGGGTGTCGGCGTCGATGACGCTCTCGTACAGGGCCTTGAGGATGTCGTGCTCAACGAGCGCCCAGTTGAAGCGGTTGAGGCGCTTGGCGATCGCGCGAACGACGAGCTCGCCCTCTGGGTGGAGCGCGGGCCAATCGAAGAAGTCGGCTTCCACTACGCCGTGGAGTCCTGCGTCCTCGAACTGTTGGCCTTCGAGGAGCGCGCGAATGTCGCTGCCGGGAAGGACAATGGGGATCCCGGCGACGGAGTGTGCGATGAGCTCCGCGGTGAGCACGAGGTAGGTGTGCTCCACGAAGAGGTCGTCGGACTCCTGAAAGTTCGTGCCGAGGGCTGCCGTAAGCAGCCGGCTCCAGAGCTCCCGCTTCAGCTGGACCTCGGGGTCGTTCTTGGATGCGACGTAGAGGTCGTGGAGGCCAGCGAGTTCAAGGGCGCACCCGGGGGATTCGGCACCCAGGATCCGGATGATCTCCTTGGGCGTTGGGGTGACCTTCACCGCGGTGACGAGGACCGCTTCAAGCCACGCGGCCAAGGCCAGCGCGTCGCTGCTCCCGGTGAGGTCGAAGCGGTCGACCTCCACGAGTTCTCCGTCGAGGAGCAACTGGTGAAGGAGCCAGCTGCGGCCGTCAGTGAGGATCCCGACGTACCGCTGCCCGAGCTCGTCGGTGCGGGCCTTCACGTACCCAGCGAGCTGCTCCCGCGCGTCGGTCAGGAGCTTGCCGGAGGTCAGCGTCTTCTTGACCTCGATCGCGGCGTTGCCGGCCTCGACGTCGATGCGGCGTCCGCCGCCGGCCTGGGCTTCGAGGAGGACTTCGGTGAGGTCGTCTCCGTCAAGGTCGAGCGGGGCGTCGAGCAGGAACTTCCGCACGTCGCTTTGCACGTCGGCCTCGGTGCGGCCTTGGCTGCCCGCCGCGAGACGCCGGCAAATGTCCTGGATGGTGTCGCTCACCTGAGAAACCTATCCCTCCTGCTATTGCGTCGAGCCGCCGTGCGCCGGCGGCAGCGTGCGCTCTTATCTGAGCGCCTCCTCGCGTGCTTGCTTCAGCGACTTGCCGTCCTCGTCCTTCCACTCGAGTCCTTCCACTCGACAGGTCCGGATGCGGAGCGCCGCAGGAGAACTGCCGCCGCGGCGGATGGGGGTCGAACCGATAATCGGAGTTCTTGGTTTCGGCGGGACGTCACACCGTCACACCCGCGTCCCAAACCGCAATGCCCATGCGCCGGCGACGACGGATGTGTCGGCGAAGACAACCGTCCGCGGCGCTGGGCATCATGTCGTGGTGAGCCATGCTGATCCGGAACGTCCTCCGCGAGCTCGATCTAGGTAATTCGGTCGCAGAGCACGACGAGCCGCTCGAGCCGCCGCGCGTTTCATAGTCACCCGGCTCGCCGGTGAGAGCGTCGATGCCGGTGATCGCGAGGGTGATTCCGGCCAGGCGCCAGATCGACTGGCGCAAGGTTCGATAATCCTTGCCCGAGGGCGGGCCGTCGTAGAGGTCCGAGCCCAGCTCGTAGAGGGTGGGGCGCCGTCACTCCAGACGGGGTAGAGCGGGCCGCCCAGCGCTCGCACAGCCAGGCCAGGCCAGGCCAGGCCAGGCCAGGCCAGGCCAGGCCAGGCCAGGACGTCGTAGTCCGGGGTGAAGCTGAAGCGAGCCTGAGACCACGGTCACCTCGGAGAGCCCACGAGCCTCGATCGGCAACGCGAGTTTGGCGCGGCCCGATGGCAAACAGACCGGAGCGCGACAGACTGCGATCGGCGCGCACGCTGGGAAGGCTCTTCACAGCGTGCAGGCTCGCTGACTGCCCGGACGGATCAACCTTGCTGGCCGAGGCACGTTCCGGGAGTCGCGCTCTTGACGGATGCTGTCCTGACGCGCGCCTGCCACACGCCGATTTAGACCCGTGCTCACCGGCCTGTCCGGCGCATGTCTCTACATAACAACCATTATCGGGCATGAAAGCGGCGGGCTCGTAGAGGCCCCACCCCACCGCATCGTCCACCAGCTCGACGTCACCGACCACGGGCCGCTCGGACCCGACCCCCACGCCCCTGAGCTCGCCGAGCAGCCCGGCCGCAACACCGCCGCCTACAGGCGCGAGCGAGACAAGCTCACGCGGGACGTCCGTGACTGGCGCGCCCAACGCGGCCTGGAAGAACACCGCGCCGCCCCCGAACGCGAGCTCGAGCCGCCCCCGACATGGGCCTCGAGCTCTAAAGCCAAGCTGCTCGCTGGCGTGAGCCTCCCGGCTCGCCGGCAACCAGCGCAAGTGGGACTGGGGGTGAGGGGTGCCTCCGGCGGCGATACGCTCGCCGGTATGCGCACCCTCGTTTCCGACCCGCCCCCGGCCGAGTTCGAGCAGCTGCTCAAACGTCGCCGTCGTCTCGGTCTCGACCGCCGTGACGAGGTATGGAACGGTGTGCTGCACATGAACCCCGCCCCCCGCGGCCGCCACGGAGACATCATGGGACAGCTCGCCGAGCTCCTGGGGCCACCGGCCCGCCAGGCGGGGCTCTTCCCACTCGTCGCGGACTTCAACCTGGGCGACCCGGACGACTACCGGGTCCCCGACGGGGGCCTCCACCACGAGCGCCGCGATCTCACCTACTACCCGTCCGCCGCGGTGGCGGTCGAGATCCTCTCCCCCGACGACGAGACGCCCGAGAAGATCCCCTTCTACGCCGAGCATCACGTCGACGAGCTGCTGATCGTCGACCCCGCCAAGCGCACCGTCGACTGGCTCGCGCTCGAGCACGGCGAATACCGCGCCGTTGAGCGCAGCCGCCTGATCGACCTCCGCGCCGCCCAGCTCGCCAAGCAGATCGACTGGCCATAGGCCGCTGAGCTACAAGGCTGAAAGCGCGTACCGAGCGGTTGCGCCTCGGCTCCGAGGCAGCCATCCGCGTATTTAGTAGCGGAAGACCCGGCTCGAGGCCGCGTCTAAGCGGAATTAGAGACGACTCACCAAGGGAGCGCGCTTTCCGCGCAACGCAGGGCAGCACAGCGACCTCGCCAACTCCCCTCCGAAGTCGCAGGAGCAGGGACGGCAGCCTAACGCTCAAGCTCCCGCCTTCCGCGCTGATCGATGAAGCGATCGGCGGGGGACTTCCGTTGACCGGATCGTTAGCGGGTCAAAGTCGCCGCGGCCTGGGGGCATCGGCACCGCTGATCTGCCAACGGACGCCTGGTCCGAACTCCAACGCCAGCCCGTCGGGCGTGATCAGCTCCCAGTTCGGCGGATCGTCGCTCCCCTCGCGCCGACCAGGGATAACCACCACCGTCGAATGGTCGGAGAGCTTCAGCCGCAGCTCGCCGGTGCCAGCGTCGATCTCGGCGTCGTCGACCGATCTACCGAGCATCTCGCCGGGATCCAACGGCAACCAATCGGCATCCTGCGTGGCAAGCCGCCAAATCCTGTCGGCGGAGTCCCGGATCTCGACGTGAAGCACGTCCGGATACGCCAACCGTGCAGCGATGAGTGATCCGCGCATCAAGCGTAGGACGTTAGTGGGTGAGGCGTCAAGGGCTACAACCGTCGTCATGGGCGCTGCTTCCATTCTTGCAGCCAGGCGACCAGCTCCTTGTAGGTCATGTGCTGCTTCTGACCCGATCCTTGCTTTTCGGCGTGCAGCGCCTCGCTGGCCGCGTAGCGTTCCAGATCCGTCAGGCCGACCTCGCTGCACGCATCCCTGAACTGCTTGAGGTCGTGTTTGCGAGCCATGGGCGGCGCGAGTGTATTCGCGAGCGGCGTACGGAAGTCAGCTTGGACCTCATGGGGCTCTCAAGGCGGACCAGAAACGGCAGGGGACCGAGCTGGCCGTGCCAAACCACCGCTGCGCGAGGTAACGCAGCAGCCTGTACGGGGCCAATCATCTGTTGCGGTTGGAACGCTCAGCGGCGCCGCGGTTGGCACTCCTTTGGAGTTCCGCGCTCACGCCAGGGCAGGAGTCTTGTCGAACGCCGCACCTTCCTCGCCAACTGCGGACCCTGACGGGTCAGCGGCCCGCCCCCCTCGCCGCCCACGGGAAGCGTCCTCAGATTCTCCGGTTGCTCGTCCTGTCGGCAAAGGGGGGTCCTGCGGCGCACGACCGACCTCGACATTGCTCCCTATACGCGAAGCAGCAGTGGCCCGCAGCCAGCGCCGGCCGACCGTTCGCGGCGAAGGCCCCGATCCGGTGTCGTCGTTTGATCCGGCCGCGCTGTCCATGACTTTGTCCGCCTCGAGGAGGAACATTTGTTGCCGTGAAGGACGCACTGAATATGACCCTTGCAACGGCGGTGCGCGCCGTCCTGGAGCCTTCGCCGTGGGAGTTCGGCTGGGAGGCCCTCACCGCGATCGGCACCCTCGCGCTGGCCGTCGCGACCTTTTTGCTCGCCGTCTCAACGCGATCGCTTGCGAAGAAGACTGCGCAGGAGGTTGAACACTCGAGGCGACAGGCCGAGGCCTCGAACGCGCAGGTCTCTGAGTCGCGCCGCCAGGTGGAGGCCAGCCAGGAGCAGGCCCGGATCGCGCAGGGGGCGCTCGAGGCAGCACACGAGCAGACGTACCTGGCGCAGCTGACACTCAGCGCGCAGATCCGGCCGGTGCTGATCGACGTCCCGGTGGGCCTCGGCGAGCCGAGCGACTCGGTGTTCTTCGCCGGCACCCGCGACCCGATCTCGGTCCCGCGCGGCGGCGTCCACGTGTTCGCGAACGAAGACGGCGTCAGGATCTCCGTCCCCCTTCGCAACGCCGGAGCGGGCCTCGCCATGGTTCGCGGGATTTCACTCGAGGTCGGCGAACCGATAACGCCTCCGGCGACGGCGATCCAGCCGGCAAACATCGCGCCGGGCGAGCGCGGCCGGGTGAGCCTCGTGGCGGGTCATGATTATCCGCGGCTCGACGCGATTCGAGCGGTACTTCAGCCCGCCTACGGCACGTTTTCCGTCGTCGTGTCCTACACGGACCTCGCGGGCCAGCATCTCGCGCTCAGCCGTTTCGATGTGTCATACCGCTCTGAAGCGCACACGAACTGGGAGGTGCGCCAGGTCCATCTCTCCAGACCTGGCTCAGACGAGCCGTTCGCGGGGAGCGCGCCGGTCGCTTAAGCCGCGCGGCGGTCTCAGGCGAGGCTATCCCTGCGCGCGATACCAGCTGTCCGAGCTTGCGGTGCCTGCCCTCCTGTCCGCGCATAGGGAGACCGCCAGGGTTCTGCGCCGAGAAGCACGTCCGGACATGAAAGCGGGTCCGGGGCCGGACGAGCGCGGATGTGGTCAAGCGGTCGTGCGACGCCGGCACGGCCGGGCCACTCGTATGTCGCCCAAGCGCTCGCCCGGTACGCGCCAGAGAGAGAACGAAAGCGACCGCGCGGTCCAAGCCGCGCCGTCCGGCCCTGGAAGCACCGTGAAGACGGATGGATTCACGCGGAAGCGCAAGCGGAGGCGGGCAGCGGCTAGTCTGGCATCTGCCTAGGCAGGGTGGCCACGGGGATGTCGACCTCCGCACCCGCTCCGCGCGGAGCAGGTGTCTCGTCGAAGGCGCCGAGATGCCGGTGCGCCTTCGATGCAGGAGCCGGAGTTACCCGCCGCTGTCGCTGCTGAGTGTGCTCACGAGTGCTAGCCAGGGTTGGCGTCCTCGTGGCTGCTGTTCTTCAATCGGGCTGCGAGAGTGGTGCCGCGGATCCGCGCGGCGGGCGGCTGCCGCTCGGCTTGTCCAGACGCGGCGGCCGTGCTTGTCAGGCCGCTCTGGTCTTGGTCCCGCCTTGGCGGGGTTCCGCGATCTTCCATTCTGGCCAGCCCAGTGGGAGGCGGCGTGCGGTGCGTCCGGAGCGTTTGAGCGTTCGGACGGCCTCGTGTGCGAAGGCGCAGAACGGGCCGCGGCAGTAGGCGATGATCTCAGCGTTGTGCGGCAGGGAGTCGAGACGCTGCTCGAGCTCGGCGAGCGGGATCGAGCGTGCGCCCTCTATGTGACCGGCGGCGAACTCGTCCTCTGGCCGTACGTCGATGAGCACCACGTCGCCGCGTCGGAGCCGAGCGATCAGCTCCTCGCGTCCGATCGTGTCGACGTCCTCGCCGAGGTAGTCGCGTGCGGCGCGCTCGACCTCGGCGAGCTGGGTGACCGACGCGTCGCGCAGCGCCAGCCATAGGCGCAGAGCCTCGTCGCCAGCGATTGCGTAGCGCACCCGGGTCCCTTCCCGCGAGCGGGTGACCATCCCGGCTGCGTGCAGCGCCTGCAGGTGCTGCGAGGCGTTGGCGGTCGACTGGCCGCTGGCGCGCGTGAGCTCCTCGACGCTACGGGGCGTCTGGGCGAGCAGGTCGAGCAGCTCGAGGCGGACGGGGCTTGCAAACGCCTTGCCCATCACGGCGATCGCTTCGAATATCGCGTCGTTGGGCTTATCGAAATTCATCCTTTGCCATTCAAGCGATCAGTTGATAACTTGTCAAGTCTGTTTGTTCGATTCGAGGCTTGGAGGTCGATGTGTTCTTCCGGCAGTTGCTCAACGACGAGACGGCGTGCGCGTCATACGTGCTGGGCTGTAAGACCCATCCGCAGCTCGCCGTGATCGACCCGCACATCGACCTGGTCGATGACTACATCGCGTTGGCCGAGACGCAGGGCGCGGCGATCGTCGCGGTGCTCGACACGCACGTACAGGCTGATCACGTTTCGGGGTTGCCGGAGCTGGTCGCGCGCACGGGCGCAACGGCGTATCTCCCCGAGCGCTCAGGGGTGGAGTTCGAGCATCACACGCTCGCCGACGGAGAGGTCGTCAAGCTCGGGAACACCGAGATCCGGGCGATCGCGACCCCGGGGCACGCACTCGCGCACCACGCATACCTGGTCACCGACCACACCCGCAGCGAGGACCCGTGGCTCGTGCTAACCGGAGATGCGCTGCTGGTGGGCGACGCCGGCCGACCCGACCTGCACGCCCACGGCGAGCACACCGTCGAGCAGATGGCCAGCACGCTGTATCGCTCGATCACCCAGCGACTGCTGGGGCTTCCCGATCACCTGGTGCTGTACCCGTCGCACTACTCGGGGTCAGTGTGCGGCCGCGGGCTGTCCGCCAACCCGATCTCGACGATTGGCTTCGAGCGCCGCCACAACACCGCGCTTCGGGTCGACTCCGAGCAGGAATTCGTGCAGGCGCTGATCCGAGACATGCCGCCCTTGCCCGAGGAGCAGACCGCGATCGTTCACGCCAACCGCAGCGGCCGGCCACTGGCAGAAATCGCGTGACCGGAGGGCCGGTTCGCCTCGGCCTGCGGGAGAACCTCCAGCAGTTCTCGCTGCTGGTCGCGGTCAACGCGTTCGTCGGCCTGATGGTCGGCCTCGAGCGCTCGGTGCTGCCGCTAATCGGGCGCGAGAACTTCCATCTGAGCTCAAGCGCCGCGGTGCTGACCTTCATCGTGGCGTTCGGATTCACGAAGGCGCTCACAAACCTGGGCGCGGGGGCGCTGGCGCAGCGCCTGGGACGCCGGCGACTGTTGATCGCGGGGTGGGTGGCGGCGCTGCCTGTACCGGTGCTGATCGCGATCGCTCCGAGCTGGGGGTGGGTCGTAGCCGCCAACGTGCTGCTCGGCATTAACCAGGGCCTCGCCTGGTCTATGACCGTGGTGATGAAGATCGACCTCGTCGGCCCCCGCCGGCGCGGGCTGGCGCTCGGGCTCAACGAGGCGGCCGGCTACGGGGGTGTCGCGCTCGCCGCCGGACTTAGCGGCCTGCTCGCCTCACAGTTCGCCGCCCGCGACGTGGTCGTCGTCGCCGGCGCCACCCTCGCGGTGACCGCGCTGCTGCTCTCCGTACTGCTCGTGCGCGACACCGCGGCGCACGTCGCGCTCGAGCAATCCCGGCAGCGCTCGGGCACCAGCCACGCGCAGCCACGGTTGCGCGACGCGTTCGCGCGCGCGAGCTGGCGCGTGCCGGCCCTGCGCTCCTGCTCACAAGCGGGCCTGGTGAACAACCTCAACGATGGGCTGGCGTGGGGGCTGGTGCCGTTGTTCCTCGCCACGCACAGGGCCAGCATTGCGCAGGTCGGACTCGTTGCCGCCGTATACCCAGGCGTGTGGGCGGTGGCGCAGATCGCCACCGGCCACTGGTCAGACAAGATCGGACGAAAGCCACTGATCGTCGCCGGAATGTTGCTTCAGGCCGTCGCGCTCGGCGTGCTCGCGCTCAGCGACGGTTCGGTTGCGATCGCGACAGCCACCGCCGTGCTACTCGGGCTCGGCACCGCGCTCGTGTACCCGACGCTGATCGCCGCGATATCCGACGTCGTCTCCCCAATCGAGCGCGCTCCGGTCGTCGGCGTCTACCGCTTCTGGCGCGACAGCGGGACAGCGTTCGGCGGGCTGATCGCCGGCAGCGTCGCCGACGCCCTTGGCTACAGCGGCGCGATCGCGATCGTCGCCGTCCTGACCGCCGCCTCGGGACTCTGGGTCCTGGTCGACATGCCTGCCCGGCGCCAAGCCACCCCAGACCCGCCAAACCAAGTGGCTCGCCGTCGGACCGGGCACCCGGCCGGCCACCGCGCCCACGCAGGACGATCATCTCACCACGACCCTAATCGCCAGCAACAGGGCCCTGGAAGCGATGCCTCTTTTCAGCCTGCGGCCTCGTACCACTCGCTTCTCTCAGCGAGCCGCCAGCCCCCGACTATCCCAGCGGCCGCTGACTGGCTCGGTGGCCGAGCAGTGCTGCTGCGTCTGGCCGGGCTACGCCGCGCCCCGGCCGCTTCCGCAGCCGGATTGATGAGAGACAGCTCCCACGACCCCCGAAGCTCGCTGCCACAACTGAACGAACTCGAGCGGGCCCACAGCGATCGCGCTGAGTACCGCGGTCGCGACGAGGTAGGTGTCGCGCGAGCATTTTGCCGGGTTCTGCTGATCGAGTCCCCTGCCGGCGCTCGGCGACCGGCGTCAGCGGCCGGCCCTCGGATCCGCGCGGAGCACGCACCCGAGAGATCAGCTCCGAGACTCGCGGCGTGAGCAAAGCGGGCCCAGCCAGAGCCGACGGCGCGCCCGTGGCCGCATCTGGTGAGGAGCGGAAGCCTGTAGCGGACGATCCCACCGCTGCGATACGGCTGCTGGTTCGTGAAGCATGGTGCTGGCCGCCGAGAGCTCCTCGTCTTCAACGTGAGAACGGACCGCCGCGTCGGCGACCTTTCTTGCTGGGGCGGGATGGCTGCTTGCTGGAGGCTTGGGCTGCTGGCACCAAAAGGCTTGCAGCCGGCGGTGAACGTGGCTAATCGGTGGCGACCGCGTCGGAGCTGCCTGGCAGGCAAGGGGGGTGAGACCGCCGCCGTTTAATTATCGCCTACCCGGATCGAAGGCAGGTGCCTTGCCTCGGCGCCGCGGGTGCTGGTGTTGATGTTCCCGGACCGGCACTCTGCTGCCGGTCAAATCGGAGGCTTTGCTTACCCGCTTAGACGAAGCAGAACGAGTCGGTGGAGCAGTCGCCGCCCTGCAGGCGGATCTGGTGGGCTCGGTGGCCGGGGAACTCGACGTGAAAATCGGAGTCGAGGGCCAGTCCCCCTCGGTCGGTGTCGACGTCGGCCTTGAACATTGCTCCCGGCACCCCATGGGGGTAGAACTGCGGATCCCAGGCGCCGTAGAGCGAGTTCGTGCCGTATACGCGGCGACCGTCTCGGCTGACCTCGATCATCTGCGGGCCGCCCCCCCAGGGACGACCCGACGGGTGGTCTGCGCCATGAAGGATTCCGCCCAACTCGACCGTGCCGGCCAGGTGCGGCTCAAACGGGTCGCTGACGTCGTACTGGCGCAGCTCGCCAGTCCCCCAACAGGCCACATACAAAAAGCGGTCATCGAGGGAGAGGTCGATGTCGGTCACGACCGGTGGCACCGCCCCGAAGCCCTGAAGCAGCGGCGGCAGGCGGTCGGCGTTGAGGGGGACGGCTGGAATGTGGATCGTCTTTTTTGCCTTCCACTCCTCGCCGTCCTTGTACCAGGTCCAGATCGATGCGGAGAGGTCGGTCACATCGATCACTACGCCGAGAAAGCCGTAGGCCTTGGTCGGGTCATGGGCGGGGCGCACCTCGAGCGCCATCTGATACTGATCGCCCAGGTCGATCTCAGCGATGTGGCGGCGCGCTTTCAGGTCAAAGAAATGCAATCGGTGACCGTATTCCCGAGCGAGCAGCGCCTCGGGCACGATCCCGTTCTCGATCAACCGCGGCGGCGCCCATTCGCTGGCCATCAACACTCCCTCACCGATATGCCACCAGAAGTCATAAGCGTAAAACTGGCTGCCGCGCTCGATCTCCCATTGACCGGTGACGCTGAAATCAGAGTGGTCCATCGTAAAGATGCCGGCCGGACCGTCATTGCCGTCGACTGACCCGGAGCCCAACGCGCTCACGAGCAGCCCTCCAGGACCGCAATGGACTGTATGCGGGCGGCTGTAATGACCCTTGGCCATCACTTCCTCAGGCTCGATTGTGCGCACCAGCTCCGGGCGGCGGGGATCCGGGCCGGTGTCGAGGACGTAGATCCGCGATGAACGGATGCCCGGCACGATGAGATAGCGACGCTCCATCGGTCCATCGTGGTCGTGATCGCCGCCCAGCGCCGAGCTACAGATATTCCAGCCGTAATGATGAAACTCATCCGGGGACTCCTGAACGGGCGGATCCCAGCGCCCGACCGCGCTCCCATAGCTTCCTGACTCTGGATCGACATCAACCACCGCGATCGCGTCGGGGTCAAGCAGGGCGACGTAGGCAAGCTTCTCCGGAGGGGCTTGCATCGCGTCGCGCGGCGTCCGATATAGCGTCGCCTCGCGGTGCTCTACGTGCGCTTCCCGCCTCGACTCGGTCATAGCAAGTCGCTCCTCTCGTGGATACGCCTGGCGCCTCAAGTATTAGCGCTGGCTCTCACCGGTGCCCAAATTTTTCGCCAGCCGATGCGAAGCTGGCCTGTCGGCACTGCGGTATCGTACCACAAATATCCCGAACTCCGACCAGGTTTAGGACAATTCTATCCAGGACCAGGGCTCGGAGCAGACTGTGATGCGGCGCCTGCATAGGCAGCGCAGCCTCTGCAGGGACCCCAGCCGGCTTGTGCTCTGCGCGAAAAGCGATCGCGGCTCGTGGCAGCTCTCGGGCGGCGAGACGATGGCTTGGTCAACCAACGTCTGAGGGAGGACCTCATGCATGTCACCACGCTCGTGGACATCGCCGGCCGGCGCCGCTCGCCAGCGACGTTGCCCGACCATCACCAGGGCCGTCCGCCGCGCAACAAGGGCCTCCGGTATCCCGCTGACCCGCCCACGGTCGAGGAGATCATCGCCGTGATGCGCACAGCTGGCGATAACGCTGACGGCATCAGGCTGCGCGGCCTGATCGTCGTGCTATGGCGCGCCGGCTTGCGGATCAGCGAGGCGCTGGCGTTGGCCGAGAGCGACCTTGATGCGAACCGCGGGGCGATCCGCCTCTGGGACGGTGTTCGTCACGTGGTCCACGGGTCCTCAACCGGCTCACCGTCGCCAGGATGATGCGGACCGAAGGCGAGGAACTCGAGGCCGTCCGGCCCAGCCTCGAAGGCGCGCGCGACGTCCGGCGAGACACGGATCGCGTCGAGGGTACGAACCTCAGAGACCTGATCGCCGAGCTTGACTTTTCCGGAGCCGCTGAGAATCACGTAGATCTCCTCCGCGTGCGTATGACGGTGGGAGAACGGGGATCGCTTGCCGGCCCGCAGCCGGAAATGGGTGACGCCCGTCTGCTCGGATCCGAGCGGCGTCCGGGCCACGCGTGCTTCCCAGCGATCATCGAACCCATTCCCAGGTGCCGCGTCCTCAACGTCGTCCAGGTTGACCTGCGTGTGCGGACTGGCCATCTCTTGAGCTCCTTATCCGAACGTTGAAATGTTCGCCTCTGGTCATGAAACCGGGCGAGCAGATCGAACTCATCGAACCTCACCGTAGAAGGGTCGGCTACCGCCTCATCGACGGTCGGCGGGCCAAGCGAGATGCGGCCGGAGGCACTTCGGTTCGCCGACACGGGCATGCCAGCATGGAGGGATGCAGAGCGTGTACCAGGCGGTCGGCGGCGACGAGGGCCTGCTTCGCCTTGCGGATGCGTGGCATCGCCGCGTGATGGCCGACGAGGTGGTCAGCCATGCGTTCAGCCATGGTTTCCATCCCCAGCACACCGCGCGACTCGCCGCCTACTGGGCCGAGGCGCTCGGCGGGCCGACCATCTTCTCCGAGAACGATGGCGATGAGACCTCGGTCGTGCGGATGCACAGTGGCAATGGGCAGCACGACGAGATGGACCGCCGTGCGATCGCCTGCTTCGACCAGGCCCTGACCGACGTCGGGCTGGTCGAGAACAACCGGCTCCGGCAAGTGCTTCACGACTACTTCGCTTGGGCCACCACAACGACCATGTCGGGCTACCACCGATCCGCTGACGACGTCCCGCTCGGCCTGAGCATCCCGCACTGGTCGTGGGACGGCCTTCAGGGCTGACCAGGACCGCCACCGAGGCTTGCGCTCCCGCGAGCGGGAGCCGGCGCTATCGGAAGAGCCAGTATCGGCTGGGGATCGGCGACTGGGACATCCTTGCTGAGGATCGAAGTCCCGCGATTACCCGCCGTCGGGGCGGTCGTGTCGGCGTGCCGCGATGGTGATTTGCGGTTCGATGTCGATCTCGGTGCGCAGCGAGTTGGCCACGTAGCATTGCTCATGGGCGAGGTGCACGAGGCGGCGCACGCGATCTTCGCTCGACCCGGACGCCACGACGATGCGCGGGCGCAGCATGATGCGGGTGAGGCGCACGGGCCGCTGGTCTTCGGGCATGACGGCCTCGGCGTCGTCCTCGTAGCTCAGGACGTCGATCCGCGTCCGCGCCGCGACGGCCAGGAAGGACAGCAACTGGCACGAGGCCACGGCCAGGACAATGAGTTGCTCGGGGTTGAGATGCTCGGGGTGGCCGAGGAACGCCTCGTCGGCCGACAGGGTGAGCGCGTCGCGTGCCGGAGGCGCATTCGCCGCGTGCTCGCGGCGATACTCGCCGTAGCCGCCGCCCGTCGAACCGCGCCATGAGCAGTGCGCCCGGTAGCTGTGCTCCGTGCTCATCTCACTAAGGGTGGCAGTCGCCGGATGAGTCGCTTCGTCCCACAGCGATCCTCAGTCAGGACGCTTTCGGGGCTGGAAGCGCTGACTGATCGGTAGCTGGCGCACAACGAGGTTCGCCTGCAGGCAAAGGGTTAGCATGGGTTTCGTTCGATGGGTTCCCACTGCTCGGGGAGATGTTGCGATGGCCGCCACCGCGCCATATGCGTCACGGGAACGAGCCTCGACAAGCGCGGGCGTGATCTGCCTCCTCGCTGGCGCCCTGTTCGGGCTGCTGTCGGTCTACTCCAACAGCCGGGCGACTTGCGCCTTATGGGTTCTGGTCGCCTTGGCCTTCACGTTCGTCGCTGGACTGCTTCTCCGACCAGCTGGGCCGATGAGCTACAGCAAGGGTGCTTTGCACCGCCAGTAGCGGACCCGCAAACGGGCTCCCGTTAAGAATCCGCCGACGGGACTGGGACGGTCGTTGCCGGGCTATCGCGTTGGAGGATGTTCGATGGGTGTGGCGGCGCCTACCGGCCGTGTTCGTCGCGCAGGAGCATGCCGACGCCCTTCCAGCCCCAGAATCTCTCGCCAGCGGATCCCCTTGCGGCGCCGCTCATCGTGCCGGTCAGCGTTGCTATCGCGGCTCATAGGTCCCGAAACTCCATGTGTGCCCCTCTGGGTCACGGACGGCGAACTCCCGGTTGCCGTAGTCCTGGTCGACGAGCTCCATGGTGATCTCGCCGCCGGCCGCCTTGGCCTTGGCGTGGGCCGCATCGGGGTCCTCGCAGGTGACGTAGACGATGACCGGAAGCTTGGGGAACTCGTGGTTGGAGGCGCCGAACATGATTAGGTCCTCACCCCAGCGCATCTCGGCGTGCTCTATCACGCCGTCCTTGCCCTCGTGGACCGAAACGGACTCAAAGCCGATCACCTGCTGCAGCCAATCGTGGGCAGCGCGAGGATCGTCATAGCGCAGTGTGGGATATAGCTTCATGCCAGACAGCCTCTCAGGCCGCGACCGGCATGTCTTGAACGAATGGGAACTCGCCCGGCGGGCAGCCGACAAACTCGCGAAAGTCACGGTTGAAGTGCGGTTGGTCAGCGTAACCAGCGGCGTAGGCGACGTCGGCGAGCGGCCGACCGGCACGCAGCAGATCAGCCGCGTACTCCGCGCGGGCGAGCCGCGCGACGGTCTTGGGAGCCAGCCCAACCTCCATGCGAAAACGGGCGGACAAGTGTCGGCGACTCCAACCGACCTCCGTCGCGAGCGCCTCGATCCGCGCCGTCCCGCGCGAAGCGCGCAGACACCCCAGCACATGGCGCAGCTCTGGCGAGCCGGCACGGCCCTCGATCAAGCGACGGGTGAGCAGCCGCTGCGCGACAGCATGACGGGCGGCAGCATCGCGGGCCTCGGTCAGCTGCTCGGTCAGCTCGCCAGCAAACGACCCGAACAGATCATCGAGGCGCACGAGTCGATTGGTCAGCTCCGCGATCGGGACGCCAAGCAACCGGCGGGCATCGAGCAGATCGAGATAGAGCTCATAACCGGCCTGCTCGCCGAAGTGGCCACTGGCCACCGGCCGATCCCACAACCCCGCGGCAAAGGAGCCGATCCGCTCGCCAGCGACCTCGATGTCAGGGCCGAGCGAGACGATCAAAACGACGCCGAGCATGGGCCCCTCCAATCGGCGCACCGGCGTCTCGGCACGCTCCTGGAAGTCCGAAGCGCGGATGACCACGCTCCGCAACGCCGGATCAGGGACGAACTCCCGGATGACGAGGCTCACCGCGCCCAGACTAACCCACGCCCCCGGCCGCCTCACCACCAGCGCGCGCGCGACGGCGACGCGTTGCGGATCCTCAGGCGGACCTGCTACCGCGCGCCGTCACTCGGAGGCTCAGTAGCCAGGGTCGTCGCGACTGCATGATGTGACCGTCGAGATCAACCGCCGGCGGTCGCCCGCCGGCCGGGTCAGTGATCGGGGTGCGCGGAGCAGCCACGAATCAACGATCAGCTCGGCGGTCTCGTCTGCGTCGATGGCCTCAAGGCGCACGAGGACTATGGGCTGACCGTCGTAGTGCCGCGTGGTGAAGAATCTGAACGGGTCAGCGGCGATGAGTGCTTCCTTGTCCTCGACTGCGTCGACCCAGACCACGAGCGCCTCGGGATCGTCGCGCAGCCACGCGAACATCCGCGGTGCCGTCCGCCACGAGGGTCGCCCTCCGTACGATGCCTGCTCGTACGCTTCTGGGAGTGCCAGTGCGAGCTGGCGAATGTCGTCTTCGGTGATCACGCCCGAAGGCTCGCACAGCCGGGCCTACCTCCCTACTCTGCGCCCTACGACGAGCCGCGAGCCGATCGGCTTTTAGGACGCGGCTTGACGAGGCGGCTTGGACCATGCGCCGAGGCCTTCATCAAGCGCGCCGCGCCCGAAGCCGTCAGTATCGGCAGCATGTTCCTCGGCTTACGCACAATCATCTACCCGGCCCCCGACCTCGACGCCGCCAAGGCGTGGTACACGAGCGTGCTCGACGTCGAGCCTTACTTCGACGAGCCGTTCTACGTTGGCTTCTCCATCGCCGGCTACGAACTCGCGCTGGACCCCGACGGATCCGTCGAGGATTGGGCCGGTGACCTACTGGGGCGTGCCCGACTGCGACGCAGCCTGGGACCGGCTGCTCAACGCCGGCGCCAACGCGCGCGAGCCTGTCCGAGAAGTCGGCGGCGGAATCCGCGTCGCCTCGGTCACCGATCCGTCCGAGAACGTCGTCGGGATAATCGAGAACCCGCACTTCGCGCTGCCCGACCGCCCCGGCTCTCCCGGCCCCGGCCAATGACGAGGTCCCGAGGTCTGGCCTCTTAGGGGGATCCGCTTGCGGGATTCATCGGCGCGGGCAGCCACGACGGGCCGCTGCTGCCGCCGGATGCAGAGTCTCGATCGCCAGAATTTCGGCCCGTCGGGTTCTCCCTCTGGAACGAACTAGGAAGCGTCGGCGCTGTCCGTGCGGAGTACCGCGTTCACACCGGAGCAGGTGTCACGCCCGCGCTGGCGGCGTCCCTCCCCCTCGCCACATGGGAGAGCATGTCCGCAGGGATTCGCGCCGTTGCTACTGGGAACCTCGCGAGGCCTGCCGCGACGCTTGGTCGGTGTCCTGCTGGTCGCCCTGATCTTCGGCCAGCTCGTCGGGCTCGCCAGCCGGACGGCCTCGGCATTGGCCCTGTACCAACATGACGAGCTGCGTCGTCGCAAGACGCGGTCCATCGAGCCCTGATCGCGGAGGGCCCGGGCGCGCATCTCGCACGTCACGGAGCGAGCGGTGTCGCGTCATCGCGCTCATAGGCAAGCGAGCCCTCGACCATCGTGGCGAGCACTGCCACCTCGCGGATCGAGGACCCGCCGGTGAGGTCGATGTCGATCGTCTCGAGCATCGCCCTCCAGATGAGCGCGTGTTCGTCCTGCATCGCCCTCGTCCGCGGCCGCGCTCTGCCAATAGGTCTGGCCCGTCGCACCGCCCTACGGCACAGGCATGAGATGGATCCTCGGTGCCGGCTAGGGCAGCCAGCCAGATTGGGGCCGACGCGAACTATCCCAAACGCCGCTCCGCTCCGAATACCTCGGTCAGAGCTGGGCTTGGCTCACGCGGCGGATGAGGGTGCACCCGGGCGCGAATATGCTCTTGGCATGGTTAACCCCATCCCAGAGGCATCGACTCCCGGGCCGCAGGGTCGATGTGTCTGCGGGGAGAAGGTCACCATCGCCGACGCGCGAGAGATCACCCTCCCCAATGGCCGGCCCGGGTGGGAAGGCTACTGCCCGGAGTGCGGCGCCCCGCTGTTCGCGATCCGTCGGAAATCACCAGCGAGCAAGTAGCCAGCAGGGCACTGACCGCGGCGTATTCGGTCAACCCGGCGGACTTCGCTAGAGGATCCCCAATCGGTGACGAGCGCGCGCGCCGTCGCTGGCCTGTCCGCGCCGGCTGAGGTCTCGCCGCATGACGTTCCCTCACCGGGCAGCGCGGCGCCATCGGCGTCGGACTCCTCCGCGAAGCCGATCCTCGGCGCGGCTTGCAGCTCGAGACCCTGCTTGACGAACCTCTCCACGCCGTCCGGCTCGCTGCACATCCGCTCGCCACGCGCGTCGCCCTCGCCCTTGACCTCGCCGACGAGCCGTTCGTGCTCTGGCGCCGCTCAGGCTCCCCCGGCCTTCTTTGACCAGCTCACCGCCGCCCGCCGGACTTCCGCGGCCACGGCGTGCGCTTTGTCCCTCCTTCGCGCTGATCACTCGGCGCGGGCCTCGGACGCCGAGACTATCATCGTCGGGCGAAACACGCGGGCGCCCCGGCCTTTCTTGGAGACCCTGCCATCCCTCTCAAGAGCCTTAGCGGCTCTAACGGAATGAGGGTTGTGGCACTCTGCGGCGAAGTCTGCGGTCATGGCCAAGGCTCTTGTTTCAGACGAGTTGTGGGCGCGTATCGAGCCCGAGCTGCCGGTGGTCAAGCGCCGGTCGCGG